>Ga0307508_10000150_pt1 | contig 83110 bp, 83 predicted proteins | sample 9_EM_MG_FD_203089 | JGI IMG/M metagenome (GOLD analysis project Ga0307508, IMG submission 203089) | Populus trichocarpa ectomycorrhiza microbial communities from riparian zone in the Pacific Northwest, United States - 9_EM | ecosystem: Host-associated > Plants > Roots > Unclassified | place... | reverse complement strand
GCACGCGCGTGTACTTCTCGTCGGAGATGAAGAACAGCACGTCTTCGACCGGGATCATCTGGATGTTCTGGCCGACCGTCGCCTGGATCCAGCGCAGCTGCGGCGATTGGCCCGGGTCCATGCGCGCCGCGAGTTTTTGCAGCAGCTGCTGCATCGCGGGCGGCGCCTCGTCGGGCTCGACCTTGCTTGCGTCACCGCGCTGCACGAGCCGCTTTCGGATGCGCTCGACCGTCACGGTCAGCCGCTCGCGTTCGGCGGGCTTGAGCACGTAGTCGACCACGCCTTGCTCGAAGGCCTCGATCGCGTACTGGTCGTACGCGGTGATGAAGACGATCTCGCAGCCGCGCCAGCCGTCGGCGCCCGCGTCGTCGTGCGTCGGCAGCTGCGCGATCGCGCGCGCCGCCTCGACGCCGGTCATGCCGGGCATGCGGATGTCGAGGAACACCAGGTCGGGCTTGTGCGTGTCGGTGAGCTCGACCGCCTCGAGCCCATTCTTGGCTTCGGCGACGATCTCGAGCTCGGGCCAGACCTCGGCGAGCCGCGCGCGCAACTGCTCGCGCATCAGGCGTTCGTCGTCGGCGATCAGCGCGCGTGCAGGCGCGGCGGGGGCGGCAGGGTTCATCCCGTGATCGTAGCGCCGCGCTGCGGCGTCGAGGTCATGCGGTGTCGCCTTCGCGGGCTTGGGCCTGGTACGGCACGGTCAGGGTCACGATCGTGCCGCTGGGCGGGTTCTCGGCCACGGTCATCGAGGCCTTGTTACCGTAGAGCAGCTGCAGCCGCTCGCGGATGTTCGCGAGACCGACGCCGGTGCCCGCGGTCGCGGCCTTGCCGAAGCCCAGGCCGGTGTCGGCCACCGTGACCGCGAGCTTGCCGTGCACGATCTCGGCACGCACCGACAGCAGGCCGCCTTCCGGCTTGGGTTCGAGGCCGTGCTTGATCGCGTTCTCGACCAGGCTCTGGATCATCATCGACGGGAAGTCGGCCGACATCAGGCCCTCGGGCACGTTGATGTCGGTCTGCAGCCGGTCCTCCATGCGCACCTTCAGGATCTCGAGGTAGGGCCTGATCACCGCCATCTCGCGGCCGAGGTTGTGCGCGGCCGGGTGGTTCTCGCGCATCGTCGGCATCGAGGCGCGCAGCAGCGCGATCAGGTTCTTCTGCATCACGCTGGCACGCTTCGGGTCGGTCTCGATCAGGTGGTCGATGCTGGCCAGCGTGTTGAACAAGAAGTGCGGCTCGACCTGCGCCTGCATCGCGGCCATGCGGGCTTCGACGACCTGGCGCTTGAGCTGCTCGGACTCGGCCGTCTCGGTCGCCGCGGCGGCCTTCACCTCGGCCTGCACGCGGCCCCTGTAGGCGATCTTCAGCAGCGCCGAGGCGAAGATCCAGAAGAACGCCAGATCGGTCAGCGAATCGCCCATGTGCGTCACGCGGGTGCGCTTGTACTGGCGGGCCTCGGTCTTGGCTTCGGCGGCATCCTTGCGCGCCTCTTCGGCGTCCTTGCGGGCTTCCTCGACGGCCTCTTGCGCCTCGCGGCGCGCGTCTTCGGCCTCCTGGCGCGCTTCTTCGGCGGCTTCTCGGGCCGCCTCGCGCGCTGCGCGCACCGCTTCGCGGATCGTCTCGCGGGTCGCGCCGGGCAGTGCGATCTCGATGCTGCTGCCCGCGCCGCTCGCCGGCGACGCTGCCGCGGCCGGTGCGGAGGCCACACCAGCGGCCCCGGACGCACCGGGGGCCCCCGCAGTTCCCGACGCCCCCGACGCCGCGTTGACCGCCGGCGGGTGCGCCGCACGCGGCGTGATGCGCACGCCGTTCTTGTCGATCGAGATCACGACGTCGTCGTCCTTCGAGCTGCCGTATGACCCGTCCGGCGTCTCGATCCGGATGCCCGGGACCTTCGGTACCGGCGGGGTCGGCACCGCCGGCGTCTTCGGCGCTTTCGGCGCGACCACGGCCGGGATGTCCTCGATCACCTCGCTCCACGAGGTGCGGAACGGGGGCAGCTTCTGCAGGATGCTGGACAGGATCAACAGCAGCAGCGAGAGCAGGGCGAAACGCCACCAGGTGATGCCGACGAGCCAGTTCGCGTACTGGTGGAACAGGCGCACCGTCGCCGAGGACAGGCTCTTCCAGGTGCTGGCGGCGGTGGTGGCGAAGTCGGACATGGGGGCTGGGGCCGGGCTCGGTTGGCGATGCTTGGCACTCTAAGCGCTGGCGCGGCGCCAGGCGAGCGGCCGGCGACGGCCTGCACACCCGGGCTGACAGGCCGCAAAAGCGCTGGACAGGCCGCGCCGGACGCGCGCCGTTTCGCGCCGCTGGACGGCATTCCGTCGCAAGCCGGCTGCGCCGGATGAGCTGGATCGCGAGACTGCGGCCACTCGATCAACTCCGGAGCCCGCCATGCTCAACATCATCCCCGCCGCGCAGCGCCGCATTCTCGCCTTCGCCGCCGTCGTGTTCGCTTCGTGCGTCGCCACCGGTATCGCCATTGCCGCGCCTGATGCCGCCTTCGACAGCGCGTTCAGGCACTTCATCGTCGCCTCCGGCGGCGACAAGTCCGCCGTCGACCCGGCCGCCGACGAGTTCGACGCGCTGCTCAAGGCCGAACCGGCGAACCCGGTGCTGATGGCCTACGCCGGCGCCGCGACCACGCTGCGCGCCACCACGACGATGCTGCCGTGGAAGAAGATGAGCTACGCCGAGGACGGCCTGGCGCTGATCGACAAGTCGCTCGCGATGCTGACGCCGGCGCATGACGCGAGGCTGCAGCACGGCACGCCCGGCGCGCTCGAGGTGCGCTTCGTCGCGGCCAACGCCTTCCTCGGCGTACCGCCGTTCATGAACCGCGCGGCGCGTGGCGCCAAGCTGCTCGACGAGGTGCTCGCGAGCCCGCTGTTCGCGACCGCGCCGCTGCCGTTCCAGGGCAGCGTGTGGATGCGCGCCGCTGCACTCGCGACCAAGGAGCAGCGCAGCGCCGACGCGCTGCGCTACCTGAACGAAGTGATCGCGCGCAACGCGCCGCAGGCCGACAAGGCGCGGGCGCTGTTGAAGGCGGCCGCGTGAGCCGCCCTGTTGTCGAGCTTCGCGGCGTGCACAAAACCTATCGTCTCGGGCAACACGTCATCCCCGCACTGCAAGGCGTGGACCTGGCCGTGCAACGCGGCGAGCTGCTTGCGCTGACCGGCCCGTCCGGCAGCGGCAAGAGCACGATCCTGAACCTCGCCGGCCTGATCGACACGCCCGACCGCGGCGAGATCGTGCTCGACGGCGAGGTCGTCAATGGCCTGGCGGACATCCCGCGCACGCTGCTGCGCCGCGAGCTGCTCGGCTTCGTGTTCCAGAGCTTCAACCTCGTGCCGGTGATGACGGTGGCCGAGAACGTCGACTACCCGCTGTTCATCGCCGGCGTGCCGGCCGCCGAACGGCGCGAACGCGTTCGTGCGCAGCTCGTGGCGGTCGGCTTGCAGGAGCACGCGCAGCACCGGCCCGATGCGCTCTCGGGCGGCCAGCGCCAGCGCGTCGCGATTGCGCGCGCGCTGATCAAGCGGCCGCGCCTCGTGATCGCCGACGAGCCGACCGCGAGCCTCGACTCGCACACCGCCGATCAGGTGCTGGCCTTGATGCGCGAGCGCTGCCACGCCGAAGGCGCGGCCTTCGTGATCGCGACGCACGACAGCCGCTTGACGCAGCGCTGCGACCGCGTGCTCGCGCTGCTCGACGGGAGGCTCCAATGAAGCGCCTCGAAATGAAGTGGCTGGTCTTCGCGGTGCAGAACACGCTGCGCAACCGGCGCCGCTCGCTCGTCACCGTCGCGATCGCGGCGCTCGGCACCGCCGCGATCCTGCTGGCGGGCGGCTTCGCGCTCTACACCTATCAAGCGCTCGAGCAGTCGGCGGCGCGCAGCACCGGCCACCTGATCGTCGGCGTGCCGGCGCAGTTCACGAGCGACGAAGACACGCCGCTGCAGCACGGCCTGGACGACTACCAGGCGCTGAGCCGCGCGCTGCTCGTCGACCCCGACGTGCGCCAGGTGCTGCCGCGCGTCGCGTTCAGCGGCCTGATCAGCAACGGCGACAAGTCGACCGTGATGCTCGCCACCGGCGTCGAGCCCGACAGCGAGTTCGCGGTGAAGGGCCCGTTCCTGAACATGATTGCGGGCGACGTGCTCGCCTCGGGCGCGACCCAGGCCGAGGTCATGCTCGGCGAAGGTCTCGCGAAGAGCCTGAAGGCGAAGCCCGGCAGCAGCCTGACGCTGCTCGCGAGCACGACCGACGGCGCGCTGAACGCGCTCGACGTGAGCGTGAAGGGCGTGTTCTCGACCGGCGTGCCCGACATCGACAAGCGCCTCGTCTACACCGACATCGTGACCGCGCAGAAGCTGCTGAACACCGCGCGCGTCTCGACGCTCGGCGTGTTCCTGAAGCGCATGGAAGCGACCGGCCCGGCGCAGCAGCGCGTGGCGCGCCTGAACCCCAAGCTCACGGTGCAGACATGGTTGGATCAGGCCTTCTTCTACCAATCGGTGCGCGATCTCTACAACCGCATCTTCGGCGCGCTCGGGCTGATCATCGGCGTGATCGTCGTCTTCGTCGTCACCAACGCGATGGCGATGGCGATCATCGAACGCACCCGCGAGATCGGCACGCTGCGCGCGCTCGGCACCTTGCCGTCGCAACTGCTGCGCACGCTCGCGCTCGAGGGCATGGTGCTGGGCGGCGTCGGCGCCGCGGCCGGTGCGCTGATCGCATTCGCGGTCTCGATGCTGCTCTACGTCGTGCCGGTGCAGATGCCGCCGCCGCCCGGCAGCTCGCGTGGCTACCCGCTCAACGTCACGGTCGATGCCGGCATGTATGCCGCCACCGTGCTCGCGATGGTCGTGCTGGCGATGCTCGCCTCGGCCTGGATCGCGCGCCGCACCGTGCACACGCCGGTGGTCGACGCGCTGGCCCACACATGAACGCGCAAGGAACCATGATGAAGAAAATCGCACTGTTCGCCGCCGTGGCGATCGCCGCGTCCGGCGCGTTCGCGCAAGACATTCCCACGCTTCTCAAGGCCGCCGACAAGTACCGCATGAGCAGCGACAACATGCAGGTCGAGACCCAGATCAGCGTGTTCAACACCGACGGTTCGCCCGACAAGGAGCGCCGCTACACGGTGTTCGCGCAAGCGAAGCACCAGTCGCTGGTGCTGATGCAAAGCCCGGCCGAGAGAGGCCAGAAGGTGCTGATGCTGGGCGACGACTTCTGGCTGCTGATGCCCGGCAGCCAGCGCCCGCTGCGCATCACGCCGATGCAGAAGCTGCTCGGCGACGCCAGCACCGGCGACATCGCGACGATGAGCTGGGCCGAGGACTACGGCGGCAGCATCGCCGGCGAGGAGCGCTGCGGCGAGCCCGAGCAAGCCTGCGTCCACCTGAGCTTGAACGCGGCACGCAAGGGTGTCACCTACCAGCGCATCGAGCTGTGGCTGGGCAAGGCGCGCCACGAGCCGGTCAAGGCCGATCTCTACGTGCAAAGCGACAAGCTCGCGAAGCAGGCGCGCTTCGTGATGGACAAGACGACGGCACCGACCGCGGTGACTGCGATGCTGCTGCGCGACCAGCTCACCAACAAGAAGGAGACCCAGGTGCGCTACCTGAACCGCAAGGAACACACGGTGCCCGAGGCCTGGCTGAACCCGATGTTCCTGGCGCGCAACCCGGCGCTCGAATGAAGCGCGCTGCCTTCTGCACACCGTTCTGCATCGCGATCGCGGCAGCCGCGACGGCGTGCCAGGCCGCGCCTGAGTTCAGCGGCCAGGTGCGCCCGCAGTGGATCGATCAGCAGCCGAACGACGCAGGCCCGCTGGCACAGGCCGTGGCCGTGCAACCCGGCATCGCGGCCTTGCCTGCGAGCGGCGCCACGCTCGAGACCGAGCTGCGCGCCAGTGGCCACGGCCTGAGCTTTGTCGGCACGCTGCAGCAACAGCGGCTCGAAGGCGATCGGCTGCGCAGCCATGCGTGGGTCAACGAGCTGTTCGGGTCTGCCGACGCGGGCGGCTGGCAGTTCAGCGCCGGCAAGAAGATCGTCGGCTGGGACGTGGGCTACGGCTTTCGCCCGAACGACGTGGTCGAGCAGGAGACGCGCCGCACGCTGCTCAGCGTCACGGCCGAAGGCCGGCCGCTGCTGATGGCCGAGCACTTCGATGCGAGCACCGCGTGGTCGTTCGTGCTCGTCAACCCGGGCAAGCCGCGCGACCAGCGCGGTGCCGAAGAACCGGCGCTGGCCGCGCGCGTCTACCAGCGCGACGGTGCGGTCGATTGGCACGGCTTTGTGCGCTACGGCGCACACACCGGTGCGAGCGTCGGCGCTGCGGCGGCGTGGGTCGCGAGCGAGTCGGTCGAGCTGCATGCCTCGCTGCGCATGCTCGCGCGTGCCGACACGCTCGCGAGCGATGCGCCTGCGGCCGCGCTGCTGCGCGCGAACCCCTGGCAGAGCGCGAGCGTGAGCCGGCCGGTGCAGGCCCTGGTCGGCGGCACCTGGACCAACGACGCGCAGGTCAGCCTGCTGGCCGAAGCCTGGTGGGACGGCAGCGCGCTGTCCGACGCGCAATGGGATGACTGGGCCGCGCGCAACCGCGCGCTCGCGTCGCTGCTCGGCACGCCGGCGCCGAGCAGCGCCATCGCCGGCAACCTCGCGTGGCAGGCGAGTGCCTTCGGCGCGTCGACGAACCTGCGCCGCACGAACCTGTTCGCGCGCCTGAGCTGGCAGCACGACAAGTGGCAACCGGCCCTCGACGTGCTCTACACGCCGGCCGACCGCGGCCGCGTCGTGACCGGCGCGATCGGCTGGCAGGGCGATCGGGTGCGTGTCGATGCCGGCCTGCGCATCTACGGCGGCCCGTCGGATGCGTTGCTGGCGCAGCTGCCGGCGCGGCGCATTGGTTTTGTCGCCGCGACCTGGTCGTTCTGAGGCCGTTGGCCGGCCGCTCAACTCACTGACGAACCGCCTCGATCTGGATCAGCACGCGCACCTTGTCCGCGACGAACGGCAGGCTGTGCGTGATGCCGAAGGCGCTGCGATTGAACTCGGTTTCGAAGTCGCCGCCGCAGATCTCGCGCACGGGCTCGGTCGCCTGGCGGCACGAGAAGCGCAGCGCCCGCAAGCTCAGCGGCTGGCTCACGCCACGCAGCGTGAACTCGCCCGAGACCGAGGCCAGCGCGTCGCCATTGAACGTGAAGCGCTGCGCGACGAAGTAGGCGCTCGGATACTCTTGCGTGGCCAGCAGATAGGGCCCGCGCAGCACGCCGTCGAAGATGGCGAAGCCGGTCGAGATCGGCGCGGTGGCGATGCTGAACGAGGCGCTGCCGCTGTGCGCCACGCGGTCCAGCGTGATGCTGCCGGTGATCGCGTCGAAGCGGCCGCGCGAGGTCGAGGTGCCGAAGTGTTTGACCTCCCAGTGCACATGCGTGCTCGCCGGGTCGATCGCGAATTCTTGCGGCGCCGCCTGTGCCGTGCTCACCGCGGCGCCGGCCAACAAGGCCAGCAGCGCGCGGTGGGCGCCGAACATGGCTTACTGCTTGACGGCTTCGATTTGAATCAAGAGGTGGATGTTGTCGGGCAGGCCGTAGGCCAGGCCATAGGACATGCCGTACTGGGTGCGCGTGATCGTGGTCTCGAAGTCGCCGCCGCAGACTTCGCGCTTGAGCATCGGGTTGACGTAGCAGTTGAAGTTGCTGGCCTTCAGCGTGACCGGCTGGGTCTTGCCGAGCAGCGTCAGCGTGCCGGTGACTTCGCTGACCTTGTCGCCGTTGAAGGCGAACTTGTCGGCGCTGAACTTGGCCGAGTTGAATTCGGCGGCGTTGAAGAAGTCCTTGCTCTTCAGGTGCGTGTCGAGTGCGGCGACACCGGTGTCGATCGAGGTGGCATCGATGGTGATGTCGGCCTTGCCGCTCTTGCCGGCCTTGTCGATCGTGACCGAGCCTTCCTTCTTGTCGAAGCGGCCGCGCAGCGTCGAGGTGCCCATGTGGTTGGCCTCGAAAGTCACGAAGGTGTGCGACGGATCGATCGCGTAGGTGACGCTCTCGGCGTGGGCGGTGATGGCACCGGCGGCGATCAGGCAGGCAAGCAGGGTTTTGGTCATGGTCATGGTCTGTCGGGTTGAGGGGATGAGGAGTGAATGCTTGATTGATGGGAAAAGGTTCAGAGCGAGGTTCAGAGCGCGCCCACGCCGGTCAGCGTGAGCTTGAACTTGACCTGCACGTCGTTGGCGACCATCGAGGTGTCTTTCCAGTCGCCGTCGCCGATCTTGAAATCGAGCCGCTTGATCACGAACGCGCCGCTGGCGGTCGTGTTGGCGCCGGCCTGCGCGAGCGTGACCGGCACGACCACGTCGTGGCTCGCGCCCTTGATCGCCAGCTTGCCCGCGACATCGAACTTGCCCGGCCCGGTGGCCTTGACGCTGCTGCTCTGGAACGTCGCCTGCGGGAACAGCTTGGTGTTGAACCAGTCCGGCTTGACGAGCTCGGCCTCGGTCTCGGCCGAGCCCAGCGTGGCGCTGCCGATGTCGATGCTGAAGGCGATCTTCGCGGCGTCGGGCTTCTTCGGGTCGAATGCGACTTGCGCGTCGAACTTCTTGAACTTGCCGTCGACCGGCACGCCCATCTGCTTGCTGGTGAAGGCGATCTCGCTCTGGGCCGGCACGATCTTCTGCTGCGCGCAGGCCGGCGCGGCAAAGCCCGCGCACAAAGCCAGCGCCGAAACGACGAGGTAGGTTTTCATGGGATGAGTGAGGGGGTTGAATGCTTGCCTGGCCACATGCGCAGCAGCAGGCCGTCGCGGTCGATGAACTGGTGCTTGAGCGCCGCGCCGACGTGGCCGATCACGACGAAGGCCAGGGCGAACGCCAGCCAGTGGTGCAGCGCCTTCAGAATCTCGGCCAGGCCCTTGTCGACCGGCACGAAGTCGGGCAGCGGGATCACGCCGTAGACGACTATGGGGAAGCCCGCCGCCGAGCTGTAAGCCCAGCCGGCGAGCGGCACGCCGAAGAACAGCACGTACAGAGCGATGTGCGTTGCATGCGCCGCGCGCTGCTGCCATGCGGGCATGGCCACGTCTGCCGGCGGCCGGTGCGACAGCCGCCACAGCAGCCGCAGCGCCGACAACGCGAAGATCGTCATGCCGGCCCACTTGTGCCAGTTGAAGAGCTTGAGACGCGTCGGCGACATCGCCAGGTCCGACATGTACAGGCCGACGCAGAACGACACCACGATCGCGATCGCAAGCAGCCAGTGGAAGGCGATGGCGACGTTGCTGTAGCGCGGGCTGGGTGAGGTGGTCATCGAGAACGGGGCTGTGCTGTTCGAGCCCGGATTCTGCAAGGACGCGCCGAGGCGGGTCTTCGCCGCGCTTGTCGTGATCGTTCAAATATTGCGCAGGGTCGGTCTCAGTCGAGCAGCACGAGCCGGCCTTCGCGGGTGGCGCGCTCGGCCTCGGTGATCGGCAGCACGGCCGACTTCTCGCCGGCCGACCCCCACACGAGATCGACCCGGTTGCCGTTCAATTCTTCGACCAGGCACGGCCCGACCGGGATCGTGTCGGTGCGCCCGTTCGGCGCGACAAAAGTGATCGGGCCGATCACGCGGGCGGTGTGCGTGGAGTGGGGCATCTCGACCTCCGCAGGTTCATGACCCGCTGCTGAAGCGGGTAGCCCAGTGTGGGCAGATCGACGCGGCCCGGCTGTAGGACAGCGCCGTCAATTGCCGGCGGCGATCGCCCCATCGCAGCTGGCTTTCGGGCCGCCGCCCGGCCGGCCGGGCGCGGCCATATCCGCGTCCGCGGTGGTTGCATTGGCCGCGGGGGCGCATGTCAGCGCGATCATCACGATGTGTATTGGAAGAAGCGCGCCCCGCGCGCTTCGCTGTCTGCGGCCGGACACGGACCGCGATGGAGGTTCATCACGATGCATGCCCCGACGCTCCCCTCGGTCCTGCGCCACACGCCCCGGACACAGCCGCGCACGTCGCGGCGATCCGCTGCAATTCACACGACCCACAGGGTTCCGCCAACGACTGCGGCCACCACCCATTCCTCGGGCCCGCCCGCTGCCAGTTGGCACATCTCGGATCTGCCGTCACGCGCCCGCATCCGTGCGGTGCGCTGGCTGCCGTTGATCGTGCCCGGGTTTGCCGTGCTGCTGCTGCTTTGCGTCACCCTGATCGGCAGCGTGGTCTAGCGTCCGCGCTCGGTCTGCGTCTCCGTCAAGCCGCGCGCCGCTGACCGCCGGCGCGCCACTCGTTCATCAGCGCGGCCCACTTCGGGCGCGCGCTCGCGAGGTGGCGGTCTTTCACGTGGCCGTAGCCGCGGATCTCTTCGGGGATGCGCGCGATCTCGGTGGCGAGCGCCAGGTTGCCGGCGTTCAGCGACGCCAGCACTTCGTCGATCGCCGCCCGGTATTCGCCGATCAGCGCGCGCTCGGTGCGGCGCTCTGCGCTGCGGCCGAACACGTCGAAGGCCGTGCCGCGCAGGCCCTTCAGCTTGGCGAGCCACTTGAAGGAGAGCAGCATCGACGGGCCGAACTGCGATTTCTGCAGCTCGCCCGCGGCGTTCTTCTTCGCCGTCAGCGGCGGCGCGAGGTGGTAGTTGAGCTTGTAGTCGCCTTCGAACTGCGCGGCGATCCCGGCCAGGAAGCTCGGGTCGCTGTGCAGGCGCGCGACCTCGTACTCATCCTTGTAGGCCATCAGCTTGAACAGGTAGCGCGCGACGGCTTCGCTCAACTTCTTGCTGTTCAGCGGCGCCTCGGCGGCGCGCACCTTCTCGACGAAGGCCTTGTATTGCTGCGCATACGCTGCGTCCTGGTAGGCGGTCAGGAACTCGACGCGCTTGGCGATCATGTCGTCGAGGTTCACGGTTTTCTTGATGAACTCGATCACTGATGACCCCAGAGCGGCCGGCTTCATCAAGGCTTGTACCGCGGCCAGGTCGTGCGCGGCGCGCCGGCCCCATTCGAACGCGAGCTTGTTGTTCTCGACCTGCACGTTGTTCAGCTCGATCGCGCGCATCATCGCGGCCAGGCTGAGCGGCACCTTGCCCTTCTGCCACGCGTAGCCGAGCATCAGCGGGTTGGTGTAGAGCGAGTCGCCGACCAGCTGCACCGCGAGCGCATCGGCATCGAGCGTGCCGACGTTCGCGGCACCGGCGGCGTTCAGCACCGCGGCGTCGCAGTTCGCGGCCGGGAACTGCCAGTTCGGGTTCGTCACGAAGGCTGCGGTCGGCGTGCCATGCGTGTTCATCGCGACGAACGTGCGGCCTTCACGCATCACGACCAGCGTGCTCTTGTTCGCGGTGACGATCGGGTCGCAGCCGATCACCAGATCGGCCTCGGCGGTGCCGACCTTGGTGGTCAGGATCGCGCCCTGGCGGTTCGCGATCTGGATGTGGCTCCAGGTCGCGCCGCCCTTTTGCGCCAGGCCCGCGGCGTCCTGCGTCACGATGCCCTTGCCCTCGAGGTGCGCGGCCATGCCGAGCAGCTGGCCGATCGTGATCACGCCGGTGCCGCCGACGCCCGCGACGACGATGCCCCACGGTGTTTCAGCGAGCGGCAGCGCGGGCTCGGGCAAGGGCGGCAGCGTGAACGGGTTCGGCCTGGTGGCGTCTTTCTTCTTGCCCTTGAGCTGCCCGCCTTCGACGGTGATGAAGCTCGGGCAGAAGCCCTTCACGCAGGAGTAGTCCTTGTTGCAGGTGTTCTGGTTGATGCGGCGCTTGCGGCCGAACTCGGTCTCGACCGGCTCGACGCTGAGGCAGTTCGATTGCACCGAGCAATCGCCGCAGCCCTCGCAGACCAGCTCGTTGATGATCACGCGCTTGGCCGGGTCGGCCAGCGTGCCGCGCTTGCGACGGCGGCGCTTCTCGGTCGCGCAGGTCTGGTCGTAGATGATGATCGTGCAGCCGGGGACCTCGCGCAGCTGCTTCTGAATCGCGTCGAGCTCGTCGCGGTGATGCACCGTCACGCCCTTGGCCAAGCGTGACGAGATCTCGCTCGCGTCGTACTTCTCGGGCTCGTCGGTGACGACGACGATCTTGACCGCGCCCTCGGCGTCGAGTTCGCGCGTCATCTCGGGCACCTTCAGCGTGCCGTCGACCGGCTGGCCGCCGGTCATCGCGACCGCGTCGTTGAACAGGATCTTGTAGGTGATGTTGACGCCCGCCGCGATGCTCTGCCGCACCGCGAGCAGGCCCGAGTGGTAGTAGGTGCCGTCGCCCAGGTTCGCGAACACATGCTGGTCGTTCGTGAACGCGGCCTGGCCGACCCACGACACGCCTTCGCCGCCCATCTGGCTGAAGGTCGTCGTGCTGCGGTCCATCCAGACCGTCATGTAGTGGCAGCCGATGCCGGCGACGGCGCGCGAGCCTTCGGGCACGCGCGTGCTGGTGTTGTGCGGGCAGCCGCTGCAGAAGAAGGGTGCGCGCTCGCCGGTGTCGATGGCTTGCACGACCAGGCTGCGTTCCTTGGCCTCGATCAGCGCGATGCGGGCGTCCATGCGCGCGGCGGTGTCGCAGTCGACGCCGAGCTTCTTCAGGCGCTTCGCGATTGCCTTGCCGATGATCGCCGGCGTCAGGTCGGCCTGCGCGCGCAGCAGCCAGTTCTGGCTCGGATTGGGGCGGCTCCACTCGCCGCCGCTGTCGTCGCCCTCGGCCTCGTCGAACTTGCCGAGCACGTTGGGCCGCACGTCGGGGCGCCAGCCGTAGAGCTCTTCCTTGAGCTGGTACTCGATGACCTGGCGCTTTTCTTCGACGACGAGAATCTCGTGCAGGCCTTGCGCGAAGTCGCGCGTGATCGTGGCCTCGAGCGGCCACACGACGTTGACCTTGTGCAGCCGGATGCCGAGGCGCCGGCATTCGTCGTCGTCGAGCCCGAGGTCGTGCAGCGCCTGCCGCGTGTCGTTGTAGGCCTTGCCGCTGGCGATCAGGCCGAAGCGGTCGTTCGGGCTTTCGATCACGTTGTGGTTCAGCTTGTTCGCGCGCACGTAGGCCAGCGCCGCGTACCACTTGTAATCCATCAGCCGCGCCTCTTGCTCGAGCGGCGCGTCGGGCCAGCGGATGTGCAGGCCACCCTCGGGCATCGTGAAATCGGTCGGGATCACGATGTCGACGCGGTCCGGGTCGACGAACACGCTGGCGGTCGATTCGACGATCTCCTGGATCGTCTTCATGCCCGACCACACGCCCGCGAAGCGGCTCATCGCGAACGCATGCAGGCCCATGTCGAGGATGTCTTGCACGCTGCTCGGGAAGAACACCGGCAGCCCGCAAGCCTTGAAGATGTGGTCGCTCTGGTGCGCGGCGGTGCTGCTCTTCGCGATATGGTCGTCGCCCGCCAGCGCGATCACGCCGCCGTGCTTCGAGGTGCCGGCCATGTTGGCGTGCTTGAACACATCGGAGCAGCGGTCCACGCCCGGGCCCTTGCCGTACCAGAGGCCGAACACGCCGTCGAACTTATTGCCCTTGGGGTAGAGGTCGAGCTGCTGAGAGCCCCACACCGCGGTCGCGGCGAGCTCTTCGTTGACGCCCGGCGTGAACACGATGTTCTGCGCCGCGAGGTGCTTCTTGGCCTGCCACAGCGCCTGGTCGTAGCCGCCCAGCGGCGAGCCGCGGTAGCCGCTGATGAAGCCCGCGGTGTTCAGGCCGTTGAGGCTGTCGCGCGTCTTTTGCAGCATCGGCAAACGCACCAGCGCTTGCACACCGCTCATCAGCGCACGGCCGTTGGCCAGCGCGTATTTGTCGTCGAGCGAGACGGTCTCGAGGGCCTTGCGGATGGCTTCGGGTAGCGGTGCATTCATCGGTCAACACTCCAGCGGTGACGAGGTTTTTCGAGCGGCGCCACGACGGCTTGTGGCCGCTGCGCGCCGGCACCCAGTGTAGGGATTCTGATGAGATCAGTCTTTTCTATGTTTGTTCGATTCGAGGGTGTTCAAGCAATAATCTTGCTCAAATAACGGCAGAGGAATCTGAATGGTGCTCAAAAAGACAAGTTCGGGTAAGCCCGCATCTGCGCCAGCGCCGGCGCCGGCCGACTTGCCGGAAGCCCACCACGGCGCCGACCTCGACCGCTACGACATCGCGATCCTGCACGAGCTGCAGCGCGATGCGCGCCTGTCCAACGCCGAGCTCGCCGCGCGCATCGGCATCTCGGCCGCGCCGACCTGGCGCCGCGTCAAGTGGCTCGAGGACCAGGGCTTCATCACCGGCTACCGCGCCGAGATCGACCGCCGCAAGATCGGCCTGGGCGTGCTTGCGTTCGTGCGCATCGATGCCGACCGCAACACCGCGGCATCGACGCGCGAGCTCGAGGACAAGATCCGCCGCATCCCCGAGGTGATTGCCTGCCACTACATCTCGGGCTCGGGCACCTTCGAGCTGCAGGTGATGGCGACCGACCTCGATGCGTTCTCGAAGTTCTCGCTCGACGTGCTGCTGAACCTGCCGCACGTGAAGGACCTGCACACCAGCTTCTCGCTCGGCGAGGTCAAGTCGGGCGCGGCGCTGCCGCTCACGCACCTCGGCGGCAAGGCCGCGCCGCCCACCCGGCGGCGCGCGCAGCCCACTCTATGATGGCGCCGGCTGGCAACCGCCGGCAGGTCATCAGGGGGAGTTCATGGCGTTGTCGGCGAGCAAGAAGGGTGGGATCGCGCGTGTCGCGCGGCTGGGGTCTGCGGTCGCATCGGCGCTGGCGCTGGCCAGCTGCGGTGGTGGTGGGGGTTCGTCCGACTCGGGCAGCGGCCTGGTCGCGTCGAGCAGCGTGGCGCAGCACTGCGCAGCACCGCGCAGCGGCAGCAGCGACGTCCTCGGCACGGTGCTCGACGAGAAGAACTGGGTTCGCGCGTGGATCGACGAGACCTACCTCTGGTACCCCGACGTGCGCGCGCTGAGTGCCGCGACGCTGGACCCGAACAACTACACCACCGCGGTCAAATACTTCAACGCGCTCAAGTCGCCACTGCTGACCACGTCGGGCAAGGCCAAGGACCAGTTCCACTTCATCTACGACACGCCGACCTGGGTCGCGCTGTCGCAGAGCGGCGTGTCGTACGGCTATGGCTTCGAGTTCGCGTGGGAAAGCAACACGCCGCCGCGCAAGGCGGTGATCGTCTATTCGAACGCGGGCACGCCGGCCGCGGCGAACGGCATCGGCCGCGGCGCGCAGATCCTCGCCATCGACGGCGCCGATCTCGTCAACGGCAACACCCAGGCCGCAGTCGACACGCTGAACGCCGGCCTGTTCCCGACCGTCGCCGGCAACCACGTCTTCACTGTGCTCGATCTCGGCGCCACGGCCTCGCGCACCGTCACGCTCGCCGCCGCGGCACTGGCGCCGTCGACGGTGCAGAACGTCAAGACCCTGCCGGCGCCGAACCAGAGCGTCGGCTACATGCAGTTCAACGACCACCTGGCGACGTCCGAGGCGCAGCTCATCGCGGCGATCAGCCAACTCAAGGCCAGCGCCGTCACCGACCTGGTGCTGGACATGCGCTACAACGGCGGCGGCTACCTCGACATCGCGAGTGAACTCGCCTACATGATCGCCGGCGCCACGCCGACCAGCGGCAAGGTCTTCGAGCAGCAGATCTTCAACGACAAGAACCCGTTCCAGCTCACGGCCGCGCAGACCGTCACGCCGTTCCACGCGAGCACGCTGGGCTTCTCGGTCGCGAGCGGCCAGGCCTTGCCGACGCTGAACCTGACGCGCGTCTACCTGCTCGTCGGCCCGGGCACGTGCTCGGCCAGCGAGGCCGTCGTCAATGGCTTGCGCGGCGTCGGCGTCCAGGTCAACCTGATGGGCGCAACCACCTGCGGCAAGCCCTATGGTTTTTATCCGCAGGACAACTGCGGCACGACCTATTTCTCGATCCAGTTCCAGGGCGTGAACCAGCTCGGCCAAGGCGACTACGCCGACGGCTTCACGCCGACCTGCGCGGTGGCCGACGACCTCAACCACGCGCTCGGCGACCCGAGCGAAGGCCGGCTTGCAGCCGCGCTGAGCTACCGCGCCAATGGCGTGTGCGACCCGCTGCTGGCGAAGGCGCAAAGCGCGCGCGGCTCGAGTGCGTCGGCCGAACCGATGCTGGTGCGCTCACCGCTGCGAGAGAACCGGATCTACCGGTCCAAGTGAGGCGGTAGCAGCAAGCTCGCGCGCAGCCCGCCGCTCGCGGCGCGCGACAGCTCGAGCCGGCCGCCATGCTGGCGCGCGATGCGCTCGACGATCGCGAGACCGAGGCCCGAACCCGGCACGCCGTCGCGCGCGTCGCTGGCGCGCCGGAACGGTTGCTTGACCGCGTCGAGCTCGGTGTCGGCGATGCCTGCGCCGGCATCGTCGATGTCGACGCGGGCCCAGCCCAGCGCGGTGCTGGTGCGCAACTCGACCGGCGGGCGGCCGTGGCGAAACGCGTTCTCGATCAGGTTCACGATCGCGCGCTTGAGCGCGTCGCGCTGCAGCCGCACCACCGGCGTCGGCGCCAGCGCGAGCGTCAGCGGCTGGCCGTGATCGGCGCAGGCGGCGGCGACCTCGCGCACCAGCGCCAGCACGTCGCCGGGCGTTGCCGCGTCGGTCTCGCCGTCGCGGGCAAAGGCCAGGAACTGGCCGACGATCGCGTCCATCTCTTCGATGCTGCGCGTCATGCTCGCGACCAGCGCGGGCTCGCTCTGCTCGCGCAGGATCTCGACGCCCAGCCGCAGCTTGGTCAGCGGCGTGCGCAGGTCGTGCGAGATGCCGGCCAGCATCAGCGCGCGCTCGCGCTCGGCCTGAGCCAGGCTCGCGGCCATGTGGTTGAAGCTGCCGGCGAGCGTCGCGACTTCGGTCGGGCCGTCTTCCGATAGCGTCGGCGGCGTGGCGCCGCTGGCCAGCGTGCGCGCGGCCTGCACCACGCTCGCGAGCGGCCGGTGCAGGCGGCGCTGGATCAGCAGCGCGCCGATCAGCGCCAGCGCGACGCAGCTCAGCGAGGCCGCCAGCCACGCGCCGGTGAACTCGCGCGCCGGCAGCAGGCCGGGCAGCACGATCCAGTACTCGGCCGCATCGAGCGAGAGGCGCACCGCGAGGCTGCCGCCGGCCTCGCGCCGCCAGACGATCTCGCCGCCCTCGGCCGCGACGCGCTGCGACACCGAGCGCACGAAGTTGCGCTCGACCGGCGTCAGCAGCACGCGCAAGGCGGCGCTGCGCTCGGGTGCGGGCGGCAGGTTCGCCATCGCGCGCTGGTTGAACTGGTCGACGAAGGCACTGCGCTGTGCCGCGGGCAACGAGACTAGCCCGGCGCGGACCGCGCTCACGTTGCGCGCCAGGCTCTCGCTGAACAGCTCGAAGCGCGGCTTCACGATCAGCTCGCGCACCAGCAGCAAGCTGGCGAACTGGCCGAGCACCATCAGCACGACGATCAGCAGCGCATTGCGGCCGAACAAGCTGCGCGGCCACAGGGTCACGACGGCCCCTCGTCCGACGAATACGTCGGCCGATCCCCCGGGGGGATGAGCCTTGCTTGGGGCGGCCCGGCGCGGCGGCTCATGTCGCTTTGCCGATCGCCCCACCTTCCGGCACGAACACATAGCCCACGCCCCACACGGTCTGGATGTGGCGCGGCTGGGCCGGGTCGGCCTCGATCAGGCGGCGCAGGCGCATCACCTGCACGTCGATGCTGCGGTCGGTGGCTTCGTGGTCGCGGCCGCGCGCGAGTTCGATCAGGCGGTCGCGGCCGAGCGGGCGGTTCGGGTGCTGCGCGAGCGCCTGCAGCAGCGTGAACTCGCCGGTGGTCAGCGGCACGGCCTGCGCCGCGCCGTCGACGCGCCGCTCGAGGCGGCGCTCGCCGAGGTGCAGCGTGAAGTCGCCGAAGTCGACGCGGCCGTCGCCGCTCAGCGGGCCGGTGTGCGCGCCCAGCATGCGCTGGCGCCGCACCAGCGCCTGGATGCGCGCGAGCAGCTCGCGCGGGTTGAAGGGCTTGGGCAGGTAGTCGTCGGCGCCCATCTCGAGGCCGATGATGCGGTCCAGCGGGTCGCCGCGCGCGGTCAGCATGATGATCGGGATGGTCTCGCCGTGCGCGCGCAGGCGGCGGCAGATCGACAGGCCGTCTTCGCCGGGCATCATCACGTCGAGCACCAGCACGTCGAAGCGTTCGCGGGCGAGCAGCTTGTCCAGCGGTGCGGCGCCGTCGACGCTGCGCACCGCGTAACCCTGATCGGTCAGGTAGCGCTGCAGCAGCGCGCGCAGATCGGCTTCGTCGTCGGCGACCAGGATGCGGGCGAGGGGGTCGGTCATCGTGCGGCCATCGTAACTGCGCGCCGCCGGAGGCGCGGGCTCGGAATCCGTGACAAACGATGACAAGACCCGGTGCCGCTGTCATCGCTGCTCATCAGCGGCCGCGCGCATGCCATCGGCGGCTCACAGGTGGCGGCGACATTGAACCCACGGCGCCGCAAGGCGTGGCGCCCGCAACCAATGCCATGCAAAGGAACCGATCATGAACCGCATCCTCTCGCTCACGGCCCTCGGCTTCGCGCTCGTCGGCGCCGCCTTCACCGCGACCTCGGCCGACGCCGCGACCCGCCGCGTCGAGCACGCCAACGCACAAGGCGGCGTCACGGCCACGGCCGTCGGCGTGCACCAGGGCGCCAGCGGCAGCGCGGCCCGCGGCCGGGCCGTCAAGACCGATGGCCAGGGCAACGCCACGGTCGTCAGCGGTGCCGCGGTGAAGGGCGCCAATGGCGCGACCGCGGTGCGCGCCGGCAAGACCACGGTCGCGGCCGATGGCTCGGCACAGCACCAGAGCGGCATCAGCGCGCAGTCGGCCAAGGGCAGCGTGCAAAGCAGCGGCAGCGCCAGCCGCGACGCCGCCGGCAACGTCACGCAGGCGCGCAGCAGCACGCTCACGAGCGCCACGACCGGCGACACGATGAAGACGAACAGCAGCTACAGCAAGGACACCGGCCTGACCCACAGCGCGAGCTGCTTTGATGCCGCCGGTGCGAGCATCGCCTGCCCGACGCGCCCGTGATCCACACACCCGGAGCCCACATGATGAACACGTTTCTCCATCGTCGGCGCGCGCTGATCGTGGCCCTCGCGGCCATCGTTCCTGCGGCCGCGGCGCTCGCGCAAACTGCCGACGCGGGCCGCGCCGCGCGGATGCAGGCCGAACTGCAAAAGCGCTTCGCGGCGGCCGACGCCAATGCCGACGGGCGCCTGACGCGCGACGAGGCCAAGGGCAAGATGCCGCGCGTCTACGAGCGCTTCGACGAGATCGACACAGCGCACAACGGCTTCGTCACGCTCGCCGACATCCAGGCCTACGCGATCGCGCAGCGCGGCGCCCGCCAGGGTGCGAAGTGAGCGCGCGATGTCGCTGGCCGCCGGCCACGCCGCGCTGACGAGCCCCGACGCGCTGCCGTGGCTGCTGGCGCTGCTCGCGCTGGTGATCGTCGCGGCCACGCTCGAAGGCCTGGTGCAGACCTTCGTGCGCCGTCAGCCCTACGACTGGCGCGCGTACTTTGCATCGCTCGGTGATGCCGTCGGGCGCCGCGCGGTCGACGCGCTGGGTCTGTCGATCGCCGCGCCCATCCTCGCCTGGGCGCTGGCGCACCGGGTCCAGACCTTGAGCCTGTCCACACCGCTCGCGTTCGCGCTGCTGTTCGTCGGCCAGGAGTTTTTCTACTATGGGTATCACCGCGCGGCGCACCGCGTGCGCTGGTTCTGGGCCACGCATGCCGTGCATCACTCGCCCAACGAACTGACGCTGGCCGCCGCGCTGCGCCTGGGCTGGACCGGCAAGCTCAGCGGCAGCGCGATCTTCTTCGCGCCGCTGGTGTGGCTGGGCTTCCCGCCGTTCGCGGTGCTGGCCACGCTCGCGGCGAACCTGCTGTACCAGTTCTGGCTGCACGCGCCGTGGCTGCCGCGGCTGGGCCCGCTCGAGTGGGTGTTCAACACGCCCACGCACCACAAGGTGCATCACGCCAGCAACCCCGAATACCTCGACTGCAACTACGGCGGTGTGCTGATCGTGTTCGACCGGCTGTTTGGCACGTTCGTGGATCTGCGCGACGATGTGCCGCCGCGCTACGGCCTGACCACGCCGCTGTTGAGCCACAACCCGCTGCGCATCGCGCTGCACGGCTGGCTCGCGCTGGCGCAGGACCTGCGTGCGGCGCAGGGCGTGCGCGCAAAGCTGTGGGTGTTGCTCGGCCCGCCGGCCGCCTTGACTCGTGTTGCCCCAAAGGAATCACCACCATGAAGAACCGCAAGGCCTGGACGGGCTGCCTATTGTTGTTGAGCGCCGCGATCGGGCTCGCCGCCTGCGGCGGCGGTGGCGGCAGCGACAGCTCGCCGACCCCGAGCCCGCCCGCGGCCACGCCCAGCGATGCGCAACGCAGCGCGGCCGCCGCGGCCACGGCGCAGAGCAGCAGCAACGCCTGCGCGGCGATCACGCCGTTCTACTGGGAGATCGGCGACCGCAGTGCGCGCATCGCTGCCGGCTCGGTCAACGCCGCGGGCAGCAGTGCGACCTACACCTCGAGCAGCCTGATGGCGATCGCCTCGGCATCGAAGTGGCTGTACGCCGGCTACGTCGTGCAAAAGCGCCAGGGCGCGCTGACCGCGAGCGACATCAAGTTCCTCAACTTCCAGAGCGGCTACACCAACTTCAGCACCTGCCTGCAGGGCCAGACAGTCGACGAGTGCCTCGCCTACCAAAGCAACGGCGTGCACTCCGACGCCACCGACGGCCAGTTCGACTACGGCGGCGGCCACATGCAAAAGCACGCCAGCCTCGACGGACTGGGCGCGTTCGACAACGCGGCGCTCGCTGCCGAAGTGCGCGCGCAGATCGGCACCGACATCGGCCTCGCGTACTCGCAGCCGCAGCCGGCCGGCGGCGGTGTCAGCACGGCCGACGACTACGCGCGTTACCTGCGCAAGCTGCTCGCCGGCAGCCTGCTGATGAGCGCCGCGCTCGGCACGCACCCGGTGTGCACGAACCCGACGACCTGCCCGGCCAGCCAGGCGGTCTCTACGCCGATCCCGTTGAACGAGAGCTGGCACTACGCCATCGGCCATTGGGTCGAGGACGATCCGGCGGTCGGCGACGGCGCGTTCAGCAGCCCCGGCGCTTTCGGTTTCTACCCGTGGGTCGACGCGAGCAAGACCTGGTACGGCGTGCTCGCGCGCCGGGACAGCGCAGGCGGCGGCGTCGACTCGGTCTATTGCGGGCGCTTGATTCGCCAGGCCTGGGTCAGCGGTGTTGCGCAATGAAGTCATGTGGAGTGACACGATGAAGCGATGGACCGGTGGGATGTGCGTGGCGGCCGCGCTGCTCGGCGGCACGCTCGCGATGGCGGCACTGCCCGCAGCCGCGCGTGACGGCAGCGGCCTCTTCCCCGGCGTGGCCGCCGGCATGAAGCCGCTGCACGTGCCGGCCGGCGTGCGCCGCATCGCCGATGTCGCCTACGGCCCCGATGCACGGCAACGCTTCGACGTGTACCTGCCCGAAGCGCCGGCTGGCGCAGCGATGCCGGTGATCGTGATGGTGCACGGCGGTGCGTGGATGGTCGGCAACAAGGCGATGCCGCAGGTGGTCGAGAACAAGGCCGCGCGCTGGGTCACGCGCGGCGCGGTGCTGGTCTCGGTCGGCTACCGGCTGGTGCCGCAGGTCGGCCCGCTGGACCAGGCCGACGACGTCGCGCACGCGCTGGCCAAGGTGCAGGCGCTCGCGCCGTCGTGGGGCGCCGACCCGGAGCGCGTCGTGCTGATGGGCCATTCGGCCGGCGCGCACCTGGTCGCGCTGCTCGGTGCCTCGCCGGTGCTGGCGCAGCGCGCCGGGGCGAAGCCGTGGCGGGGCACGGTCGCGCTCGACAGCGCGGCGCTGAACCTGCCGGCGCTGATGCAGTCGCGGCACGCGCGCTTCTACGAACGCGTGTTCGGCAGCGACCCGGCGCTGTGGCGGGCCGCGTCGCCGACCGATGCACTCGCCGCCGGTGCGCCGCCGATGCTGCTGGTGTGCTCGACGCAGCGCGCCGATGCGTCGTGCCTGCAATCGCAGCGCTTCGCCGCGCGCGCCAATGAACGCGGCGTGCGCGCCAGCGTGTCGGAACAAGACTTGTCGCACCTGCAGGTCAACGACACGCTCGGCCTGCCCGGCGCCGAGACCGATGCGGTGCAGGCCTTCTTCGATGCCATCGGACTCGGCGCGCACTGACCTCGTCCAGCCCTCTTACACTCCGGGATCGGAGAACACCCGACTGCAATGGAGTGAGATCCTCATGTCGTACATGCTGTTGATCGTCGAACCCCCGGGCCAGCGCGTCGAGCGCGGCGTCGAAGAAGGCAAGCGCGTCTATGCACGCATGCTGAAGTTTGCCGGCGAGCTGAAAGCGCGCGGCGTGCTGAGCGCGGTCGAGTCGCTCGCCAGCGACACGAACGGCGCCCGCGTGCAGGTGCGCGAGGGCCGCCAGCGGCTCGTCGACGGCCCGTTCGCCGAGGCCAAGGAGATGGTCGGCGGCTTCTTCCTGCTCAATGTCGCGACGCGCGAAGAGGCCGTCGCCATCGCCGCCGCCTGCCCGGCGGCCGAGTGGGCGACCGTCGAAGTGCGCGAGACCGGGCCGTGCTGGACTTAAAAGGCTGAGAGTTTCGAGCATCGCCGATTCGCTTGTCGATTCGGTCTGTCTTCGTTCGTCGTGTGTACAGGCGCCCATGATTTGCGCCACGCTGCAACGACCGGAGAGACTGCCATGCGCTTCATGATCATCGTCAGAGCCACGCCCGAGTCCGAGGCCGGTGTCATGCCCGAAGAGCCGCTGCTGGCCGCGATGGCCGGCTACCACGAGGCGCTGGCCAAGGCCGGCGTGCTGCTCGACGGCGCCGGCCTGCAGCCCAGCGCGACCGGCTGGCGCGTGCGCTACCGCGCGGGCCGGGCCAGCGTGATCGACGGCCCGTTCACTGAGGTCAAAGAGCTGATCGCCGGCTACACGCTGATCCAGGTGCGCAGCCGCGAAGAGGCGATGGAATGGGCGCGCCGCTTCCCCGCGCCGATGGGCGAGCAAGCGGATGCCGAGATCGAGGTGCGGCAGCTCTACGAGATGTCCGACTTCGCGCCCAGCGAGGCGATCGATCGCTTCCGCGCCATGGAAGCCCAGCGCTGAGCCATCAGCGACGGGCAGACACAGGCTACCCATGACGCAAGAGGCCACACACCGTGCGATCGAGGCCGTCTGGCGGATCGAGTCCGCCAAGGTCATCGCCCACGTCGCCCGCCTGGTGCGCGACGTGGGCCTGGCCGAGGAACTCGCGCAGGACGCCTTGGTTTCCGCCCTCGAGCACTGGCCCGAGGCGGGGTTGCCGAACAACCCGGGTGCCTGGCTGATGGCCGCCGCGAAGAACCGCGCGCTCGACCGGTTGCGGCAGGATGCGCTGCATGCCCGCAAGCACGAGGAGCTCGGCCACGACCTCGACGCGCTGCAGGCGCACGTCGTGCCCGATTTCGTCGATGCACTGGCCGAGGCCAGCGAGGACGACATCGGCGACGACCTGCTGCGATTGGTCTTCACCGCCTGCCACCCGCTGCTCTCGACCGATGCGCGCGTCGCGCTCACGCTGCGCCTGATCGGCGGCCTGACGACCGACGAAATCGCGCGAGCGTACCTGGTGCCCGAGAAGACGATCGCGCAGCGCATCGTGCGCGCCAAGCGCACGCTCACCGAGGCGCGCGTGCCCTTCGAGGTGCCGCGCGCGGCCGATCTGCCCGCGCGCCTGGGCTCGGTGCTCGAGGTGATCTACCTCATCTTCAACGAAGGCTATTCGGCCACCGCCGGCGACGACTGGATGCGCCCCGCGCTGTGTGCCGAGGCGCTGCGCATGGGCCGCATCGTCGCCGAGCTGATGCCGGACGAGAGCGAGGTGCTGGGGCTGGTCGCGCTGATGGAGATCCAGGCCTCGCGCACGTCGGCGCGTGTCGATGCCGAAGGCCGCCCGGTGCTGCTGATGGACCAGGACCGCAGCCGCTGGGACCCGCTGCTGATCCGCCGCGGCCTCATCGCGCTCGCGCGCGCCGAATCGCTCGGTGGCGCGCGCGGCCCGTATGTGCTGCAGGCCGCGCTGGCCGCGTGTCACGCCCGCGCCCGCAAGGCCGAGGCGACCGACTGGGCGCAGATCGTCGCGCTCTACGATGCGCTGGCGCAGGTCGCGCCGTCGCCGGTGATCGAACTCAATCGTGCGGTCGCGGTCGGCATGGCCTTCGGGCCTGCGGCCGGCCTCGAGATCGTCGATGCGCTCGGCGACGAGCCGTCGCTTGCGAACTACCACTGGCTGCCCAGCGTGCGCGGCGATCTGCTCGCCAAGCTCGGCCGCCTCGACGAGGCCCGCGCCGAATTCGAACGCGCGGCCGATATGACCCGCAACGCGCGCGAGCGCGACCTGTTGATGGCGCGGGCGCACGCCGTCAAGAGTTCACCCTGACCCCCGCGCCCGATGACGAAAGGAAATGTCATGCAGAAGATTTCTACCTGCCTGTGGTTCAACGGCCAGGCCGAAGCGGCGATGGACTTCTATGTGTCCATCTTCAAGAACGCGAAGAAGACCGACGTGCTGCGCTGGGGCGACGTCGGCCCCGGCCCGAAGGGCTCGGTGCTGACCTGTTCCTTCGAGCTCGACGGCCGCGAGTTCGTGGCGCTGAACGGTGGGCCGGAGTTCAAGTTCACGCCGGCGATCTCGCTGGTCGTGAACTGCGAGACGCAGGCCGAGGTCGACCACTACTGGGACAAGCTGCTCGATGGCGGCAAGCCCATGGAATGCGGCTGGCTCACCGACAAGTTCGGCATCTCGTGGCAAGTGACGCCGACGATGCTCCCGCGGCTGCTGATGGACAAGGACACGGCCAAGGCGAACCGCGTGATGGCCGCGATGATGAAGATGGTCAAGCTCGACATCGCCACGCTGCAGCAGGCCGCCGACGCGCGCTAAGACGACATCAGCCCCGAGGCCGGCCGCTCACATCTTTTTCTTGAAGAGCTCGTCGAACAGCTCGCCGGGCAGCGTGTCGGTCTCGTCCGAAACATCGAGCCCGTGCGTCAATTCGAACGACGACACCAGCCAGCCCGGTTCGGGCCGTTCGGGCGGGCGGGTGAGTTCGAGCGGCACTTGATCCGGGTCCACATACTCGCCGTGCGGCGCGTTCGGCGTGATCCGCCACACGCGCTTGGTGACGTGGCCGACATTGCTCTTGCGATGAACCATGGCGTGACCTCCCCACCTCGGGCGCGCAAGCATGCAGCGCACGAGTCGGAAAGAAGACTCTCACAAGCGCGCCCGGGCTTCAAGCGCCCGTTGGTAACAAGGGTCATCAGTGCTCAGCCGGGGATCCAGCCGTACACGCGCTCGGGCAGCACGCGAGGGAAGGCCTTCACGTCTTCGAGCGGGCCCTGCACCGCGAACTCGGGCTGCGCGGTGTCGCGGCGATGGGTGGCGCCGATCGGTTTGCCTGCGGAGTCGCTGAGCGTGGCCACCAGCGGGTTCGTGCCCTTGGCCGGGCGGCGGATCGCGACACCGATCTCGCCGCTGCTCAAACGCAACAAACAGCCCGGCGGGTGCACGCCCACGGTCTTGATCATCGCCATCGCCAGCGGGTCGCCCGGGCGCTGCTGGAACAGCTGACGCGTCGCCATCTGCGGCGTCATCGGCGGGCGCTTGGCGCGCGGGCTGATCTTGGCCATGAACACATCGGCCGCACGCAGCACCTGCGCGAGTTCGCCGACCTCGGTGAGCCCCTTCGGGTAGCCGCCGCCGCCGGGCTGTTCGTGGTGCTCGGCGATCGCCGTGAGCCAGGCCTCGTCGTCGACGCCGGCCGCGCGCAGCAGCTGAACCGTGGCCTCCGGGTGGGCGCGAATCTGCTCGAGCTGCCGCGCGGTGGGCGGTGTGTCCTGCTCGGACATCGTGGCCTGCAGTTCGAGCGTGGCCAGGTTCATCGTCAGCGCGGCGCAGCCCAGCGCGGCTTCTTTGGCGGCGGGCCAGCCGAGATGGCGGGCGGTCAGCGTCACCACCACCGCGCAGTGCAGCATGTGGGTCAGCCCGTACAGCGCAAAGCGGCGATCGCCGGGGCGCACGCACAGGAACAGCGCCACGTCGGGGTCCATGTCGACCAGCGCCTGCAGCGATGCGAAGAAAGCCGGCACGGCACTGCCCGGGGTCTGGCGCCGGATCAGCGCGCGCGTGAGCTTGTCGAACTCCCACAGCAGCTTTTCCCAGCGGTCGAACAGCGACTGCGGCGGCGCGGCCGCCTTCTTGCGCGCTGCCTCGGCCTGGGCCGCGCGCTCGGCTTCGACGAGCGCGCGTTCGGCCCACGCGCCGCGCTCGACGAGCGCCTCGAACTGCGCCTCGTCGGCCAGCATGTGGCCCTCGTTCAGCAGCAGCCGGCCTTGCGAATCGAGGACCCGGAATGGCAATGGATGACCGATGCGGAGCAAATCGCGAACCTGAGGGAGCGGGATTCGATCGGAGGTGACGGTCATGGGTGTCCTAGAGCCGATCGAGTGTGGTCAAGCGGCTGCGGAAAGTCCAGAGGCCAATCCCTAGCGCGCAGCCCCGTGGCGGCGCGATGCCAAATATGACCTGCCTGGTCTGTCGATTCGACGCCGGCTCAAACGTCGAGTCAGTGGAGCCATCGCACGCGCAGCGCGGCGCGAGCTCGTCCACCCATCCACCGCCCCACCAGGAGTTGCCGCCATGACCAAGACCACCCCCACCGTCAAGCCGATCCCCGACGGCATGCATGCGTTGACGCCGCACCTGATCTGCGCCGACGCCGCGGCCGCGATCGATTTCTACAAGGCCGCGTTCGGCGCCGTCGAGCTGGTGCGGCTGCCGGGCCCGCAAGGCAAGCTGATGCATGGCTCGGTGCGCATCGGCGATTCGGCGCTGATGCTCGTCGACGAAGCGCCGGAATGGAACATGCTCGGGCCGAAGGCGCTGAAGGGCTCGCCGGTGACGATCCATCTGTACGTGACGGATGTCGACGCGACCGTGGCGCAGGCCGTGGCCGCTGGCGCCAAGATCACGATGCCGGTCGCGGACATGTTCTGGGGCGACCGCTACGGAACGCTCGAGGACCCGTTCGGCCACCGCTGGTCGGTCGCGACCCACACGCGCGACGTGACCCATGAAGAGATGACGCGGGCGATGGCCGAGATGAGCAGCCGCTGATCGTCGAAGCCGGCCGCGCACCGTGCGCCTTCAATTCAAAGCTGCGCGGCGCTGGTCCGGCTCGACATGTTGCCGAGCATCAGCTGCTGGACCCAGAGCGACGACTCCGCGAGCGGGTCGACGCAGCGCTGCGGCTGATGCAGCAAGCCGATCGCGACCCGGCCCGTCCACCAGACGCGCCGGCCGGTCCCCGGGATCACGAACTCCCCGACATGGCCGGGCGGTATCGTCACCGGCGGTGCCGACGAACTGTGGTCGATGCCATGGTGGCAAGGTGCTGCGAGGTCCTGATGTTGATGAGACATGGGCGACTCCTGAAGTGACGCCGCCATGATTGCGCCGGGCCGCTGTTCCGGCACCACCTTGTTGAGGGGGCAGGCAACAGCCGCAGACCACTCAAACTTGGGGGTTGCGCCGCTGCCGGGTCGCCGATCAAGCCGCTGCGTCGTCGGGCGCTTCGCCTTCGGGCAGGTGGATGAGCCCGGTGGTGTAGTTGTATTCGAACACCTCCCCATGCCGCCCCCACTCGATTGCGGTGCGCAGCACGCGCTCGGCCTCGGCGGCGTCCAGGCTTTCGCTGAGCAGGCTCAGGAACGGCTCCTCGGGCAGCTCGCCTGATTCTTCCTGCTCGAGGCTGTGGCGGATGTGCGCGGCGAGCGGCACGTGCGCCAGCAGTTGCTGGCCGAACAGCTCCTGGCGCAGCGTGTGCGCGCCGTCCACATAACGCTGGCCGAGCGCGGTGAGGTGCAGATCGCCGGCGGCGAGGCGGGCCAGGCCGAGCAGCGACACGGCCTGCGCCAGCGGCAGCAGCTCGTCGTCGGTGAGCTCGGTTTCTTCGGCGAGCCGCGGCAGGTCGGCACGGCCGTTGAAGGCATCGCCGGCGAGCAGCTCGAGCAGGCCCTCCATGCGCGCGATGTCGGCCTCGGGCAGACGCTCGGCGAGCTGCATCGGCACCGGCTCTTCGGGGGTGCGGCCGACACGGCCGCTGCCGGCGGTCATCAGCGCGTAGACCTCGTCGATGAGCTGGCGCACTTCCGCGCTCTCGGGGTTGCGCGGCCGCGGCAGCTGCACCGCGAGCTGGAAGCGCACGCGGCCCGGGTCGCTCGCGAAGATCAGCACGCGGTCGGCCATCAGCACCGCTTCTTCGATGTTGTGCGAGACAACGAGGATGGCCTTGGTCGGCATCGCTTTGCTCGACCACAGCTCGAGGATGTCTTCGCGCAGCCGCTCGCCGGTCAGCACGTCCAGCGCCGAGAAGGCCTCGTCCATCAGCAGCACCTCGGGCTCGACGACGAGAGCGCGCGCGATGCCCACGCGCTGGCGCATGCCGCCCGAGAGCTCGCGCGGCAGCGCGCCTTCGAAGCCGGTCAGCCCGATCAGCTGGATCGCAGCCGCGGCGCGCTTCTCGCGCTCGGCCGGCGCGACGCCGCGGGCCTCGAGTCCGAGCTCGACGTTCTGCTGCACCGTCAGCCACGGGAACAGCGCGAACGACTGGAACACCATGCTGACGCCGCGCGCCGGCCCGTACAGCGGCTGCTCGCGGTAGCGCACGTCGCCGGCGTCGGCGTTGATCAGGCCGGCCATGATGCGCAGCAGCGTCGACTTGCCCGAGCCCGACTGGCCGAGCAGCGAGACGATCTCGCCCTCGGCGAGGCGGAAGTCCACGCCTTCGAGCACCGAGCGCGCGCTGCCGTCGGCCGACTTGAACGACTTGCCGACGCTCTTGAGTTCGATGATGGCTTGGGCCATGGGACTGGTTCCTGACTGACTAGAAATGCATGCGGTCTTCGGCCAGCGCATAGAGCTTGCGCCAGACGAAGTGGTTCATGCCCATCACGAACACGCACATCACGCCGATGCCCAAAGCGATGCGCGGGAAGTCGCCGATCGCGGTCATGTGCGCGATGTAGCTGCCCAGGCCCTCGGCCTGCAAGGTGGTGTCGCCCCAGCTCACGTACTCGGCCACGATGCTCGCGTTCCACGAGCCGCCGCTGGCGGTGATCGCGCCGGTCACGAAGCTCGGGAACACTGCGGGCAGCAGGTAGCGGCGCCACTTCAGCCAGCCGGTGAGGCCGAGGTTGTGCGCGGCATAGCGCAGCTCGGTCGGCACCGTCGACGCGCCGGCGATCACGTTGAACAGCAGGTACCACTGCGTGCCCAGCACCATCAGCGGCGAGAGCCAGATGTTCGGGTTCAGGTGCCACTTGACGATGAACACGACCGCGACCGGGAACATCAGGTTCGCCGGGAACGCCGCGAGGAACTGCGCGACCGCCTGCAGCCGCCCGGCCCACAGCGGGTTCATGCCGATCCAGATGCCGACCGGCACCCAGACCAGCGCCGCGAGCGCGATCAGCACGATCACGCGCAGCATCGTGATGCCGCCGAGCGCGAACACGTGGGCCACTTCGGCCCAGCCGACCTCGGCGTGGATGAAGCCGCCGAGCTGCCAGATCGCGATCAGCACCGCGGCCGCGAGCGCGGCGTCCCACGCGCGTTCCAGCGCCTTGCTGCCGGGCTGCCGGCGGGCGCGGATCGAGGTGCCGTCGTGCTGCAGGCGAAAGACCAGGAAGCTGCGTTCGAGCAAGCGCACGCCGCGCTGCGCCAGCGCGCTCAAGGCGTCGGTGCGGCGCATCCAGGTCAGCAGCCACGAGGTCGGCGCGGACTCGCTGCTGCCTTCCTCGAAGCGGAACTTGTCGGCCCAGGCCAGCAGCGGTCGGAAGAACAGCTGGTCGTACAGCACGATGCCGACCAGCATGCCGCCGATCGCGAAGCCGATCGCGCCGAGGTCGCGCTGCTCGATCGCGAGCGCGATGTACGAGCCGACGCCGGGCAGCTTGATGTTCTGGTTCGAGACCGAGATCGCCTCGGACGCGACCACGAAGAACCAGCCGCCGGACATCGACATCATCATGTTCCACAGCAGCCCCGGCATCGCGAACGGCAGCTCGAGCCGCCAGAAGCGCTGCCACCCCGAGAGCTGGAACACGCTCGCGGCCTCCTGCAATTCGGGCGGCACGGTGCGCAGCGACTGGTACAGGCTGAACGCCATGTTCCAGGCCTGCGAGGTGAAGATCGCGAAGATCGCCGCGCACTCGACGCCGAACAGGTTGCCCGGGAACAGCGCGATGAAGCCGGTCACGGTGATCGACAGAAAGCCGAGGATCGGGATCGACTGCAGGATATCGAGCAGCGGCACCATCACGCGTTCGGCCGCGCGGTACTTGGCCGCGATCGCCGCGAACGCGCAGCTGAAGACCAGCGACGCGGCCAGCGCCGCGAACATGCGCAGCGTCGTGCGCAAGAGGTAGTAGGGCAGCACCGCGGGGTCGAGCGTGAGCGGCAGCGTGTCGCCCACCTGATACGGCCGCGCCATCTGCGAGCCGCCCCAGGCGAGCAGCACCAGCAGGCCCAGCACGAGCGGCAGCAGCGCCCAGTCCCAGCGGTTGCCGCTGGACTCGACCACCTGGCGGGGGAAGAAGCGCTTGTCGATCATCGGGGCACGGGGCTGGGGTGGGATGGCCTGCGGCGAGGCAGGCGATTGTCACCGCTCGATGTGACGAGGCCGCAGCGGTTTACACAAGTTCGCGTGGGATCATCCGGGCATGCCCATCAAGCCCTCGCGCATCCCGTCATTCCTGCGGCACGTCGGGCCCGGCGTCGTCACCGGCGCGGCGGACGACGACCCGTCGGGCATCGCGACCTACACGCAGGCCGGCGCGCAGTTCGGCACCGGCGTGTTGTGGACGGTGTTCCTGACGGTGCCGTTCATGATCGCGATCCAGCTCGTCAGCGCGCGCATCGGGCGGCAGTCGGGCCAGGGCATCGCGGCCAACCTGCGCACGCACGCGCCGCGCTGGTTCCTGCTCACGATCGTCGCGCTGCTGCTGGTGGCCAACACGATCAACATCGCCGCCGACATCGCCGCGATGGCCGAAGCGCTGCAGCTCGTGATCGGCGGCCGCGTGCATTTTCTCGAGGTGGTGTTCGGCGCCGCCACGCTGCTGCTGCAGGTGTTCGTGCCCTACCACCGGCTCGCGCCCATCCTGAAGTGGCTGACGCTGACGCTGTTCGTCTACGTCGGCGCGGCCTTCACGGTGCAGGTGCCGTGGGCGCACGCGCTGCACGACCTGGTGGTGCCGCAGTTCTCGGCCAGCCCGGCGTTCTGGATGATGATCGTCGCGATCCTCGGCACCACGATCTCGCCCTACCTGTTCTTCTGGCAGGCCTCGCAAGAGGTCGAGGAGATGCGCCAGCATGGCGTCACCGCCGGCGGCGAGAGCCGCAGGACGCTGAACCGCGCGAAGCGCCGCATGCGGCTGGACACCGTGATCGGCATGGTGTTCTCGAACGGCATCGCGTTCTTCGTGATGCTGATGGGCGCGGTCGTGCTGCATGCCGGCGGTGTCACCGACGTGCAGAGCGCGGCGCAGGCCGCGCAGGCGCTCAAGCCGCTGGCCGGCGACTTCGCGTTCGCGCTGTTCTCGTTCGGCATCATCGCCACCGGCCTGCTCGCGGTGCCGGTGCTTGCGTCGTCGGCCGCCTACGCGGTGGCCGAGGCCTTCGGCTGGCCCGAGGGCCTGGAGCGCCACTGGCGCGAGGCCAAGGGCTTCTACGCGATCATCGGGGTCGCGACGATCGTCGGCACCGGGCTCGGCTTCTCGCCGATCGACCCGATGAAGGCGCTGTACTGGAGCGCCGTGATCAACGGCGTCGTCTCGGTGCCGATCATGGTGGCGATGATGGTGCTCGCCAGCAAGCCCGATGTGATGGGTCCGCTGCCGGTGCGCCGCAAGACGCGCTTCCTGGGCTGGGGCGCGGTGGCGCTGATGACCGCGGCGGTGTTCATGATGCTGCAGGACCTGTTCCACTGAATGCCCCGCGGCGGCCGGTCGTGGCACGCCGATTGCACGCGGGCGGATCACCCCGCGATCCGCTGACCGATCCACTGCATGCACGCCGCCACCGCTTCCGATTCCGCCGTCAATGCCCTCGATGCGGGCGGCGCCTGGCCGCGCGGCGCGGCCTGGAACGAGCGGCTGAGCCTGCTGCTCGAATCGACCGGCGAGGGCATCTTCGGCATCGACAACGACGGCCTGTGCAACTTCGTCAACCGTGCGGCGGCGCAGATGCTGGGCTACCGCACGGAGCAGGTGCTCGGGCAGAACATGCACGAGCTGATCCACCACACGCATGCCGACGGCCGCCACTATCCCGAGGCCGAGTGCCCGATCTACAACGCCTTCCGCCGCGGCCTGCCGTGCCGCATCGACAGCGAGGTACTGTGGCGCGCCGACGGCAGCTCGGTGCAGGCCGAATACTCGTCCTACCCGATCCTCGACCAGGGCGTGGTGCTGGGCGCGGTGGTCACGCTGGTCGACATCACCGAGCGCAAGCGCGGCGAGGCGCTGCTGCGCCAGGCCCGCGAAGGGCTGGAGCGCAGGGTCGAGGAGCGCACCGCCGAGCTGTCGAGCGCGCTCAGCCAGCTGCGCGAGCTGTCGGCCTACCTCGAGACCGTGCGCGAAGACGAGCGCACCCGCATCGCGCGCGAGATCCACGACGAACTCGGCTCGCTGCTAGTCGCGCTGAAGATGGACGTCAACTGGATGGACGCGCGCCTGAGCGATCGCGCCGAGCTGCGCGGCAAGTGCGTAGGCATGGGCCGCCTGATCGACACCGCGGTCGACAACGTCGGCCGCATCATCACCGACCTGCGGCCCAGCATCCTCGATCACCAGGGCCTCTGGGCGGCGCTCGAATGGCAGGCGCAGGAGTTCATCGATGCGGCCGAGCTGAAGCCCGATCTGCGCGTGCATGTGGCGGCTGGCGTGCAGGCGCCCGGCGGCCTGCTCGGCGAGCGTTGGTCGATCGCGGTGTTCCGCATCTTCCAGGAGATGCTCAGCAACGTGGCGCGACATGCGCAGGCGAAGGCGGTGCGCATCCGCCTCTATGTCGACGGCCCGCCAGCGCCGGTGCTGCACCTCGAGGTGCGCGACGACGGCGTCGGTGCCACGCCCGCGTCGCTGGCGCACCGGTGCAGCTACGGCGTGATGGGCATGCGCGAGCGCGCCGGGCATTTCGGCGGCGCGCTGCGCATCGACGGCGCGCCCGGCCAGGGCACCTGCGTGCGGCTGACGATGCCGCTGCCGTCTGACGACGCAAGCGAGGCGGCGCGATGATCAGGGTGCTGGTCTGCGACGACCACTTCATCGTGCGCCAGGGCATCAAGCAGATGCTCGCCGATGCCGCCGACATCACGCTCGCGGCCGAGGCCGAGAACGGGCCGGATGCGGTGCGGCAGGTGCGCGAGGCGGCCGCCGCGACCGCGCCGATCGACGTCGTGCTGATGGACATCGCGATGCCGCAGCGCGACGGGCTCGATGTGTTGCGCCAGCTCAAGAGCGAGTTCCCGAAGCTGCCGGTGCTGATGCTCAGCACCTACCCCGACAAGCAGTACGCGGTGCGCAGCCTGAAGCTCGGTGCGTCCGGCTACCTGAACAAGAGCGCCGATTCGCAGCAGATGACCGGCGCGATCCGCAAGGTCGTCGCCGGCGGGCTGTTCATCACGCCCGCGGTCGCCGAGCAGCTCGCCGGCGACCTCCGTGCCGGCCGCGCCGACGCGGCGGAGGCGCCGTCGCACGAGCGCCTGTCGCACCGCGAGTACCAGGTGTTCCGCCTGCTCGCCGGGGGCCGCAGCGTCGGCGAGATCGCCGAGCAGCTGGTGCTGTCGCCGAACACCGTGAGCACCTACCGCACCCGCATTCTCGAGAAGACAGGGGCGCGCAACGACGTGGAGCTGGCCTTGTACGCCGTGCGCGCCGATCTGATGCCGACCTGAAGTGCGGGCCTTGTAGGGCCAGCACTACAAGACGAAGCCAGCTGACGCGATGGCGTGGCCGGCGGCGGCTGCGTAGCCTTCACACACTGCAAGGAGTGCCTCGATGACCACCGCCGACAACCGATTCGACCCGTACAACGCCGACCGTCCGCTGCAGCTCAAATGCAGCTGCGGCGCCGACCACACGCCTGCGCAGCACGCGGCCGATGCCGCCGGCTATTCGCGCGACTTCATCGAGGCCACGCTGGTCAAGGCGCTGCTGCCGAGCGAGCCGCTGCGGCGCCGCTTCCTGCAGGCCGTGGGCGCGGGCACCGCGCGCGCCGCGATCGCGTCGCTGCTGCCGCTGGGCGCGCTCGAGGCGATGGCGCAGGACAAGGCCCCGCTCGAGAAGCGCGACCTCAAGCTCGGCTTCATCGCGATCACCTGCGCGACGCCATTGATCATGGCCGACCCGCTGGGCTTCTACAAGAAGGAAGGGCTGAACGTCCAGCTCAACAAGACCGCGGGCTGGGCGCTGATCCGCGACAAGATGCTGAACAAGGAGCACGACGCATCGCACTTTCTGTCGCCGATGCCGCTGGCGATCTCGATGGGCCTGGGCTCGGTCGCGCAGCCGATGCGCGTCGCGACGATCCAGAACGTCAACGGCCAGGCCATCACGCTGGCGATGAAGCACAAAGCCAATCGCGACCCGAAGGGCTGGAAGGGCTTCAAGCTCGCGGTGCCGTTCGAGTACTCGATGCACAACTTCCTGTTGCGCTACTACCTGGCCGAGGCCGGCTTGAACCCGGACGTGGACGTGCAGATCCGCGTCGTGCCACCGCCCGAGATGGTGGCGAATCTGCGCGCCGGCAACATCGACGGCTTTCTCGGCCCCGACCCGTTCAACCAGCGCGCGGTCTACGACGAGGTCGGCTTCATCCACCTGCTGTCGAAGGAGATCTGGGACGGCCACCCGTGCTGCGCGTTCGGCGTCAGCGAGGCCTTCATCCAGCAGAACCCGAACACCTTCGCGGCGCTGTACCGCGCGGTGCTGACCGCCGCCGACATGGCGCGCGACCCGAAGAACCGCGAGCTGATCGCGAAGGTCATCAGCCCGACCGCCTACCTCAACCAGCCCGAGACGGTGGTCGCGCAGGTGCTGACCGGCAAGTTTGCCGACGGCCTGGGCGGTGTGAAGAACGTGCCCGACCGCGCCGATTTCGACCCGGTGCCGTGGCAGAGCATGGCGGTGTGGATGCTGACGCAGATGAAGCGCTGGGGCTACATCAAGGGCGACGTCAACTACAAGCAGATCGCCGAGCAGGTGTTCCTGCTGACCGACGCGAAGAAGCAGATGAAGGCGCTCGGCCAGAAGCTGCCCGAGGGCGCCTACCGCAAGTACAAGGTGATGGGCAAGGAGTTCGACCCGGCCAAGGCCGAGGAGTACGCGGCGAGCTTTGCGATCCGCAAGGCCTGATGCGCAAGCCTCTGATGCGCAAGGCCTGCCGATGAACGCGGACCGTCGCCTGTCGCTGCGCGCGGGGCTGTTGTCGATCGTGATCCTGCTGATCGGGCTGGCGGTGTGGCACCTCGCCACCTTGCCCGCCACGGGCACGGCAACGGGCACGCTCACGCCCGAACAGATCGCCTACCAGAAGCTGCTCGGCAAGGACCCGGGCGTGGCCAAGGCCAACAACGGCTTCCCGACACTGGCGCAGATGGGCGAGACGATCGTGAAGAACCTCGCGCACCCGTTCTACGACAACGGGCCGAACGACAAGGGCATCGCGATCCAGCTCGGCCATTCGCTGCTGCGCGTTGCGCTGGGCTTCGGCCTCGCGGCGCTGGTCGCGATCCCGCTCGGCTTTCTGATCGGCATGAGCCCGCTGATCCACCGCGCCCTCGATCCGTTCATTCAGGTGCTCAAGCCGATCTCGCCGCTGGCCTGGATGCCGCTGGCGCTGTACACGATCAAGGACTCGTCGCTGTCGGGCATCTTCGTGATCTTCATCTGCTCGGTCTGGCCGATGCTGCTGAACACCGCGTTCGGCGTGGCCGGCGTGCGGCGCGAATGGCTGAACGTGGCGAAGACGCTGGAGGTGACGCCGCTGCGGCGCGCGTTCGAGGTCATCCTGCCGGCCGCGGCGCCGACCATCCTGACCGGCATGCGCATCAGCATGGGCATCGCGTGGCTCGTGATCGTCGCGGCCGAGATGCTGGTCGGCGGCACCGGCATCGGCTACTTCGTGTGGAACGAGTGGAACAATCTCTCGCTTACCAACGTGATCTTCGCGATCCTCGTCATCGGCGTGGTCGGCATGCTGCTGGACTGGCTGTTCGCCCGGGCGCAGAAGGCGGTGACCTATGTCGACTGACGCGACGCCCCTCGTCAAGGTCGAGGGCCTGGCGAAGCGCTTCGCGGGTGCGGCCGAGCCGGTGTTCGACGAGGTCAACTTCGACATCGCGACCGGCGAGTTCGTCTGCATCGTCGGCCACAGCGGCTGCGGCAAGACGACGATCCTGAACGTGCTCGCCGGCCTGGAGCAGGCGAGCGGCGGCCACGTGTTCATGAGTGGGCGCGAGGTCGTGGCCCCAAGCCTGGAGCGCGGCGTCGTGTTCCAGGGGCACGCGCTGATGCCGTGGCTGAGCGTGCGCCGCAACATCGCGTTCGCGGTGCGCAGCAAGTGGCCGCATTGGTCGGCCGCGGAGGTCGATGCGCAGGTGCGCAAGTACGTCGACCTGGTCGGCCTGGCCGCGGCGATCGACAAGAAGCCTGCCGAGCTGTCCGGCGGCATGAAGCAGCGCGTGGGCATTGCGCGTGCGTTCGCGATCGAACCGAAGATGCTCTTGCTCGATGAGCCCTTCGGCGCGCTCGATGCGCTGACGCGCGGCACGATCCAGGATGAGCTGCTGCGCATCTGCGCACAGACGCAGCAGACCGTCTTCATGATCACGCACGATGTGGACGAGGCGATCCTGCTCGCCGACCGCATCCTGCTGATGAGCAACGGCCCGCAGGCGCGCGTCGCCGAGATCGTGCGCAACACGATGCCGCGTGGGCGCGAGCGCGCGACGCTGCACCACGACCCGCAGTACTACCGCATCCGCAACCACCTGGTGGACTTTCTGGTCGCGCGCTCGAAGGAGCTGTCGCATGGCCGCGCCCCGGCGCATCCGCCGCAGGTCGAGCCTGGGCGCATACCGCCACCGATTTCAACCCCAACGATGGAGACCCAGCATGAACCGCAATGACGTCACCGAAATGATCATCGAGGCCAAGGTCAAGAAAGGCCTGAAGTGGGAGGACGTGGCCAAAAAGGTCGGCCTCAGCAAGGAATGGGTGACGGCCGGCTGCCTCGGGCAGATGACCTTCGACGCGAAGCAGGCGAAGCTCGTCGCCAAGTTCTTCGGCCTGCCCGTTGAAGCCGAGAAGTGGCTGCAGGAAGTGCCGTACAAGGGCTCGCTGCCGACCGCGGTGCCGACCGACCCGCTGATCTACCGCTTCTACGAACTGGTCAGCGTCTACGGCAGCACGTTCAAGGCACTGATCCACGAAGAGTTCGGCGACGGCATCATGAGCGCGATCGACTTCAAGATGGACCTGACGCGCGAGGCCGACCCCAAGGGCGACCGCGTCAACATCGTGATGTCGGGCAAGTTCCTCCCGTACAAGACTTATTAGGCCGGACACGCTGGCGCGTGCCGGTCTAATTCGCCGCGTTCGAACGGCACCTCGCGGAGCGAGGCGCCGTTCAACGTGGCGGGGTGCTCGCGTCAGCCGGGGAGCTTGGCGGCGAGCAGGTCGATCTTCTCGATCGTCGGCGGCGTGGCCAGCAGCGCGGCCGCGTTCGCCATCAGTGCGGCGGCGATCGGGCCGTCGAGGTGAGCCTGGCGGCCGGTCTCGTCGGCGAACGCATCGAACACGCCGAAGGTCGACGGGCCGAACTTGAGCGCGAACCACGCCGTCGTGCGGGCTTCGGCATTCGCCAGCGGCAGCGCGCCGGCGAGAAAGTCGGCGACCGCGGCTTCCTTGCCGGGTTGGGCTTCGAGGCGGACGAACAGGGCGAGCTTGACCATGGTGGGTTCCTTTCGGTGAGCAGTGGAGAGGTGCGCAGTCTGGGCCGGTGCGCGCAGCGGCGCCAGTGGCGGTAATGACAACATTGCTATCATTCCTGCCATGAGGCATCTTTCGCCATGAAGGTCCATCTGCTTGTGCTCGACGGCGTGTTCGATCTCGGCCTGGCCGCACTGACCGACACGCTGAGCACCGCCAACGAGCTGGCGCCCAGCTTGCCCGACGCGCCGGCGCCGATCGAGCTCACGCTGGTCGGTGTGCGCCGCCGTGTTCGCACGGCGCAAGGCCTGACGGTGCCGGTGCTGCCCGCGGCCAGCGTTGCGCAGCCCGACGCGGTGCTGGTGCCCGCGCTCGGCGCCAAGATGCCCGAGGCGCTGGCCGCGCGGCTGGCGCGGGCCGACGTCGCCGACGCGGTCGCCGTGCTGCAGGGCTGGGCGCAACGCGGTGCGACGCTCGGTGCGGCCTGCACCGGCACCTTCGTGCTCGCCGAGAGCGCGCTGCTCGATGGCCAGCGCGCCACGACCTCGTGGTGGCTCGCGCCGATGTTTCGCCAGCGCTACCCGCGCGTCGCGCTCGACGAGTCGCGCATGCTGGTGAACTCGACCGGCTTCACGACCGCCGGCGCGGCGCTGGCGCACCTCGATCTGGCGCTGGGCCTGCTGCGCGGGCGCAGCCCGGCGTTGGCGGGCCTGGCCGCACGCTACCTGCTGGTCGAGGCGCGCGGGTCGCAGGCCGAGTTCGTGATCCCCGATCACCTGGCGCACGCCGACCCGGTCGTCGAGCGCTTCGAGCGCTGGGCACGGCATCGCCTCGCGAAGGGCTTCTCGCTGACCGACGCAGCGCGCGCGGTCGGCGCGAGCGAGCGAACGCTCGCGCGGCGGCTGCGCAGCGTGCTCGGCAAGACGCCGCTGTCGTACTTCCAGGACTTGCGCGTCGAGCGTGCGGTGCATCTGCTGCGCACCGGTGCCGACAGCGTCGACCGCATCGCCACGCAGATCGGCTATGCCGATGGCGTGACCTTGCGCACGCTGCTGCGGCGCAAGCTCGGCAAGGGCGTGCGCGAGCTGCGCGGGCGCTGAGAGTCTGAGACCTGGCGTCGCGAAGGCGTCGCTGGCGCACCGCGCCGGGGCGGCATCGCACTTGCATTCGTTCATCGCGTCCAGCCCCTGATGCACCAACCGGAGGACTGCCATGAATGAGCACACGATCCAACTGGTGAGAGACAGCTTCGACCTCGTCGAGCCCATCGCCCCGCAGGCTGCGGCCCTGTTCTACGCCAACCTGTTCGCGGCCGACCCGTCGGTGAAGCCGCTGTTCCGCGGCGACATGGTCCTGCAGGGCGAGCGCCTGATGACGATGATCGGCCTCGCGGTGGCCAAGCTGGACGAGCCGGAGGCACTGATCCCGGCGCTGCAGGGCCTGGGGCAGCGGCACGCCGGCTACGGTGTGCGCGATGCGCACTACGACAGCGTCGGCAGCGCGCTGCTGAAGACGCTGCGGCAAGGCCTGGGCGTGGCCTTCACCGACGAGGTCGAAGCGGCCTGGGCGGAGGTCTACGCTGTGGTCGCGTCGACGATGAAAGAGGCCGCCAAGATCCCCGCCTGATTCGTCAGGTCGCGACGAACTTCAGCGCGACGCCGTTGTTGCAATAGCGCTTGCCGGTCGGCGCGGGCCCGTCGTTGAAGACGTGGCCCTGGTGCCCCTCGCAGCGCGCGCAGTGGTATTCGCTGCGCGGCACGATCAGCTTGAAGTCGGTCTTCGTGACGACCGCGCCCGGCAGCGACGTGTAAAAGCTCGGCCAGCCGGTGCCGCTGTCGAACTTGGTCTCGCTGGCGAACAGCGGCAGCTCGCAGCCGGCGCAGCGGAAGACGCCCTTGCGGTGCTCGTCGTTCAGCGGGCTGCTGCCGGGGCGCTCGGTGCCTTCGTGGCGCAGCACGTCGTAGGCGGCGGGCGCGAGGCGCTTCTTCCATTCGGCATCAGCCAGGCGCAACGGCTCGATGCTGCTGCCCTCGGCACGCGAAAATTTGGGCGCGAGGCCGAGTGCGGAAAGCGCGGCGAGAAACGGGCGGCGTGTCATGGTGTGGCCTTCGGAGTGGGGCGATAGCGCTTGGTCGCGATCCCTGCGCCAATCTTTCGCGCGATCGAGAACACGCGTCAAGAACGCGGCCAGAGCGCCCACAGCTTGAGCGGCTGCTTCATGCGGCCGGCCTGCGCTTCGGCGTCCGCGCCCCAGCCCCAGAAGTAGTCGGCCCGCACCGCGCCGGTGATCGCGCTGCCGGTGTCCTGCGCCATCACGAGGCGGCGCAGCGGCGTGCTCGACAGCGGCTCGGTGCTGTCCAGCCACACCGGCGTGCCGTACGGGATGCTTTGCGCATCGACGGCGATCGAGCGGCCCGGCGTCAGCGGCACGCCCTGCCCCCCCTTCGGGCCGAGCTGCGGGTCGGGCAGCGGCTCCTCGCGGAAGAACACCACGCGCGGGTTGCTCCACAGCATCTCGTTGAGCCGCTTCGGGTTGCTGCGCGCCCAGGCCTTGATGCCGGGCCACGAGGCCTGCGCCGGCGTCAGCTCGCCCTGGTCGATGAGCCAGCGGCCGACCGATTTGTAGGGCTGCTCGTTGTGCGCGGCGAAGGCCAGGCGCACGAGCTTGCGGCTGCCGTCGGGCTCGACGAGGTTCAGGCGACCCGAGCCCTGGATCTGCAGGATCAGCAGGTCCAGCGGGTCGGCGATGTAGGCGATCGGGCGGCCGCGCAGCGCCGTTTGCGACACCGGCAGCGTGTCGAGCTGCTGGCGCGTCAGGTAGGGCTTGCGCGTCGCCAACTCGGGCGGCGGCCCGTAGAGCGGCACGCGCATGTCGGCGCGCGGCGTGCGCGAGGCCTCGACGAGCGGCTCGAAGTAGCCAGTCATCAGGCCGTCGGCGGCGCCGTCCAGCGATTCGACGCGATAGGCCTGCAGCCGCTGCTGCAGCCACACGCGCGCGGCGTCGTCGCTGAAGCCGGGCAGCGTTGCGCTGCGCGCTTGCGCGCACAGGTTGGCCCAGCCGGCGGCCGGCCGCTCGCAGCCGCGCAGCAGCGCGGGCCAGAGCTCGGCGACGTGGTCGCCGTCCCAGCCCGGCAGGTCGGCGAAGCGCACCGGCACCCAGCGTGCGCGGGCGCGCAGCAGCGCACCTTCGGCGCCCGGGACCGGCACGAGCGCGGCGGGCGGCTTGTCCTCGGCCGGCACGGCCGGCTCCAACGGCGGGGCGGCGCACGACGCCAGCAGGCCGGCCAGCAACCCTAGAATCGCGGCCGGCCCCGCGATGGGGTGCCGGCGCCGAAGGACGTTCAACATGTGGCTACTTTTCCTCGAAGCATTCGGCGCGATGGTGCTGCTGATTCTGATCGTCTGGTGGACGATGTTTCATGGCCGCAAGAAGGGCGAGCGCGACGACTCCTGATTACGCGCCGTTGCTCGGCCAGACGAACGACAGCGGCCGGTGCCGCAGCCGCGCCCGGATCGCGCGGTAGATGCGGCTGCGGTCGGCGAGCCGGATGCCGCGCGAGCGCAGCGCGACCCGGAACGCCATCAAGAAACTCACGCTGAGATTGAGCGCCGCGGTCACCGCGATGCCGGCCACGCACCACCAGAACGCGCTGTGGCGCAGTGCCTCCAGGCCCTCGGTGCCGGCCGCGGCGGCGAGCTGGCCGGTCGACAGCGTGACGTGCCGCACCTCGATCGGCAGTCCGAAGAACAGCGCCACCACCGGCACCACGCCGAGCAGCATGCCGAGCGAGATGTTAGCCGCGAAGCCGGAGATGTTGGCGCGCCAGTACGCACCCCAGCGGCGCGCGCGCGCCGCGCCCAGGCGCGCGACGATGCGCGGGTTCCAGGTGATGGCGCTGTCGATGCGGTGCCACACGAACCAGTTCTCGACCCAGCCGGCGATCAGCGAGCTCGCGAACAGCAGCACGCCGGTGAACGCGGCGAACAGCGCCGTCGGCCCGAGCAGCGTGATCGACTCCAGCACGTGCTCGGCCGTGTGGTGGTCGATCAGCGGCGCGCCGAACACGAGGCGGCTGCCGATCTGCACCAGCAGCACGATCGGCACGACTGCCGCGAGGTTGCCGAAGATGCCCGCGGCCTGCGAGCGAATCAGGTGCGCGACCTCGTCGACGAAGCCCTCGACGGCCGCATCGTCCGACACGTCGGCAAGCTTCTCGGCCATGGCCGGCGCGGTCATCGCCGGCTGCTTGGTCGCGACCGTGAAGTGCAGCAGCTGCACGAGCACGAAGCTCGCCGCGTAGTTGATGCCGGCCCACCAGCCGCCCCAGAACGCCGACAGCGGTATCGCCAGCAGCGCGAACTTGATGAAGGTCGTGGCCGCCAGCACCGCACCGCCGCCGGCCGCGGCGCCCAGCATCTGGCGGTATTCGGTGAAGTCGCGGGTGATGTAGTGCTCGCCGGTCTCGGCGCTGCGCTCGGCGACCTTGCGCGCGAGCAGCGAGTAGTGCTGCGCGAGCAGCGCGCGGATGCTGCGCCGCTCGTCGGCCGTCTGCACCAGGTCGGCCATCAGGCGCGCGACCTCGCGCGCCGGCTCGGGGCTGATCGCGCAGGTCAGCAGCGCGTCGATGCGGTGCGTGCGCTCGCGCATCTGGTCGACCTCGAACACGACATTGACCGACACGCCGTGCGCCTCGAGGTGCTCGTGCACGCTGTCGGCGCAACGCCGGCAGGTGTCGAGCAGCGCGCGCAGGTACTGCGCCTCTTGCAGCAGCGTGGCTTCGGCTTCAGCGCTGTCGTTCGCGGTCTTCGCGTGGTCGCCGAGCTGCTCGGCGACGCGCGCGAGCTGGCGGAACGGCCGTTCGACCAGCAGCTCCGGGCTCATGCGCTGGCGGATCGCGGGCGAGAACGCCGAGGCGCGCACCGCGGCGGCGAGAAACACGATCGCCTCGAGCAGCGGCTCGCGCCAGCTGCCGTCCTGGTGGTCGGGCGCGACGCGATCGCGCAGCCGCGCCAGCGTCGCGTCGTCGATCGCGCGCAGCCAGTCGGCGTCGTCCTTCTCGGGGAACAGCAGCGCGAACAACTCGCCGAGGTCGGTGGTCGCCGGTGTCAGCGGCAACACGCGCGTGCGCAGCCGCCGGCCGAGCTCGCCCCACAAATCCATGCGCGGCGCGAAGCCGAAGTCGGCAAGCAGCGCGGCGTTGTCGACCTCGCTCCAGAAGCGCCGCAGCACCTCGGCCACGCGGGCCTGGTGCTCGGGGTGGCGGTCGAGCACGCCGAGCAGGTGCCGGAGGCGCAGCACCGGCGTCTTCGTGACCTGGCCCTCGGTTTCGACAGGCGCGTGGCGCAGCCACTCCATCAGGCGGATCAGCCACAGGTGGCGCTCGGCGGTGTCGGCCTTCGGGTCGGCTGCGTTGAGCAGCGCGGTCAGGTCCCAGGCGGAGGCGCTGCTGCTCTTCGCCATCCGCTCAGTGCAGGGCCGACGCGAGGGTCAGGCCGAACTCATGCACCGGCGCGTCGAACGGGTGCGCGTCCTCGGTCATGCAGAAGAAGGTGCCGCGCATCGTGCCGTTCGGTGTGGCCAGGCGCGTCCAGCTCGTGTACTCGAAGGTCTCGCCGGGCTTGAGCAGCGGCTGGTGGCCGACGACCGCGAGGCCGCGCACTTCTTCGGTGTGGCCGTTGGCGTCGGTGATGATCCAGTGGCGGGCGATCAGCTGCGCGGTCACGTCGCCGCTGTTGCGGATCGTGATCGTGTACGCGAACGCGTGCTGGCCGGTCTGCGTGTCGGACTGCTCGGGCAGGTGGCGCACGGCGACGGTGCTGGTGAATTCGGGGTGGGGCATGCGGGCGATTTTGGCAGCATCGCTGTGACGGCCTCTAGAATTCTCGTGAAACCGAAAGTTCCGTCATGTCCGCACGCACTTACCGCATCGCTCCCAGCATTTTGTCCGCCGATTTCGCGCGCCTCGGCGACGAGCTGCGCGACGTGATCGCGGCCGGCGCCGACTGGATTCACTTCGACGTGATGGACAACCATTACGTGCCCAACCTCAGCTTCGGGCCGATGATCTGCGAGGCGCTGCGCAAGCACGCGGTCAAGGCCGATGGCACCAAGGTGCCGATCGACGTGCACCTGATGGTGCAGCCGGTCGATGCGCTCGCGGTGGCGTTCGCGAAGGCCGGTGCCGACCGCATCAGCTTCCACCCCGAGGCGAGCCTGCACGTCGATCGCACGCTGCAGCTGATCCGCGCCGAAGGCTGCAGCGCCGGACTGGTGTTCAACCCCGCCGCGTCGCTCGATGTGCTCGACTGGACGATCGACCAGCTCGACCTGATCCTCGTGATGAGCGTGAACCCGGGCTTCGGCGGGCAGAGCTTCATCCCCGGTGCGCTGAAGAAGATCGAGGCGATCCGCAAGCGCATAGCCGCGAGCGGCCGCGACATCCGGCTCGAGGTCGACGGCGGCATCAAGACCGACAACATCCGCGCCGCGGCCGATGCGGGCGCGGACACCTTCGTCGCGGGCAGCGCGATCTTCGGTCAGCCGAACTACAAGGCCGTCATCGACGCGATGCGCGCCCGACTCGCAGCCTGAATCTTCACAGCGCGGCGAGCTGTGCGTCGCGCAAGCCCACCAGCACCGCTTCGCCCGACGCGCGATCGACGCGGAACTCGCCGTAGCGCGCGCCGTTGAAGCGCTCGGCCGTGCCTTCCTCGAAGAAGAACGCGTTGGTGCCGAGCCAGACGTGGCCGTCGCGGATGCGGTAGCGCAGCATCGTCGTGGCCGCGGCGCCATCGCCGGCCAGGGTCGCGATCCGCCTGTCGTCGAGCGCGACCTTCGCGAGCGCTACTTCGCCGTCGCGCGCCATGCGCTGGTCGGCCTCGCGGCCGCGTTCGATGTCGCGCGCCAGTGCGAAGCGCAGCGCCATGTAGTCGCCCTGAATCAGCGAGCGCGGGTCGACCGGTGCGAGCGGCAGGAACACGAGCTCGCCCTCGCGCTTGATGCGTTCCTTGCCGACGATCGCGACATTCAGCGCACCCATCACGAGCAAGGCACCGAGTGCGATCCATGCGCGCAACGTGATCGGCTTCATGCGGGCTCCTTCGGGTTGAATGCGCGCGCCGCGACGATGCACGCGCCGCCCATCGCCAGCATCAGCAGCGACTTGGTCAGCAGGCTGGTGCCGAGCGCGTAGTAGAAGTGCGCGACGTGCGCCAGCACCGCGACCACGCACACCGCCATCAGCCCGCGCCGGCGCAGTGCGAAGGCTGCGACCACGGCAGCGAGTGCGCCGAGCGCCGAGAGCAGCGGCCACAGCGCGAGGCCGCCGCCATCGACCTCGCCGCTGCCGAACCAGCGGAACGATTCGAACGGGTACGACGCGAGCGTCGCGAACGCGAGCCCGACGATCAGCCCGGTGACGATCGGCCGCAGCACCGGCCGCCAGCCGCGCGCGGTCCACGTGCGCTCGTGGCGGATCGCCCACCACAGGCCGCCGACGACCGGGCCCCAGGCGAGCAGCCAGCCTGCCAGCGCCAAGGGCAGCGACGCGGCGTGCGCGCTGGCGCTGCCGTTCCAATGGTCGGGTTCGCCGAACAACGCGAAGCGCAAGGTCAGCGCCCACGCGATCGTCGCGAACAAGGTCGAGAGCGTGCGGTGCAGGCGGTTCGGCATCGCGAGCGCGAGCACGGTCTGCAACAGCAGCGCGGCGCTCGCGATAGTCGCGATGCCGTGTGCGTGCTCGCTCATCGCGAACAGCATCAGGCACTGGCCGGCAATCGACAACGCCAGTGCGAGCTGCGCGACGAACACCAGCGCGCCGTCGCCGTCGACCTTGAACAGGCCCCATGCCGCGGCGAGCAACAAGCCGCCGGAGACCGCGGCCTGGCTCGCGGTGTCGGGGCGGAACAGCAGCGCGACGAAGATCAGCATGAACACGCCGGCGACCCAGCCGCTCACGCCGAGCAGCAGGTTGATCGCAAGCGGGCGCTCGTGCGCGGGCGTGGCGGCGTCGAGTTGCTTGTCGTTGTTCATGACGGCACTCCTTCGGTGGCCGCCGCGCGCCACTGGCGCAGCCAGCGCATCAGCAGCATGCCGGCGATGGTGGAGCTGGCGATCAGCCACATCGCGATGATGAACAGCTCGCCAATGTCGTTCAGCCGCATCGAGTGCGTCAGCCAAGCGGTCGAGATCGCGATCCAGCTGCCGGCGAGCACGGTGAGCGGGAACACGTCCTGCCGGCGCATCCAGGTGGCGGCGCCAATGCCGGCCGAGATCGCTGCGTACAGCGCCAGCACCGACGTGCCTTGATCGCGCATCACGGTCGGCAGCGACGCGGCGGAGCCGTAGGCCAGGCCTGCCGTCAGCAGCAAGCGCGGCAGCCAGAGCGGCGCGGCGTCGGCGAAGCGCGTGCCGCGGAGCATCAGGAACAGGCCGGCACCGAGCAGGTTCGCGAGGCAAGGCAGCATCAGCAGCGCCGCGCGGTTCCAGCCCCAGCCGTCGATGACGCGCCAGAAGAAGTGATCCAGCCCGAGCCCGCCGCACAGCAGCGCGAGGCCGACGTTGAGCACGCCCCACCACACCGCCCACACCGCGCCCGACAGCGCCGCAACTGCGAACGGCAGGCTCAACAGCGCCCACGTGAAGAACAGCTCGTAGACGTCGGCGCCGGTCTGGTAGCTCTGGCCGAACAGCGCGAGCAGCGCGCCGGTGAACAGCGTCGCCAGCAGCAACGCGGCCTGGCCGATGCGCTGTGGCGGCGGTCGCCACAGCGCTGCGGCGATGCAGATCAGCAGGCCGGCCTGCAGCAAGCCGAAGCGGCCGAGCAGGCCCCAGGCCTGCCAGTTCGCCGCGACGAAGAAGACGATGCCGGCGCCGAGCCCGCCCAGCCCCGCGGCATGCAGCAGCCGCGCTGCGAAGGCGCGCCATTCGGCCGCGCTGGGGTGGCCCGAAGGGTGATCGGTCAGTTCGAGCGCTGCTTGGTCCATGGCGCGAGCGTAGCCGCGAATCCCGGCCTCGCGGTCGGCCGGCTGCAGCGGAATAGCCGGCTGCGCCCGAGGGTATCGCGGCACGATGCGGGCCGGCCTGCGTCACACTCACGGCATGGCAGAACAGCACACCCACCACGCGCACCATGACCACGCGCAGGCCGACCACGCGGGTCACGATCACGGCCACGATCATGCGCACGGGCACGACCATGGCCATGCGCACCACCACCACGCGCCGGCCAGCTTCGATCGCGCGTTCGCGATCGGCATCACGGTCAACATCCTGTTCGTCGCGATCGAGGCCTTCTACGGCTGGAAGGTCAACTCGCTCGCGCTGCTGGCCGATGCCGGCCACAACCTCGGCGATGTCGCCGGCCTGGTGCTGGCCTGGGGCGGCGCGCTGGCCGGCAAGCTGCGGCCCGATGCGCGCTACACCTACGGCTGGAAGCGCGCGTCCATCCTCGCGGCGTTCGCGAACGCGGTGCTGCTGCTGGTCGCGATGGGCTCGCTGGCGTGGGAGGCGGTCGGCCGCCTGAGCGCGCCGCAGCCGACGCAGGGCTGGACGGTGATGATCGTCGCCGCCGTCGGCATCGTCGTGAACCTCGGCACCGCGCTGCTCTTCATGCGCGGCCGCGACGACGACCTGAACATCCGCGGCGCCTACCTGCACATGGCCGGCGACGCACTGGTCTCGGCCGGCGTGGTCGTGGTCGGCGCGCTGTCGCTGTGGCTGGGCTGGGCCTGGCTCGACCCGGTCGCGAGCCTGGCGATCGCGTTCGTGATCGTCGCCGGCACCTGGGGCCTGCTGCGCCAGTCGATGCGGCTGATGTTCGACGGCGTGCCCGAGCACATCGACCTGGCCGCGGTGCGCCGCCGGCTCGAAGCGCTGCCCGGCGTCGAGCGCGTGAACGACCTGCACGTGTGGGCGACCGGCACCAGCGACGTGATCCTGACCGCGCACCTGGTGATGCCCGGCGGCCACCCGGACGACCGCTTCTTCGAGGCCGCGACGCACCAGCTGCGCGACGATTTCAAGATCGGCCACGTGACGCTGCAGGTGCTGCGCGAGCCGTTCATGACCTTGTGCGAGGGCGAGCCGCGATGAAGTTCCAGGACTACTACCAGACGCTGGGCGTGGCCCGCGACGCATCGCCCGACGACATCAAGCGCGCCTACCGCAAGCTCGCCCGCAAGTACCACCCGGACGTCAGCAAGGAGCCCGACGCCGAGGCCCGCTTCAAGCAGATCGGCGAAGCGAGCGAGGTGCTGCAGGACCCGGAGAAGCGCGCGGCCTACGACGCCGTCGGCGCGCAGCAGGCCGGCGGCTCCGGCGACTTCCAGCCGCCGCCGGGATGGGACACCGGCTTCGAGTTCAGCGGCCGCGGCGACGAGGGCTTCGACGCGCAGGACCACAGCGATTTCTTCGAGGCGCTGTTCGGCCGCGCAACACGCGGCATGGGCGCGCAGCGCAGGGCGATGCACATGCCGGGGTAGGACCACCACGCCAAGGTGCTGATCGACCTCGAGGACGCGTACCGCGGCGCGCAGCGCAGCATCTCGCTGCGCGTGCCGGTGCTCGATGCCGAGGGCCGCGGCGTGCTGCAGGAGCGCACGCTGGCCATCAACATCCCGAAGGGCATCCGCGAAGGCCAGCACCTGCGGCTCGCCGGCCAGGGCGGGCCGGGCCTGGGCGATGCGCCGGCCGGCGACCTGTTCCTCGAGATCGAGTTCAACACGCACCGCCTGTACCGCGTCGTCGGGCGCGACGTCTACGTCGACCTGCCGCTCGCACCGTGGGAGGCCGCGCTCGGCGCGAGCGTCGCCGTGCCGACGCCCGATGGCGAGGTCGAGCTGACGATCCCGCCGGGCTCGGCCGCGGGGCGCAAGCTGCGGCTCAAGGGCAAGGGCATTCCCGGCAGCCCGGCCGGCGATCTCTATGCCGTGCTGACGATCGCGCTGCCGACGGCCGGCAGCGACACCGTGAAGCATGCCTATGCCGCACTCAAGGCCGCCGCGGCCGGTTTCGATCCACGCGCATCGCTGAAAGGAGGATGAGCACCATGAGCTACGACTACACGATCGACATCGTCGAAGAAGAGCTGCAGCTGACGCTGGACCAGCTGTGCCGTGCCTGCCGTGCGCACGAGGAGCTGGTGCGCGTCTGGGTCGTCGAGGGCGTGCTGACGCCGATCGGCGCGGCGCCGAACGAATGGCGCTTCACCGGTGCGTCGCTGCGCCGCGCGCGGCTGGCGCTGACGCTGACGCGCGAGCTCGAGATCAACGCGCCGGGGGTCGCGCTCGCGCTCGATCTGATGGACGAGATCAACGCGCTGAAGGCGCGGCTGCGCACGGTGACCTGACCGGCGGCATCCGGGTTAGGACGAGCCGCGCGCGAGCTGCGCGGCGTAAAGCGCGCGCACGGTCTCGATCGTGTCCGCCTCGTCGGCGCGCTTGTCGGGCCGATAGCCTTTGACGCGGGCGAAGCGCAGCGCCAGGCCGCCCGGGTAGCGCGAGCTGGCCTGCAGATCGTTGAACGCGATCTCGACGACGAGCTCGGGCCGCACGTGGACCGTGTGCTCGCCGTCGCGGCGGCGTTCGCGTGCCAGCAGCTCGCGCGTCTGCCACTCGAGCAGCGCGTCGGTCATGCCCTTGAAGGTCTTGCCGAGCATCACCCAGCCGCCGGCCGGATCGCGTGCGCCGAGGTGCAGGTTCGACAGCCAGCCGCGGCGCCGGCCATGGCCCCATTCGGCGGCGAGCACGACCAGGTCGAGCGTGTGGGCACGCTTGACCTTGAGCCAGCTCGCGCCGCGGCTGCCGGCTTCGTAGGGTGCGGCTAGCGCTTTCGCGACGATGCCTTCGTGGCCGCGGGCCAGCGCATCGGCATAGAAGTCCTCGGCGGCCGCGAGCTCGGCGGTGATCAGGCGCGGGATCACGAGGGCGGCCGGCACGGCATCGGTCAGCGCGTCGAAGCGTTCGCGCGCCGGACTGTCGATGAGTGATGTGCCGTCGCGGTGCAGGCAGTCGAAGAAGTACACCGCGAGCGGCAGCTCGGCGCGCAGGCGCGCGACATCGAGCCGGCGCCCGAAGCGGCGCATCGTGACCTGGAACGGCTGCGGCGCACCGCCGGCCGCGAGCGCGACCGCTTCGCCGTCCAGGATCAGCTCGCGCGACGGCAGCGCGCGCATGGCCTCGACGAGCTCGGGCACGGACGCGGTGACGTCGTTGAGATTGCGCGTGTAGACCGCGACCGCGTCGCCTTGCTTGTGGACCTGCACGCGCGCGCCATCGACCTTCCATTCGAGCGCTGCAGTGCCGAGGCGCGCGAGCGCGTCGGCGATGTCATCGGCCGGCTGCGCGAGCATCGGCTGCAGCGGCCGGTGCAGCGCCACCGCGAATTGCGCGAGGGCGCCGGCAGCGCCGTCGGCCAGCGCGACGCGGGCCACTGCCCCGAGGCTGCCGGTGAACATCGCGGCCCGCCGCACGTCGGCCGTGGGCAGGTCGGCCGCAGCCGCAATCGCATCGATCATCACGCCCTCGAGCGCGCCCTGGCGCAGCTCGCCGACGAGCAGCCGCAGCAGGAAGTCCTGCTCGACCGCGGTGGCTCGCGCGAACAGCGTGCGCAGCTGGGCGCTGCGCTCGGCGGCCGCGCCCTTGCCGGTGGTCGCCGCGATGCGCTCGAGTGCCGCATCGACATCGTGCAGCGTCAGCGCTGGTTGCGCGGCGTGTGCGTCGCGCTGCGCCGCGAGCGTGGCGTAGCCGATCCCGATCCGGCCCTGGCGGATTTCGCCGGCGAGGTAGGCGACGGCGATCTCCACCTCGTCGCCTTCTGCGTCGCGCAGGCAGCCCGCGATCGCGTCGCGCTTGGCGAGCTTGCTGCGGGTGTTCGCGACCCGGCCGGAGGCCTCGACGACGGCGGCGAGCAGGGTGGACATGGCGGCATTGTGGGCGCGCACGAGCTACGATGGTTGCGCATGAAGATCGCCACGTTCAATGTCAACGGCATCAGCAGCCGGCTGCCCCGGGTGCTCGAATGGCTGGCCGAGGCCCAACCCGACGTGGCCTGCCTGCAGGAGATCAAGACCTCCGACGCGACCTTTCCCGAGCGCGCGTTCGAAGACGCCGGCTATGGCGCGGTGTGGCATGGCCAGAAGGGCTTCAACGGTGTCGCCGTGCTGGCCAGAGGCGCGCGCCCGACCGAGCTGCGCCGCGGCCTGCCGGGCGACCCCGACGACACCCACAGCCGCTACCTCGAAGCACAGGTCGGCGGCGTGACCGTCGCGTCGATCTACCTGCCCAACGGCAACCCGCAGCCCGGCCCCAAGTTCGACTACAAGCTCGCGTGGTTCGAGCGCCTGATCCAGCACGCCGACCAGTTGTGCCGCCAGGCCGGGCCGGTGGTTCTGGCGGGCGACTACAACGTCGTGCCCACCGACGATGTCGCCGACATCTATTCGCCCAAATCGTGGCTGAACGATGCGCTGCTGCAACCCGAGAGCCGCGAGGCCTACCGGCGCCTGCTGGCGCAGGGCTGGACCGATGCCATCCACCAGCTGCATCCCGGCGTCGCGATGTACACCTTCTGGGATTTCTTTCGCAAGCGCTGGGAGCGCAACGCCGGGCTCCGGATCGATCACCTGCTGCTCAACCGGCCGGCGGCGGCGCGCCTTGACAGCGCCGGCGTGGACCGGGCGGTGCGCGGTCGCGACAAGCCGAGCGATCATGCGCCGGCGTGGGTGGTGCTGGGAACGCCAGCTCGGCGTGGGCGAACATAGGCGCCCGAGTTCCCCTCGCGCCGCTGGCCGGGCGGCACGCGAATTGCGATGGCGGACCGCTCACTGCCCGTCGAGAAAAAGACCACGATGCTGTCGACTGCCATGCTTTATTTTCGCGAGACGGCGCGCGCCGGCTCGCTGCGCGGTGCCGCCGAGAGCCTGGGCATCGCGCCCAGCGCCATCAGCCGGCAGATCGCCAATCTCGAGACCGAGCTCAAGGTCCTGCTGCTTGACCGTCGCGCCAACCGCACGAGCCTGACGCCGGCCGGCGAGCTGGTGCTCGCGCATGCCGACGCGGCGCTGCACGAGAGCGACACGTTGCGCGCCACGCTGCAAGAACTGGCCGGCCGGCCCTCGGGCGTGGTGCGCATCGGCAGCGTCGAGGGCATGGTGGGGCACTTCCTGGCCAGCAACCTGGCCCGCTACCAGGAGCTTCATCCGCAGGTGAAGGTGCAGGTGTCGGTGGTCGGCTCGCGCGCCGTGGTCGAGGCGCTGCAGGCCGGCCGCATCGACATGGCGCTGGCCTTCAACCTCGGCGAACGCCATGCGCTGCGCGAGCATGCCCGGCTGGAGCAGCCGCTGTGCGCGCTGGTCGCGCCCACGCATCCACTGGCGCAGAAGCGCTCGGTGTCGTTTCTAGAACTGGCCGGCGAGCGCCTGGCGCTGCCCGACCGCTCGTTCCAGATCCGGCACCTGGTCGACCGCATCGCGGCCAAGCTGCGGGTGAACCTCGAACTCGCCATCGAGACCAACACGCTCGAGATGGCGCGCGGCGTGGTGCGCAACGGCAAGCTGGTCACGCTGATGCCGCGCTACGCGGCGCTGCACGATGTGTCGAACGGCGAGATCTGCGCCGTGCCGCTCAAGGAGCGCGACTTCGCCCAGACCGCGACGAGCCTCGTCACCTTTCCGACGCAACGCCTGTCGCCGGCCGCGCGTGCGTTGCTGGAGCTGCTCACCGCTGCGATGGGCCGCTACGGCGGCAAGTCTGCCGGGCGTTCTGATTTCGGCAACAAGCGCGTGCTCGAATAGATCTTCTCGCCGGTGCAGCCGCTTCCTACACTGAACACGGGCCGGGAGGGATGGGATGTTGCAAGAGACTGAGCTGGTGGACTTTTCCGATGGGGGCTATCGCTATCTGAAGGGCGTGTATCAGTACTCGGGCGGCGTGGCCGCGCATCCGGGCCATGCCATCGATCGCGTGCTGTTCGCGCGGCCGATGACGCTGTCCGAAGGCTTCAAGGCGATCGCGGCGCACCTGGCCTCGAGGGGGCGTCCGCTCACTGCCCTGTGTGCCTGTGAGCTGCGCTCGCCGGCACCGTTTTCCGAGGCCGGCTTCGAGGCGTTTAACCGCGGCTACGCGGACACACTCGCAACCTGGGGCCTCGTGCGCGGCGATCGCAACCCGGTGGCGCGCACCAATGTCTGCCCGCTGGTGAACGTGCCCGCGGCGCCGGCCTTCCATGCCTTCTGCTACACCGTCGAGGCCGGCGAGACGCCCACTCCCGCGAGCTTCGTCGTGTCGGGTGGCGGCGAAGCCCGCGATGGCCAGGCGAGCTATCGCGACAGCATGGTGCGCCTCGGCGACACCAGCCTCGCGGGCCTGCGCGAAAAGCTCCGCTACGTGATGACCGAGATGGAGCGGCGCGCCGCCGCGCTCGGCTTCGGCTGGGCCGACGCGAGCGTCGTGCAGGCTTACACGGTGCACGACATCGGCGCGCTGGTGGAGGACGAAATCATCCGCCGCGGCAAACTGTCGGGCGGCCTGACCTGGCACCTGACGCGCCCGCCTATCGTCGACATGGAAGTCGAAATGGACCTGCGCCGCGTGCGCTGCGAGCGCCTGTGGTCACACGCCTGATGCCATCCACCTTTGTTCTCAACGGGAGTTCTTCGTGAAGCATGCTGTTGCCGCCCTTGGTCTGAAACCCCTGGCCACCTGCGCCGCCTTGTTGACGCTGGCGCTCATGCAGCCGGCCGCGTTCGCGCAGGACAAGACGCTGCGCATCGCGATGACCGCCGCCGACATCCCGCGCACCCTGGGTCAGCCCGACCAGGGCTTCGAAGGCAACCGCTTCACCGGCATCCCGATCTACGACTCGCTCACGCAATGGGACTTGTCGAAGACGGATGCACCCAGCACGGTGATCCCCGGGCTCGCGAGCTCGTGGGCGGTCGACGCGAAGGACAAGACCAAGTGGGTCTTCAAGCTGCGCCCCGGCGTCAAGTTCCATGACGGCTCGGCCTTCAACGCCGACACCGTCGTCTGGAACGTGCGCAAGGTGCTCGACAAGGACGCGCCGCATTTCGACCCCAGCCAGGTCGGCGTGACCGCGTCGCGCATGCCCACGCTGGTCTCGGCGCGCAAGCTCGACGAGTTGACGGTCGAGTTGACGACGTCCGAACCCGATGCCTTCCTGCCGATCAACCTGACGAATCTGTTCATGGCCTCGCCGGCTCAGTGGGAGGCCAAGCTCAAGGCCGTGCCCGCCAACGTCACAGCACCGGCGGACCGCGCAAAGGCCGCCTGGAGCGCCTTCGCGGCCGACCCGGCGGGTTCGGGCCCGTTCAAGGTCACGCGCTTCCTGGCGCGCGAACGCCTGGAGCTGGCCGCCAACAAGCACTACTGGGACGCGAAGCGCGTGCCGAAGATCGACAAGGTCGTGCTGCTGCCGATGCCCGAGGCCAATGCGCGCACCGCCGCGCTGCTCGGCGGCCAGGTCGACTGGATCGAAGCGCCGGCGCCCGACGCGATGGCGCAGATCACGCAGCGCGGCTTCAAGATCTATTCGAACGCGCAGCCGCATGTGTGGCCCTGGCAGCTGTCGTTCGTCGACGGCTCGCCATGGCTCGACAAGCGCGTGCGCCAGGCGGCCAATCTGTGCGTCGACCGCGACGGCCTGAAGCAGCTGCTCGGCGGCATGATGGCCGAGCCCAAGGGCACGGTGCCGCCCGGCCACCCGTGGTGGGGCAACCCCAAGTTCGACATCAAGTACGACGTCAAGGCCGCGCAGGCGCTGATGACGCAGGCCGGCTTCTCGGCCGCCAAGCCCGTCAAGGTCAAGGTGCAGATCTCGGCCTCGGGCTCGGGCCAGATGCAGCCGCTGCCGATGAACGAGTTCGTGCAGCAGTCGCTGAAGCAATGCTTCTTCGACGTGCAGTTCGACGTGATCGAATGGAACACGCTGTTCACCAACTGGCGCAAGGGCGCGAAGGACGCGTCGGCCAACGGCTCGAACGCGGTGAACATCAGCTTCGGCGCGATGGACCCGTTCTTCGCGATGGTGCGCTTCGCGAGCACCAAGACCTACCCGCCGGTCTCGAACAACTGGGGCTACTACGGCAACGCCGAGATCGACAAGCTGGTGACCGACGCCCGCACCAGCTTCGACGACAAGGCGCGCGACGCGGCGCTCGCCAGGCTGCACGCGCGCATCGTGGAAGACGCGGCCTTCGTCTGGATCGCGCACGACGTGGGCCCGCGCGCGATGTCGGCCAAGGTCAAGAACGTCGTGCAGCCCAAGAGCTGGTTCATCGACATCGCGACGATGACGATGGACTGACACCGCCGCCCACTTCGCCGCACCGCCCATGCTCGCCTACCTGCTGCGCCGCATCTTCTACGCCGTGCCGATCATGCTCGGCGTGGCCCTCGTGTGCTTTGCGCTCGTCCACCTGGCGCCGGGCGATCCGCTGGTCTCGATCCTGCCGCCCGACGCGTCGGCCGAGCTGCAGGCCCGCTTGCGCGAGCTCTACGGCTTCAACCGCTCGCTGCCCGAGCAGTTCGCGATGTGGACCTGGCGCGCGATGCACGGCGACCTCGGCGTGTCCATCGCGAGCAACCGCGCGGTGGCCGGCGAGGTGCTGACCGCGGTCGGCAACACGCTGCGCCTGGCGATGGTGGCGACCGTGATCGGCTTCGTGCTGGGCTGCCTCTTCGGCTTCGTCGCGGGCTACTTCCGCAACTCGTGGCTCGACCGCGTCGCGTCGATGCTGTCGATTCTCGGCGTGAGCGTGCCGCACTACTGGCTGGGCATGGTGATGGTGATCGTGTTCTCGTCGCAGCTGATGTGGCTGCCGGCCACCGGCGCCGGGCCGGGCGGCTCGGACGACTGGGCCTGGGACTGGGCGCATCTTCAGTTCCTGGTGCTGCCGGCGATCACGATGTCGGTGATCCCGATGGGCATCATCGCGCGCACGGTGCGCGCGCTGGTGGCCGACATCCTCGACCAGGAGTTCATCGTCGGCCTGCGCGCCAAGGGCCTCACGCACTTCGGCGTGTTCCGCCACATGGTCAAGAACGCTGCGCCCACGGCGCTCGCGGTGATGGGGCTGCAACTGGGCTACCTGCTCGGCGGCTCGATCCTGATCGAGACCGTGTTCTCGTGGCCCGGCACCGGCTTCCTGCTGAACTCGGCGATCTTTCAACGCGACCTGCCGCTGCTGCAGGGCACGATCCTCGTGCTGGCGATGTTCTTCGTGGTGCTGAACCTGCTGGTCGACGTGCTGCAGACGCTGCTCGACCCGCGCATCGCTCGCGCCTGACAAGGGATGACCATGTCGACAGTGACAGCCATTTCTCCGCTTGCCGCCGATGAAGCAGCGCTGCCGCTGCAGCGCTCGCGCGGCTATTGGGCCTCGGCAGCGCTGCGCTTCACGCGCGACCCGGTCGCGGTCGGCGCGGCGTTGGTGGTTCTGCTGCTGATCGCGCTGGCCGTCTTCGGCCCGTGGCTGGCACCGGCCGACCCGTACCAGTCATCGATGCTCAAACGGCTCAAGCCGATCGGCACGCCGGGCCTGCTGCTGGGCAGCGACGAGCTCGGCCGCGACATGCTGTCGCGCCTGATCGTCGGCGCGCGGCTGTCGCTGTTCATCGGCATCACGCCGGTGATCTGCGCCTTCGGCATCGGTGGCGCGATCGGCATCCTGGCCGGTTATGCAGGCGGCTTCGTCAACACCTCGATCATGCGCACGATCGACGTGTTCTACGCCTTCCCCTCGGTGCTGCTCGCGATCGCGCTGTCGGGCGTGCTGGGCGCGGGCGTCGTCAATTCGCTGATCTCGCTGACCGTCGTCTTCATCCCGCAGATCGCGCGCGTGGCCGAGAGCGTGACCACGCAGGTGCGCGGGCGCGACTACGTGGAGGCCGCGCGCGCCTCAGGCGCCAACGCCTTCACCATCGTGCGCGTGCACGTGCTGGGCAACGTGCTGGGGCCGGTCTTCGTCTACGCCACCAGCCTGATCGCGGTGTCGATGATCCTGGCCTCGGGGCTGTCGTTCCTCGGCCTCGGCGTGAAGCCGCCCGAGCCCGAGTGGGGGCTGATGCTCAACACGCTGCGCACCGCGATCTACGTGCAGCCCTGGGTCGCGGCGCTGCCCGGCGCGATGATCTTCATCACGTCGATCTCGTTCAACCTGCTCTCGGACGGCCTGCGTTCGGCGATGGACAACAAGGGCTGATGCGATGCAAGCCACGTCATCAATCAACGCGCAGCCCCTGCTCACGATCAGCGGGCTGCAGAAGCACTTCCCGCTGAAGAAAGACGCGCTGGGCCGCGGCGGCGGCGTGGTGCGCGCGGTCGACGGTGTCGACTTCGAGGTGTTCCAGGGCGAAACGCTCGGCGTCGTCGGCGAGTCGGGCTGCGGCAAGTCGACCACCGCGCGGCTGCTGATGCAATTGATGGCGCCGACCGCCGGCGAGGTCGTGTTCGACGGCCGCGCGGTCGGCAGCCGCGACCTGCCGCTGAAGGAGTTCCGCCGCCAGGTGCAGATGGTGTTCCAGGACAGCTACGCGTCGCTCAACCCGCGCCTGACGATCGAAGATTCGGTCGCCTTCGGCCCGCAGGTGCACGGCGTCGCGCACAACGAGGCGGTGCACCGTGCGCGCGACCTGCTCGCGCGCGTGGGCCTCGAGCCGCGGCGTTTTGCCGAGCGCTATCCGCACGAGCTGTCGGGCGGCCAGCGCCAGCGCGTCAACATCGCGCGGGCGCTCGCCTTGCAGCCGCGCGTCGTCATCCTCGACGAGGCGGTCTCGGCGCTCGACAAATCGGTCGAGGCGCAGGTCATCAACCTGCTGCTCGACCTGAAGGCCGAGTTCGGGCTGACCTACCTCTTCATCAGCCACGACCTCAACGTGGTGCGCTACATGAGCGACCGCGTGATGGTGATGTACCTCGGGCAGGTCGCCGAGATCGGCCCGTCGGACCGGCTCTATGATGCGCCGGCCCATCCCTACACGCGTGCGCTGCTGTCGTCGATGCCGTCGATGGACCCGGACCACCGCACCGAAGAGGCGGCATTGGCCGGCGACCCGCCGAACCCGATCAACCCGCCGTCGGGCTGCCGCTTCCATCCGCGCTGCGCGATGGCCGCGCCGGTCTGCAGCCAGCGTGTTCCGGCGCGGGCGCACACCAGTGCGCTGCACGCGGTCAGCTGCCTGATGCATGAGCCTGGCAGCGGTCATCCGCAGGCCAAGCCGCTGGTCCTGGTTGCCTGATCGGCCACAACGAAGAGCATCGCCATGTCAGCCACAACCCCGATTGCCGCCGCGGCCGAACCGATGGTGAGCCTGCGCGACCTCAGTGTCGTCTTCTCGGGCGGCCGCAGGCCGGTGCAGGCCGTCAGCGGCGTGAGCCTCGAGATCCAGCGCGGCGAGGTGGTCGCGCTGATCGGCGAGTCGGGCTCGGGCAAGAGCGTGACCATGCGCACGCTGCTGCGCCTGCACCCCGAACGCCGCACGCGCATCGGCGGCCAGGTCCGCGTCGCCGGCCGCGACGTGCTCGCGATGTCGCAGGCCGAGCTCGCGGACTTCCGCGGCAAGGTGGCCTCGATGATCTTCCAGGAGCCGCTGCTGGCGCTGGACCCGGTCTACTCGGTCGGCGCACAGATCGTCGAATCGATCCGCCGGCACGAGCCGGTGTCGGCGGCCGAGGCGCACCAGCGCGCGCTGGCCTTGTTCGAGCGCGTGCGCATCCCGAGCCCGGAGCGCCGCTTGCAGGCGTACCCGCACGAGATGTCGGGCGGCATGCGCCAGCGCGCGATGATCGCCTTGGCGCTGGCCTGCCGGCCGCAGCTGCTGCTGGCCGACGAGCCCACCACTGCGCTCGATGCCACGGTGCAGATCCAGATCCTGCTGCTGCTGCGTGAGCTGCAGCGTGACCTGGGTTTGTCGGTGTTGTTCGTCACGCACGACATCGGCGCGGCCGTCGAGGTGGCCGACCGCATCGCGGTGATGTACGCCGGAAGAATCGTCGAAGAGGGCACGGCACGCGAGTTGATCCGCGCGCCGCGCCACCCGTACACGATCGCGCTATTGAAGAGCCGCGCGCATGGCGCGATGGCGCGCGGCAGCCGCCTCGAGACGATAGGCGGCGCGCCCCCCGATCTGTCGGCGCTGCCGCCGGGCTGTGCCTTCGCCGAGCGCTGCTCGCTCGCAATAGACGCCTGCCGCGCAGCTCAGCCGCAAGCGATCGAACTGGCGCCGGGCCATCGCGCGCGCTGCATCCGCACCGACGCCGCAGCGGCCACTGCGCCGGTCGTCGTGGCCTGAGTCACTCATCACCCCTGGCGACCTTGTCCATGCCCCTGCACGACCCTGCCCACGCCTTCGTTCCTTACCCTGACGTCGCCGTGGCGCGTGCTGCCACCGGCCCGCTCGCCGAGCTGAGCTTCGGCGTGAAGGACTTGTTCGACGTGGCGGGCTACCCCACCGGCGGCGGCAGCCCCACGGTGCTCGCGATGTCGGGCATCAAGACGCGCACCGCGCCCACCGTGCAGAAGCTGCTCGATGCCGGCGCCCGCTTCGTGGGCAAGACCGTGACCGACGAACTCGCGTTCTCGATGAACGGCAACAACGCGCACTTCGGCGCGCCGATCAACGGGGCTGCGAAAGACCGCATCACCGGCGGCTCGTCATCGGGCTCGGCCTCGGCCGTGTCCTCGGGCCTGTGCGACTTCGCGATCGGCACCGACACCGGCGGCTCGGTGCGCGCGCCGGCCAACCACTGCGGCCTGTACGGCCTGCGCCCGACGCATGGCCGCATCAGCCTCGAAGGCGCGCTCGACCTGGCACCCAGCCTCGACAGCTGCGGCTGGTTCGCGCGCGACATCGGCACCTTCGCGCGCGTGGCCGACGTGCTGCTCGGGCCTGATGCGGCAGCGCTGCCGGCCACGGTGCGGCTGCTCTGGCCACAAGACGTGTGGGCGCTGCTTTCGCCGGTGGTGACGCAGGCGCTGGCAGCCGCCACACAACGCGTGCAGTCCGTGCTCGGGCAGGCCACGCCGCTGTCGCAGGTGGCGCTCGAATCCTGGGACGCGATGTACTGGAGCTTCCGCTACGTGCAGGGCCGCGAGGCCTGGCTCACCGACGGCGCGTTGATCGAGCGCTACGCGCCGCCGCTCGGCCCCGGCGTTGCCGAGCGCTTCGCGTGGGCGCGCAACGTGAGCGACGAGCAGGTCGGCACGGCGCGTGCCTTCCGCATGGCCTTTCGTGCGCGGCTCGCGCAGACATTGGGCAGCGACGGTGTGCTGCTGATGCCGTCCATGCCCGACATCGCGCCGCTGCGCAGTGCGACCGAGAGCAGCCTCGAGGACTATCGCAATGCCGCGACGCGGCTGCTGTGCATCGCGGGGCTGAGCGGCTTCCCGCAGTTGTCGATGCCGCTGGCTAGCCGCGAGGATGCCCCACTCGGCGTGTCGCTGCTCGGGCCGGCCGGGTCGGACCGGTCGTTGATCGCGCTCGCGGAGCGTCTCGGTGCGTAGGCCCCAAAGCTGACGACTGCTGAAGTTCTCGCGCCTTTCGGCCTGCACGAGCGGCATCGTCAGATCGGGTCAGCATTTCGATCAATGCGCGCGACGCGGCTGACGGCTGTCGGTGCGGTGGGAACAGCAAGGAGAACGGCCGAGAGCGCCCGCGGTGTTTCTTCAACAACTCGACCACCCGCCCGTCCTCGATCGTGTCGCGTGCAATGAAATCATAAGTCTGACGGATCCCCATGCCGCTCGCGGCCGTGTCTTTCGAACTCTATTGGCGTCGCGAGCTACGATGGCACGGGATTTTGAAGACTCCATTGTTTTGTTTTGGACTCCATTCGCTTGAACCACCCGCCATTGCGCGCGGTCATCGTCGATCTCGACGGGACCTTGATCGACACACTCGATGACTTCGTCGTCGCACTCAACCGCGTGCTGAGCGAGCTCGCGCTCGCGCCGGTCGACCGTGGCTTCCTCGAGCGCACCATCGGCAAGGGTTCGGAGCACCTGGTCCGCAGCACACTGCTGCAGGTGGGCGCCGACGCTGCGCTGTATCCGCAAGCCTGGGCGCTGTACCAGCGGCACTACCTCGCGGTGAACGGCGAGCACGCGAGCGTCTACCCGGGTGTCGTCGAAGGGCTGACGGCGCTGAAGGCGCGCGGCCTGATGCTGGCCTGCCTGACCAACAAGCCGACCGCGTTCGCGTTGCCGCTGCTGCGCCAGAAAGGGCTGGACGGCTTCTTCAGCGTCGTCTTCGGCGGCGATGCGTTCGAGCGCAAGAAGCCCGACCCGCTGCCGCTGATCAAGACTTGCGACGCCCTGGGCACAGCGCCGGCGCAGACGCTGATGGTCGGCGACTCGAGCAACGACGCACGCGCCGCACGCGCGGCCGGCTGCCCGGTGGTGCTGGTGAGCTACGGCTACAACCACGGCAAGCCGGTCGAGGCGGTCGACGCCGACGGCGTCATCGACCGGCTCGATCGTCTCGATGTGCTCGACGTGTTCTAGCCCCCGCCGCCCGGTGTGGGCGCGGTCTTGCCGAGCAGCGCGTCCTTCAGCTGCTGGTCGGCCGGCGACTTGCCGAACCAGATCTTCATCAGCGCCGAATAGAACTCCGGCTCCTTGATCGGCGGGCCCTCGGCCTTGCCGTTGACGAAGATCACCGTGCCAGTGCCCGGTACCCACTCGACCGCCAACGAATCCCCCGCGACCAGCTTCTTGTGGTTCGAGAACATGTCGCTCATGCGCATGATGCCGGCGATCGATTTCGAGAATTCCTCGCGCGGCGCGTTCTGCTCCATGCCCTTGGTGAACAGCTTGCCGAGCTCGTTCGCATCGATCTCGCGCAGCATCACGATCTGCAGGTGGCGCGGGCCGGGGGCGGCGAGCACGGCCTCGGGTGTGGTGGCCTTGTCGGTCAGGTACAGCGCGGCGGCGTAGACCTTGAACACGACCTTGTAGCGGATGCCGGCGCCGTTGAGCTGCAGCTTGGTGTTGCCGACCTGCATCGTGTTGGGGAACTTGACGCCGGCCACTTCGGTGGTCTGCGCGCGCGCGGCAGGCGGCATGACGAGGGCGGCCGCGAGGGCGGTCAGGGCGAGGAGTCGGCGCATGGGTGTTCTCGGTATCGGTGGCGGATGCTAGTGCGCATGGCGCCACGCGGCGCTCGGGTCCGTCCCGAGGTGCGGACAATAGTTCACGGTTTAGTCGCGAGCGGGTGCCGGCCGAGGGCTGCTACACTTTTGCGCATGTTCACACCGCGCAATCTCACAGCAGGGTCGATCGACCGGGGAGCCTGGCCCTGGCGGGGCTGAGCCGTTCGCGCTGAACGTCGTCGCACGTTTCGGCGCCTGTGTCTTGCTGCGGTCGGCGGCGTGTCCAGTCTCTGAAGAAGAGCAAAGCGGCACGCGGCGCCGGCTCCACCGGTGGCTGCCAACGCGGCCACGCTCCATCTGCCGGCCTGTGGGGGCCCTGAACATCATGATCACCGAACTCGAATTCAAAAGCCTCGCGGGCCAGGGCTTCAACCGCATCCCCTTGATCGCCGAGGCTTTCGCCGATCTCGAAACCCCGTTGTCGCTGTACCTCAAGCTCGCCTATGCGTCGGGCGGCGGCAAGCACAGCTTTTTGCTCGAATCGGTCGTCGGCGGCGAGCGCTTCGGGCGCTACTCGTTCATCGGCCTGCCGGCGCGCACGCTGTTGCGCGCGACCGGTTTCCGCACCGAGGTCGTGACGGACGGTGTCGTCGTCGAAACGGTTGAGGGCAACCCGCTCGACTTCATCGCCGCGTACCAGACGCGCTTCAAGGTTGCGCTGAGCCCCGGCATGCCGCGCTTCTGCGGCGGCCTCGCCGGCTACTTCGGCTACGACGCGGTGCGCTTCATCGAGCCCAAGCTCGCGAAGACCGAGAAGCCCGGCGGCATCGACACACCGGACATCCTGCTGCTGCAATGCGAAGAACTCGCGGTGATCGACAACCTGTCGGGCCGGCTGTACCTGATCGTCTATGCTGACCCGAGCCAGGCCGAGGCCTTCCACAGCGCGAAGCGGCGGTTGAGCGAGCTGAGCGACAAGCTGAAGTACAGCGTGACGGCGCCGGCGGTGAAGCGCGGCGCGTCGCACGGCGTCGAGCGCGAGTTCGGCAAAGAGGCCTACATCGCCGCGGTGCTGCGCGCGAAGGACTACATCGCGGCCGGCGACATGATGCAGGTGCAGGTCGGCCAGCGCCTGCGCAAGCGCTACACCGAATCGCCGCTGAGCCTGTACCGCGCGCTGCGCTCGCTCAACCCGTCGCCGTACATGTACTTCTACGACATGGGCGACTTCCAGATCGTCGGCGCCTCGCCCGAGATCCTGGTGCGCCACGAACATGCGGCCGAGGGCCACAAGGTCACGATCCGCCCGCTCGCCGGCACACGCCCGCGCGGCGCGACACCCGAGCTCGACAAGGCGCTGGAAGCCGAACTCAAGAACGACCCGAAGGAACGCGCCGAGCACGTGATGCTGATCGACCTGGCGCGCAACGACATCGGCCGCATCGCGAAGACCGGCACCGTCAAGGTGACCGAGGCCTTCACGGTCGAGCGCTACTCGCACGTGATGCACATCGTCAGCAATGTCGAGGGCGTGCTGAAGGACGGCATGACCAACCTCGACGTGCTGCGCGCGACCTTCCCCGCGGGCACGCTGACCGGCGCGCCGAAGATCCGCGCGATGGAGATCATCGACGAGCTCGAGCCGGTCAAGCGCGGCATCTACGGTGGTGCCTGCGGCTATCTGAGCTTCGCCGGCGACATGGACGTGGCGATCGCGATCCGCACCGGCATCGTCAAGGACCAGACCTTGTACGTGCAGGCCGCGGCTGGCGTCGTCGCCGACTCGGTGCCCGAGATGGAATGGAAGGAAACCGAGGCCAAGGCGCGGGCGCTGATCCGTGCGGCCGAACTCGTCGAGGAGGGCTTCTGAAATGACGCTGCTGCAATCGCTGTTCCGCCAGAAGGCGGCGATCAACGACGAGTTCTTTGCGGTCATCGGCCAGGTGGATGCCGAGGCGCACGCCGCCGAACGCCACGCGCTGATCCGCCTGATGAACCACATCTACGTCGTCGACCGCATCTTTGCCGGCCACCTGCGCGGTGAGCCGCACGGCTACGAGGCGACGAACACACCCGAGACGCCGGCGCTGGCCGCGTTGCGCGACGCGGTATCGGCGTCCGACCGCAGCTACCTCGAACTGGTGGACGCACTCACGCTGCCGCAACTCGCGCAGCCCGTAGCCTTCACATTCACCGACGGCCAGCACGGCCGCATGACGCGCGAGGAGATGCTCGGCCACGTCATCACGCACGGCAGCTACCACCGCGGCGAGGTCGGGCAGATGTTGAAGCGCCTCTCGTCGGCACCGCCGCGCGATCTGTTCACCGCCTACCTGCACCGCGCCGAGCCCCAGCGGCGCGAGCCGGTTTGACGAAGGAGCCGACCATGCTGCTGATGATCGACAACTACGACTCGTTCACCTACAACCTGGTGCAGTACTTCGCCGAGCTCGGCGAAGACGTGCGCGTGTTCCGCAACGACGAGATCACGGTCGACGGCATCGGCGCGCTGAAGCCCGACCGGCTCGTGCTCTCGCCGGGCCCGTGCTCGCCGGCCGAGGCCGGCGTCTGCGTCGCCGCCATCGAGGCCTTCACCGGCCAGCTGCCCATCCTCGGCGTGTGCCTGGGCCACCAGGCCATCGGCGCCGCGTTGGGCGGCAAGGTGATCCGCGCGCAGACGCAGATGCACGGCAAGACCGATGTCATCACGACCGACGAGCGCGGCGTCTACACCGCGCTGCCGCGCGAATTCACGGTGATCCGCTACCACTCGCTGGTGATCGAGCGCGCGAGCCTGCCGGCGGTGCTCGACGTCACGTCGACGTCGCAGGACGGCGAGATCATGGGCGTGCGGCACCGCGAGCTCGCCGGCACCGCGACGCCGCTCGAAGGCGTGCAGTTCCATCCCGAGTCGATCCTGACCGAGCACGGCCACGCGATGCTGAAGAACTTCCTGGAGTTGCGAGCATGAAGACCGTCGACCTGCGTTCCGACACCGTCACGCAACCCACCGCAGCGATGCGCGCCGCGATGCTCAGCGCCGAACTCGGCGACGACGTGTTCGCCGGCGACCCGACCGTCAACGCGCTGCAGGAGCGCATCGCCGCGCTGCTCGGCAAGGAGGCGGCGCTGTTCGTGCCCAGCGGCACGCAGAGCAACCTGGTCGCGATCATGAGCCACTGCGGGCGCGGCGACGAATACATCGTCGGCCAGATGGCGCACACCTATCGCTGGGAAGGCGGCGGCGCCGCGGTGCTCGGCAGCGTGCAGCCGCAGCCGCTCGACCACCAGCCCGATGGCACGCTGGCGCTGAAGGACATCGAGGCCGCGATCAAGCCCGACGATGCGCACTTCGCGCGCAGCCGGCTGCTGGCGCTCGAGAACACGATCGGCGGCAAGGTGCTGCCGATGTCGTACCTGGCCGATGCGACCGCGCTGGCGCGCCGGCGCGGTCTCGCGACGCACCTCGACGGCGCGCGCTTGTTCAACGCCGCCGTCGCGATCGGCGGCGACCCGCGCGCGACCGCACGCGAGATGGCCGCGCACTTCGACAGCGTCTCGGTCTGCTTCTCGAAAGGACTGGGCGCACCGGTCGGCTCGGCGCTGGTCGGCTCGCGCGAGTTCATCCGCGGCGCGCACCGCTGGCGCAAGATGCTCGGCGGCGGGATGCGCCAGGCCGGCGTGCTCGCAGCGGCCGCGGCCCACGCGCTCGAACACCACATCGACCGCCTCGCCGACGACCACGCGCTCGCGAAGCGGCTCGCCGAAGGCCTGGCCGGCTTGCCCGGCATCACGGTCGAGCCGCCGCAAACCAACATCGTGTTCGCCGACCTGCAAGGCCCGCGCGCGAACGGCCTGATCGAGCACCTGAAATCGCGCGGCGTGCTCGCCACCGGGCTGTATCGGCTGCGCTTCGTGACCCACCTCGATGTCGATGCCGCCGGCGTCGACCACGCCATTGCCGCGGTGCGCGAGCACCTGAGCGCCTGAACAAAAGAGAGTCCACCATGACGATCAACAACCTCGACGCGCTGACCCGCACCATCGACCACCGCGAGATCTTCCACGACGAAATGCTCGCGCTGGTGCGCCGCATCATGAGCGGCGAGATGTCGCCGGTGATGATGGCCGCGCTGCTCGTTGGCCTGCGCGTGAAGAAGGAGACCATCGGCGAGATCACCGCGGCCGCGCAGGTGATGCGCGAGTTCTCGACCAAGGTCGAGGTCGCCGACCGCACGCACCTGGTCGACATCGTCGGCACCGGCGGCGACGGCTCGCACACCTTCAACATCTCGACCTGCAGCATGTTCGTCGCCGCGGCCGCCGGCGCGCGCGTCAGCAAGCACGGCAACCGCGGGGTCAGCAGCAAGTCCGGCAGCTCGGACGTGCTGGAGTCGCTTGGCGTGCCGATGACGCTGACGCCTGCCGCGATCTCCAAGTGCATCGCCGACACCGGCATCGGCTTCATGTTTGCGCCGAACCACCACCCGGCGATGAAGAACGTCGCGCCGGTGCGCAAGGAGCTCGGCATCCGCACGATCTTCAACATCCTGGGCCCGCTGACCAACCCGGCCGATGCGCCCAACATCCTGATGGGCGTGTTCCACCCCGACCTGGTCGGCATCCAGGTGCGCGCGCTGCAGCGGCTCGGCGCCGAGCATGCGGTCGTGGTCTACGGCCGCGACGGCATGGACGAGGTCTCGCTCGGCGCCGCGACGATGGTCGGCGAATACAAGGACGGCGGCATCCACGAGTACGAGATCCACCCGGAAGACTTCGGCCTGACGATGGCGAGCAACCGCACGCTGAAGGTCGAGACGCCGGACCAATCGATGGCGCTGCTGCGCTCGGTGCTGGCCAACGAGCCCGGCGCGCCGCGCGACATCGTGATGCTGAACGCCGGCGTCGCGCTGTACGCCGCCAATGTCGTGGCGACGATGCAGGCTGGCGTCGCGCTCGCGCGTGAAACGCTGGCCTCCGGCAAGGCGCTCGCGAAGATGAACCAGTTCATCGCGCGCACGCAGGAGTTGGCGGCGGTATGAGCCGCCGCGCCGGGCCGCCCCAAGCAAGGCTCGTCCCCTCGGGGGACCGGTCGATGTACTCATCGAACGAGGGGTTCACATGAGCGACATCCTCGACAAGATCGTCGCGGTCAAGCGTGACGAGATTTCGCTGGCGCGCCGTGCGCGCGATCTGCCGTCGCTGCGCCGCGATGCCGAATCGCTGGGCGGGCAGCGCGACTTCATCGGCGGCCTGCGCGCGAAGATCGCCGCGGGTGGCGCCGGCGTGATCGCCGAGATCAAGAAGGCGAGCCCGAGCAAGGGCGTGCTGCGCGAACGCTTCGACCCGGCCGGGATCGCCGAGTCCTACGCCGAGCACGGCGCGGCTGCCTTGAGCGTGCTGACCGACGTGCACTTCTTCCAGGGCAGCGCGGCCTACCTCGAACAGGCGCGCGCTGCCTGCGCGCTGCCGGTGCTGCGCAAGGATTTCATGGTCGACGCGTACCAGCTGTTCGAGGCGCGGGCGATGGGCGCCGACTGCATCCTGCTGATCGCCGCCGTTCTGGACGACGCGCTGATGACCGACCTCGAGGCGCAGGCCCATGCGCTCGGCATGGCGGTGCTGGTCGAGGTGCACGACGCTGCGGAGCTGGAACGTTCGCTGCGCTTGAAGACGCCGCTGATCGGCATCAACAACCGCAACCTGCGCACCTTCGAAGTGAGTCTGCAGGCGACGCTCGATCTGTTGCCCAAGGTGCCGCCCGATCGCCTGCTCGTCACCGAGAGCGGCATCCTTGCGCGCGACGACGTGCAGCGCATGCGCGACGCGAACGTGCACGCCTTTCTCGTCGGCGAGGCCTTCATGCGCGCGCCCGACCCGGGCGTGGCGCTGGCGGCGCTGTTCGGGTGACGCGCTGGTGAGTTCGGCCGCGGACAACCGCCTGCGCGAACCATTGGCGCAGGTCTTTGCGCGCGTGCCCGCGGCGTGGCGCGAAGTGACCGATGCCTTTCTCGCCACAGTGCAGGGCCAGGCGCTGACGGCGTTCGTCGACCAGCGCGTGCGCGATGGCGTGGTCGTGTACCCGGCGCGCGTGTTCCGGGCGCTCGAGCTGACCGAGCCGCACGAGGCTCGCGTCGTGATCCTCGGCCAGGACCCTTACCACGGCCCCGGCCAGGCGCAGGGCCTGGCGTTCTCGGTCGCGCCCGGCCAGAAGCTGCCGCCCAGCCTGCGCAACATGCTGAAAGAAGTGCAAGCCGATACCGGCGCGCCGTCGATCTGCCGCGACGACCTGACGCCGTGGGCGCAGCAAGGCGTGCTGCTGCTCAACAGCGCGTTGACGGTCGAGGACGGCGCGCCGCAAAGCCACGCCGGCCGCGGCTGGGAGTCGCTCACGGACGCGCTGCTCGGCTTCGTGGCGGCACACGCCCAGCCGGCCGTGTTCATGCTCTGGGGTGCCTCGGCGCAGCGCAAGCGGCCGCTGGTCGAGCAAGGCGGCCGCCATCTGGTGCTTGCCGCGAATCACCCTTCGCCGCTGTCGGCGTTGCGACCGCCCGTACCGTTCGTCGGGTGCGGGCACTTCAGCCGTGCCAACCGGTTCCTGGCCGCGGAACGGCCCGGCATGGAGCCGATCCGCTGGTAGCGGTCAGCGGCGGATCGGCGGTACGGCATTGGTACCCGATGGGCCTCGAGAAAAATCTACAGGCAGGCGGCCATACCAATTGACGTATTGGTATTACTGGTACTAAACTGGTTTTATCGATCGGCATCCGTTGATCGTCCTTGTTCGGTGCGAGCGGATTGGCCAAGATGGACCTTCGATGATCGAGTTTCTGGTCGGTGTGGATGGTGGCGGGTCGGGCACGCGGGCCTTGCTGGCGCGGCCTGACGGCGCCGTCATCGGCCACGGTCAGGCCGGCCCGTCCGGCCTGTCGCGCGGCATCGCGCCGGCCTGGTTGGCGATCGCCACGGCAACCCAGTCCGCGTTCGAATCGGCCGGCCTGCGGCCCGCCGCGTGGAGCGCCTGCGCGCTCGGCGCGGGCTTGGCCGGCGTCAGCCACCTGCCGTGGCGCGACGCCTTTCTCGCCGCCAACATCGGCTTCGCGCAGATCGCACTCGAACGCGATTCGTTCACGATGCTGCTCGGTGCCCACGCCGGCCGGCCCGGCGCGATCGTCGCGGCCGGCACCGGCAGCGTCGGCGAGGTGCTGCGTGCCGATGGCTCGCGCGACTGCCTCGGCGGCTGGGGCTTTCCGATCGGCGACGAGGGCAGTGGCGCCTGGCTCGGCTGGCAGGCGGTGCGGCATGCGCAGGCGGCGATGGACGGCCGCGTCTCGGCCGGTGCGCTCGCGCGCCACGTGTGGGCGCGCTGCGGCGCCGACCGTGTCGCGCTGCTCGACTGGTGCCGCAGCGCTGGGCAGTTCGAGTACGCGCAGCTCGCCCCGATGGTGTTCGACGCCGAGGCCGATGACGCGCACGCCGCCGCACTGCTCGCGGCCGCGGTGCTCGAGCTCGAGGCGCTCGCGCTCGCGCTCGACTCCGACGGCGGCCTGCCGCTGGCCGTGTCCGGCAGCGTCGGCCGGCGTCTCGCGCCGCGCTTCTCGGCGGTGCTGCGCAGCCGCTGCGTCGAGCTCGCACAAGGTGCCGATGCTGGCGCCCTGACCCTGATCCGCCGTGCCCTTCTTCAGACCCCGCCGTGACCAAAAACACCTTGCTCGGATTCAAGCCCGACACGCGCGACAGCTCGCCGCTGTACCTGCAGCTCGCGCGCAAGCTCGGCCAGGCGATCCGCGACGGCCGCTACCAGGCCGACGAGGCGCTGCCGTCCGAGCGCCTGCTGTCCGAGTCGCTCGATGTCTCGCGCGTGACGGCGCGCAAGGCGATCGACCAGCTCGTCGAGCAAGGGCTGATCGTGCGCCGCCGCGGCTCGGGCAACTACATCGCGCCGCGCATCGAGCAGCCGCTGTCGCGCCTGACGAGCTTCTCCGAAGAGCTGCAGCAGCGCGGCTACACGCCGTCGTCGCGCTGGCTCAAGCGCGCGCTGACTGCGGCCGTGCCCGACGAGCAGCTGAGCCTGGGCCTGTCGCCGGGCGCGCGCGTCGCGCGGCTCGAACGGCTGCGTCTCGCCGACGATGTCGTGATGGCCTATGAGGTGAGCGTGCTGCCCGAGTCGGTGCTGCCGCGGCCCGAGGCAGTGACGGGCTCGCTGTACGAGTACCTGACCGGCGAAAGCCACGCGCCGGTGCGCGCGCTGCAGCACATCCGCGCGCTGAACGCACCGCTGCGCCTGGCCGAACAGCTCGGCGTGCCGGTCGGCCAGGCGGTGCTGTTCATCACCCGCATCGGCTACCTCGAAACGGGGCAGGCGGTCGAGCTGACGCACTCGTATTGCCGCAGCGACTACTATGATTTCGTGGCCGAAATGAGGCGCGACGCATGACGACATCTCACCGCTCGCACCCGCATCTGCGCGGACGCATCCTGACGCCGCAAGGCTTCGTCGACGGCACGATCTCGGTCGGGGCCGAGGGCCGCATCGCGCGCATCGAAGGCCGGCCGGTCGAGCTGGCCGCGGCGCGCGATACGCGTGAGCCGCTGATCCTGCCCGGCTTCATCGACCTGCACGTGCACGGCGGCGGCGGCCACGACATCATGGAAGGCGGCCAGGCCGCCGCCCGCGTCGCCGAGCTGCACGCTCGCCACGGCACGACGACGATGCTGGCGACGACGATGACCGCGCCGCTGTCCGATCTGCTGACCGCGTTTGCCGCGCTGACCGCCGTGGTCGCCGAGCGCGGCCCGCGTGCCGCGCGCGTGCTGGGCGTGCACCTCGAAGGCCCTTACATCAACCCGGGCAAGCTCGGCGCGCAGCCCAATTTCGCGCGGCCGGTGCAGCCCGACGAGATCCGGCGCCTGCACGCGATGGCGCCGATCAAGCTGATCACGGTCGCGCCCGAAACCGCCGGCAACATGGACGTGATCGAGTCGCTCTGCGCCGCCGGTTACCGCGTGCAGATCGGCCACACGCTGGGCAGCTACGAAGATGGCGTGCAGGCGCTGGCGCGCGGCGCGGGCGGCTTCACGCACCTGTTCAACGCGATGACGGGCATGCACCACCGCGAGCCCGGCATGGTCGGCGCGGCGCTCGCGCATGCGACCTACTCCGAGATCATCCCGGACCTGCTGCACGCGCATGCGGGCGCGATCCGCGTCGCGCTGCGCGCGATCCCGTGCCTGTACTGCGTGACCGACTCGACCGCTGCCTCTGGCATGCCCGATGGCGACTACAAGCTCGGCCGCCACAAGGTCACCAAATGCCTGGGCGGTGTGCGCCTGCCCGACGGCACGCTGGCCGGTTCGACGCTGACGATGGACCAGGCCTTGCGCAACCTCGTCGAGACACTCGGCCTCGACCTGGCCGATGCCTCGCGCCGCACCGCGACGCACGCCGCCGACTACCTCGGCGTCGCCGATCGCGGCCGCTTGCTGGCGGGCGCCTGGGCCGACTGGGTCGTGCTCGACCGCGACCTGCAACTCAGCGACGTCTACGTGGAAGGAGCCTCGATTGAACACCACACGCATGCTGGATGAGGCGCTCGAAGCGCCAACGACGGTCGCCCGGATGCTCGCGCAGGACGAGGCCGCGTACAGCGGTTTCGGCGCGTGGCTGCGCGCACATTCGCCGAGCGCGCTGCTGACGGTGGCGCGCGGCAGCTCCGATCACGCTGCCCACTTCATGGCCTACCTGATCATGGCGCGCATGGGGCGCTTGGTCACGTCGCTGCCGATGTCGCTGATCACGCTGTACCAGTCGCAGATCCAGTGCGATGGCCTGGTCTCGTTCGCGTTCTCGCAGTCGGGGCAGAGCCCGGATCTGGCGGTGCCGATGCGCTTCTTCTCGGCCGGCGGCGCCTGCACCGCGGCCTTCGTCAACGACGCTGAGTCGCCGCTCGCGCAGGCCTCGCAATGGGTGTTCCCGCTGCACGCCGGGCGCGAGGCCAGCGTGGCTGCGACCAAGAGCTACATCGCGCAGCTCGTCGCCGGCGCGCGGCTGGTCGCGGCATGGCAGGACGACGCGGTGCTGCAGTCGGCGATTGCCGGCCTGCCCGATGTGCTGTCGCGCGCCGCGCGTGTCGACTGGTCGAGCGCGGTCGAGACGCTCGCCAAGGTCGACGGGCTGTTCGTGATCGGCCGCGGCACCGGCCTGGCAATCGCACAGGAGGCCGCGCTCAAGTTCAAGGAAACCTGTGCGATCCAGGCCGAGGCCTTCTCGGGCGCCGAGGTGCAGCACGGACCGATGGCGCTGGTCGGCGGCGGCTTTGCGCTGCTGATCTTCGCGCCGCGCGGGCCGGCGCAGGCCGGCTTGCTGCAGCTCGCTGACGAGATGCGCGCGCGCGGCGCCCGCGTGTTGCTCGCGGCACCGGCCGGCACCCCGGGCGCGAGCCTGCCGCTGATCGAAACGGCGGCGGTCGACCTCGACCCGATCGCGGCGATCCAGAGCTTCTACCCGATGGTCGAGGCGCTCGCGCGGCGGCGCGGCTTCGATCCGGACCGGCCGCCGCATCTGGCCAAGGTCACGCGGACACGCTGAGCCATGGTGGATCCCGGTCAATTGGTGATGGTCAACATTCAAGGCACGGCGCTTGGCGCGGCGCAGGCCGCGTTCCTGCGCGAGCACCGCATCCGCGCCGTGTGCCTGTTCCGCGACAACCTCGGCAGCGAGGACGAGGTGCGCCGGCTCACCGCCGATCTGCGCGAGGCGATGGGCGAGGGCGCACTGATCGGCATCGACCAGGAAGGCGGCTCGGTCGTGCGCGCCACCTTCGTGCCGCAGCCGCCCGCGGCGATGGCGCTCGGCGCCTGCGGCGACGCAGCGATGGCCGAAGCGGTTGGCGAGGCAGTCGGCCGCGCGGTCAAGAGCCTCGGCTTCAACTGGGACTTCGCGCCGGTGCTCGATGTCAACAACAACCCGGCGAACCCAGTGATCGCCGAGCGCAGCTTCTCCGAGAACCCGGCCGAGGTCACGCGCCTGGCCGGCGCGTGGATGCGCGGCGCGCTGCGTGCCGGCGTGGCCTGCTGCGTCAAGCACTTTCCGGGGCACGGCGACACCCACGTCGATTCGCACCGGGACCTGCCGATCGTCGACAAACCGCTCGCCGAATTGCAGGCGCTCGAGTTCGTGCCGTTCCACGCGCTGCGCGCCGAAGCGCCGGCGATGATGACGGCGCACATCGTCTATCCGCAGCTCGACCCCGAGCACCCGGCGACCTTGTCGCGCAAGGTGCTCGGTGGCCTGCTGCGCGACGCTTGGGGCTACGACGGCGTCGTGATCACCGACTCGCTCGTGATGAAGGCGATTCACGAGCGCTACGGCCATGACCGCGCGGCGGTGCTGGCACTGCAGGCCGGTGCCGACATGGTGATGGCACTCGGCACCCAGGATGAGCAGCGCGCGGCGATCCATGCGATCGCCGCGGCGCGCGAGAGTGGCGCGTTGCACAACGACGCGTTGCGAACCGCACAAGCGCGGCTGGACGCACTCGCACGACGCTTCCCGGCGCAGGCGGTGGCGTACCCGGCCGCGCAGCGCGAGCAGGACGACGCCCTCATGCGCCGTGCCTGGGCGCATTCGCTGACCGCGATCGGCGCACCGCGGCCACCGCAACGCGACGAGGCGCTGCGCATCGTGACGCAGGCCAGCGTGCCGTGCGACGGCGTGTCCGAGGCAGGGCCTTCGGGCATGCAGATCGCGGCGCTGTTTGCGGGGTTCAGCGATGTACGGCTCGTGCAGCTCGATGAACTCGCGCACGTCAAGAGCGACATCGCGGCGCGTGATGGCCGGCGCACGATCCTGGTGTCGAACCACCGCGACCGCTACGCCGCCGCAAGCCGTGCGTGGCATGTCGACCTGCACCTCGCGCTCTGGAACCCGTTCCAGGTGCTCGACATCGCCGCGCCCGCGGTCGTCACCTGGGGCTATGCCGACGGCGCGCTCGACGGCCTGCGCGCCTGGCTCGAAGGCCGCGCCGATCTGCCCGGCCGTTCGCCGGTACGCCTCGTTCCGCCCCAATGACTTCACCGATCACGACCACGCTCGCGACACCGCCGTTGCCGGTTGACGAGGCGCGCGCGCGCCGCTCGCCGATGTCCTGGGTGCCGACGCTGTACCTCGCTGAAGGCCTGCCGTTCTATGCAGTCGCGTTGATCGCCGGGCTCATGTACAAGAGCCTGGGCGTGCCCAACGACCAGATCGCGCGCTGGACCGGGCTGCTCGGTTTCGCCTGGGTCTTCAAGCCGCTGTGGAGCCCGCTGCTCGAAGCGGCGCCGAGCAAGAAGTCGATGGTCGTGCTGTTCCAGTCGTGCAGCGCAGTCGGTCTCGGCCTCACTGCGCTGGCGCTGCAACTGCCGGCCTACTTCGCGATCAGCATCGCGCTGCTGGCGCTGGTCGCGGTGTCGGCCGCGACGCACGACATCGCCGCCGATGGCCTGTACATCGCCAGCCTGAGCGACAAGCAGCAGGCGGCGTATGCGGGCTGGCAGGGCGCGTTCTTCAACGCGGCCAAGTTCATGTCGCTGGGTGGGCTGGTGATCCTGGCCGGCTACTTCGAGAAGCGCATGGCGGTGGCGCAGGCTTGGACTCTGATCTTCGGCCTGCTCGCGCTGATGATGGCGGCGCTCGCGCTGTACCACGTGTGGGCCTTGCCCGGCACGCGCAATGTCGCGCGAGCCGACGCGTCGGCCGGCAGCGTCTGGCAGACGCTGGGCGACGTGATCGTCGAGTTCTTCCGCAAGCCCGGCATCTGGCGCGCGATCCTGTTCATCATCCTGTTCCGCGCCGGCGAGGGGCAGATTCAGACCATCGGCCCACTGTTCCTGCGCGAGGCGCGTTCGCTCGGCGGCCTGGGGCTGACGACCGACGAGGTCGGCTGGGTCTACGGCACCGCGGGCACGATCGCGTTCCTGGTCGGCAGCGTGTGCGGCGGCTACTTCACGTCGTGGCTGGGGTTGAAGCGCGCGATGTTCATCCTGATCCTCGCGGTCAACGTCCCCAACGCGGTCTTCTACTTTCTCAGCACCGCGGCACCGACCCATCTGGGCGTGATCGCGACCGCGTTGAGCCTGGAGATGTTCGGCTATGGCTTCGGCTTCGTCGGCGTGATCCTGTTCATCATGCAGGTGGTCGCGGTCGGCAAGTACCAGACCGCGCACTACGCGCTCGGCACCGGCGTGATGCAGCTCGGCTTCGTGTTCTTCAAGATGATCAGCGGCGACATCCAGACCGCGCTCGGCTACCAGCGCTTCTTCTTGTGGGTGCTGGTGTCGGCGGTCCCGGTGCTGCTGCTGTCGCGCTTCCTGAAGATCGGCGCCAAGGCCGCGGCGTGACGCGCGCGCTGTTCGCGCTGATCGTTGCCGCGCTGCTCGCCGGCTGCGCCGCGGCGGTGCCGGCCGATGACGGCCTGTTCTTCGACGACTTCAGCCAACCCGATCTGCCCGCGCTCGCGCGCGACGGCTGGGCCGTGCGCGAGAAGCCAGGCCACCCGGGGCTGGACGGCGCGGCGTGGGGGCCGGGCTCGGTCGCGCTCGTCGCCGACCCGCAGCGCGCCGGCAACCGCTTGCTGCGCCTGAGCGCGAGCACCGACGGCACGCCGCAGGGCACGACGCAAGCGCAGGTCTGCCACGCGCGCAAGTACTTCGAAGGCACCTACGCCGCACGCGTGCGCTTCAGCGATGCGCCGGTGCAGGGGCCGGACGGCGATGTCGTGGTGCAGACCTTTTACGCGGTGAGCCCGCTGCGCTTCGACTTCGACCCCGAGTACAGCGAACTCGATTGGGAGTACCTGCCGAACGGCGGCTGGGGCGACGCACGCACGCGCTTGTACGGCGTCAGCTGGCAGACGGTGCGTGTCGAGCCCTGGCTCGCATTCAACCAGCCGCACCAGGAGTTCCGCTCGATGAGCGGCTGGCACGTGCTGTTGATGCAGGTGGCTGGCGGTCGCACGCGCCTGTTCATCGACGGCGAGCTGCACGCCGAGCACGGCGGGCGCAACTACCCGGTCGTGCCGATGGCGCTGAACTTCAACCAGTGGTTCTCGCCCGGCGGCTTGCTGGCGGCGGTCGGCGTGCGCCGCACTTACGAGCAGGACGTCGACTGGGTCTTCCACGCGCGCAATCGCGTGCTCGCGCCGGCGCAGGTGCAGGCCGCGGTCGAGGCGCTGCGTGCTGCCGGCACGGCGCACACCGACAGCGTGCCGCAAGCCACGCCGCCGCTGGCCAGCGCATGCGACTTCTGACGTGCCGATGAACGACCGCGCGCGTCTCGCGTCTGTCGATGCATTGCGCGGCCTGACGGTCGCGGCGATGCTGGTCGTCAACGACCCCGGTGATTGGTGGCATGTGTTCGCGCCGCTCGAGCACGCCGCGTGGCACGGCTGCACGCCGACCGACCTGATCTTCCCGCTGTTCCTGTTCATCGTCGGCGTGTCGATCGCGCTGGCCGGCCCGGCCACGACCACGCGCGCGATCGTCTGGCGCGCGCTGCGCATCATCGCGCTCGGGCTGCTGCTGCATGCGGTCGCGCACTGGGCGATGGGCACGCGCGCGTTCCGGCCCATGGGCGTGTTGCAGCGCATCGGCGTCTGCTACGGCGTTGTGGCGCTGCTGGCACTGCACACGCGTGCGCGAACACAGTGGCTCTCGTTCGCTGCGATCCTGGTGGGCTATGGCGCGCTGCTGGCCTGGGGCGGGCCGCTGACGCCGACCGGCAACCTCGCCAGCCGCATCGACACCGCGCTGCTCGGTCTCTTTGCCTACGAGTTCGACCCCGCCACCGGTTTCGCGCACGATCCCGAGGGCCTGCTCAGCACGCTGCCCGCGATCGCGACCACGCTGCTCGGCGTGCGCGCCGGCGCGTGGCTGCGCGACGGCTCGATGCGGACCTTGTGGATCGCGGCTGGCATCGCGCTGCTGCTGGGTGCCGCATGCGCGCTCTGGCAACCGCTCAACAAGTCGCTGTGGACGCCGGCGTTCGTGCTGTGGAGCAGCGGCTGGGCGCTCGCCGCGCTCGCGCTCGCGCACGGGTTGATCGACGCTCTTGGCGCGCCGCCGCTCGGCCGGGCGCTGGGCGTCAACGCGATTGCTGCCTACGCCGGCGCGTGGCTGATGACCTGCGCGCTCGAGGGCCTGCACTGGGGCGCGCCGCTGTATGCGCATGGCTTTGCCTGGCTCACGCCGTGGCTCGGTCCCGCGGGCGCGTCGCTGGCCTATGCGCTCGCGTTCACCGGGTTCTGGTGGGCAATGATGCGCGTGCTCGCGCAGCGCGGCGTGCGCATCCGGATCTGAACCGCCGACCAGTCAGGGTGCTTCGCTGAGTTCGGCGACCACGTCGTAGGTGTCGCCGCGGTAGATCGATTGCGAGAGCTCGATCGCGCGCCCGTCGCGCAGGTAGCCGAGCCGCTCGACCAGCAGGCCGGCATCGCCGGGCGCGGCCTGCAGCAGACGGGCTTGCTCGGGATCGAGCAGCAGCGCGCGCAGCCGCTGCAGCGCACGCACCGGGCGGTTGCCCTGTTCGCCGAGCGCGCCGTAGAGCGAATCGCCGACGACATCGAGCGAGGGCAGGCAGCTCGCGACGATGGTCGCGTATTCGATCGCCATCGGCGCGTCGTCGGCAAAGCGCAGGCGGTGAAAGCGGTAGACCTGCGTGCCGGGGCTGAGCGCGAGCTTGAGCGCCTCTTCGGGTGTCACGGTGCCTTGCGCACGCTTGAGCCAGGTGCTGTGCGGGCGGCTGCCGCGCGCGCGCATGTCCTCGGAGAACGAGGTCAGCTTCGCGAAGTTCTTCTCGACCCGGCTGCACACGAAGTTGCCCGAGCCCTGGCGGCTCACCAGCAGCCCCTCTTCGACCAGGCCCTCGATCGCGCGGCGCACGGTGATGCGCGAGACCGCGAAGTCCTCGGCGAGCTGGCGCTCGGACGGCAGCGCATCGTCGGGGGCAAGCACGTGGGCGTCGATCGCGTCGCGCACGGCGCGCTGGAGTTGCTGGTACAGCGGCTGGGTGTCGTTCGGGTCGAGCGGCTTCAGGAAAGAAGTGTTCATGCGGTCAACGATGGCGCGGCGCGGGAAGCAACACCTCGAAGTGTGCCCCAGCACGTGGTCTGCCCCGGGTCAATACCAATTCAGCCGCTTGGCCCATACCAGCTCGCATGGTCTTTGCTACCACGTTCATGGGTGAGCGTCCCGTCGTGATGACGCGGTCCCAAGAATTTCTTCACATAAGCGCAAAACGCGATTGCATTTGTGTGACATTGGTAGCATAGTGGACTCTAGTGGTAGTGTATTGGTACGCAATTTGAATCGAGCTGTTACTCCCACAGTGGCTGGCGGCGCATTCGGCGGGGTGCGTGGCGCAGACCGACCTTCAATCCGGGGCTTTTAGCGCGTGCGCCGGCCCGACACAAAGAGGCTCTCATGAACGTCAAACGGACTCCCATCGCATCGGCGGTTGTGCTGGCCCTCGCCGGCGCGGGCTTGCCGGCATTCGCGCAGCAAGCCGCTCCGGCGGCGCCTGCGGCACCGGCCTCGGCCGCTTCGGCGCCGGGCGCGCAGCCACAGCAGCTGGAGGCGGTCACCGTCACCGGCATTCGCGCGTCGCGCGAGAAGTCGCTGGAGAAAAAGCGCAACGCCGACTCCCTGGTCGAAGTGGTCACGGCCGAAGACGTGGGCAAGATGCCCGACAAGAACGTCGCCGATGCGATTCAACGCGTGCCGGGCGTGAACATCGCTTCGAGCGCCGGCGGCGAAGGCGGCTTCTCGGAGAACGACCGCGTCAGCGTTCGCGGCACGAGCCCGAGCCTCACCCAGACACTGATCAACGGCCATGCCGTCTCGACCGGCGACTGGTTCGTGTTGAATCTGTTCGGCACCACCGTCGGGCGCAGCGTGAGCTACTCGCTGCTGCCGTCGGAGCTGGTCGGCAACATCATCGTGCACAAGAGCCAGACGGCGGATCTGCCCGAAGGCGGCGCGGTCGGGGCGGTGGACATCCAAACGCGCCATCCGCTGGACTTCAAGAAGGGTTTCACCGGCGAACTATCGCTCGGTGCGATGCACTCGACGCTGGCCGAAAAGACCGACCCGCAAGTCAGCGGCCTGCTGGGCTTCAAGACCGACGACAAGACCTTCGGCGTGTTGATACAGCTCTTCGATCAGAAGCAGCACCTGCGACGCGACGGGTCGGAAGTGCTGGGCTACTACGCCATCAACGGCGCGGCGTTCGGTGCCGGGGCAACGACGGTCGTCAACGGCGTGGCGAAGCCGACCTCGAGCCTCGACGGCGTGCTCGCGCCCAGCTTGATCGGCGAGAGCCTGTTCGAGCAGACGCGCCACCGCAAGGGCGGCGCGATCGAAGTCCAGTTCAAGCCCACCAACGACATCACGCTCGGCGTGAGCGCGTTTCAGTCCGATGTCGACGACACGAACATGAACACCAACTTCATGGCGTCGCCGAAGTGGCTGTTGCAGGCCGGGGTGGCACCGACCAGCGCCACCTTGAGCGCGGATGGCAAGACGCTGCTGGGCGCCGCGTTCCCGGAGACGGGTGTGGCGAACTCGATCATCAACGACTCGGGCATTCGGCCCGGCGCAAAGCAGTCATCGAACTACATCAACCTCGATGGCAAGTGGGCCATGAACGACGTGCTCACGGTCACCGGCCAGGTCGGCAAGACACGTGGCGTCGGCCAGTCGCAGGAGTTCGCCTCCGAGGTCGGCAACGTCGGGGATGCGACCCACAACACCCCGCTTGCGCTGACCTACGGAATGAACGGCGTGAGCCGGGCGCCGAACGTCAGCTTCACCAGTTCCACGGGCGCTGACTTCAGGTCTTACGCCAACCAGTACTGGAACTGGAACTTCGGCGCGCAGGTGAAGGTGCCCGACGACGAGAAGTACGGTTCGCTCGACTTCGACTGGGCCATCGACAAGGGCGTGCTCGAATCGATCAAGTTCGGTGCGCGCCTGACCGACCACAGCCGCAACAACGGCAACTGGCTCTCGAGTGGCCCGAACTGGGCCAACCCCAACGTCGGCACGACCTTGCCGGTGTGGAGCGGCGGTACCTATCCGAGCAACTTCGGCTCGGCGTTCGGGGCCCCGTTCACGGGCCAGTTCCGCCTCGACCCGGCGGCGCTGGCGCAGTGGGCCACGGTCTCCACGACCGCCAATCCGAATCCGAACGCGACCTTCAACTACGACCCGGTCCAGCGCCACGAGTGGAGCAACGACTTCGAGGTGCAGGAGAAGACGAACGCCGGCTACGTGATGGGCAACTTCGCCGGCAGCAACTGGCGCGCCAATGCCGGTGTGCGCATCGCGCAAACCAAGGGCCACTACTCGACGCTCCGCAGCCCGAACGCGCTGGACCCGGCGTCCAGCATCGACAACTCGTCGCTGTTCGGCCCGTTCGTCAAGGAATTCACCGACCGTTCGTACGTCGACGTGCTGCCGAGCGCCAACCTGAAGTACCTGCTGACGCAGGAAGTGCAGCTGCGCGTGGCGATCGCGAAGACGATGGCGCGCCCGGACTACACCGCCCTGAGTTCGACCACCTCGCTGAATGACCAGCTCAATACCGGCAGCTCCGGCAATCCGAACCTGGACCCGGTCCGGGCGACTAACTTCGACGTGACGGCCGAGTGGTACTTCGCGCCGAAATCGCTGCTGTCGTTCGGTGTGTTCCATCAGCGGTTCAAGTCCTTCGTCGACTACCAGGTGACGCCGAGCGTGCACTTCAGCGACCTGCACCAGCAGATGGAGGTCTACAACATCACGCAGCCGATCAACGTGGGGGCGAGGAACACCGGGTTCGAGGTCGGCTACCAGCAGCCGGTCATGGGCAACTTCGGTGTCAACGCGAACTACACCTATGCCGATGGCAAGGTCGATGGCGGCGGCGAGATGTCGGGCAACTCGAAGAACACCTACAACCTCGAAGGGTTCTACGAGGGCGAGAAGTTGAGCGCCCGCCTGGCCTACAGCTACCGGTCGTCCTTCTATGGCAGCTACGACCGCGGCGTGAAGATGCACATGGACAGCGTCGGCACCGTGGCCGCATCGCTCAATTGGCGCATCAACGACACGTTCTCGGTGAGCCTGGAAGGCCTGAACCTGAACAACCCGACGCTGAAGTACTACGGCGACAATCGCGAGCAGCCGCGGGCCTTCTACACCAACGGGCGGCAGTACTACCTGACCTTGCGGGCAAAGGTCTAGGCGGGCAACCGGCCCCGTTTGACGGGCGGTCGTGGGCGGGGCAGCGAGCTGCCTCGCCTTTTTGCTTTCAGGCCCTTCCGGTCGGCTCAAAGATCATCCACCGTCACCCATGATGTCATTGCGATCCATCTCGGTCGCGCAGGCCCTCGTGCTGTCGGCGCCGCTGTGGCTCGCCGCGTGCGCGATGCCGCGTGGCGACCCCCACGCCTTCGTCCACGGCCCCTACAAAGATTTGACGATCGCGCTCGACCGCGACACCCACGTCATCACGACCGACGTCGGCGGCGTGGCCCGGCCGGTCACCGCCGTGCTGCCGCCGGGCAGCACGCTGAGCTGGGCCTTCGCCATCGGCGAATGCGGCAGCGAGACGCTGGGCGGGATGGACGCGCAGAAGATCGCCGACGCGAACGTCGCCGCGTTCAACCGAGCGGGCATCGACTACATCGTCTCCACCGGCGGCGAGGGCGGCCTCTTCACTTGCGGCAGCGACGCCGGCATGGAGGCATTCATCGCGCGCTACGCCTCGCCGCGCCTGGTCGGCATCGACTTCGACATCGAGGCCCGGCAGACGCCGGCGATCGTCGACGCGCTGGTGCGCCGTGCGGTCGCGGCGCAGCGCACGCACCCCGGGCTGCGCATCAGCTTCACGCTCCCGACCCTCGCCGCCGCCGATGGCTCGCGCGCCAGCTTGAATGAGCAGGGGCGCAGCGTGCTGCAGACGATCCGCAGCCAAGGGCTGACGCGCTACACGATCAACCTGATGGTGATGGACTACGGCGCACCGATGCCTGCCAACTGCGTGGTCACGAACGGCGTGTGCGACATGGGCGCGTCGGCCATCCAGGCGGCCGAAAACCTCCATGCGGCACAGGGCGCGCCGTTCGAGCAGATCGCGTTGACGGCGATGATCGGCGTCAACGATGTGGCGGCCAACGATTTCACGCTCGCAGACGCCGCGCGCATCGCGCGCTACGCGCGCGAGCGTGGCTTGGCCGGCCTGCATTTCTGGGCGCTGGACCGCGACACGCCGTGCCCGCGCCCGGCGCAGGGCGCTTCGGCGACCTGCAGCGGGGTCGAATCCGTGCCCGCGCTGGCCTACCTGCAGGCCTTCGAGCGCGGATTGCGCTGACCGGCGTTGGCCCCGCCTGGCCGGGCTCATTTCTAGCTGCTATACTCCGCGGTTCGTCTTGGAGGGGTGGCCGAGTGGTTAATGGCAGCAGACTGTAAATCTGCCCTCTAACGAGTACGCTGGTTCGAATCCAGCCTCCTCCACCAAGACGGCAGGTTTTGAGGCGTGAAAGTGGTGCTCCCGAGCGGGAGTAGTTCAATGGTAGAACTCCAGCCTTCCAAGCTGATCACGCGGGTTCGATTCCCGTCTCCCGCTCCAATGTGCGTCAGCACAGGCTTGGTGGCTCTGGTCGCCAAGCCTGTACTGATTTTGATGGATCAGTGCCCATGTGGCTCAGTGGTAGAGCACTCCCTTGGTAAGGGAGAGGTCGCGCGTTCGATCCGCGCCATGGGCACCATTGCCCAACAGGAGAATCCGAAATGGCAAAAGGCAAATTTGAACGCACGAAGCCGCACGTGAACGTGGGCACGATCGGGCACGTCGACCACGGCAAGACCACCTTGACGGCGGCGATCACCACGGTGCTGAGCAAGCTCTTCGGCG
>Ga0307508_10000149_pt1 | contig 83385 bp, 108 predicted proteins | sample 9_EM_MG_FD_203089 | JGI IMG/M metagenome (GOLD analysis project Ga0307508, IMG submission 203089) | Populus trichocarpa ectomycorrhiza microbial communities from riparian zone in the Pacific Northwest, United States - 9_EM | ecosystem: Host-associated > Plants > Roots > Unclassified | place... | reverse complement strand
CCCCCCCCCCCCGCCCCCCCCCCCCCCCCCCCCCCCCCCCCCCCCCCCCCCCCCCCCCCCCCCCCCCCCCCCCCCCCCCCCCCCCCCCCCCCCCCCCCAGAAGATCTTGTGGCCGGAGGTGCGGAGGCGAAGAGGTGCGGAGGCAGGCGGCTGAGGAGTAGAGCATTGACGTTGGGGAAGCGCTGTTTCTCCCCACGCCCTCCCTCATGGCCTCGGTGGGAGCAGAGCGCCGGGGGGTGACTTCCTTTGTAATTTCCTTGGGGCGCTACACCACCCTCGCGACGGGCCTGGGCGGAGGGCAAAGGGGAGCTGCAGCGAGCCGCCTGTAGACTGATCGGGGTCGGGGTCGGACAGCGGACGTGACGGGCATTTCCTTATCGCCACGATCTAGACTGATCGCATGATAGATTAAAAGTGCATTTTCTGTTTTTTCCCATTGCGTCCAGTCCATGCCGCCGCCTGCTGTTGGCCTCCTGCCCCCTCGCGCGCCTGCGGTCCTCCTTCCATCTCGCAGCTGCGTCGGGCGGCAAGCGCGAGTGATGGCGGATGTCGCGCGATACGCCCGTCCGCCCGCCCGTCCGCCCGTCCGCCCGCTCCTTCCGGTTCCGTGTGCCGAGCCGAGCAGCTCCGTTTTTTCGAACGATCACGATCGCCATCACGATCAGCCCAGGGGGGAGGGGGCCAAAAAAAGAAGCGCATTATGCCGCGGATGATGCCACCGTGCGACACCGTGTCGCTCCCAAACCTCGCTTACCCTGTGCCACTGGGCGACGGAGGGCGAATGGGGGATGGGATGGGGGTGCAGAGTATTTTCGGCCGGCTCAGCCGTCACTGCTCCCCTTCTCCACATCACAATCCCGCTCCAGCTTCAGCCTTAGAGAAATGCTGCGAAGGATCTCCCTCCCCAACCCAACCCCAACCCCAATGCTCCCGCTCAAAGCCCAATCCACCACCTCCCCCCCCCTCCCCGGCAGAGCGTCTATATACGACTAACCCCACCACCACCTCATCGCCTAATGCATTCGTCTTCCCCTGGCCAAGTCTCGCATGTTCGTCTGTCTTATCTAACTGCGACTCCCAGCCCCTCGTGCGGACCGCGCCGGAAGAGGACGAGGACGGCAGAAACAACCGTGCCGAAAAGCACGCTCTGTATCCCGCTTCCCACGCCATCGGGGACAGACGGAGACGGAGACGGAGACGGAGATGGAGACGGAAACGGGCACGTCCGTGTCCGGGTACGTCGTGCATGCAGCCGCTGCGGGGGATGGAGATGGCTCTCCAGCTGGCTGCCAGCCCACGCGCGAAGGAGGCTCGACGTGAACAGCGACGCTCTCTGCTTCGCCCTTGTTCCTGTCTCTGGCTCCGGTTCCCACCCCGCGCGCCGGTTGCGAGCAGACGTCGCCACCGCCGAAAACGTCCAACCAACCCGAGCACGCGGGAGCCAGCGCGCAAGCCCGCCCCAGGTGTTCGCTGGCAGAAGTGGCGCGCGAACAGGCGTGGGTTGCCCCTTGCCGAGTGCGGTTAGCTGGACCGGTTAGCGCCAACCCTGCCCACGCACGCCCCATCACCATCACCACCACCGCAGCGGACCGAGCGGGAAACAAATGTCCTGCTCTCTGCGGTGTGTGTGCGAGTGTATGATACACTTACTCTGTGACTACTTTCGCAGAGGTATGATCCGTTTTGATTGCGAATCCCCCTCCCCTGCCATGTCGTGGATCTCGGAAGATTGCACGGACACACCCTCCCGCGAATGGAAGGTGCGCTGGTGCAGATTACGATCAAATTTTTTTTTGTTAATACTTCGCATGGGGAAATGGGGTGGAAGCGGCGAAATTTGCTTCTGGACGGCTTCTAGCTTCCGGCAAACCACCTCGAGGTTACATACCCTGGGTGTTGTGTGTTGTGTATGATGTAGTCTCCTGGCGGATTTTTTTTTTGATTTTTTTTTTGTGGTTTACGTGGGGATGCTGCTGCTGCTGCTCGGGATGAGCCCAAACCCCGACCCAGGCCCATCGAATTGGAAATTTTCGTATCGTGGGGGGAGGGAGGGAGGGAGGGAGGGAGGGAACGCGCGACAGCTGGCAGGCGGTGGCAGGTGGCAGGAGTGCCGTACTTGCGAGTGGGGGGTAAAAGCGGGGATCGTTAATCACAACCTCGCGATGCGAACAAAGAAGGAAGAAGAAGAAAAAAAAAGTACGCATTCGTCCACACAGACATCTTGCTTCGGATGCTCGGGGACGGGGACGCTGGAACGCTGGTCGGCTCGCTTCCGAAACTGCAACCGATCTGTCAGCTAACTGACCGGCAGCGGGAACGAACGGCGGCGGCGATGATCGAAGGACGGCGTGCGGAGCAAGCGGACGGAGAGCGGACGGAGAGCGGACGGAGAGCGGACGGAGAGCGGACGGGGAGCGGACGGGGAACGGACGGGGTTAAGGCGGACGGGGTTAAGGCGGATGGGGTTGGGGCGGGATACGCGCGCGCGCCTCCACTTGCCCTGGACGACCGGAACGGGTAGAATAGAGCACGCCAGGGGGGAATCTACCCGCTCGCGGGGCTGCGTTGTTCGCTGCTACATATGTATCTATATACATAGACAGCCTCGGGCGTACGCCAGGTGCGTCGAGTGGCTGCTGCTGCGCGGCCGCTCTCTGCCACCAGCGAGCGTGCTCGCGCTTCTCGTGGACTTCCTCCTACGAGACAAGCACGCTGCCGTCACGCACATCATGTACTTTACATACTTTCGTGCTACAGGTCGGTCCCGATGTGTGCGAGACGAACGTGCATGGAGCGTGCACAGGAACCCCGGGCATCTCCTGCGGCGGTGGGTGGTTGAGCGTGGCGGATACGTATCTACCCGGGCCAGGGTTTCTGGACATCCTCCGTCCGCCGTCCGGAGTGCCTGGTGGAAGATGAGGCTCGCGGCCGGCCAGCTGGACTGTTTCCACGGCCAGGCACGCTGCTGCGAGGGGAGGGCCGCCGTTGACGCTTTGCATTCGTTGAGAACGCTCCGGCGCCCCGCGTGGCCGACGTCCTTCCTGCGCCGCGATCGGGAGACGCAGAACGGCTCCCCACGCACTCCGCGGCGCTCTCTTTGATCTCGCTGGAGATCGACACATGGCGTGCAGGTGGCCGGCCAGCCGGACGGCGGGGCGGCAGCGCGAAGTGCTGTGAAAGTGCTGTGAAAGTGCTGTGAAGTGGTGAGAAATGCTGAAAAGTGCTGAGAAGTGCTGTGAGATGCTGTGAGGTGCTGAGATGCTGTGAAGTACTGTGAAGTACTGTGAAGTGCTGTGAGATGCTGTGAAGTGCTGTGAAATGCCGTGAAATGCTGTGAAGTGCTGTAAAGTGCTGTAAAGTGCTGTAAGTGAAGTGCTGGTGGTGTCTCATTGGCGTGATGAGCACCCCGCGCGCCCCCCGGCGAATCGTGGCGTGCTGCGGAAAAGGTGGGTGGGCCTGGTGATCGCGGTGGTATTGATGGCGACCGTGGTGGTGGTGGTGTGGCTGTCTGTCTGCCCGTCGGTCAGTCGGTCAGTCTCGTGTGTTCGTTCTGCGGGACCTTGCAGTAGCTGCCAGCTGCCGGTGCCATCCTCCCCAATGGAGGCAGCACACACTCCCCTCCCCCGCCGCCCGGCCTGAACCGACCCCCACTTGCTGCATTCGGGGGAGTGAGGGAGCCGCTGCGGACGAAAAAAAACTCGTCAGCGAGATGGTTGATGGGGCGTGCTGCAACGGCGGGTGTGGTTCGAAGCAGAAGTCGAGCAGCGGCAGCGTAGAGTATGTATGTATGTAGAAGAGTCGATGCAGTCTTGTTTTGGCCCTTCCGCTTTTTTTTTTCTTTTTTTTTTTTCTTCTCTTCTTGTTCTTTTCTTCTTTCGCCGCCGTGCTTTCTTTTTGCTTCTCCGTTCTGCTCCGGCCGAGCAGCCGGCAACCATACAGACCAGATACGCTCGACGACGACGACGACGACGTCGTCGTTGCGGAACATGGCCAACGGCCGCTCCCAATTGCCCAGCGCGCCGACGAATGGGAGCGCCCGCTCCGCACAAATTCCGGCGCAGAATGCCCGGAGACACGGCAGGCTGAGCAGCGGTGACAGCGAACGGGCAGAAATGCACACCCAGCGGAGTCGTGTGCGAGAGGCAAACCGCGGCGGGCAAACAATCAGCATCGCGCGCATCGATCCGCCATTAGTCAGACAGCAGACCGACAGACAGACACCCCCGGTGCATGCTGCGCCCGCCCGGAGTGCTGAGCTGTACCGTCGCCGTGCGTGGCTGTCCGCCCGCCCGCCCGCCCGCCCGCCCGCCCGCTCGCTCTCCGCTGCCGGAGCTGTACGTATGTATGTACTGTGCTGTGCTGCGCTGTGCTGTGCTGTGCTGTGCTGCGCTGTGCATCCAGCGCTCACTATCTAGGGGCGGAGAGGCCGCAACTCCCACGATCCATGCGGCTGCGGAACGAGGCAACTGCATCGCCAGTATGTAGCTAGAGACCGCGGCAAGAACATACTCGATTGGAGAGTGCCCGGGAGGAGGGGCGGAACGCACCGCAGCAACATAGAGCGAGCAACTATTGCGCGAGCGCCGCCCACGGTCTGGCCTGCGCTGTCCTTCCTTCGCTGCTTCCTCTTGACTCGTCCCCTGCCCCCCCTTCCATCACAACGTCGGCTTCATCTCTGTTCTCCTGTTTCCGTGTTCTTCCCTCCGAGAGCATCTGAGCCGTCGCCTGCCATCTTCTCGGCGGGATTGGGAATGCCACTGCAGCATCGCGTCCACCACCACATCCACCACCACCACCGCCACCGATCTCTTCCAACAACGCATCAACCACCACCACCACCACCTTCTCCTCCTCCTCCTCCGCAACAATAGCGCATTCGAAAGGCGGGGAATCTGTCAACCCGACGCATCCCGTTCAGCCCACTCGTCTCGACACGCCCCTCCCACCAGTTACCTTCTACGACTTTAACGACTCTTACGATCTTCGACGACCCAGCCAACAGCCCCCCCGCCGCCCCCCATTCCATCGAACCCCCCGGTCCAGCCCCGAGCTGAGGTGTCAAATCGGCCTCTCGGAATTGTACTCGTATCGGAATAGCACTTGTCTTCACCGGTTCGCGCCCTTGGATTTCCGGAATCCCGTAGGTACAACGCGTAGCCCAGAACAGCCAAGGCCTCTGCATCTGAAAACTATCTAGACCGCAATAGCAGTCGGATACACAGGTGCTCGAGAGCACGCCCAGCCCACTCTCGCTCGAGGGCGCTTGCATTGTTTCCTGCGTGCGGATTCTGCCAGCGGTCGGTGCACCCCCCTCTCGTTCCTCCCCTCCTTCCCGCCGATTCTTTCATCTTTCTTCTTTGCTCTGCCTCTGCCTCCCCTCTCCGTCAGCGCCGCAAACCACCCGTCGCGACTTCCGCATCATGGTGGATTTTTTCAGCTCACGCCCGTGCGTGTCGCCGTCAGATTAAGTTCAGCTCTGGTGGCCAAATCTCTCCGTCAAATTGAAAGAAAAAAAACACCCTCCCTCAGGAAGGTAGTCGCTCACTTCACAGGACAGCCTGCTCCTCCGAGAAGCGTGGCTGAGATCCGGGCGCGCCACGATCCGAATAGAAATTAAAAACCCTGCCAGCAGAGAGGAACAGAGCACACTCACACCCACATCCCGGTCCGGCCAGCCAATCCAACCTGCCCCAGAAACAAGAACCAACAACCCCCATCTCCGCCAAATTCGAATCGTGGGAACTTTAGCTCGCTTGGGGAGCCTGCTCGTAAACGGAAGACGGCCGGGGGGAAAGGGCGGCGGGTCGCTGACAGAGACGGCGGCGTGTGTGATCAACTCCCTTTCCATTCCTGGAGCACCCACGAGTGGCCTGCTCCCCACTGCCGCTACATACCTCCCACTACTTGCGTGCGACCGCAGTAAAATCACCGCGGGCCCGAGGGTTCGGCGGAAGCAAGACAAACAGGCATTTCCTCTTCCGCTCCGCGTTCGAGGGCGAATGAAACTATTTCCGTGAGCCTCTCTTTCTCTCCCTTTTCTCTTTTTCTGGTCTTCTGTTTTTCTGTTTTAAACAACCCTGGGAGCACATCTGCCCGGCTCGTGTGTTGCAGTGCTCTACTTGTATCTCCCGCAGCCGCCCCTTCGTCCACCGCTATTGACCATTGTCCTCTTGTTTTCCTTTCGCCCCCCCTCCCACTCGCATCCACACCCGCTCGCACGCTCTCCTTCTCATCGCCGAGTGTACATGTGTGTGTTGTTACACCACGGTTGCTGTTGCCGTTCGTTTGTTCGCTTGGAGCACCGGTTTCTTACTCGACGACAATCTGCAGGTATCGAGCGTTGTTGTGAAATAAGCCCCAATTCCGTCACTGTTGCCACGAGCAAGAAGCTGCAGACACCAAGTCACGTCGCCGTCGCCGTCTTACTACTACCGTATTGTTTACATTCCTCTCAACCTCGCCTCGTCGCCGCCATCGCATAGGCACTCCCCCCCCCCCATCTCAAAAAGCGGGGATCGACGACGCAAAAGCAGGTACTTCTTAGAGTACATCCTCAGCGAAAAAAAAAAAGAAGGACGCGATCACCAAAGGTTCAAGGTTTAGGGATATTCCGCCGCTCGTCGTCATCGTATCAACCTTGGCTATCTGACGGACGCCTCCCCTTCATCATTATCACCATCAACAAAAATCCCTACCACTACTCCGCCTCAACCTGCTACCGCTCACACGGTCATCCACCGCCACCCCTCTTCTCAGCCTTTGTCAACTTACACCCCCCTCGCGTCAACTCTACTTTCGTCGACCCCACCTTCCGCCGTGTAGGCCACCAGCTACACAAAGCGTCGCCCTCCCCCCTCCCCCAACACCCCGCCATCACACCCCGCACTGCGATAATCCTGCGATGACTTCCGCCATACCGATACACAACTACCACCCCCCACGGCATCCGAATGCCATAACTCCGACCTCGCTCACCTCGCCTACAGTCAACGCTACTCCTCGCTCGTCGGCTTCGACGGGCGGCTATTACGCCTCGTCGTCCGCTTCCACTCAACACACTTCGTACTGGCCCAACGGAGCTTCCTCAGTCTCCACCACATCGTCCGCGTCCCCTCGGTTGAACGCTGGGTTGGCAGCTGCACAGTACGTTACAGGCCGTTTGCACAAGCGGGCGCGTTCCGGCCACAAGACACCCGAGGAGATCCCGGACGAGATGTTCGATGAGGGCTTCTTTTCGGGGCCGGGATCGCCCCCACCGATCGACCTGTTCAAGCCCACTCCCATCAAGTCGAAAAACAAGATCAAGCCTTTGCTCAAGAAGGTGTCGGCTAGTAGGAACAACTCGTTGGATCTGTCGCGATCGGACGGAGGATTGCCAGGGGGGGTTGGACTTGGGATCTACGATTCACCGGGCTACGAGTCCAGCGGGATCGATGAGGATCTGCTGGAAACCGCGTTCCCCAAGCATCCCCGCAAAATGCACGCACGTACAATCTCGACGCTTTCGACCACGAGCACAAGCTCTCCGCTGGTTGCGGGCGCGAACCCGACGCAGCCTTTCGCTCACCCCAAGCGACAGGTTCCCCGAAGGGGGGCATACACCCCTGACCTGTCGCGCGACGGAACCAGCAATGAGTCCAGCTCGGAGTCGGAGGATGAGTGGACGACCAGGCGCATAGTGCTTTCTGGCTCCAGCCGAAGCGCCGCGTCCGCAGCTGCGCGTGGTGTCACGACGATCAACACCCACTACGATGGCCGCTCGACTCCACGATTAGCCACTCCCAGCATCGTAGATCTCCCCGAGCGAACGCCTTGCTCGCAGACTACGCTCTCTCCGACCACTCCCGCGTCCCCTGTCGACTCACTCGACACCGTGTGCACAAAGAAGCCGCGAGGACGCCAGTTCGTGTCTTCGAAAGAGAAGAAGCGTCGCGAGGCGTCGCCGACGTTTGCAGCCTCGGTCACGGCTGCCAGAATCGCGTGGGAAGCGAAGGAGGAGAAAAAGGAGGAGAAGAGGGAAAAGAAAAGACGGAGGTCCGAGGCGAAGGATGGTGAGCGGAGGAATTCCTCGAGCTCGCACCGTACTCGCGGGAATTCTGGGTCCAGTGGGCAAACGACCGAGACCATTTGGGATGACGATGTCGAACGGGAGCCCGGTTACCGGGAAAAGGACCGCGTCACTCTCCTCGACGATGACGAGGTTTACACCGGGCGGGGCTCCCTTCAGCTCACGAAGCCCGAATCGACCAGCCTTCGCGGCGAGAATGCCACCGGCAAGAAGTGGGGTATCTCGATCCCCGAGCCGGCCAACGACCCGCAAACAGGCGGCGACCGGAAGCGTGTTGGGCTAAAGAAGAGATGGCTGGGCTTTATTGTCTGGGTCCGGATCGGCATGGTACGTCTGGGAAGGAAGATTGGCTTCTGAGCTTGGATTCCCGATGCATCGATGCGTTCTTTTTGGCGGGGTTTATTTTTTTACCGATTTTTCTTCCCTGTTTGATTACGTTAGAGAAAATCGCCTGGTGCCCCTGGAGTGAGTCTGGTGAAGGCTTTTTGGTTCCGCGCAGCAAGCCGGGTTTTTGAGGATGGTTATGTTCATGTGCTTATGTTTTTTTCCCCGTTCTGTTCTTCCCTTGACATGTGTTATATGTTTTTCTTCTTTTTCTTCTTTTTTCTTCTTTTCCTCCTTTTCCTTGAGTTTGGGCTGGTGGGTTTGCATTTTGATCTTCTTTGTGATTCTGGGCGCGAAGGGATTGGTGGCGTGGACTCGTTGAATTTTTGCTGTGGTTGATATGTGGTTCTGAAGGTTGCTCATGATGAGTTTCCTTTTTGTTCCCTTTTCCTTTTCTCGACTTTCCTTAACTCTTTTTTAACGAACGACGAACGACTTTCGCTGGCGCTGCTGGGAATCAAAGGGGGGGGGGGTGGAAGATTGCATTGGTGAACATGCATTGCGCTGGGTCAACTAGCAATCATCATCGCATACACGGGTGAGAGAAGGAAAGGGACAAAGCAAGCCTCGGCTGGAGGAGAGGCGGCGGCGCTGGACAGATTGGCAGCACATGTGCATCAGAACATGGAAACACAAACAAAAAAATATATAAAGAAATCAAATAAAGCCAAATCGTTGCAATCTTGACTCTTGTGGTCCTTTTTGGTTTTTTCCTGACAGCGAGATCACATGGAATGTCACTCGTCGCTGCGAGTGATTTCTGGCTCGACCGATCGGATAGTGTTTGGCCCGATCGCATGCAGGCTGCAGATGGAATGCACATGTACGTAAGAAAGTGGGCTCAGTTCAGCCCCGTCAATGTTCGCTGGTTTGTGGGGCGCATTCCAGGTGTGCATATGTATATACAGTTTATCTATCGTACATGTATGAGTACTTACTCGTCACAAAGTGCGGGGCGGGGGAACAACCCGTGGCTGGCTGCCTGGCTGGCTGCGGGGTACATAGACAGAACATATGATCCTTGGACTCTGTCCTCCCTCGAGCTGGTTCCCAAGCGGAAGGCCGCAAGCGCGTCGGTGGACTATCCTGGATATGGCCATTGCCATTGCCCGTCATCATCCGGTCATGACGCAAACTGCTTTTCACGCCACCTTTCTGGACCCGCGTAGATGGCTGTGGTTACGTATGTCCGTATATATGTCTAGATATCGTGGCGGGGCGGGAACGGCTGCCTTGTCTTGTGCTACCATTGCTAGACCGCTACGGGGTCTGGTCGTGTCTGCAGAGTTACGTACCCACCTCTGTATATCTTCCCCCTCTCCGCCCGCCCGCAGAATCGGGTCGAGAGGCAACGGAGACGCGAACAGCAATGGCGGAAGAACCGATCCATCGACAGAGGTTCAACATCTCCTCGCTGAAGGCGCGCAGCGTGACGATTTACCCGTTGCGCGCGGCGGTGGTGCGCGACATCGAGGACGTCGTGATCTTGGTGAGTCGCTTCCCTTTGACGGGGCGGACGGGCGAGCGGGCCGGGAGGGGGCTTCGGGCGGTTGGCTAACAGACGAAAGCCCGGGAGGACCGAGATCACGATCGACAACCTGACGCCGCTGGCCGACGAGCACAGCATCAAGGTCGAGGGCCACGGCACGCGCGCGGTGGTCACGGACATGACCGTCGATCTCGTGCCGAACCGTATGATGGGCAAGGACAGCGATGACGACGACGACGACGACAGCGCGGATGGCGGCGACGGGGAAGACAGCGAGGACGAGGACGCGCTCGCACCGGACGCGCTCAAAGCCGCCAACAACGTCGTCCGGTTGCTGCAGGACAGGATCGACGAGCTGAGCAACTCCCTCGCCTGCGCTGAGGAGCGCCTCTGCTTCCTCAAGAAGAACAGGCAGTTCCGCGCCGAACACCACGCCGTGACGCCCGACTTGGACGAGTTCAAGAATATCTCCGCGGCGTTGTACCGCGAGATGAAGGGTCTCAGGGACGAGCTCGAGAAGGTCCACGGCGAGAAGCGCAAGGCGTGTAAGAAGCAGGCGAGGCTGCAGAGTGCGTTCGACCGCCAGCGGAAGGGGCCGAGGAGGGAGAAAGAGATCAAGCAAGCCCTCGAGAGGGACAGGCGGGACGAGAGACGGAAACAGAGGCTCCAGCTGCCGAACAGAGCGCACCGCGTCAAGATCACGGTCGAAAACGAGGTGCTGCCCGCGGAGACGAAGACCACCACCGGCACGGCGGAGATGGGCAGGCCCAGGAAGCCCGAGGACGACGAGATTCCTGCCCGGGAGCTACCGTACCTGAGGATCTCGTACATCACTGGCGGTGCCTCATGGACTCCGCGCTACGACCTGAGGCTCGACTCGACGAAGCGGCAGGGGACGCTGACGTACCGTGCGCACTACTCCAATATGACTGGAGAGACCTGGAAGGACGCTAAGATCACTCTCTCGACCAGCCAGAATACCTTCAGCGGTCTGGAGGATAAGGCCCCCTGGATGGCGGCGTGGAATGTCACGCTGCAGCACACCTCCCCGAAGGGCGTTCGGTACGACAGAGGACTCCTCTCGCCGGCGGAAGTCGGATCGCGGCAGCTACCATACTCGCCCTTGGGCTGGGCCCCGGCCCCGGCCCCACCGGCCCCACCGGCCCCCGCCTTTTATTCCACCCAGCGCTCCGCCAGATCTCGGCACTCCAGCTCTGCTGCCGCCTACGATGCGGCGACACCATGGCGGCTGGGACAGGAATCGGGGAGCAGAGAAATCTCCTCGTACGCGTCAACCACCGAGGAGGAGGAGAGGGGCTACGGCCCCGACTACGGGCGATATCAACGCCCCCAAGAGAAGTGGTCACCGCCGCCACCGCCTCCGGGTGGCGGCCCCTCCTCCAGCTTTCCGACCGCAGAGCTGGCCAAACTGCAGCTCGCGATGTCATCGGCCGAGTCGCACGGCATGACGACGACCTACGATCTCCCGGGAGTTCGCACCATCACCTCGTCGAAACTCGTCCGACAACACATCATCACTGAAGTCGCTCTCGCGGCCGTCCAGTTCTCGCACCTCTCGGTCCCCAAGCTCCGAGCGTCCGTCTTCTTCAAAGCGCGCGTCACCAACCCGAAAGCTGGGGGCGTGTCCCTCCTCCACGGCAAAGCCGGGCTGACCCTCGACGGCTCCTTCATGGGCAACACCACGATCCCGCTCTGCGTCCCCGGAGACCACTTTGACGTCGGCCTCGGCGTCGACGAGAGCATCCAGGTGCACTACTCCAAGCCGTCGGAGCGGGCGAGCAGCCAGGGCATGCTCCTGATGAAGGAGAACGTGGTCAGCTACTGCCGCTCGATCCGCATCCACAACGCGCGGCAAGGGCCTGTCCGGCTCCTTGTGCTCGACCAGGTGCCCGTCAGCGACGACGAGCGGCTTCGCATCGCCCTCCTGCAGCCAAAGGGCCTCCGGAGCGAGGGGGATGAGGTCCCCGTTGTCCCCGGCAAGAGCAAGCTCGGGACCGTGAAACTGAGGAAGCACGGCGAGCTCCTGTGGGAGCTGGCGATGGACGGCGGCGGCGATCTCGAGCTACCCATCGACTACGAGGCCAGGATGCCGCAGGGAAGCTCTATGGTCGCGAAGTAGTGGAACACGGGTCTGTCGTTCGAAATACGTATTTACCGATGTTAGTTATGTCCTGTAATGAAAATTCAGCCGTGGAATGCCATGACCGCGTCTAAGTAGCACAGCTCAAGGTTCGTTTCGGATACAGCCCCCGCTTAGAACGATATCTAGTATGATGATGATTCGTTAAAAGAACGCTAGCGTGAAGTCAGTCGGTCACGTGCTAACGAACGAGTGCTGCGCTGTGAAGACTCCCTTTCCCGACCGCCCGCATTTCATATATGCAGACACCTACTCCGCCTATCTTCCACGTACATACTCGCTGACCACTGGCCCAGTTTCAGCACAGCAGACGCCCATCCACCCATCAATCGCCTCGGCCGTAGCAGAGGTAGTAGATGGGGGTGGATGGGTGGGTGGACACTCGGCGGCGACGGGCCAGGCCTCGGACTCGGATTCGGACCCGTCCGTGTGCAATACTGCGAACGGTTCCGTAAATGGCACGGCCAATGTTGGCTGACCGATGCTGGCCTGGCGGGACCGTACTCAGCGGGGACGGGCAGAGTGCGGACCGGCCAGCTGGGTGGCCTGTTTGGGCGGGGAGGGAGGTGGAGACGACATCATAATCCGCCGCCGCCGCCGAGACAGGGCGGTCCGGTCCGCCATCGCCACCATGTCGTGCACCAGCGGCCAGTCATCCGTTTCCCCGTGAACGTATCTGCCCCCAACACGGGGGCCCGTCCCAAAGGGGTAGGCAGGGCGACTTTCCTCTCCAACAGATAAAAGACTGGCGCCCCCCCCCACAGCTTCCACTTCTTTTTCTTTTCTCTTTACCTCCTCATCCAACAAGCCCCCGGGAGGTCGATCTTTGAACGCTAAGAAAAAAATCCCAAGCACAGCCACCACTACACACTCGACCATCGCCATGGACAACGATCACAACACCAGCGAGGCCCAGCCCTATCCCGCCAGCGGTGGCCGGAGCTCTCAGTCCCCGCCGTATCCCGGACTGATCGCTCTTTTGGCCGCAGCGGAATACATTGATAAGAAGCGCTATATTTCTGACCCCTCTTTACGGAATGTCAATAACCCCCTCTTGGGCCGTGATCGTGACCTACCGGAGGACAACGACTCTGAGAACCCTGAGGACAACGACTCTGAGAACCCTGAGGACAACGACTCTGAGAACTCTGAGGACAACGACTCTAAGAACCCTGAGGACAACGACTCTGAGGACTCTGAGGACAACGGCTCTGAGAACTCTGAGGACAACGGCTCTGAGGACTCTGAGGACAACGGCTCTGAGGACTCTGAGGACATGAATTTGGGCCCCACCATAGGACCTCGTGCTAGACGCGCCGATGTCGGTGGTCTGGAGGACGACCGTCTGGGCGAGGGCATGGAGGTGGATCATAGCGCCGATAGTGATGGTAGTGACATTCCTACCTCACCTGACTCCCCCGCCGCCCCCGCCGCCCCCGACGCTCCTGCTGTCCCAGCTGCCCAGGCTGCCCCGGCGACCCCTGCTGCGGTTGGCTATGATGATATAGGTACAGCTCCCCCTCCCGCTTCCCCTTCCGCTCCGGTGCTGACCGATCTCTTGCAGCCGCATTTGACCCGGAAAACGCTACTATGGCGCACCTGCGTCTCTTCGGTGCCCATCATGGCGTATCCTTTCCGAGGAAATTTAATAAAGTAATGATCGTTGGGCGAATTAAGGAGTTTATCGCCGGAAAGCCGGTTACCATGCGCCGCCGTCGTCGTGGAGATGGTGGTCATGGCGGCGATGGCTCTGTCTGAGTTTTCTCCTTTTTGCCCTCTCATAACCCCCCCCCCCCCCCCACCCTGCCCCCAAAAACACCGCCAAAAAAGTTCTGTTTTGAGTGCTTGCGTTTTGTGGGAATAATGTCTTGAGTGTTTGCGTTTTGTGGGAATAATGGGCTCTTTGTACCGGGCATTCTTTTCTGTCTGTGTCTTTTCTCCTTTTCTTTCTGTGTTTTCGGTGTTTCGGGCTTCTTTTATACACGTGTAGGTAAGTGCACCACAGGATATCCGTGATACGAGGCTCGTCGGCCGCGTCGGTCGAGGTGAGTACGTGCCCCCCGCGGCTCCAGTCCACTCCTACACGGAAGCGCCAGCGCACAGTTATCCGCGCTCCTCCTGCCGCTGCTGCTCCCCGCATTCTCACTCGCCCGCTGACAACTGCAGAGAGGGGCTGTTTTGGCGAGTGATGCGCCATGCCCGCGTGCACGCCTCCAAGCATTCCGCCATACTTACGCGCACTCGTACCGAACGTGCACTGGTACTCCACACTGGTCACCCTGGATGGCTAACTGGGAAAACTAGCTGCAACGTTCTCACAATATCTAGATACAGTGCTGCTCTCAGCCGCAGCGTGCACGCGGCCCTGGGTGGGTTGGCTGGTTGGTTGGATGGGTATTCGGGCAGAGTCCTGGCCACGCCCTCCTCACTGGATCCACCCAGGGATCCGCCTGGTGTGGGGTATCTAGCATGATGCTCCCCCCCACCCCTCTTCCCCTTCCCAGCTTGCTTTTGCTTTTGCTTTCGCTTCGCTTTGCTTCGCTTTTGCTTTTTTTGATAGACGGCTCGGTGGGTTCTCGGCGGATTGTCTGCTCTGCATGCTTCTCCAACACCGCATGCAGAGACAGCTGACTACCCTCGCTGATCCAGTTGGCGGGGTGGGGATGTGTAGATAACTCTAGCTCTGTGGCTGCCACGCAACACACAACACGCAACATGCAACACTCCCACTTGCCGGTGGGTCGACGAGGGCTGTACGGTGCACGCCACACAGCACAGCACGGTTGACCGCTAGACGATGGCTACGGTGTATCTAGTTATCTGGGTAGCAAGTGGCGATAAATCCCCAGGCTGGGTCGTACTCCAGGCGTCTGCTCTGCTCCACGCTGCGTGTGGCATTAGTTACCTCAATGGGATTGAGTGCGGATTTGGGTGAGGCGACTGGAGTGGATGGTGTGAGAACGGAAGCTGCTGCCGTAGAATGCCTCCCGAGTACATATGTACTTATCTACCGAAGCAAACGTCTTCGCGATTGGTCGGATCGTCTCAGATACGCCGCATCGATCGCCCTCCTCCTCGCAGGCATGAATTTATTGACTACATAGGTACCTACTTTGAGACAGCACGTTAAGAGACGACGCAAAGGAAATCCCAGCTAGATAGTAGCTGTCATAGCTGGCGGGCGTAGCATCCCGTCGCACCAATGACTGCCGAGAAGGCATAGGTACATACATATCTACCATAGTCCTCCACATCGCCTCAAACTGCTTGGGGGCGGAATTTTCTCTCGGCGGATTCTTCTTCTGCCAACCTATCGTCTTCACCTTCTCGGGGCGTTTGGGGTAGAGCCCATGGCGGCATTTCCATCCATCGCCGGTCATGCACGCGACCCGCACAGAGTCGTCGGCTGATCCGCAGGGAGATCGACGCCTCAGTGCACAAATCGGCGGTTGCAATTTTTCCTTCGCCGTGGGGGTATCCAGTGAAGATCGGACGGCAGAAGGCAGACTGCCATCCGTCGCCCATCATCCCTCCGGAATGGCTAGGTAGCTACTAGTACACTGCCCCTTGACCACCACGGGGCGCCGAACGCACTGACGCAGGCGCAAACTCAAACATATGTAGAGTACACACAGGGGGCTTTTTTATTATTACTCTCCTTATTACTCAAGGTCTTACCTCACTGCCAACGAGCGGTTCGGTTGGATACGCTCGTATACAGACCTCGCACTCGCAGTTTGGAGTGAGACGGCTTCGTGCGGGTGCGGATGGGTAGCCACGGACCTAGTATCTAACTAGATAGGGGATGATTATTTATATACTTGCGTATTGTACATAAGCAAGTTCGAGGCCGACCTCACGTATTCCGAGGACGGGGGAAGTTGTTGTCTTCCTCCGAGCAAACCGAAAGATCTGTTATCTATCTATGCAGCAGAAGCGTGTCCGCCGCGTTTGCCATGGGTGCTCGAAGGCTGCATCCCTCTCTTCGCCTCCTCACTCTTGCTCATGGTCCGAGAGCAGGCGGCTGAACAGTTTGGTGCCTTCCTTCTCCCTCGCCAAGAGGGAGGGACGGCGCCATGTATCTACTCTAGAGCGGCGCACAGGTATCCATCGCCACGTTAACCAGTGGCATATGTGGGATTGGGACGGGTCCGGGGTGAGATTGAAAACGAGAAAGAAGTATGTACATAGAGTACGTACGTACACGATGCCCGTCGTTTTACTCAAGTGGCATGTATCTACTTAAGTATGTAGTTACACAATACCCCCATCGGTAACAGGGTGCCCGCATCACGCTAAAATAAAATAATTTTTCTGTTGCCAAGCAGGAATTGAGAGCTGGGCGCGTACATACATCATACGTGTGTTCGGACGCCCCGAAAAAAGAAAAAAAAAGCTTCCTCCGACCGTCCGCACAAATATCCAACTCTACTGCTATTATGTCTTGCTCTCCATCCCCGCCATTACCAGAGATCAAACCCCTGTATGTCGGTCAACAATTTGAGGACTTTCCCGCCTTCAAGACTGCGATGCGGATGCCAGTGCGGGCTGCCTCCAACCCGCGGAAAATTCACCTATCGCTTCAAAAAAATCCGACAAAATACGCAACAATGTTGTTCGCGTCCATGCCGAGAAGGAAGGGGTGTCCCTTTGAGGAGGATGCAATGTCTTTCACAGTGAAGGAATGCGTGACTGCGAGCATCGTCGAAGGCGATCATACACGTCTATGTAGGCACAGCGCCGGTTCAACGGAGCATTGCTTCTACATACTCAAGCCTGTACTTAGTATCAGGTGGATTTGCTGTGACACACCTGCAGCTGCGGGCGGTTTCTGTATCGCGGTGTGTATTCCATGTGGCCATGCAGTCGCCGGCCGGAGTCGGCAGAGGGGTCATAATGCACTGAATTGTACGGCTCTGCCGGACAGCTTGACCGGGATTTCGGCGTAGGGGCGGCGGGTACAGGTGCGGGCGAGGGTGAGGGCACAGTGGATACAGTGAACGGCGTGCCGGCGGCGGGCCCGTGTTCATGTATATAAATTCCATCTGTCCATAGCAATTCATCTCTACGGCGACGAACTCTCTGCCGAACTCTCTGCCGCTGGATCCCTCCGCACATCTGCCTCAGAGCCGCTACCAGCCACATCTTTCTTTCTATTTCTTGCTTGGCAACAGAAAAATTATTTTATATTAGCGTGGTGCGGCCATTTTACCACTTCAGTAAAACGACGGGCATTGTGTACCTTTTCTCGATTGAAACCCTAGGGCCGAGAAAGCACGTTTTCGTCAGGGGGTGGAGTGATTAGATGCAAGTGCGCTGAGCTGGGTCCGTCCGGAGACAGTCAGTGGAGTGCCCCTCACAACCCGACACTGACATTTAACTTGCCTGACGCGTCGGTGGCCACTGGCCGGGCGAGGCCCACACCTTGTGCGCCCGGCGCGGTTGTTGGCTTTTCGCCCCCCCCCCCCCTTTCGCTGTGGTCCGTGTCCGGCGATGTTGTTTTTCTCAAGTCGATGGACTTGACAAGTGGCGTCGGTGCTAGAAGCCCCCAAGTGCGATGCCATCTCGTCTTCGCGAACGCCACTCTCTGTTCGTTCGGGCGTGCATAGCCGCCCTTGCACAGTGGAGACCCAGTCCCTGTCGCTGGTAATTAGAGTAGAACATGCCGGCCCTAATGGCACATTGCCTTGCAGCCGCGCCATGCAAGGACTGGGACAAGGCATCCTGGGACCGAGGTGTCTCATGCGCTGGATTTTTGTTTGTGTATGGCTGCAAGAAACGCAGCTGCAGCTTTTGATGCAATCGCATCCATCCCATCACTGCCGCCGTCGGTATGCATGTGCCGCGCGAGGAACGGTAGTGATGCGCGGCAGAGTGGGTATAAATCCGATAACGGAGAGTCGTCGAGCGAAATAAGTGAGCGACCAGCAAAATTGCCGCTTGTCAGTAAGAATTTCAGTGCCTCCATTCTGAGCCCAAGGTTGAGCTAACATTCAAGTGGTGACTTGGCGGTATGGCCATGTTGCACGAACACCTACCTATGGCTCTAAAATTCCGAGAATTTTATTTGTTGGAGTCCAGACGCCAACACGTGCCCTATACTTTCGTTGTCAGCTGAAGTTGCGGTGTTTGACTCTGTGCAAACGTGACGTTTGGTGGTTGTAGTCATCAACTTATGATATTTCACTCAACTAGAGTGCACCCGATGGATGCCGGGCCGAAACCTAAGGATCCAAGGTAATTCCCAGCGCGAGCGGATACAACAGGCAGCTCACCAGTTCGATCTGCGGCGGGTTCGCGAGCCGGTGGTAGGCATGACGCATTCAACGCGCATCGACTGCAGCCGCCACCGCGCGCAGTCGTCAAGTGAACTGCACAGGCGCTGGTGGACTCCTCATTTCGTGCATTGACACATGGCGAGATATTGCGCAGCACAGGTGACCGGCTGAACCTGGGCGCCATTCCATTCGATCCCTGGAGAGGAGCCTTGCCAGGTTTCAGTATTGACTCTGCTTGTGTTCTGCCAACGGTTAGTCCTGTGCTCCACCAACTAGATATAGGACGGTACCCATCTAACACCCAGCCCCCCAACGACCACGGGCACATGTGATGGCAGTGACTGACAGATAGTCCACCAACCCGGGGGGGGGCTGCCCAAACGAACGGAAAGAGGGCCCGTGGTTGCGCGTCCGAAGAGCACGTTCGATCAATCATCCTCGCGGGCTGCCGCTGCTGCTGCAGGTGCTCGCCCGGTTGTGAAGCCCAATGGCATGGTTCGCCTGGCCGCTTCTGTGCACACAGACGCAAGCAGCAGATACGCGGCCCTTCAGACGGACTGACCTTGAGGCGAACAGTCTCTGGCGCTCTATTCCGACAACTTGGAAGTTGCTGGTGAGTGCGCGCAATCGGCAAATTGAGCGAGCGTCGACCCACCGTGTCGGAAAAGTGCGGCCGGTATGAAGAGAGCAGTATCTATGTAGGCAGGTGATGGGTGGCTGCCTAGCATCGCGGTAATATGTGCCAGTGGATAGTGTTCCCATTCCCTGGGATTTTCGGCTCTGTGCGTCGGCACCACGAGCTTATTCAGCGACTGCCCTACACCGGACAGCGCCGCACCATCGCGCAGATCTCTCGACATTCCCCGCGTCGTATGCACGAGAACGGAGACGTGCATCTCCGGTGCAGAGCATCTACATATGATATGTATGCACTGTCCGCTTGTGTACCTATGTAATGGATTCGGAGCGGCCCCTGCATCGTCAGACTGGTATTTCGAACTGCAGCAGTTACCGGACTGGAATCGGCATCGATCCCTCGGTGGACGGCCATGATGTGCGAGCGGACGTGCGTACGGACAGCTCCCCGCCTGCCAGCTGGATAGATACATGAAGAGTCCGCTCCAGTCCGCCGGGAATATGTCTGGTGTGTATGCGGTGCCAGTTCGCACACAAAGAAGTCCTTTCCGCGGAAGCCGTCGTCCCCCTCTCCTCCCGATGCCGGATAGTGCGGTGTTGCTATGTAGGAGCTAGACATACTGCACAGGTGGCAGGAGCAGGGACCGAGCCCGTGCAAGCGTTGAACTGGGGGGTTTCGAGGAGTGGGGTCGGGAAAGAAGACAGCCAACCCCGTCGCAGCAGTGGCGCTCGTCGGTCAATGGCGCCGTCGGATTAAGCAACCTAACACGTCCCGATGAAAAAGCAAGCTGAGCGAACATCAGGCACGCAGGCAAGTAACCAGGAAGGAAGGCAGGCGGACCAGTACATAGCAAGCAGACAAACAGGTAGCGCTGCAAGCTCCCGGTGGCCGGTGGAGTTTCTCATATTTCCATTGCCCTGTGGCGAACGGACCTCCACCCTATATATCGTTCGTTATAGTCTATCTGAGTTAAACCAGTCAGCTGACACGGACTTTATCTACTGTAGCTCCGCTTGCTTGGCTGCTAGTCGGAACGTTGGTCGGTGATGGATGGCTCGTTCAGTTGGTCTGCTGCAATTTAACCCGGCCCTGTAGTCGACCTCCTTCCTCCTCCTCCCCTCTCTCTGCTTTGCTTCACATGTACCAAGCTGTCGGGTGCCATATTTTTTTCACCCAAAAAATATAATACACGAAAGTAGAATATACATACAAACACTCAACAAGATACATCTGGACGATTTACCTCCCCCCCCCTCTCTCCCTCTCCCTCTCTCTCTCTCTCTCTCTCTCTCTCTCTCTCTCTCTCGCTTTTCTCTCTTCTCTCGGTTTTCCGCTTCCCCTTAACTCAACTTGCTTGATTCGGTTTGCGAGCGGCCCGCACTCCTGCCGAACCAAATCAGGACGACAGACTTCAGATGTTCACAACCCAACACGCCCTTTACAACAGCCGGCAACATTATTGATCGGGGCATCAGCTGTGGAGGAAGGGGAAAAGAGAAGGGATCGGTCCGGGTAACCGGCAGGGCGGTCGGAGAAAGAGGAGGATACTCGGAGGAGAACGGGGAAGGCAGGAGGGAAGGAAGGAAAAGGAAGTGGCTGTCTTTTATCGGGGGGTATCGCCTCTTTGAAACAAAACAAAACAAAAAGGACCAAAGGACTAACATCACCATTTTCCATCGTCGGCTCCCATTCGTGTGACATAGGGCACGGATGGAGATTCGTCCTTAGTGCGCACTCCTCTTCGACCTCTTCATGCGCGGTTTTATCTCACCACAGCCTCCTTCCCAACCCGCAGCAGTGATACCAGCATCTTTAGCTCTGTCGGCGGCGCAGTCCCCATACCATTCCACCTCGGACACCAGTACAAGCACCGGCACCAGCACCAGAATCAGCACTGACATCAACACTGGCATCGCCACAGGCGAACATTCGAAGCAGTGCCCAAATCTCGGGGCCTGCCGACCACCACGGCGATATTCGCCTCAGTACGAACTCGCTTCGTACTTCTCGGCGATCCAAGTCGACGACGAGCTCGACCCGGACAAGGACGATTACATTGTCCCCAAGATCCCGGACTTGCTGGCCATGCGTCGAGAGCGATTGGCCAACAACGCTGCCTTGGTCTACCGTGATGTGCGACAGAGGAAGAACGACAATGTGCAGATAGCCACCCGCCGCACCGCGGCCGATCAGGAGGAGGATGGGGATGATATGGCGGTGGACGACTGCATGGATCTGGCCGAGGGCGAGATCCAGCTCAATTTCCGTCCGGCTGAGAGGGGAGGTGGCGATCGGGTCTGGAAGAAGAAGCAGATGCGCATGCGGAAGCGGAGCAAGCGGGACAAGGAGGGAGGCGGGAAGCGGGAGCGGGACAAGGCGAAGACTGTTACAGCTGCTGCCAAGCAGGCGGGGGGAAACAGTGGACTGTCAGCACCGGTGCCAGCCCCTCTTGTGTCGGACGGCCAACACGATCCCACCCATGGATATGTGCATCTGTTTCCGTCGCATCCATTTCAGCGGCCCCCGTGAATCTTTGGACGGGGAGGCGGCCGCACTCACTCTTCTCCCATACATTTTAGGGCCTTCCCGGTGGGGCACTATATCATACCATACCATTCTTTGCTGGTTTCATTTTCTTCCATATTGTTCACCTCCCACAGGACTAGATTATTTCCTTTGCTGAATTCTCGCTCCCCCCAGCGTTGCATACATACATACATACATAGATGCCTTACTCTGCTTCTGTTTCTCATTTCATTTTTTTTTGTTTTACACAGCGCACATTCGCAATATTACATAACGTATCGGTGGGACTCGGGGTTTTTTTTTAAAACGGTACGGTTTTAAGTTTGGACAAAACCAAATTAACGGTGTTGGCTTCTTTTTTCTTTCTCCTCTAACCTGCGGGAATGGGGGCGGACGGGTGGAGGGCGGCGGCGCGAGACGGTGTTCGGGGGGGGGGTTAATTTATGTTTGCTTATCTGTTTACTCGGGTTTGATTTTGACTTTGATTTTCCCTTTCGACTTCCTTTTGTCTCTTGTGCCCAATAGTCCGCCCCGAGCTGCGTCTGATGTCCCAAGCAGATACCGATGCCGTCGGCCTCCGAAGCCACCGCCGAAACCCATACTTACCCCCCAACCTAGGTATCTACCTCAGGGTCGTCTCGGTATTTCCCGCGAGCCCAAACCGATAATCGCGCTGTAACCACGCCAGCACTTGCCGGCAGCAGCCGTGTGGTAGGGCGGCCACGGCAGCACGGGTAAGCGGTTCTTACGCGGGGGTGGTACAGCCACTGAACACAGTCGTCGACTACTAGTACGGTGTTGTAGGCAGTGGTCCGATTTGCTTTTTTTTTTGTCATCAACCGCGTGCGACCTAGCTAGATCATGGCGATGTACACATTTGTCCGGTTCCCGTTCGCTGTCCTGTGATAATGGCTTCTTTTTTTTTCTCCGTTTATTCATTCTTCGCATGCGGCTCGTTGCGGGCTCCCCCTTGCCCTCCGCCCAAAACCGATGGAGCGCACTCAGGAAATTACAAGGGAAATTACAAAGGAAAGCCGCCCCCAGATCCTACCGCTCCTCCGCAGATGGGGAGAAAACGCGGCTGTTCCTCACCCCCGGCACCAAGCTCCTCCGCCTCCGCCTCCGCCTCCGCCCTCCTCACCTCTTCCCTTTCCCTCCGCTCCCTCCGCTCCCTCCGCTCCCATTCCGACGCCTCGCTCTGCGCGTCTGCCTCAGCCTCCCCACATCCGTGGTGGAGAGAAAGTCCAAAATCGGCTGGCTGCAGCGCTCGCCGGCGAAGAGGTCCGGACCTTTGAACCGGACCTTACCGGTGAGGCAGTGGCCTGTCTTCGACTAGTGGAACCTCGCAGCGAGCCGCTTGTTGGCGTTTGTTGTGCCCGAACACGGCTTCTAGCGTGGTTCCCAGAGTCAGCCGTATCGGTATTTCTTTCCGGTAACCTTGGAATCTACCCACGCCTTTGCTTCCTGCTACTTGACCTCTGTGATCGAGCGCCAGTGACCTTGGGGGTTGCCGCCTTTGCTCCGGGCAGTCGCCGAACCGCCCAGGTCGGAGATGTTCCAAGCAATGAGCGTCTGGCTCGTCCGCTACCATCTCCACCCATTCATCAGCCTTCTCGTTCCCTGTATCCCCTTGTGCGCAGGATGCCAGCGAAGTTCGATCGTAACTCCTGGAGTTCTCCGACGGATGGCCGCGATGTGCTTTTGCCTCAAGGGCATACCTCTGGACCGGGCCAGGCTCGCCTGAGCCCATCCTTCGGATTGCTTGGGCATCTGTATAGGTGCTGGTACGCCCGTGGGCGAGAGGCCAGAAGGCAGCGATTTCCACTGCTCTGGCAATGGCTGCACACTCAGCATCGTAGGCTTCCTGTTGGAATCCCATGTGCGCCTTGTGACCCTTCCACCGCAGTCCCCTTTTCCAGGTGGCCGCATAGCCGACTGCGCCTGAGTCCGTTCGGGAATTCTGCGACAATGGCCCAACTTGCGTGCACCACTGGAGACGGGGACGGGTGATATACTGTGATTCGGCGTGCAGCGGGCGAGCCTGAAAGAGCTCCTCGCGCTTGGGAGTGGGAACCTGGGTTGGCCCACCCGAATGGTACTTGTGAGCGGTCGGGACTGAGTGGCGGAGTGAGCCACAGCTCTCGCTCGGCGTGGATGGGCCAGGTTTCCTTTCGGATTGGAACTCACCTGCGGAGACCCGTTCTACGCACCATCCCGAACACTGTCCTCTCCCTTACTGGCGCTGTTCGCTCGCGTGAAGCATGCGAACGATTGCCCGATTCCGACACTATGTACAACGCGACTAGATCGTGCCGTCGAAAACATTCCTGATCCACTCCCCGACGCCTTGGACGACCTCGCGCGTGACCTCCCTGGCTCTCAACGCCTCCATCGTGTCGCCCCGCGGCAACTTGTGCGTAAAGCTGTGTCCGACACCCTCAACCCACCAGCCGACAACTTTGCCCGCATCGCCGACGACCTTCCTCCAGCGGCTGTCGCTGACAACCTCCCTGCCGCCCCGGAGCGCGACGATGTGGTCGATCCACCGCTCCGACTCGGCGGCGAACATATCCTTCTTCCCGGCGACGACCATAACTCTCGCCGGCAGGGTTTCGAGGGTCGTGTGGAGCGCGGGGCTGATGAGGGGGTCGTCCAAGCGGACGCCGCGGGCGCCGGCCCAGTCGAACGCGGGCTTGAAGAGCTTCATTATCGGGTCGACGTCCTGCGCCGCGAGGCCGACACACTCCTCGGCGAAGGTGAGCGTGAAGTCGACCTTGGGGTACCACGCGACGACCGCGCGGAACCGGCAGGTGTCGCGCAGCTGCGGCAGCCGCGCGAGCGCGAGGCTGATGCAGCCGCCGGCGGAGAAGCCGCCGACCACGATACGCTCGCGGTCGATGATGTCGGCGTACTCCGGGTCCGAGAGGATGCACTCGACCATCGCGGCGCAGTCGTAGATCGCGACCGGGAACTTGTGCCGCGGCGCGTTGCGGTAGCTGATGGACGCCGTCACACAGCCGAGCTGCGCCGTCAGCCGCGTGCAGAACAGGGTGTCCTTGCGCGGCGTCCCGTACGTAAGCGCGCCGCCGTGGATGTTGATGTACAGCGGGAGCTTACTGCCGTGCAGTGGCGGGTACGACGGCGGATGGTAGAACCACACCGCACGGCGCGAGGGCGGGTACGTTTTCTTCGTGGAGGGCGGTGGGAAGAGCGCTGGCAGGAAGGGCGGGACGAGCGTGTAGGCGAGCGACCAGGCAGCCTTGCAGAAGTAGAGGAGGAGAAGGAAGAATGCCTTCTGGGCGAGGGTGGGAGTAGGGACATAGGTACGAGGCATTTCGCCGGATGTGGTTGGTGATCAAGACTCGGATCTCACTCACATTTCATCGTTAGCTTTCACACCTATTCGGGGGGGTTTCTTCCTCGCTGTACCTATCTGCAAAGTTGTTACTCTGCGGAGTTGGGAGACGTCCGCGATATCTATATGTATCCGAGTGGAATGCTGTCGATATCTATTTCTTCAGCCCTCCAGCTGCAGGTGACTTGCTCCGCCTGCATGCGCCATGGGGCTCAGAAGCCGCCGCCCGTGATTCGCAGAGAGCGGATGCAGCGTTACTAGTACGGCAACTTTATGCAGAGTTGCCTCCCATCAAGACGTCCTGCTGTCTGGTGTCCAGGGCAAGGGCTACGATTCGACAACCCCCGAGACGGCTAATCGGAGACAACGTTGCATTAGGCCTCTTCGGGATCTCGGACTTGTCGGATGCCGAGCCGCCGTTGGGGCAGGGTGGTTCCGCCACCCCGGTTGCCAGAAACTCAACTTCAACGACATCGCATATCTAAGAGGGCATCACCCCACCGCCAATCGTCCGCCCCCGCCAGAAACCATACACGATGTCGGCGCGCCTCGTACTCCGCACGGTGGCACGCTCGCGTCGGGCTGCGCTGCGGCCACTCCAACAGCTGCGCGCAAACTCGGGTGCGGGGAATGAAAAGACCGCGCATCGGTCGTTCCGTGAGCAACTCTACGACTCGACGGCGAGGAGAGTACAGGAAGAGAAGGCAAAAACGGAGGCCAGACTGCTCACTGGCAAGACCCAGGGTGTACGGACGACGGGAGGGAGCAGCGCTACATTGGCGGGATTGTTCGGTTTGCCATCCTCCTCCCCCGGCCGTGACGCGCCGCGTTTGCTAACCGCGCGGAGGTATGATCTGTATCGCCGGCGCGTTCTACTACCTCGGTAGTGCCTCGGCGACCGCGCCGTCGGCATTGTCGACCGCGCCCCTGTCAACACTCTCCAAGCCCTCGCACAACACAAGCAAAGCCAACCTGGAAGCATCATGGGCCGACTTTGTCGCGCTGCTGGGCGAATCGAACGTCTCTACGTCCGCCGACGAGCTCGAGCGCCACTCGAGCAGCGGTTGGAGTTCCTTCCACCACACGGGCTACACGCCGTTCCTGATCGTGTACCCGTCCACCACGGTGGAGGTCAGTGGCATCGCCAAGATCTGCCACCAGCGGAAGATACCGATGACGGCGTTCTCGGGCGGGACGTCGCTCGAAGGACACTTTGCGCCTACGAGGGGTGGTGTGTGCATCGATTTCCGGCGCATGGACAAAGTCATTGCGCTGCACAAGGAGGATCTGGACGTGGTTGTGCAGCCCGCGGTTGGTTGGGAACAGCTGAACGAGGAACTGCTGAAGGACGGCCTGTTCTTCCCGCCCGACCCAGGCCCTGGCGCTATGATCGGTGGAATGGTGGGAACCGGGTGCTCGGGGACCAACGCCGCGCGCTACGGCACTATGCGCGAGTGGGTCCTCGCGCTCACCGTTGTCCTCGCCGATGGCACGGTCATCAAGACTCGCCAGCGCCCACGGAAGTCCTCCGCCGGCTACGATCTCACCCGGATGTTCATCGGCTCCGAGGGGACCCTCGGACTGGTAACCGAAGCAACCCTCAAGCTCGCCGTCAAACCTCAATTCGAGTCCGTCGCCGTCGCGTCCTTCCCCTCCATCAAAGCTGCCGCCGAGACAGTGGCCCAAGTCGTGGCCACCGGTGTCCCCCTCGCAGCCATCGAACTCCTCGACGACGTGCAGATGCACTGCATCAACGAGTCCGGCACCACGTCGCGCGGCTGGAAGGTGGCACCCACACTGTTCCTCAAGTTCGCCGGCACTCCGTCGGGTGTAAAGGAGCAGATCCAGCTGGTGAAGGGCTTGGCGTCGAAGCGCGGCTCCAGCTCGTTCGAATTCGCGCACAACGACGCAGAGCGCTACGAGCTGTGGAGCGCACGGAAGGAGGCGCTCTGGAGCGTCATGGCGCTGAAGCGCAACGAAGGGGACAAGGTGTGGACCACCGACGTCGCCGTGCCGCTCAGCCGGCTACCGCAGATCATCGAGGAGACCAAGAAGGACATCACCGATTCCGGTCTTCTGGGCTCCATCGTCGGCCACGTCGGCGATGGGAATTTCCACGCCATCCTGCTCTTTGGGAAGCATGAGACCGAGGTGGCCGAGGGCATCGTGCACAGGATGGTCAAGCGCGCGATCGAGATGGAAGGGACGGTGACGGGCGAACACGGTGTTGGGCTGATCAAGCGGGACTACCTCCCTGAGGAGCTGGGTGTCGAGGCGGTCGATGCGATGCGGCGGCTCAAGTTGGCGTTCGATCCGCTGTGCCTGCTGAATTGCGACAAGATTGTCCGGGTGGAGAAGAGGAAGGCAGAAGAGAAGACACATATATGAGGGAGGAGCCTTGTATACTCTCTCTTTTCCCTTTCTCTCCTTTTCCTTCCCGCACGTTCCGCGTGTTTTGCACACAAGTCCCATAGGTAGATATCTGCGCAGGAGATCGGCCTTGGGAAAGGATCTGAAACTCTGGCCGGACGGAGGCTGTTCTGACTCCACGATGGGTGTTCCGTTCACTCTGCTGCGCCATTTTTCACTTGCAAGTTCCAACAAGCCGAAAGCATCAAGCCTCGATTCTGACGTAATCTGGTCCAAACGCCGACAGAAATAGCGGATCAGCCATCGAGTCGCCTCGATAGCCCTCATATGTATATAGAGTATTGTCATGGAGTCTAGATATGTAGGCAATCCAGCATCCGTATCTACGGGAAGACCTACCGCAAAGAGCCGGCGGACGCATGGAGGCCACCAATGGGTAAGAGCAGAAGCTATAGACAAAAACTTCCTCGCCGTCATATGTAAGTATGTATATAGCAGGTGAGCCAAGGTAGTAGGAAAAAGTACACCTCTTCGAAATTTGAAAGGAACCCAACAACTATCTCACCCCGCCCGTAATTGGATGGTCTACCCGGTGGAAATAGCAAAGTTCTCCATTTGAGTAAGGGCGTTTGGAGTCTGGACGCTGGTTTGTAGATATCCGTGTCGGTATATCCAAGGAAGGGGGCGTTAGATATTCGGAGCCATTTCTGCATTCCAATTGTGGCCATAGAGATGGGGTTCCCGGGGGTTTCCCGCTGGGGGGAGAAAGAACGATCCGAGGGCGTTCCCGCGGAAATTAGCCCTTATCCCATCTCCTCTCCGTGCCCAGCCACAGCAGCGCGTAGAAGAAGCTCTCGACGTCATGCCAAGCCTTATGCTCCTTGTCGTTTCCTAACTATGTAGATGTCGGCAGCAATGAAGTCGGAGGTGGTAAGAAGCATGGGTTGTCCGGTCGAGCTTGATGGCGAGGTCGGAGTCGATGAGGGCGCCGTAGTCGGGTTCAGGAAGCAGGAGGATGTTGGCGTAGGACACGTCTCGGCGAAGGACACTCTGGTTCATCCGTATAGAGGTGCCCCTTGATCGCAGCGGACAAGGCTCGCAACAGATGGGTACACATCTTGAGTTTTAGTAACGATGTGTGAAATTGGCAGCTAGAAGCACATTGTCTACACCGTGGTCGAGTCTACCGCGAGGTTCTTCGATGTGGATGTCGGATGAAGGGCCGTACTGCATTGTAACGGACCTACCCTGAGAAGACCGATTGACGTAAATGCATATTGTGCCAAAGGTAGCCCGATGGAGGGTGGGGACTCTTCAAGGAAGACACCCTCGGCTGACTGGTCTGACGTCCATCATTGGTCCTTCACCACCAATTCCCAGGGCCCAAGGGTCCCTTAGGCCCGCTGCGCCTCGTAGTACGTCCCGCCTCGGGTCTTGATGGCGAAGCGAGATGAAATAGGTTTCGTGTTGATCCAGTGCTTTGCGCAAGGAACAAGCGTGGGGGGGCATGATATGTATTCGGATGAACGGGAATCCCCGATGGATGGTGGAGTCGAGCACATCGTCCCCGTATCTAGCGATAAGACGGATCGAAGCCGAGCGGCGTAGCACAAGATTGTATGTATGATATGTACTCCAGCGACGAACAGAGAAGGGTCTTGGGTTGTGTTTAGGACCGTGGATCCGAGGGCTGTCAAAGGGCCACACACGCTCATATCTGGCCCGCATAGTGTGAAGGCGTGGACCGCAATTATGCCTCGTAGTCTGTTTGCCGAAACTTTCAGCACGTAGGTTTTGCCAGCTAAGGTGTGGTCCCGTCGCGGTCGGAGGTGTTTCTGTTGCTCTTCAATTCGCCGACAGCGCGAAGGTGCATGTTTCCGGCTCAACGGAAGTTTCGACCGCGACGCCCCCACGAGATCAGTCTTCCATACGCAGTCACCGTTGCGAAGAGCGAGGCGACCAAGTCGGATTTCAATACTCTAGCCCCCCCCCCCCAGAGATGGTGTGCAAACAGACTCACCTTCCCGTTGTTCGTTAATTGTCTCCGGCCTCCGTCGATGGAATAGATAGGTATCTAGTGGGGTTACAGGAACTTCCAATAGAGAAGGTGTGGGACCCTTATTCCTGGGTTTGTGGTTGCCAGCACCACAAAGATATGTACATACACCGTGGGCGGAGGGCAAAAGGGGAGCTTGCAACGAGCCGCCGCGCGCGGACTATGTACTAGTACATGCGGAATAATGATTAAACAAAAAAACAAAAAAAAAAAACAAAAAAAAACGATCCGTCCAGAACGTTCTCATACATACATATGTACTTACCTACCTACTTTGTGTGTTCTAGTATATCCGCATAAATATAGGGTAGATACTCTGCATACCTTTCAGATCCAGAATGCCCGTCTAAAAACAGAAGGTTCAAGGAGGTATCTGATTCATACATAGGGAAGAGTGCGTGCGGGCGGATGGTTGTTCTCATTACTTAATAGTAACATCGCAATGCCGATAGTCGAAGGTCAAGAATTTGCGGGCTTACTCGCGCTCGCGCGGGCAACGCAGGACCAGACCCAGGATACATACATACATATGTATGCATGTAGTTATATTAACTCCCGACACAAAAGTGGATGCGCGTGCGTGGAGAATGATGGAACACCGTTGGCCCCGTGGGTGCCCGGAGAACCAACGTTGGGCTAGATGGCAGCGTCGCGAACTCAGCCCTCTCCAGCGCACTATCTGTCTGGTATCGCGAACTCTCTTTGTACATACTCTATCTATCTTTTTTTTCCGGACAGTGGGGGGAGTCTCGCCCCTTATCTCCTGCGTGGGGCATTCAATACCAAAGGGGTATGATCGAACACGTCAAGCGAGCGGCGGGCATTGCAGGCCTTTGCCCGTTTCGATTGCTGTGGCGTTTGCTTACACAAGGGCCTGTATTTTCGAGTGTAGATTATCCAAGTGTGTATGATCACCTGCCGCGTAGCGCGTAGATAGATATATTATGTACAGCGCGGGAGTCCTCTCAGTGTGTAGTCCAATCGCAGCTTGGGTAAGGAAGCTTGGGAAAAGAGGCAGGAGGCCGATCTACTTACATCTGCAAAGATAGCCGAGCGGCAATCCTCTCCGTCCCCTCCACCCGCCAAATGGATGGAACTGATTCATTCCAAGAACGCTAGACCCGAGACCCGGCCCTTCCATCTCCACACAGAGCAAAATGCACCTAATTGGGAAACGGAGAACGACGACAACCCCTGCCTGTCCCCACTCCTCCTGGCTTCCCTTCCGAGTTGCAATTTGCCCACCTGCTCCACTCTATTCGCCCCCCCTGCTGGGACACCCATCGCCCAACGCTAGCCCGACACGAGGCTCCGGCGAAGAGTGTCAATGACGATGGTGTCTAAAAGTAATGATGTTTTTTTCCCATAAATCAAACCAAAGAAGCCCAACCCCAGAAAGCTGTCCCCATTCCCCCCCTCTCGTTTACTGCCACAAGATGGTTGTATGTTAGGAGAACGAAATAAAACGAAGGTATAAAAAAAAGCCAGCCCCCCAAACCAGACCTAGGAGATGTTGGAGTAAGTACGAAAAAGGAAGAAATATACAAGGTTCTGTCGCGGCTGAGTCCCCTCTCAGCTGCTGAACCGACGCATCTTGCGCACGAGAGAGAGAGATGAAAAATAATATGAACGAGCCAGAGAAAAGTAAAAACACCAATATGATGGGAGAAAAACAGGTCGTGAAATAAAACAAATGCCCGAAACGAAAGGGGAGAAAAAAAACACAGCGATAGATACGCCTATAAACACCGTAGCTCCCCTTTCCCCTCATTAAATACCGCCAAGGGATAATGACATGGGTGGATACGCAAAGTTCGAGTCTGGAGGATTGATGGGTGGTGGTGATGCGGGAAAGATAAAATGTCGTAATAGAGACAAAGGAAATCCAATTTCACCGTGATGAATGATTTTACCGCGAGGAGACCGGAGGGAGGGAGTGCATCGGTCGGAAGGACGAAGGATCTTTGTGGCGAAGCGACGCCGACGATCCTGATGTACGACGTTACGTTAGGGATGGTGTGTGTGAGCGATGACAATATGAAGGCGATACCTGACACGACAGAGGAGCACCACTTCGACCCGAGCCAACTGTCGCCGCATCTAGGAGCCTGACTGCTCGACTTGCAGCGCCTCGGGGTACAAATCATCCTCCATCCAATCCATCGAGCACCCATCATCCTCTTCGAGGATACTCGGCAGCGGTAATGGTGGCGGCGGAGGTGGCGGGGACAGTAGAGCATTCTGGAGTACGCCATTATCAGGAGGCACGCGGCTGCTCGATGGCTCTTCCCTGCGCTGGTGTTTCCGTCTCGAACTCTTCTGGACCCGATCGCGCTCCCGTTTGTGTCGCGTCGAAACGTGCGTCACTCTGGTCTTGCTAGCACTGCTGCTGCCGCATATCTCCTCTGTACCCCGCCGCGGCGGCATCCGTCGGCACCGTGGTTGGCGATAAATACGTTCGGATGGCGTGCTCGAGTGGTATGATACAGAAGCGTGGCGCTGAGTCGAGCCCGACCGTCGGAACGTTACTGTGAAGTCGGCCATGTCGTCGTCCGATTTGCCGTCGTCGACCGCCAACAATTCGTCACCGCCCGGGTGGTCGGTGGTCGGTGAGTCCTCCAACCAGTTGCTGGGAAGGACGAGTGGTGGGTGATCGATAACTGGTAGTTCCCGGTAAACGTTTCCGAACGATCGGTCGCGATGTTTGCCACCGCTTATTGGGGGTGTTTCGGCGGCTGGTTTCTGTTCCGTTTCATCGCCTTCTCGGGGTGTTGGTTGCGATTTGTCGTAGGTTTCGTTGTTGCTGCTGCTGCTGCTGCTGCTGCTGCTGGACGCGGGGCGGTGGTGATGTGCGCGGCGGCGAAACAGTTTTTCCACTTCGAGTGCGAGGGGAGGGTGTAACTCGGATGGGAGCGGAGTCCAACCTTCGTCGTCCGATGTTAACGATTCGGTATCCTCCTTCTCCCGCCATTCCGGTTGCTCGCTTCCTCCATCCCGCACGGCGGCAGGGTGGCTGGAGCGGCTCATCCTATTCTCTTCTCTCGCTCGCCCACTCCCTCGTGGCGGACGGTGGAAGCAGAGAGGTGTGAACGGCGGGCCGGATCCAAGCCTGCGTAGATCCGATGACGAGACGACGGCGAAGACAACGACAACCAAGATGTCGGGATCCTCTTTTTCTCTCCTGATCCTCCGTTTCCGTGTTGGCAATCAAGCGTCGAGAAGAGGAGGAGAGAGGAGAGAGGAGAGAGGAGGAGAGGAGAAGAGAGAGGGAGCGGAAGGGAGAGGGTGGCAGGTGAAAGAAAAAGGACCAGGTAGAGATCAGGCGGTGAGAGAGACCGAGGCGAGCAATCCCCGGACTTTCCCACTACCATGGAAAGGAGAATTGTGGTTCGCGGGAAACAACCAGGGATGGCACCAACATCGCAAGAATTGGCCATCCTCTGTGGCATCGCAGCTTGGTCCTCTCTTTATTCCCGTTCTTTTCCCAACCGAAGAGGTGTTGGGGGACGACCCTTGCGGCGGAATGTGTTTGTGGCGGAATCCAAAAACCCATGGGAGGTGATGGGGCAGGCATGCGGCAAAGCTGAGTCCGGGCTTTAGGCTGCTGATAGTTCTTGGCCGTGCTTGTGCTTGGTGGGTGCATGGTTGCTGGGGTTGGTGGGTGGTGGTGGCAGACGACCGACCCATCGTCGATTTGCATTAGAGTTCCGGGCACTGCGTTCGGTACCGGTAGACGGGAGAAGCGAGAGCGTGCGAGCCAGCAGCAGCGTTCGCGATGCAGAGTACATATCTGGAGTGTTGCGACCTGACTGTCGCAGGACTTTGCGGCATCGCCTGCGCTCCTTCACTGGCAATTCTTGAGTTGCCGACATCTATCCAACAGAAAAAACATCGGTTTCGAAAAGAAAAAAAAGATTACTATCGTAGTAGCGCAGGAAGTGAACCAGACCCAGTAGAAGTGAATCAGAGCACGTTGATTCACTGGCCTAACTTCTTACAGACGGACCTCCTATTGCTTCACCGACAACTGCATTCTGTAGATACTTCACAACTGCCCAACCACCACAAGAGAGATCGCGAGAACTGTTTCCTATACTCTATAATATTTCCGATGCCTATTGCAAGCAAGATTTCCGCCCGGGGGGGGGGGGGGGGGTGATAAACCCACCGCAACCAGATAGCCCTCACATTTTATTTCGTCAACCCCAGTGCCCCCGTTACTACAAACAATAGCCAGAATGGCAAGAGGAAGCTCTTGAAGAATACTCTAGTGTCTACACAAGTACCGCTGGGGGTATCCAACACGGCTTGGTCTACTGCGGAGCATGGCATGTGCTATCGTTGAAGATCGGCAACGGCGGAATCTTGAATTTCTTCCTTTGAACCCTTGATCCCACCACTGCGGTTGAACGTCGTGATCGTTCTGGCAACTTAATCGGTCCCAACCTTGAGCTTGTCGGCAAGAAGACCTGGTATGAGCGGTTTCTATCGCATCTTTTGCGGCCACTGGGTGTTGTGGTCTTTGGCCGATTAGCAGCAGAGTAGATATTTAACGGTGCTTGACAACGCATCGCGTCGCGGGCATCACCGGCGTTGACAGGAGCTGTTTATGCAGCTGTCTCAAGAGGTGCATAGGGAAGTCTTCACCAACCGTTTATGCCTGAGTGACTTTCGCGCTACGGGTATGTATCTATCCTTACAACCCTGCTGCGGCGCTGAAAGATCTCCTGGAGCTCAAAGCCAACGAGGATAGAGTTGCTGGTATGACAGCGACACCGAACCGGCACCGAGAAAACCACCCCCGAAGCGGTCCCTCTTGCCTCCTACAGCTCCCCATAGCGCTATTGGACTGAAGGAACATAAGGAAGCTCTGTTGAGAGAGTTTGGCTCTTTAGAGTGTCAGGGAGTAGAACTCCAGCATGGCACCCGGGGGCGAGTCCAGCAGATGACAAAGTCAGGGCAAATGTCAATGGCAAGGGAGGCGATCCAATCAGAGTTCGTTCTCGCGCCTGAATCGGACCCGGGCTCGAGGATCGGGGGCTGTGGGGATCCTCCCCGGTTAAAGAAGGGCAAGGTCATGCGAAGCTATGCGCATAATGGGAGGGAGGAGAATATTGGGGGTGTGGTCTACTTGTCGTGGCGGAAACCAAGGACGATTGGACTTTCATCCGCATTTCTTTTCCATCTGGCATTTAGCAACTGTTCGCCGCTGCCTAATGCGTAATTGCAATACAAAATATGTTTCAATCCATCTCGGTGCTTCGAACGTGACATGGACGACTTGTTTTGTGGTTGTGGTATGCATGTAGTGTTGCCGGCCTGCTCCAAGCGGCTAGACCGGTGAATCAGCGTGCTTCGATTCACTTCTAGATAGGTCTCGGCAGTACGTAAAGCGTATATATAGCTTAGGCATCGTGAACAACTAGTATGTATCTTCTATATCATAGAGTACGTTGCGAATGGATCCTTGACCAGCGTCAGTCTGGGGACAAAAGCCCTTCCGCACATAGATAGAGCACATATCTAAACACTGCCCCGAAGGGTTTTTCTTGGCGCAAAGGCTTTCTCCACCTCACGCTGCACATCATGCGTTGCAGCTTCCACAGCAGCTGGTTGATCGGAGCCTGGGGCAGAAGTCTCCCCCAAAGAAGCAACCCCGGAGAGGAGAGAAAAGGGGAAAGAAAAAAGAAAAAAAAAAGTGAGCTCACAACGTTTCCGGGGATCCCAGCCCTGACGCCCCAGTCCAGGCAGCGGGTGTGCACACGGATACCAGGTTCGTCCAATTCTCACGGCGCCAGCAGCTGACCTTCTTCGCCTGCACGTGTGACTCTGGGTACGATAGAGTGCCCGACGCCATCGTGCAGCAGCAAAGAACCGGATTCCCGGTGAAAATGTGCGGCATCCCCGTCCCGATTGCGTACGTAGATATACGTCTGTACTCCGTCGTGGGCCGATCCGACCAATGGATCCTTCGGAGCCTTCGTCCGCACAAACAGCTCGCACAAACGACGCGTGCGCACAGGGCAACAATTTGCAGTCGGCATGCCTGCACAGCTGAACTCGGTGTCTTGTGTTTTTATTCGGCACGTTCGATCGAATCGATCTGATAGATATACACCAACGTTGGCAGTCCTGCCGCCGCTGCCGCTGCCGCCGCCACCGCCGCCGCCACCGCACCGACCGCTTGATCGAGGCTGAAGCTGAACAGCTCGTGGTTGCGAAAAAGCTGCATCTAATCCCGTTTCGACGTCGAGTTCCTTATCATGCCATCCCCGCTGGGCACTTGGGCATCCACCGGGCCGTGGCGCCCCGTAGCCGTGTGCCAATATGAGCCCCGTCGGAACCAACCGAAATATACATACAGACCTGTCACAAATGGCCCATCCACCCGCCCCGCCTCCCGGTCGTGCCAATGGGGCAACACGGTGCGCTGCACTAGGTTCATCGCAGAAACCATAATATGTATGTAGTCCACATACATACCTGACATGACCGCAGCGTCTGGCGATTCGTGGGGGAGGGGGCGTAGATACGATACGTTTCGTTTCACACCCGTTCACTTAGAGTATATATCGACTCCCTTTCTTTCTTTCCGAGTCGGACAAAAGCACGGACCAACAATTCGTCAACCTGCTGCTGCTGCTGTGCCGTTGACGAGCCGTGCCTAGCATGCATGTACGGAGGGACGTAGATATCTACAATCCGCTGCAGAATTCGTTGCTTTTCCTTTTGCCCGGGCGTCGTTGTTCTTTGCTGCTAGCGGGCAAAGACGGTCCGGCCCGGACGCCCATGGGCTGTGCTTGCGTCCGTGATGATTTCCAACCGCCGAAGAAACCGTATCTAGGCAACGTAAGACTGGCCCTGAGCAGCTAAGCACCTCCGACTCCAGCCGCCATGCATCGTATATATGGTCTTAAGTGGATAATCTCTCCGTTGCGCTGTAGCACAAAAACCGCTCTCCCCCCCGACTCCGACCGGCGCCGCGAGACGGGACAGGAATACGGCCCTCGCCCGTCGTGCGGTTTGCGACCGGAGCAGTCGAGAATAGAATCCCCATCCCATCCCCCCCCGTGGGCTGTCGGCGCACTGTTGGCAGCAGATGGCGGCATTCCAAATCTGGGGGAAAGATATAAACACTACATACACACCACACACATACATGCGGAGGCAGGGCAAAGCGATGTCTCGGAGCTGTACTGTAGTTACATGTAGTCAGCCACCGCTCGGCGAGCCGGGCTGCTAGCCTATTGGCCGCAAAGCTCGCAAGCTGGAACGGTGCTTCGGGTAAGCTGGGTGCTACACAGCATGCAACACAGGCGGTGTGTGAAAAGCGGCAGGATAGACGAGAGGAAAGGCGTGTGTGTATTGCAAGGCAGGCCAGTGCAGCTGAAGTTCTCGCAGTATCCGCTAACTCATAGTTACCTGCAGAGCCTCGAGCTTCCGGTATCCGACCCGTGTGTCGTCGGGCGGGTAGATGACTCTATTGTTGAATGTTTGTGGATATCAATCCCGTGGGTTGGTGCATAAAAAGCAGAACTTACTGTATGTTCGCCGTGGCATATGCGCCACTAGAGCAGGCACGCAAAGTCCAGAACACGCCCGAACTGGTGGACAGTTAGCATATGTAGTATCTAGCTGAAGTTGTTGTTGGTAGGGATAACTCTAGTGGCCGCTCACGAACTATTCATGATAGATACATACAGGTTTCCCTTCTCTTAGGCCGTATGTATACATCGATATTAAACCGTGATTGCAGAAAAAGAAATTCCCCATACAAAATCGCGGTTTTGATCTGTGGGCTGCGCAACCGAGCAGCGCCTTAGCAGGTTTCCCCGCTGTTGCATCTACCCAGCCGACGACCCACTGAGTGTCATGGCTGGTACATATGTATGTATGTGTGTACCTTTCGAATGGGTCCCAATCTCGATCGCTGCTTTCAGCGTGGGTGAAAGGCAGTAGTGTTACAAGCAGCTTTCGTTACCGACGAAACCCAACAACTTCGGCAAACATAGAATCAAGTTACGCAAGCCCGTGTGAGACATTCTTCTCAGCGTCCCATCCGTAGCACCCGTGACAGAAAAAATAATCAGCCGCACGAAGGCCGCGCGGGAAAATACCGGCCAACAATTGCAGATTGCGGGTTTCCCCGCCGGGGGGAGGTTGGTTTGACCAATTATCGATCACTGGTCCACAAGAAAAAAAAAAAAAAAAAAAAAAAAACCTCTGCGCGCAACACATATGCAAAGCGCCTTGCATGTGCCCGGAGCGGACAGCCATCTCCGGCAGAGCCCGAGGCGCACGGCGCGAGAGAAAGTAGATACATATGTGTACGTGCACACCGGAGGAGACGGCCCAAGATAGTTTCCCTCCTCGACGCAAGGAAGCCGCCACGAAAACATGGCCGACCTTCGATCTCTGTACATATGTAGACATATCACCGCATGGTGGTGGGGGGTGTGGTGGTTGCAGCATTAAGATTTGATTTTAAACAACACCCGTCTCATGCTGGTTTCATTGCCTGGGCTGCGGCCCGGTCGGGGATTGGTTGGGAAAGCTTCTGGAATGGAGCTAAGACAGGCGATGCATGATGCTTGCATGGAAGTATGATTCGCAGAGACGGGTGAGATGGTGCAACGCCAAGAAGGTCGCATGAACGGATTATGTAGACTCTTTCCGCGGTATTGGCGAGAAACAACAGATACTCGTACCTCCCCGCATCCCTGAGCCCTGTTGTCGCTCCATATGCGCAGTACATACATCATGTATATGTCGGGCCAGTCTCTTTCGCAATCCCATCTGCAACTAAGCGTCAACCCGCTGACGGACATGCGAAAGCAGCTTCCATCCGATCAGCGGTTCCCTCTCTCTGTCGCTCCCACTTCGCACGGACATAGTCAGCCATTGACACGGGCACAGCGTTCTCGGGGAACGCCCCCTCTCCCGCCAGCCCGCAGCGTAGCGTTTAAACTTCGAACGGTAAAAATAAGCTGATTCACAGGCTCAGGGGCGCAAAGACGCTTATCCACCTCCGCCTCCGGACGAACAGCCGCGCCGGTGCAGCGGGCACTTCACCGGCAGCCGGCCAGGGAGCCCGGGAGCCCGGGAGCCATGGCGGATGTGACCATGGGTGAATTGTCGATGGCGGGGTCCCCACTCCAACACATAGGTAATGGGTGGCTACACATCGCCAGAGCCATCCCAGAAGGCAGCTTGCAGCGGCGGTCAGGGCGGAAGCTTGCTGGAGTGCCTGTTCCGTCCGCGAAAGACCCGCCGGCGGCTCGCTCTGCGCCGAGACCCACAGATGCCGCAGCCCATCGCATCTAGAAGCGTTGAGCAAAGCTGAAGTTTGTCCGTTGTGGCCGGCGCGGCGCAGTGCAACGGGGCCATCATATGACCCATCTCTCACATCCGAACGGCGGAGATTGGCCCAGTGATTGTCTTTTCCTGCCCTGTTCGCCCGCCCACTGGCTATTAGAAGCGAGCTTTCCGCTCGCACGCATGGCACGGAGTATCGACGGATCAAGGTGACTGCTGGGTTAGTGGTTTGAATGTGTGTATGTACATAAGTAAGCACGTAGGTACCACGGGGCCTCGGGGCCGATGCCAAATGCGAGCTGTGTATGTAGAGCAGAGGAGGCGCTTGAGGATCTGCGCGTATCGCCCTCGGGCATTGCCATAGGCAGCACCGGCCATAGCATCTGCGTTGCAAGCCCCGCTGCTGTCCTCCCTATGTGGTTCTGTGTTTGGTCAGATCGGCTTTCGTTCGATCCTTCGAAATCCGTGGGGGTAAGAGGCGGCAGAAGATGCATGCGAGTGAGGGGTGTTTTCCCTATTGCCGACGGAAAACCCCAAGAATGGCGCGGTCGGACAGACCAGCCTTGCTTGCAAGTGGGTATGGTCCTCAAGTGGGTACGTATGGTTCCCATTGTGGAGCAGCGGGATATATCGACCCCAGATCCCGGTCCAACCAGAATGCTTCACTCGTGTGTTGAGAGATGCATGCTAAAGGTGCGCTGCGGTTACCCGTGGGAAAAACAAATCCTCGGAGCAGAGCTAGTGTCTCCCTCTCTCGCCGAGTGACTTCGGCGAGAGAGAGAGAGAGGAACAGAGGAAGGAGGGGAAGGAGAAGGCATATGCCAGTGGGCCAGCGCCATGTAGCGGCTGCCGTGTTACCCCCACCCAGTCCCAGCTGGTGAAATCGGTGTATAAATCGGTGTCTGTTTCCTCGAGAACTGGCGAGATCATCCAGTATTGGTTCAGCATCGATCCTCTCCGGAGAAAACTGGGCCAATCTGTTGATCCTCCTTCTTTCCATCTTTCGATCCGCCTTCTTCCCTCTTTCGATCCGTCTACATCCTGCATTTCGTCTCCCAATCAAGCTACTTTCCTGGTGATATTCCTGCGAAAATCCCTCTCCCCAGTGGACCAGTTGTCTCCACAAACTCGTCAGTCCTTCCAACCGGCCGGCGCCTTTGTCTCGCCATATATCTCAGCCTTCCACCGGGCCGGGCCGATCCCCTCAGGCACGTCCAAACGCCGCCGCCGCTGCCACCGCTATGTCCGCCACGCCACCTCGCCGTTGCGCCCGCCCCTCGCCATCGCAGCGGCCCAACCTGGATTCCGGCTTCTCGACTCCGGCTTCTCTCAGCGCGCAGGGGCCGCCGACACCGGCACCTACAACGTCGGACGTCCACAACAGCAACAACCAGCACCTAGCAGGCCGCTCGCCTTCGCCTTCGCCTTCGCCTTCACCTGCTCCTACTGCTACTCCTCCTTCCCGCAGCAGAAGGCTCAGCCGCTCGCCGGTCATGACCCGGTTCATGACCATAGACCCCGAGGATTCGTCGCTGCGCTTCGAGGCGATGGCAGCCATACGGGAAGGACGGGTGGCGGTCGGTGAGGATATGCTCGAGAAGAGGAGGAGGGAGATGGAGGCCGAGGATCTGGACGAGAGGATCATGTACGAGAAGGAGCAGGCGGATGGAGGGGTTGATGGAGAGAGAGGTCAAAGGGAGTAGAGCTGGTGGACAGAGGGCTGGCGATTACGGTCTTGTTTCCTCCTAGGTTGGCTGTGTGTTGTGTTAGTATGGATACACGTCTCTACTCATTGTGTTTTTCGTTTGTCTCGCGCACCAATATCGATTTTGAACCTCCGATCAGTACTGCAGTCCGTGGGTCATTCGCAAATCTTGCTCTTGCCACAGGTTCTCGATGGGCTAGAGTCTAGCTCTATCCAGACGAATCCTTCCCGCGATCTGCCTCTCTGACAGCCCCAGCAGCCGGGGAAGAGCCTAGAGGCCGGTCCATCTCGGCGTTGCGGGCAGGCGTTGCTCTGCCCAATCTCTTCAGCCTTTCTCACAATTGGTTAGTCCCCCGATCAAAGGTACTTACGGAAAGGAAGAGCGGATACGTGCGTCACGAATGGAAATGTACGTAGACGACCTTGTGTTTAACAGATCCGCTGCCTCCTTATTTGGCGACTAGATCGCTGTTAGGGATCAAGTGCCTTCCCCCAATTCGACATTTCTCACATGGCAAGGGGAAGCCAACGTACCATCATGTTTCGCGACGTCTATATCTGTCCGTCTATGTCTATGTCTATCGTCTATGGGTATTATTTCCAACTACGCCCAAGCCCACATGCTCCACCAACATCTGACCTCTCCCCCCTTCGCTCCCCAGTCGTCCCATCCTGTCTCCACCCCCTCCTCGACGATCTTCATCCCCCGTGCCAACATCTTCTCCTTAAAATCGTCCCTCTCGGCCTGATATCCCTCCCTGAGCGGCATCTCCACGAGTGCTCTGGCTTGCTCGCACCGCTTGAGCCACATCACCACCATCCCCACCAACAGCCCCGGATGCTCGGGTGAATACAGTGGGTCCGCAGCAACCACGAGCCCAAACTTTCCCTCTTCGGTCGGCTCCGGCGTAGGAAGCGCCCTCCAATCCAGCACCTGCGCGTCGACCTCGACGCATCTCGGTAGTCGCCCGCGGTTGGCATCGATGTTCCGTGCGAGATTCGGCACGATCTCCGAGAGATCCGTCAGGAGGACCGATTCCACGCCGGGGAGCGTGGCAGCCGCCGAGAGACCCACCAGGCCCGTACCGGCGCCGAGCTCAAGTATGCGTGGTGACGGCGGGAGGCCGAGCGTGCAGAGGCGCTTGGACAGCAGGTAGGAAGACGCCCATGTTTTCAATCCCAGGTTATCGGCGGTCAGCGCGGGCTCGTGGAGGGTGATCTCGACACACGCCTCCTCCTGTAAGAAAGGTGTGTTCACGCCCGACGAGCCGGGGGAGTAGTCGTCCCCGTCGGCCGGGATCGAGTACTGCGGCTGCGCCGGCAGCGGGATTCGAAAATCGCGTTGCATCCCACCTCGTGCAGAGCGGCCGCAACGCTCTGCGATCCTCTCCGCTGCGATGTCGCGAACGGCTTCCGACTCCCCTTCCGTGAGCCAGTGGAGTGGCGATGCGATCACCGACACCAGCCATTTACCGAAGCCGGAGGGAGCTGGGTCCTGAGAGACGGTGACGGGTTTGTCCCATGACGGCGGCGGAAGGGCGAATTGCGAGAGGATCGAGAGGAGTGTCGTGGCCGAGGGTTTCGTGAAGAGGCCTGGAAGGTCGAGAGCTGTTGTGAAAGGCGGCCGTTAGCTTCCCGATCTGCGGTTGTAAAGTCTTGGGGAATCACTGGTGGCTCAAGCACGTACCGTGGGTGTACGTAGCCGTGGGGGCATGCGACATGGGCGGCAAGCGGGAAACCGGGCGACGACGAAGAGACGAACAAAAGCAGCTGGAGAGCTGGAGTACTTATGTATGTATGCAGTAGGGGACAACTCTTGACTCGGCTGCAAAAGTCCCCGAGAACGGCTATGCCAGTTCGGGAAGGTTATAGCGTGGTAGGGCTCGACGATCATGGGGATCACTCGACGTCGCGAGTCCATATCCGCCAAAACGGAGCCCCACGAGAAGATCAGTTGCAAACGGTTCCACGGCAGGATGCAAGCGACGCATAGCAGGGAATGGAGTTGGGCCATTGCGAGGCGGGGCCCGCCGGCACTGGCTCCAGCAGCCGATCGGCCGCGTTCGAACCAGATCGGCGGCTGGGTACCTGGCGATGTAGTCGGACAGACCCACAGATCGGAACTTCCATTTCCGTTGTCGGCTTTGCAGCTGTTGGTTTATGCTCGGAGGGTTTACTTGGCCATACGATCCTCCCCACCACCAGCACGTGGCGGATTTTTTTTAATATACTTATTCGTTAATCGCGTGCGACATGTCCAGGTCATGGCGACAACGAACTGCCTGGTTCCTGACCACCGTCCGACCCCGACCTCGATCAGTCTGCGGGCGGCTCGCTGTTGCTCCTCTTTGTCCTCCGCCCAGGCCTGTCCCAAGTTGTAGAGCGCACCAAGGAAATCGCAAAGGAAAGACAAAGGAATCCGCCCCCAAATACCGCCCTTCTTCTGCGGATGCTATGAAAGAGGGCATGTGGGGAAGCAGCGGCTGTTCCTCATCTTCGCCCAGCTCCTCGGCCTCCACCTTCCTCCCGTCTTCCCTTTCCCTCCGCTCCCAGAGTTCCTACTCCGACGCCTCGCTCCGTGGGTCTTCCTAAGCTGGGACAGGTACCAGCCTCCCCATGTCCGTGGTGGAGAGGAAGTCCAAGATCGCCTGACTGCTCGCTCGTCGGCGAAGAGGTCTCGGACCCTGAACCGGAACTTACCTTTTCCTGTCTCCCTCCGTACCTCTGCCCACAGGATTTTCTGCTGGCGTTTCCAGTGCGGACAGCACTTGAAGAGATGCTCCCGCGTCTAGATCCTGTAAGGGCACCACCAGCACTCAGCGGTGGACTGCTTCTTTGTCCGCGCGAGGTATTGGCCAGTAAGGCAGTGACCCGTCCTCAACTGGTAGAATCTTGTACAACCTTGGATTCTGCCTGCCTTTGCTTCTCGCCACTTGACCTCTGTGATCGAGCGCTTCAAGCGCGCCAGCGACCCAGGGGGGTTGCCGTCTCTGCCCTGTAACGACCAGGCCGGAGACGTTCCACGCCGTGAGCGTCTGGCTCGTCCGCTGCCACCTCCGCCCATTCATCCGCGTTCTCGTTCCCTGGTACCCCCTTGTGGGCTTGAGGGTGGGCAGGACACCAGCGGAGTTCGATCGTAACCCCCAGCCTTTTCCGGAGGATGGTTGCGGTGTGCTTCCTCGCCTCGGGGGCGTATCTCTGGCCAGGCCGGGCTCGTCCAAGCCCATTCTTGGGATCGCTGCTTGGGCATCTGCGTGGATGGTGATGTGCTCGTGGGCGAGAGGTTGGAGTGCAGCAGTTTCCAGTGCTCGGGCAATGGCTGGGCACTCAGCATTATGGGGCTTCCAACAGTGTGTAACTTGTGTTCCAGGTGACAACGTAACCGACTGCGCCCGAGTCCGTCCGGGAGCCATCCGTGAAGATGGACAGTCCTCCGACACGTGGCGGAACGGTCTGCGATCGCTTCCTCCACTCCGAGCACTCTCGGCTCCGTTCTTTTTTTTCAAAGTAGGCAATCGCGATGGGTTGTCTTTCCGCAGGCTGTGGAGGGAAATAGCTCCGCTCTACTCCACTCGTGGCAGGCACAAAGCATTCGAACTTTTTTTTCTTTTCTTTTTTTTTAGCGCGCTGGATTTTGGGGGCGTGCAAATCTGGCAAGGAATCGGCTCTGATTGTTACACGGCCAAGGCGAACCAAGTGAAAGTATGCAGAGCTACATAGTGGAGAACGCAGGCTTGCCGTGACAGGTAGTTATCCAGAGCAGCCCGCACACGCACCACTGCTGGGCTGGGGCCGGAGCTGGCGGACGCTACTGTTGCGTGGATAGTGGAGAGTTGCCAGCTGCCGGTATTCGTCTGGTGGTGGAATTCGAATCCTCTCCGGCATCGTCGGCGGGAGGAAGATTCTCCTCTGAGCAGTCCGCGCTCGTATTCCCCCGCACCCCACAGTAGAGGACGCACATGGAGCGCCGCAGCTGTCGTATTCCGGCATCCCGCTCGCAATCGGTAGATGCCAGACATCCGTACCACCTCGCGTCTCTGCACTAGGAGACGCACAGCTCGCAGGAAAGCAGCTGCTTGCTTGCTGTAGCGCTGTGTACCTACATGCCGTATGCGGTTATACACATGTCTGCTTCTTTGTGCACAAGAAGGCTGGTGTTTTCTTTTGTTGCTCTGCCGATTGCGTGATTCCCTGCTCTCGAGGATGGAGCGCGAGAAAAAGAACGTTATAACGAGGATATAAACCTCCCCCCGCTGCGGGCTGTTGTTGCATCCGGTCTCCTTTCCCCCTCGCCCTCCTCCTCTCCTGCCGGCCCCACAATGCTCGTGTTCGGTGCCAGCGTCCTTCTCCTCCTGCAGTTTGCGTCTGGGTTGGAGCAGCAGACGCACCGGGCGGTTCTCGCGCGGAACGAAGTCGTGCCCCAAAGCCATTTGGCGACGGGGGTGCAAGCCGTGAAGAGCGGGCACACGAAGCGGCAAGAGCTGTGCCCGTCGACGTTCGATCCTGTCGTTTGTCCCAACGGCCTCGCGGGCTGCTGTGCGTTCGGTCGAGTGTGCGTCCTCATCGCCGGCCAGCCGGGGTGCTGTCCCATCGGTTCGTACACTGTTACTCCCATCCGTCCATCCTCCGTCCATCCATCCGTCCACCCCTCCCCACCGTCCCTCCATCGGAGCAAGCGGGCTGACCCCCAAACAAAACAGGCGTGATCTGCACCGACGTCGGCAGCTGTCCGGTCAACACGTTCCAGTGCGCGGAGTCTCTCGGCGGCGGCTGCTGTCCGGACGGGGCGACGTGCTCGCTCCTCGCCGGGGGGAGCTGTATCAACGGCGGCGATGACCCACCGCCGTCGACGGCGTGCCCGACGGGGAGCTTCCGGTGCGCCGCGAATCTGGGCGGCGGCTGCTGTAGATCGGGACAGACGTGCGCCGCGGACGGGACGTGTCGCGCGCCCGCGGACGTCGATGTCGACGTCTCGTCCTCGAGACCGGCGGCGACCTTCCGCAGCGACGACACTTTCTCCTCCGCAGGCGCCCCCGCCACAACCAAGACGGTAGCTGCAGTGACCAGGACCGTGACGGAGTCCGTTCCCACCGAAAGCGCGCCGGGGTCGTCGCCGATCTCCCTGTCGAACGCGGCGAGGAACGCGATGGGCTGGGAACTTGGAGGCGCCGTTCCGGCGGCGGCAGCGGCAGCGGCGGCGGCGGCGGTCGGGTTGGCCGCGGTGCTCTAGGCGTGCTTATGCGCGGAAGCCTGCCTATCACTCACATATACGAAAGTACGATACCCGCATATGTATGGATGTATCTGACGCGGGGTGTTGGAGCTGTATTTCTATCTGTCAACAATATGTCGCCATAAGAGAAGATGACAAATTGTCCTTTCTGGAATGAAGCCTATCTAAGTATGTACCTTTGATATAAAGTCTGTCCATCTCGCACATCCCGCTTGCATTCCTGTGCCCGAAGCGACAAAGAAAACCCGCAGTCCCCATATTCGGCCTCACTCTATCTACTCCAGCGCTGAGTGTAATACTGGGAGACGAGGACAACCTCTCATCACGTACGTACTTACCCACTTTCGCGGGCCGTTGCGGCGTCTTTTTTTTTTTTTTGTTTATTCATTACTCGCATGCGACCTATGTAGATAGACAGATCATGGTCCGCGGTCCGCGAGAAGGCGGCGCGTTGCAAGCTCCCCCTTTGCCCTCCACCCCCAGACCTGCCCAAAGAAGATATGCACCTATGGCACGCACCAAAGAAATCACAAAGGAAAGACAAAGGAGAGAACAGAGGAAACCACGACCCGCGCCTTGCTCCTCTTTTTCTGCGGACGCCATGGAGGAGGACGTGGGGAGAAACGGTGGTTGTTCCTCGGCCTCCATCCTCCGCTCCTCTTCCCTTTGCCTCACTCCAGTCTCGCCACATCCGTGGCGGAGAGGAGGTCCAATGCCGACCGGCTGCACCCCGTGCCGGCGAGGAGTTCCCGGATGGTGAAACGGCTCTTCCACCTCCCGGTTTCCTTTCGCACCTCTGCCCTCAGGATCTTCTGCTGGGCCTTCCACTCGAGGCACACCTTGAACAGGTTGCTCCCGCGTCTGCGTCCTGCACGAGCAACCACCAGCTGAGCGGTGCGTCGGCTCTTCGCCCAGTTCTGGTACTGCCTGGTGAGGCAGAGGCTAGTCTTTAGCTGGTAAAACCTAAAGGCGAGCCTCTTGGAGCTACCGTTCCGTCCGGCTTCCGCCTGCTCGGCATCCTGTACCCCTTCCTGGAGACCCGGCCTCCAGCCCGGCCGTTGCGGCGTCTACTCTGTATGTACCTTTGAGATGGACCCACCAACCCTCCTCCACCAATACCAATTCGGAGCTTCCACCAACAGTCATGACAGGACCGAGTGACAGTTGTATCAAACAGTAACTTTTATTTGACATCTCTCCTCCTCCAGTAATACATAACGATCACTAGAAAAATCATGAGTGATGCTAGGAGTCAATCACCTCTTGCATAACCTCCCCCTCCCACTCCGCTTCACATGCACAACAATATCAGTTGGCAACTTGAAAAGCACCCACGACAACACATACAAGTCTCAGGATCACCGGAAACTACCACAATTATTATTGTATCGCCCCTCGCATCCATCATCAGAAAGAAAAAGAAAAATCCCATTAAACCCCAAGTCCCCAATTGCAAACTCCCGACGCCCCCATCGTTACCCTTCCCCCTCTTAAGCTCTGACATAGGCGGCGTCGATTTGCTTGATCTTCGGCAGCGCCAGGCGAACCTTGTTCCTATAGGTGATGCCCGCATCTTTTTGCAGCGGGTTCCCCTCCAAGTATACGGTCTCTAGATGCTCCTTTTCTTTAAGCTGGGCCTCGACCTCGGCGAACGACGAGAGGTCGTTGTTGCTTGCCCAGAGCTCCTGCAGCTCCGTGACGTGCTCGAGCCCGGTGAGGTGAGAGATTTTGTTGTTGGTTACATCGAGGACTTTGAGGTGGAGATTGTGGGTGAGCCCGGAGATCTCGGTGAGCGCGTTGTCGGAAATGTAGAGCTCTTCGAGGTCGGCCAGATTTTCGAGATTTTTGATCTCCGTCAGTCGGTTGGATTGGATGGATAGGATCTTGAGTTTGGTGAGTGTTCCGAGATTCTGGGATTCGTCAGCCTCCCGTACTCCCCCCCCTAAGCGTCCCGCCGTATCAAAGTACCCACCTTCAACTCGGTGATTTTGTTCTTTCCCAACCACAGCTGCTCCAGGGAGACAAGCGAGTCCAATCCCTCGATCTCCCTTATCCTGTTGGCACCCAGCTCAAGGTTGGTGAGTTTCGAGAAGCCATCCAATCCTTCGATCCTACTGATACGGTTCTGCACGAAATACAAGCACTGCAGTAGATCCTTGAGCGGCTCCAGGCGCTTGATATGTTTGATGCCGTTGAATGACAGGTCCAGACTTGTCAGCTTGGTGAGATTCTCGACGCCGTTGATGTGGCCGATCGCGTTGTCGTACAGATCCAGTTCCGTCAAGGTATCTGCTAGCACCTCTAGCCCCTCGATGCGTTCGATGCGGTTTTGGCGGAGACACAGTTTCTACCAGCGTCCTCATCAGCACTTCCCCCCCCCCCACAGAGCTCTGAGGGGAAGAAATTAAGTACGGTGATCTTCTGGAACCTCTCCAATCGCAACGCGGGGATTGACAGAATGCGAAGGTGTATCAAATCCAGCTCCTCAATGTCCGGAGGGTACTCGTCGAGCAGGTCCTCGTCGTCCTCGATCAGGTCGACGGGTAGGGAATCTTCGGATTTTACTAGCGTTGCTGTTCGCGTTACTTCTGCCGAGGCGTCTGGCACAGGAGGTGCCGGGTCCTGGTTTTCTGCTGCAGTTGGTGCTGGCGGCGCTGGTGGCGATGGCGGCGATGGCGGTGATGCCTTCGTCATGGTTGGTTTGCGGTTCTTTTTTTTTTTTTTGTCGTGCGAGCTGTGCTTTGGATTTCGGTACCTGACAAGGAAGGGTACGGCTCGATTTCGAAGAACTCTGTTTTGGCTGGTGGTCTCGTGGACCAGTCGTGGTGGTTGTCGAGGGAGGAAGGGAGGGGAGGGGTCGGGCGGGGTAGGTACAACCTAGGTAGGTATGATCTGATGCGTGATTCAGCAAAATTCTTTTTATCATAGGAGGCGTGGTTGTTAATGGGTCTTCCGATAGGAGAAATTAAGGGCCGCAGCGGACGCGGGCCGGCCACGTCTATTGCCTTATGTCACAACGAACGCCCTGCAGCGCGGATGCGGGCTCTAAAAATAAATGTGATGTGGCTGGTGGCTGGTGGGTACACATAAAACGGCTTAGAGGCTCAACTTATGGGCAGAGCTCGTCTATGGAAAAGGCAGACTCTAACGATACCGAACCCCTCCCCCAGCGGTTCGCGAGTCACAGGTGCACTGCATGTCATGCCTCAACTAGAGTAATTTCCATATTACCTTGCAGCAGTACACATTTAGAGAATCGACAAGTGTACTGTACAGTGGTCGGGTGTTATCTTCAGGTACTTACTTTATGCACTCTATTCTGCGCGATAACACCATCATATAGGAACAAGATCAACACCTCTCACAACAGGGCACAAGAAATATCACTACTAAATACGATTAGAAGGCAGCCCGATCGCAGTTATACAAACGTAATCAACGTCGTCAGCATATCCCTCGTTTCTTGCTGGTCGGCATCGAGGTCTTCGTCGCCCATTAGAATAACGGATTCTAAAGAAAGTCAAGTCAGTGATCATCATCGGCACCAAATGAGGAGACACCGCTACATACCTCGTAATGTTTTCCGTATGCTCTGCAACCCCAACTTCTGTTCCTCGAGCAGACTCACAATCTTCTTCTTTGCACCGCCATCCTCGGCACACATCCATGCCAGGATGAGATCCGTCATCTGTATTCCAAACAAACCCGCATCCAACCTGCGCGACAGCCACTCCTCCTTCATCTCCTCCCTCTCGCCCTGCGCGAGTCCTTTTTTCTGCTCCTCAATCTCCCTTTCGACTTTCCCAAGCCGAGATGCGTAGTCCTGCCGGATCTGCAGCAACCGCGCAATCTTGGCGTAGTCGCTCTCGACGAATTTCGCAAGCGTCCTAATCCTGACTGCTGAATCGGCCGGCAGCAATCGCAGCATGCTCGCAAATATGCCGAGGAGGTGCTCGGTTGTTCGTGTGTCTTGCTGTAAAAAAAACCCTTGTAAGTAAAAATCAAAAAATTTCACCCTCTGCCACCGAGTCGGCTGGGCGACGAAATACCTTCTTCATGAACATGCCGAATAACGTTTTGAGTCCAGCGGCTGAGACGGTTCTCATGGCCACCTCCGCGTTCTGTACCGAGCTGATCGCGTGATCGAGCAATCGAAGTGCCCTCGGCTTGCTCATCTTTCCCTCGCGCAGCATGATGAGTGCCAGCTCCACGCCTTCGGCTTCTACAAACTTGCGCTTGCCCTCAGCCTCGTCAACGACGCATGTTAGACAATCAAACACATTTTCGACAAACTCCTCCTCATCTCCACCCTTGACGGGGTCGCGTTTCCGATATGGTGACAGCAATTGGAGGAACAGATCGACGCCATTGAGCTCCGTCAGCCGGATTCGATTCGATGGCGCCGTCTGAAGGAGGATGGCGAGAAGCTCTGCTGTGTATTGTTTGTTCTGCGAAAGCGGCGACTCGCGCACTTGGATGCGCTTGAGAAGCCATGGGAAGATGTTGGTTTCCTTGACCATCAGTTCGGCCAATGAAGGCTGAGACGCTAGATTCTCGAAGACGCCTGTTGCGACGATTGGTGGTTAGTCATACGATTCTCCTTGCCCAATAAACAGGATACACATACTGAGCGTGTGATAAACTCCACTCCGGTCGCTATCGTTGCTTTCATTCAATCGCGACAGGTTCTGCGACAGCATTTCTAGAAGTGATTCCTCTACCATCCCATCAACGAGCGAATTCCACTGATCCGGCTCGGCCTCGACCTCGTCGTCCGTAAGCTCGCTGATGACCTCAACCACGTCGATGGCAACATCCGTATTCTCGTGCGCCAACAACCGGACCAGTGATCCCAATGTGCCCAGTTTTCGGAACTCCTCGAAAAGTTCTGGGTGCTCCGACAATATCGAAAACGTTTTGATCTCGGTGTCCAGTTCCTCTTCGCTCGCCATGAACCTGTGAGAGCATCAGCCTCGTCGCCCAACACCTCGCCATCGACAGAACACGCACTTGTGTGGCTCGTCTTCAAACTTCCCGCGCATCTCCGCGTTTTTACTGATCAGCCTCTCAAACCCCAATGACTTCTTCCGTAGCCAAGCAGCATTGATTTTTTCCGGTTCCGCGGTACCGGCCCCCTTCTCCTGCGCATCCACATAGTCTAATATTTCCGCCTGCTTCTCGTTCACACCACCGCCGAAAAATCTTCCCCCCTCCTCATCCTCTCCCGGCGCGTCGAAGAAGTCCGATGGCAGCGACGACGCCTCCGGAGGAGTGGGGCCTGCCTCCTCCTCGTCCTCATCAGAGACATCAGCCACATGCGCGGACTTCGAGCCTGTCGAGTCGAGCCGGGAGGACTTGTAGGCGGCGACTGAAAACATGTCAATACCGAACGGAATGCGCGGAGGTAGAGGTACGCAGGCAGTCGCACCTGGATCGTGCTGTGGAGCGAGTTTGCGCTTCTTGGAAGTATTGGAGGAGCCCGAGAAAGACGAGCTGGGGAGTGCCGGTTTCTGCGAGGGAGAAGAGTTAATGTGTCAGTTTGCTAGCGACATACATCGGTGGTGGGTGCGGGCGGGTGGGTGGATTACTTTGAAAAGACTGTCTATATCCGTCATTTTGAACGAGTGTGCGGTGCGTGCGCGTGTACGTCTTATCAATTCGGATGCGGACCGAGTAGACGTGGTTGTAGTTGCTTTTGTTGTTGAACAAGTGGATGATGGCGGCGGTGGTTGTCGTTGTGTTGGAGTGTGGAGGGGAGTGAGGAACCGTTTGAGCGATAGAGTGGTCGTTGTTTCACTTGCCGGTTGCTATATGTAAAAGGCTCAAAGGAGTGTGAAGTCTAGCGTTTCCGTGAGCCGCTATCTCGATCTCTCGTTCCCCGATCACAAAAAGGACAGAAACCAACGGACGAAGAAAGGATGAAAGTCGGAAGAGGATGAAAATATCGCGACTTGCATGCAAGCAAGCAGGACGCAGGTAAGCAGGCAGGCAGGAGGGGGAAGCTAACAGAACAGGCCAAAAACAAAACAGAAAAGCGGAGAGGTCAAGCCTGCAGCAACCTTACTCCGCCAGCAAAGAAGAAGACAGTTGGGAATCTAGCGAATGAGCGGCTGGCAGCAAACAAACAACTCAGCCAGAACCAATATAGAATGGCAATTGGCAAGGAGGGAAAAAAAAACGAAGGACGTGGGGCTGCCGCAGACTGGTACTGGTTCGCAGAATCTGGCTCTAGATACACTTCAGGAAGTCCGGCCCGAGAAAAGTTCACGATACATGCCGCCTACAACAAACAGCAAATAAGCGGTGAACTAACACTTGGGGCACGGATATGTCCGTCGCTTTATAAACAACTTGTTTCTCCTCCCAGTCCGTTGCCCGTTGGGGAGAGTGCCAAAAAAAAAGCAAAAGCGTACGGGTCCAACGGGGTCCCACTCTGTATATCTATTACCACCTGCCTTTCGGTTTGTCTTACACGTCCTCCCCCTCCCCATACATATCGTAATCACAATTGAGGGACAGTAGGAAAAAGAGTACCTGCCGATATCCGGCCGTTGAGAACAACATGTAGATTGCGAAGGTATATAGAATGGGGCCGGTAATAGAACTTTCGATTCGATCGATCTGGGGGCCCTGACTCCGAGAGGCCAGAGGCCTAGTGCACACGGATCTGAGCAGAAGAAAGGGGAAAATAAAGAGCATTGGGGAGGGTCATATTATCTATAGCCATCACATGCTGGTCGATGTTGCTATGTGAGTGAACGGTTGTGACAGAGAATCCTCCAAGAGCTCCGAATGTGAAAATAAGCTTCCGTTCTGTTGTGGGGTATATAGCGGGCGGAATACGTTATCCCTTGACCTCTGAAGGATCAGTCGGGTCGCCAACATGGCCCCGGGCTTCGCACCGGAAAACGAGATTTTGCTGTGGTGTCTAGCCGGTGCATGTTGAACGGGGTTCTCGTTGCCAGCCGGTATCGCACAAACGGGTTCGTACAGAGGCTTCTAGTTCCACTGCGATCTCGCTCTTCACCTCCACCGCAGCGAGTAGTCTGGGTGGGTACCGCAGTCCCTCTCCCACTCTTTCTCTTCCCGCGGTTGGCGCGATCGGCGAGGGTTGCACACACATACACCTCACACTCTCTGCGAATAAATCACTCCATATCTATCTCGCGTCATGATCAACTCGTCCATATTGGGTTCATATTGAAGTGGAACCTGACGAATCGAAGCATGGCATGGTGTGGCAGCCGTTATAGCCGTTATGCACCCCAAGGAAGAGCACACGCATCAGAGATTCGCGCTGGTTTTCAGGTCCAGCACGAAGAAGATATGTAGGTAAGAGAAATTCTTCAACTTTGGCTATTGAAAAAAGACAATATGTGCAGCAAAATGTGGGCAGAGCTAGAGGGCGTTGCTCAGAGTGTACGATACGAGAATTGTCAGCGTGAGGAGCACTATTTAATTGGATGGTTAGTTTTGGAGCACTCCGTAACGGCGGCAAAAGAGGTCAGAGGGAGTACTTGCTGGTACTGTATTGAGTCAGCAACATTCTGGTCCCAAGGAATAACCGTTAGCTCTGCACCAAGGCAAGGATGCCGGGGGAGGAGAGGCTTACGCAGACAATGCCGAAGTCTCGATGCTTCCTTCTGTTGCATAAATGTTGGTGAGATACACCTGAAGGGTGGCCGTCGGTACTAGTAGGATTACAAGTTAACAACGAAAGAGATGAGGAATGGGGATGTGTAATATGTACCACCGGCACAGAGAATCAGAATGAACTGCAGCATCTTCTCGGCGGGATCTATCAAACCCGTTCGGTTCATGACCATCTTTGTCCATATCAATCCCACAATCGGACCTATCGTTGCCGATCAGCAAAAGGCTGCGACTCTGAAGGGTAGTGGCAGAGCATACTAATTACCAACTTCAAAACTGCCATCAGAACCGTCGATTTCCAGAACCCTGAGGGGAGGTTGTTGATCGACATCCTTGACAGATTCGCTCCCAGGAGAAGCATTCCTATCACGGGTACGGCAGACCCGCCGAACGTGCAAATCTCCATGATAAAATCCAGCGGCGGCTTATCGTCAGGTGCCGAGGGCATGTCAAACTTATCCGTATGTACGAACAGAGCCTTCAGCGCCGGGATATTCGCCACGATCAGGCCTATTATTAACGAGAGTGAGGGCGGAGCAAAGACCGGCGCTATGTAACCGGTCCATACACACTTGATCCAGGTGGGCCGGGCTACGGCAGAGGCTTCCTTGGCTGAGGAATTGGAGCGTGAGTCGATCGAGTGCGCAATAATGGCAGCGGGAGAGATGATATCACAATCCGCTTCGATGATAGAATTTCCATCGGCCGGGGTGTTTGTGGCGGTCTTATACCCGTCCCCGGACGAGTGGCCAGTCCCCACCCTCGCAGTACCGCCCGCAGCACAAGTGAGAATCGCTGCCGGCGATGCTGGCTGCTGTCTGCGTCCACCGGCACGTCGGGACACAAGCCCGACCGTCTTCCTGGTTCGATTGGCGATTGCTGAAACGGTAGACTTGAGTTTCGAGGCAACCGCGGCCTTTTCCGGGTCTGTTGATTCCTCCAAGGGACGGAAGTCACGCTTGACCAATTGGGCACCTAGATGAAGCTCCCCTCAGCTCCCACTTTGATAGCCCACTGAGATGCGCACCCACCTCCTAGGCTGAACCTACATAATGGGTCAGTACATACATCGGAAAGAATGAGCGTGCGAAGGCGAACCTACATTACTAATGCCTGCACCACCATAAATATGGACGCATAGGCAACTCCTCTTGTACTCTGGGCCCCCCCGTCATTAGAAACCTGAAACCTATCCACATACCAAACCATTGAATACCTACATCCTGCTCGCCACTGAACGGCGCACTCTTCGCGATGGTCAACACAAATGCAATCGGCAAATCACCGACATTGCTGCAAGCGCCTGCAGTAGACTCCCATTAGCCCGCCTCCTACCACCACCTCCACGGCCGGCGCCATTGCGAAGTTTGAGCATACCAGTGATCAACACCCCCCACTTCCATGTCTTCGGCACGGGCGTAAGCCATCGCACGATGCACCCGAATGCCAGTCCCATAATCATGTACAGCACGCCTGTCACCACCAGGGCCACTACAGATTTAATGTTCGAGGCATCCAAGGACGTGGTGACAGCGGAGAAGATCAGCATCGGCAGGAGGAGATTGATTAAGATTCCAGCATTGGCTCGCGTAGCCTCCATTGACAGTATTCCTGCAGACACATGCCGGGAGACACATTATCACCCGCGCGGAAGGCGAAGAGGGATAGTGGCGGTGAGAAAAACCTTTTCGACATAATACCGCGCCGCCTAACGCAATGGCAGCCATTTTGGCGATGGGCTTGAAGGCGGTGAAGACGACTGCCACATTCGCATCCATGTCAGCCCTTCCGCAACCAAAACGTACGAATGGGACCACAAACCATCGCCGATTCCCGGACGGCCGCTATCAGCCAACATCTTCAACTGGATGTTCGGGGAATTCATGGGCAATCGTGAGAGGAGGGGCAGGGCAACAGCGTCGTTAAGTACGCATCAATCTCTTAAGCTTTCATAGTTTGAGTCACTGACACGGCGTCCACACACAAACCGGTTGATAACTCCCCAACCACGCCAAGTTCTCATCGCATCAAAGATTCCTTTTTTTCTCCCTTCGTCTAGCTAGCTTGGGGATGGAGAAATGCGAAGGTTTCCTTGCCCGGTAGCCGGACAGGGACAGGGATATGGATAATGGGGTAGATAAATAGGTATCTATCACCTGTCAACAAGCACATAGATAGAGGAGCAGAGAGCATGCAAGAACTGGGGCTGAAGCTGTGCCGCTGGAGAGATCTTCCTCCTGTTTTGGCTGAAGCTTTCGGCAAGCGATGCCCGATCCAAGGAAACCAGCATGGCAGCATGAAGATGTGCGGGGGTAGTTTTTTTTCGACAGCTTCACTTTGGTACATAAACGTTTGTCTAGGAATTCGAATGCTCTGCCTCCATGATAAATTATCTGTCCATCCTCTCCTCGCAAACGAAAGAAACCCAGTCACCCAGCTATTTTGCAGTTGTCTCTGCTAGCGAATGAATTCACCCAGCTATTTTGCAGTTGTCTCTGCTAGCGAATGAATTCTCGTCTCTGTTGATACGCACGTATGTGCTCGTCCACAACAACACAGGTATCCCCGATCTCCTCAAACTCTGCCAGTACCCCACTGCGGGCCACAACGGCCCGCTCATTGGCCGCCTAGGGTGGGTGCGAGGGCTTGCATACATTTCTTTTAGTTAAATATCTGCAAGGGTGCCGAATTTTTGAAATGATGCTTGCATCCGAGCTCAGCTGCGCCAACTGCTTTCCTACGGGTGGAGGCGGGTATTCTAAGTAGGTAGTGATAGGCGTGAAGGATAGCTTGAGCTCCCAGAAGAGCGTGTGTTCCCGAGAGCTCGTTTGGTATACTTACGTGTCTGGGAAGAAATTGCCGTCGGGAGGGCGGCGCTCTAGTCGCTCTCGACTAGTGTACGGATGATTGCCGGACGTCTCCATACGTTGCGCGCTTATGGCGTCTGCTCTGGAAATCCACTTGATGACTGGTGTGGTGTCCAGTTCTGATGGCGGCTATGATATCATCGCGGATTCTGCCTCCCTCCTCTACGCGATGGGGGAGAGAGGCCATCAATTTATTTCGCATACAGCCGCTTTATGTAGGGGGTGATTTTTTTTTCAATTCATTGCATTTAACCTAATCTAGATCATGGCAGTACATACATCATATGACTCACATATCTTGTCCACCCTGAATCCTTTCAGAATCAGTCTAGAGCAGCACCCTAGCCTCCCTAGCACTAAACACCAACAAAAGCACTCACTTCACTTTACACAATAAAGGACACCCAAACATACCGGTATGCCAAACTTTGACCGAGTGACTATGCGTGTAGGGGAATGATCACCGGACGTTTCCTGGACATTCTTCTGCGGTTCGTTACCCATATGTGGTGGCACCAACCGGACGTCTCTCGCAAAGCATAATTTTAGTCGCGGGGCGAGTGGAATAGGTATGGGAGACTATCCGGTGCCCTCGTATCACCGTCAGCAGGAACCCACTTCTCCTTCCTCCTCCTTTTCTCCCTCTTGGGCAACATCTATCATCTATCATCGGTCTATGCGGTCACTTGCTATACTCAAAGACTTGTGGTTCACGTTTCTATTGGCGTATTACCCCTGTCGTTGAGTCTGATAACACTGTTCTACTGCTGCGATTTGTCCGCACCGCTGTGGGTACAGGAAATTAGAAGCATGAATGCAAGCCTTCGCTATTATGCGGCGGTCATTGTGGCGGCTCAACCCCCAGCCCCAACCAGCCGACCACGGCGCGTCCGGACAGAGGCCTCTCTGGTCACTAACTGCCATTGGAGTACTCGCTTCCTCTCATTTCATAGCGGATATGTATTCTGCCACCACTTCCACCACTTGTCCTGCATACTGTCTATACACCTTGTTCGGCCCCTAAATCCTGCCAAGGGCAAGCCGACCGAATGCGGAGCGCCTCCTTTCCGGCATGAGTAAACAAACCCGTGCAGATGGGTCTGTATTTACAAAATGCCAATCTCCCAGGTGACGATATTATGTTAAAGGTACATGCGCATAATTCTAGGGTGCTACTGAGGCTTCCACCTAACTGTTCTCGCGTTCGGCAGTCTATGCATTGTGCCTGGCAACGTCGTCCACGCCATCTGCTTAGATGGTTCCTCGCGCCCGCTGTTCGATGATACACTGTGTTAACCCACTTAAGACGCACTAGTAAGCACCATCTTGGCAACTTTTTATTACATATATTTTCTGCGGCGTGGGGGGGGGGAGGGCATCAATTTTATTTCGCGTCTATGAGCCTTTACAGACTACGGCGAACGCCAACAACAACACCAACCCATATCCGTCCGCGAGTCGAGCTGTGCGGCTCTCCCTATGGCCCTGCTGGCCTGCTAACAGGCTATCCTACACTCCACCACCACCAACACCCTCCACCTCCACCTCCATCGACTCCTCCTCGTCGCCCATATCCACGACATCACCGCCCTCCTCCAGAGAGCTCTCACTCCCATCCTCCTCATCCTCTTCTCTAGCCCGCCGTCCCACATCGGTCGTTTCCAGAAACGCAAGTATCGCCTCCGTGCAGCGCTCGTCCGCAAACAGATCAGCGATCCGACAACGATCCCGTCCACGTCCAGTCTGCAGTCGGACCTCTTTCCAGAGCACTTTCTGCTGCTGTCGTCATGCAGTACATGTCTTGAAGAGGTTCACGTGTTTGGGTGATACCAGATCTGTGGCACCACCAGCATGTATCGTCCTCTCTACTTCCGATCCACTTCAAGTACATCCCTGTGAGGGCGTGTCCGGTCTCCAGTTGGTAGTAGCGAGATGGTATACCCTTTCTTGCCTCAGCCGGTGCTGGGTCAGGTCGGTTTTTCCGCCACTGACGGCATTTCACGTTGTAGCTCGGGTTGGTTATACGTGAATAAGCCCAGCCTTTCGCTTCCTCCCACTTCTTTCTGCCACCTGTCCAGAGAGGCGAGCCTCTGCGGCGTGGGTCTAAGGTGCCCTACTTTCTGGCCACTCAGTCTACACTACTTTTGCCGCTGGTAACTTTGCTGTGGCGCGGCAACGAAGCGCGCCACAACTTCTACAACTTCACTCAAACCATTGGTCGACACACAGCGTCGACCCCGATACCAACAATGCAAAAGGGCGATGCTTTGACTCCTTTTTCAAATACTACGGCTACCTATCCATCTATTCTGCAGTACCTGAGGAAGGCCGAAGGAGAAGAGGATGTGAACAGGAGATGCGCAACACTGACCGGGACAATTAGAGGGAAGGAATTAGGCGGTTGGTAGGCTTGGTGATGCGCCAGACAATGCTCCATAAGCTGCACACAGTGTGGCAATGTGGGTCATAATTCCAGTACCTGTTATGAGGTCGTGCCGATGCCCATATTTAGCGATTTGCTCAGAAGAATTTAATTCACCATTCACTATTACTTGTATGGGTTTAAACATCATGTGCCCATATAGATACAGTGAAGTTTAAGTAGGGAGGTTGTGGTTGCGTTGCTGCGCCACACCACAGGTTACATATGTACCGTATTATCTCTCGTAAGAGGTCCCCCCAATAAATGCCACTACTATAGGTACTAGCGCGTTTATGTACTAGTGCAATATCAAATCGCGGCTGTGCCAAGGGAGAGAATTTTCGGAAATCTTCGTGATAGCTCAGGCTGATCGGGCTCCGTCCATAGAATCCGCTACAGTATCTACAATTCTAACTAAATCTCATCTGTGTGCCAACGAAAGTCGTACTCAACACCATCCTCATCCTCCCCATCACCCTCAGTGTCGGTAATTTGCGGGAAAGAAATACCATGACTGCGCTAAGGTTTCCCTATTAGCCTAGTACTTCTCTGAGTTCCTACTGCTCGTGGGTACGGCCGCTGCTGCTCCTTTTCTACGCCCTTTTCCACCTCTGCCTCTTGGTACCTTCGGAACTTAACGTGCCGAGATCGACGCTGGAAGTGAATCACTAGCTCTATGTGTAGCTGTAGAGAGAAATGCCGAGAAAGATTCGCTGGTGTGCGCGGCTGAGGGTGCGGTGCTACTGTTGAGGATGAGCCGAGAGTGAGTCGCCATCTATAACCGGACCGTACTCGTACTTCCTCCCGTGTAGGTTTCCGTTTCCCACCTTGCCCGTCATCCATCCGCCGGTGCTCTGCCCAGCACAGTACTCAGATCTTCAACTCAACTGTTCTGGTCGCTTGGCTCTGGAAAAAGTAGCCGCTGGTGGAGCCAATCGTGGGACCAAGGAATTTGGCTCTTTGCGGGGGCCAGGCCATTGTTTGAACTTAACTGGTTAACGAGTGCGAAGGGTTCGAGGCGAACCGACGGTAAGGTTGCTTGCGAAAGGATTGCCGTGAGGATTTCTACCGTCTGTGGACAGCCAGAGATTGGTCGTCGACAATGAGAGGCCTCATATTCACTGGTGTGGGGTTAACGTGCAGTTGGGAATACTGCCAGCTGTCTCCCCTATTCGGCAGGGCTGATATACCTCCTGGGCTCATCACTTGACGTTGGAAAATGGCTCGGCGCGCTAACCTTAAGCGCGCTAGCTGGCGCTAGTACCTATATCAGTGGTATTTATAGGGGGACCTCATACGAGAGATAATACGGTACTCTACTTACATACTGGAGGCAAGAGTAGGGTAGGTTTGACTTTTTTAGCAACGGATGCATCTTACATGAGTTTTTTTTTTTAATCATTACTCGCATGCGACCTAGGTAGATTATGGCGAGGGGATCTTACATTAATTGATACGGTACATACTTCTCTACATATCGACTCTTGAGAAGAGCGGCTGATATGCCGGCCCAGTAGTGTCTCATTTGTTTCGCCGGGAATAACCTGGTCCGAAAGTTATTTCCTAGGACGTTTGCGGCGTTAAAAACAGTGGGAAACCGTTGTGCGGATGTTTCCGTCGCGAGACAGAGGCCGTTTACGAACATCCACCCTCTTTTACGCGCCGGCTGAGCAGCCGCATCAAACCACGCCCAGATTTGGGATGCAGCAGGGGAGTTCGTCAGGGGCTAGTGACTCAACCAATGGTCGGACTCATGCGCGGGCGGATGCGGAGGCTAGATACATAGGAGAAAACCCGTGGCTGCAAGAGTTGAGGATGTTCCGCTGAGACTGGCAGTGTTATCGAACAGATCAATCGCGGTGGTGATGGGATTGGGTTCGGAGAGATAACAACTTCGGCTGCAAAGGTGACTGTGGAGTCCCACGGTCCACGACAAAAGACACGGTTCGTTCGTGGCAATCGAGCGATGACGCGTCTGAATGCCTTATGTATGCCTCGTGTCGATAGATATCTATGTGCACATTTGTGTTCACATGGATATCTGTGGCGCCATCCGGCCTCGCGATCCCGTGTGACTCAACCAGAGTGGCTCATCCTTTTCGTCATCGCGTCCGGGTTCTGGGCGATCGCGATTCTTCGAGAAACTCAAGAAATAAAGGAAAAAAATACACAACAAAATCTTCATGAGTTCGGTAGTTTTCTCAAGAAGAAAATCCATTCTGACGTGGTAGATTCTACTCGTCCTGCCCGCTCCTGCCCGCTCCTGAACCCCGCATACGGCCAGTTTCAAGGCACTCCTCATCGCAGGATGCATCACAAGGTTTTAACAAATCACATAAATCGGCGGACGCACTAGACTAGCGACCGTGTTTGGACCCTGGTTGTTTCGTCCGCGTGCTCGTGGTTGTCACGGTTGCAGTTGCAGTTTGTTGGTTAGGGAACACAGCAGCCACTAAAAACAAACTTACAGCTTCCCCCAACCAACCTGAACTAATCCCATCCATAAATCACAGCATCCATTCGACACCTACCTCATCACCCAACAACCATCTTTACGACACACTTCCCACCCCACGATCTCGCAGAACCCCGCCCGCGCATTCGCCACCGGAAGAATGCCTCCGACGGCAGCTTGATTCGATACCATCGATAGCCCGCTTTTCTTCCGACAACACAATACACAATACAGTTTCTCTCCCCTGCGCGCTTTACACGATCTATCCACCACCTATTCTCCGTGTTCGCCAACTTTGTTACATTCTTTTCAAGTGCTTTTCGGGGCCGTTTCCCATCGGTACATCGGATAACTGTCGGAATACCTCTTCCACCTCACATTCACACTCGTTCGCCTGCTTGCTTGTCGGCTGGGGGGTTTCTGGGAACTGCGGGATCACGTTCCAACTAGGCACTACCTTGCAGAATTCTGCTGCATCTTGCTGCACGCCACCATCACCGTCGTTGTAGCTTCCTACCGCTTTTCAGAATGGTTAGAGTCTTCCCCTTCAACTTGGTCGGTGCAAACTGTGAGGAAAACAGCAGACGAAACCGCATATCTGTTGTGTGTCCCGAGTAGCTCCAACCCAAGGGAAACCAGTCCGTGCTCGTTTCCGCTGTAGAAGACGAAGATGATGCATATCTTAACGGGACGTTTACTGAAGCTCCGTAGGAACCAAAAGCACTGCTTCCAGTGCTTCCAGTGACAGTCAAGGATGAAGGCCTTACGGTCGTGTGGAATCCTGGCGATTCCACGGAATTTGAGTGCGTACCAACCCATATCCCACAAAAATTTGCTCCGGAAGTCCTACTGAATTTTGTCTCTGTGAACGCGATCTGGTAGTCTTATATTCGTGCACGACTTTGGCGACGGCGTACGGCGCACATGGGCGACACAGAACTTCTTCTGGCCCGAAGAGGTGTTGCCGAAGGAGGTTCCGAATGCAAGAGTCATCATGTACGGATATCCTACGAAACGGTCGCTGGGTGCTCTCCCGCAGCAGGGAACTGAACTACTGGTGGCGATTGCGGAGGAGAGGAAGAAGAGCAAGGTATTTTGGCCGAATATGTGGGATATGAAATGACCGACTGACGGGCTGTCTAGATTAAGGGAAGGCCGGTGGTGTTCATCTGTCATGGATTGGGTGGATTGATATGCAAGAATGTATGTAAATCCTTCTGGGACGTGTCCTTTCTTTTCAGATCAAATGGAATCGAAATTGCTGACTCGACAGGCCATCATCGCTTCAGGCACCTCCAAGAATGCCCAGCGTTTCTTAGCGAACTGCACTCGTGGCATTGTCTTCCTAGGAACTCCCCACAGAGGCAGTAAAGCGTCTCTACAGGCCAAAATCTCGAGGATTGTTAGGCACTTCTCGGCAGAGCAACGCGGCTCAATATCGCTGCCGAGCGGGCGTTCCGGTCTCTGGGATCAGCTCAATACTTTTCCGCACATGATGGATAAATTCCATATTGAGGTTGAGTGCTTCTACGAAGCTTCATCATCGCAGGTGAGATACAATAGATTCCATTGGATTGGAGGGTTTGAATCTTATATTTTTGGCATTCAGGTCGTCGAGGAGGCTGCTGCCACCATGGGAAGAGGAGAACGAACCCATGCCTTGAATACCACCCACATTGAGATGTGCCGGTTCGAGAAGCCAACGGACCCAGGTCTTCAGTGCATTGTTTCCTGCATCAAGAGATTCTGCACACTCCCACAAGACATAGCAAAGCCTGGTAGGTTCCGGCCCAAACCAAGTGCTGGGGGTGCGTCCCTTGCTGATGCAATACAGACGAGAAATACGCCCTACCAGCCAAGCCTCCATTCACACGGAATGTCAACTTCTGTGGCCGGGAAGAAATGCTGGAGGTGATTCGGAAACGACTCTGGCCCAACAGCCTCACGGACGACAACTCGGGCCCCCTCACCCGCAATTCGATCAGTTTGGTTGGGTCTGCAGGCGTAGGGAAGACCCAGATTTTGTTAGAATACATGTACAGATACCACACGCACCAACAGAAGTACTCCTCCGTCTTCTGGCTAAGCGCCGGTACCACTTCGCAATTGCAGGCGAGCGCGTACGACGCTGTTATGGGTATCATCGGGCAGTACGACAAGATATGGAAAACAGCGCCAGACCGTGATCAACTTATCGCCCACTCGCTGAAGATTTTTGAGCCACCAATCATGACTCGCGCTGCATTGATGGAGGCTGCTAATCGCATTTCCAGCGTGCAGCTCCTACGGAACTGGCTGTCGCACGAGTCCAATAACCGATGGCTGCTCATGATCGACAATTACGATCCAGATTCGTTTGAGCTGGAGATTGTGCTCCCAGTGTCGGAGGTTGGCCATATACTCCTGTCCACGAACAAGCCATATGCCTCCCCCGGATCGCACTTGGTTACGGTCACCGACAGCATCGGTGAAGCCCAAAGCGTGGATCTGTTGATCAGAAGCTCTGGCAAAGATCCCGGGACGGTGTCTCGAAACGGTTTGTCCCCCTGTTATGTTTTTCTTACCCTGCTGTTGCTGACCGGAGTGAAGATATGTCATGGGCCGGCAACATCGTCAAGTTGATTGGACAACTCCCGCTCGCGCTGGAACAAGTCGGGGCATACATCGCAGTCACAAAAACTTCCCTGCAGAAGTATCACAAGTTGCTGAAGACGGAACTCGACTGCTCTTCTGATGAGACTGGCGACAAGCATAAGCTTAGCACTATCTGGGGGGTCGCTTGGAGTAAACTTGATATTAAGGCGAAACATCTGCTAGAGTTATGTTCGTTGATCTCTTATGAGGATATTCCATTCAAGCTGCTCAAGGGAGGGAAGGAAGACATTAGCTGGATGAAAGGTATAGAAGGATTCCTATTATGATGAGGCAAGGTCTAACAATTACCATAGATGACCAGACGATATTAGAGGCAGTGGGCAGCTTGCTCGCGTTCTCCTTCGCCACCAGCAAACCCGATGACTCCAGTTTCTCAATCCAACCGTTGTTCCATATCTGGGTGCGTCGGCGTCTTGAAAGAGATGCCTACGCCATGGCCGAGGCCAAGAAGCTTGTCACATACATGGTATCCTCAAGCTTCAACTTCGAGGAAGGCTTGACTTCTTCAGCGGAATGCACTTACGAGCACTTGGTTCTACCACATATTGAACTCGCCACACAGATTTTTGAGATCCAATGCAACGGCTACGGCGAATTCCTAGATCAGAGGACGCGGAAGGTGGCGTACAGTCTAGCGAGAGTCTATGAACGTCTAGACAACCCGCAAAGGTCCGCAGCGCTGTATCAGAGGGCACTGAAGTGGAAGGAGGAGAATGATTGTGTCATGCAGGACTTCAAAATCATGGATGCATACGCTCAAAATCTGCAGTCGCAGGGCAAGCTCGATGAGGCGTTGGCGTGGTATAAGCAGGCGCTGGAGGGAATGGAGCGCGCAGTGGGTGCGAATAATGTCCTTACCGTCTCCATCGCCCAGCATATTGCGATTCTGCACACCGACCGTGGACAGTTCGACATGGCGGTGGTGGAATATAGGCGGGTGCTGGCTGCACAGGAGAAACGGGCGAAGGGACACCCCATCACGCTCGAGACGCAGCAGCGCCTGGCGCTGGTGTATCTCAATCAGGGGAACTATGCAGCGGCTCTGGAGCTGCTGCAGAAAGTTCAAGACGAGAGGGAAAAGAATGTGACTATCGGACCCAGCCACTCATCGACGCTAGAGACACTGGGATATATTGCTAGTGTCCTCGAGAAGCAGGGGCGACACTCCGAGTCGCTAGAGGTGTACCGGTTGCTGCTGGATAGGAAGATGACGTCGCTAGGCGAGCACCACCACTCCACACTCGAGACGCTGGACGGGATGGCGGAGCTGTATACACGACTGGGACGGTACAGGGAAGCATTGGGCTGCCATGAAAAGGTGCTGGATGGTCTAACAAAGCTTTTTGGATCCACCGAGCATCCATGGACGTTCGGGACTATCTCGAAGATGGGGAATATATACCTACGTTTGGGACAGTACGCAGATGCCGAAAAGGAGTATCGAAAGGCATATGCGGGATTCAGAGCGCTAGGTGTAGATGCTCGCGAATTGGAGACGGCGACGAATGTTGGAAAGGTCCTGTGTCTCCGTGGGCAGTATGCTGAAGCGTTGGACTGGAGCCGACTTGCGGAAGGCGGACTCGAGGAGAAGCAGGGGAAGGATGGGATTTCCACGCTAGCGGCAAAGTCATGCACAGCGAACATCCTCCAATCCCAAGGCGACTATTCGCAGGCACTCGCGCTGTATCAACTTGTTCTCTCCGGGTACAACGCAAGATCCGGAGCACAGCATCCGGATACCCTCGCGACGACCTCCGCCGTCGCCGACATCCTCGTCAAGCAAGGCCATTTCCAAAAAGCCTTGCAACACATCATCACACTCCTTCCCCTCCAAGAGAAACTGCTTGGCGATTCGCACCCAGACGTCCTGGCCACGCTCACCACGTACGGCCTCCTTTGTGGCGAGACTGGCAAATACGACCAATCCCTCTCCCTCCACCAGCGCGTCTTCACCACACTTAGCAGTGCCATCGGCAAATCACACCCACAAACCTTCGTTGCCTCCTACCACTTGGCTATGGCGCACGAGAACAAAGCCATCATGCCCGCCGCTTCGGCCAGCTACAATGCCGTCATCTCCGGTCTCCCCGCCGATGATCCGTACACCCTACTGGCCACAGTCGGAATGGGGAATATCCACCGCGTCTCCGAACGCTATGAGCAAGCAAACGCTCTCTACACCACCGCGCTTGCCCGTCTGAGGGAGAAGCTCGGCAGTCGTCACCCAGAAACGATAAAGTGCGCGTGCCACCTTGCCGCCACTGCCGTGAAGATGAAACGGCTTCCAGAGGCGGAGGGGCTGGCGAGCGAGGCTGTGAAGGCTGCGGAGGAAACGCTGGGCGCTGAAAACCCGATCACACTCATGGCGGTGCACACGCTCGCTAAGGTCTATGCGAAGAAGAAGAGATACAAGGAAGCTGCTGCCGGGTTCCAGAAGGCAAGGAAGGCACGGGAGAAGAGCTTGGGCAAGGGACACAAGGAGACACTGTTGAGCGTTCGGGAGGAGAAGAAGGTGAAGAGGAGAAGTTGGGGGTGGATATTCTAAGGTGGAACGGGAGCCGAAGGGGGAGATACTGATTTGACATCTGGATGCAGATTTTTCTTTCTTTTCATATCTGTTGCTTTTTTTTCTCTTTGCTACTTGCGATTACTAGGGCGGATGAGCGGCATAAGTGATGAAGCATGATTGCATGATACTACGGGGTTATGTGTTTTCCTATTTTGTTTGTCTCATTTGTGGTTCAGTTTGTCCGTTCGTTTGGATAGAGTCTAAGATTTGAACAATCTCATTTGTGTTTCCGTATCCGGGTGGATGGAATGAACGTAATGATTATCAAAACTACCGTGGAAAGAAGCACGTTCATTGATATTCCCATTCATCATCTAGAGTACAGTGCAGGCCACCAGTTCTCATCAACACAGGTGACGCAGATGGCTACAGGAAAATTTCCATCCATCTACACGCCCGTTCCGGGAAAGGCCTCCTTGTTACTGAGGACGACCATGCCCTTTTCACGAGAGATATATCCCTTCATGAGACCTTTGTAGACCATGCCAGCCAGGAGACACTCAACCTCCTCCGGCTCGACCTCCTTCCTAGTTCCGCCATCCTTACCCGCAGTAGAAAATCCCATCGCGCGACGAAACTCTTCAACTGGAATTCTGGTCCGCTTACCACCGATTATGAACACCCTGCGGAAGAGGTTTCGCAGCGCGATATCGCGACCACGCTCGAGAGTGAGGTAGATCCGCCGGCGGACGTAGTCGTCTTCGTGCGCCTCAAGCGCCCGGTCGAAGGCTTGCAGGTTGCCGGTCTTGATGGTGATGCAGATAGGCTGAAAGAGGCTCCGGAGGCGGGGATAGTTTTTGAAGAGGGTAGCCGTAGGCAGCTGGTGAGTGGTCATCAGATGAGCGGGAATGAGGTAAGTCAGGATTAGTTCTTGGTTCTTGTAGGATCCCGTCTGACAAAGCTGTAGCGCCTCGAAGAGGTTCTCTTCAGCAGCGACGTAGTCTTCTTCGAGGAAGTTGATGACGCCAACATAGTATTTAAAGGTTACAACATGTGACTTGGGAAAGGTACCGAGTGACGGCATGTCTGTTGTTGTGGCGTTGAGAGCGCGCATCACGTTCTTGCACAATGTTATTGCGTTAAGCTGTCTCTGTTAGTTTGCAAAAAGCAATTGAGGCATCCATGCTTACCTTAAAGTAAGTCTTGAACAGCAGGTTGACAATGTAATAGGTTCCCCACTTTCTGCTCTCCTCCAGAGCAGCCCGATCACTCAAACACAGCGTGAACATCTTGTTGAGGTGTCGGGCAGCATCCTCCAGCTTCTCGGCCTTCCTTCCGTCTTTCTTGTCCTCCTCATCCGCCAGGATCGCAAAATTCCGGAGACACCGACACGATACGTAAAGGACGGGCAGCAGCCAGTTCGGCCATCCGCCATTGGCGAAACCTCTCGATATGGCGCTATTTCGCCGACCAGCATTAGCACCTCTTCCCTACTCCATCCAGAAAAGAAACCTACGTCGTGACGTTACACTGCTTATTGTACGCGCGACCCCAGTAGCCCAAATCACCTTCGTCGCCGACTTGGCGTCCGGTATCTCCACGTTCAAGCTCGTACAAGGCCTCCCAGAACGCGACCGCCGTGTCTACCCACGCCTTCTGCCCCTTGTCGGTGATTCCATTGCGGAACGACGAGATCCCACCGAGTTCCTTAGAAACAGTGCTGCGGATAGCAGTGGGGGTCGACGAGTATGCGAATGACGAAAGGTCACTGCGGGTCGGGTCGAAGAGGGCGCCGATGGAACGTCCATCTTGCGAGACAAGGTAGCCGCGAAAAGTGGAGCTGTATCGGATTAGCATACGTGGTGAAGATGTGGGGGGAGGGGCTTACTAGAAGAGCGACATACTTGGTTGCGGGAGATAGCGAGGACGGCAGTCAAGTGAAAAGGTGGGCCAAGATTACTGCTTATAGTTAAGCCGTTTGAGAAAACAACCTTCCCAGCAACCAAATAAATTGGGAGAAAATTACACAAGGACAGCAACTGTCCAGATGCGTGAGTGTAAGGGCCCAGAGGATGAGATTGAGTGGGAAATTCTTGAAGGAGGAGGTGATGTCAAGTGGTAACTCAACTGACGATGGCGCTACTAGCTCGGAACACATGGTTTCGTGTTCAGGTGCGTGTGGTTGGTGCGCTGTGGATAGATGAGAATGCTATGTATGTATAGACTCGGAAGAAAGAAAACATAATTACGATAGCTACATTCGAGTCCGTTTCAGAAGGCCCCGTGTCCGCGATCACACATATTGCGAATCTAGCGAACCCCCCTCCGCCCAACACCACAGGAACTTGATCAAGCAAGGAGACACTAGAGCTCTACAGATGGCCTTTTCTCCTTCCGTTGAGTTTGTCTCGCTGCACCGAATACACAACCCGCTGCTGCACGGCATTAGAGATTGAGGGTTGGCACGTGATATGGCTACTGTCTTGCAACTGATCGAGTAATCGGGAAATAGAGATCCTACAGAAAGGCAGTGTGAATGCTTGGGTAGAGTTTTGTCGGTTTCGGATCAACATCGCGAATTGGGAGATGCATAAGTATCTAGAGTACATGTACTGCATTCATTTGTCTCCATGATACTAGAATCTATTTCGTCTAGGACCGCTCATTCGTCCCTTTAGCTATCTAGAAATTAGAGATGTTGGGGTAACCAGACCCGCCGGGTAAACACAGAATAGGTTACAAGCCCTAAACCGTCACATCCTACAATCCACGCACGCACCACACGCAAGAATTCAACGCCAAACAGCGGATGTCGTGAACCCCCGATACGACGTCAGCAACAAACGAACCCTACGACAACCCACGACCCACCGACGACTTAATCAACGTGAGCTGATTCACCGCCCCCTGCGCGCCCGCTATCCTCGCCACTGCTCACGAATAAATCGCTAATAATCCGACAGAATGGGTACGTTGCGTCTCCGATTCTTGAGCGAATGCGTCCGAGTGCGGTTGTGGACTCTGCATACGGATTCGGGAGCGACAACAGCAAGCAAGCAAGGACGGGGCAGAACGGCGGAGGTATTTGGGCTACAAGGGATAACTTTGAAAAGAGGTGGACTGGGTGGACGAATGCTGCTGCTGTCGATCTCGAATTCGCAAACTCGTCACATCGAGGCCACGATCAAACCCGACAGCTAGCTACGCGCCATACGTACGGGAGCAAGCAGCTGATTAGGATTGTCTACAGGTCGCCTCCACGAGTACCAGGTCATCGGCCGCAAGCTGCCTTCCGATGAGGAGCCTGCCCCCAAGCTCTACAGAATGCGTCTCTTCGCCCCGAACACCGTCGTCGCGAAGTCCCGTTTCTGGTACTTCTTGAAGAAGCTCCGCAAGGTCAAGAAGAGCGCCGGTGAGATCGTGTCGCTCAACGAGGTGCGCATATTCTGAACAAGCTTCTGACATGAGCTGTCTCCTAATATTATCTACCCCATAGATCCACGAGAAGCGGCCCACCAAGGTCAAGAACTTCGGCATCTGGATCCGTTACGACTCGCGCTCTGGTACTCACAACATGTACAAGGAATACCGTGAGATGTCGCGTGCCCAGGCCGTCGACGCTCTCTACCAGGACATGGCTGCCCGCCACCGTGCCCGGTTCAGGTCGATCCACGTAAGTGCCCCGCGCCGAAGTCCTATACCGATACTGATACACCGTGTAAACAGGTCCTCAAGGTTGTCGAAGTTGAAAAGACCGTGGACATCCGCCGCCCCTACATCAAGCAGCTCTTGTCCAAGAACCTCAAGTTCCCTCTTCCCCACCGTGTGCCTGCTGTCAGGAGGGTCTTCGCTGCCAGACGACCAAGCACTTTCTAAACGGTCCGATGGTGTTGTATCTCTGGTTTTCGTTGTCGACTGCTCTGGGAGTTTGGTGGGCACGAGTGGTACTCGTGGGTGACGATCCGCAAGGATAATTAAACACTTGCGAAATTCAAAAAGTCGTCGATCACTCCATAGTCTTCGATGTGAGAGCTGTACCAAGCGTGAGCAAATCGTGCCGCCAGCCTGGTACTCAGTATGAAACTCACCTACTGTAATAAGTGGTCATTTGCGATGATAAATCAGCATCCAATTATACGCTCGTCCCAACTTGTACTCCTAAGCTATATCCCATCAATTTAAGTCATTCGCTCTCCTCAATTATATTTCCACGCAATACGAATCATCAACCTCTCCATTCCGCATATCCTTTCGGCCGCAAAAGCTTTGGAATTGATGCGTGAGGATAGAGAGCTTCAAATATGGGAACACTGTACCAAGAAAATCTTGATCACCAACACATGTGAGGTTGTGTATATTCCATGGTTTTAGTACGTCTATATCTATGTAGCCCCACCATAGGATCATCGAGAAGAGCGTCATTCCCACTCGGAACTTACCAACATCTGCACATCTACTGTATCTGGCCATCTACAAAACTCAGCTGTAGGTCGATATAATGATCCCTGTACTATCACTCGACTTTCTTTGCGGCTCAAGGTTGTGGTTGATGTGGCCTTTGGCTTTGCCGAGCCACGATTAACTGCGAAAAGCAAGCAATACAACTCCTGAAGTCGAGAACCTCACCTACCAACCACCACCCTACCTTTCCCCGACGCGATAGAACACTCTTTTGTCCGCAGAATCCAACGATCTCTCCCAATCCTCCTTAACCCAAACAAATCCGCAATGGTACGTCCGCTCCAAGCTGTGCTCTCCCTTTCCTCCACGGCAGCGAACTGACACAAACAGTCTTCTTCACCTCGTGCCGCTTCCCCCGCCAACGCTGGCGTCGTCTCTGGCTCCGAGAGCCGCGCAACTGGTCGCCCCAGCTCACCGACTCCTCCAGGTGGTCCCAAAACCGCCATCCGTCGTCGCGCTGCGCAGGACAGGGCCCAGAAGGTGGCGAACACTCGTCCCAGCTCCACGCGTGCGGCTGGTGCTGGCGGTTCGAGCTCCACCATGCTTAGTATGTAACCCGAGTGTATATGGGGGGAACCAAGGAAGGGTGAAGTGGGAATGCGTGCTAATGTTCGGAATAAAGAGCTCTACACCGACGAGTCCCCCGGCCTCAAGGTCGACCCCGTCATTGTCCTGGTGCTCAGCTTGGGATTTATTTTCAGTGTTGTCGCTCTGCACAGTATGTTCACTTCGCTCTCTCTCCACCGCTAGCCATTCACAGCTAATTCCGCCCGCAGTCATCGCCAAGGTCACTCGCAAATTCGCGGCATAAACGATAAAACAGGGGGCAGAGGGAGGGAGGGAGTCTCCTTGTTTTTTTTTTTTACTGGGCAGAGGGGGCAACCTATATTAACTGAATTGGGTCGGATCTGTACAGCCAAAGTGTTCATCGGGTGCATTGTTTCTTGCGGGTCTTATTTTTTTTCTTGTTCGCCCGCCTCTGTTTTTTCATAGGGTATGTATAATGAATGGAAAGGCGAAGTGGGATTGGAGTTTACTTGGTGTGCTGCGTGCACGGTTGGAGTGCTCCTCTACGGTGGTGGAAGTGGGATTTGGTCTCATACTGTTGACGGTTTAGGGTCACGGCGAAGAGAAAAGAAAAAAGCGATTCCTCAGACATCGGTGCATCAATTCGAACGTGCTTTATACTAGTATACAACCACCCACAACTACGCAAAGATCTGCAGAGTACCCAAGTAATCCCTGGGGTTGTTGAACCTCAGATTCCTATCCAACGAGGAGATGCTCTGCAACTCATCTTCCGTCATGTCGAAACTGCAAACATCCAAGTTCTCCGGCAGCCGGTGCTTCGAGTTAGTCTTTGGAACAACCGCAATACCACGCTGTGTGCTCCACCTCAGCAGCACCTGGGCGGGGGTCTTCCCATGTGCATCAGCGATCTTCTTGATGACAGGGTGGTCGAAGAGCGTTGGTGTGTCTTCGGCGTTCTTGAACGCGAGCTCGAGGAACGACTGCGGGCCGAAGGACGAGTACGCGGTGAGGGCGATACCGTTCTCCTTTGCCAGTTCGACCAGCGACTGTTGAACGAGGTAGGGGTGCAGTTCGACCTGCAGCACCGCTGGCGGAATGCGCGCGTACCGCAGGACATCCAGCAACAGTCCGCCCTGGAAGTTGCTCACGCCGATGCTCCTGAACAGTCCTTGGTCGTACAGGTTCTCGAGGGCCTCCCAGGTCTTCTGGATCGGCACGCGGATTGGCTTGACATTTCCGTCGAGATCTTGCCAACCGCTAGGGTAGGACACCGCCGGGTCGACATACTTGATCGCCACAGGGAAGTGAATGTGGAACAGGTCAAAGTACTCGAGACCCCACCAATCGAGCTGTTTTCGGACGATGGGCTCGACGCGGTCGTACTCGTGGAAGGTGTTCCACAGCTTGGACGAGATGAAGAGGTCGGAGCGGGTTACGAGGCCGTCAGCGATGGCGCGCGCGACACCTTGGCCGCACTCTTTCTCGTTACCGTAGTCTGAGGGGAGTATCATGTCAGGGGGGAAGCGGCGTCGAGGAGGAGGAGGAGGAGGAGAGATGACATACCGAAAGCGCCATCGAACAGACGGTATCCAGCTTTAATAGCTTCATAGACGACATCAGAGGCCGACTCCTTAGGGACCTTCCAGAGACCGAATCTTCATTGCACCCGTCAGCGACATCTCGCACCATCCAACGTTTCAGGAGGAAGGCACGAACCCGACCAGCGGCATATCCACTCCGTTGTTGAGCTTGACATTGGGAACGTTGACCATTGTTGCGATTTGGGATTGAGATAGTAGAAGGCTTGCATGAAGAATATATAGGGCGTAAGATGGAGCGGAGAAAGAAGCCGCTTTATATTGGCCACTTCCTGCACTCGATTGATGCCTCTCCCGCCCGCTATCATCGCCAGGCGGCACCACAGGTATGTAGCACTAGCCAAATACTGAGTTAAAAAACATCATTTATCCATCGGCCCAAAAACAATTTATCCGGCTCTTTTAACCCATGAGCTCCATCACCAGTCCAAAGGAGAACATTCCCGTCCGTCCCAACTGTGGTCCCCAATCGGCCCCGGACGTAATGCCATCGGTTCCCTTTTCCCCACTACAATGCCATCGGGCGGCTGGCTACCAGCTAAATAATGGACACCAGTCGCCGGGTCGTTAGAAAAAAACAATACCCGAAAATTAATAGAACAACGCATTTTGTTTCCCGTTTTGTGGCTGCGACCCACCAGCAGCAAAGTGGGTGATCTCTGTACATGTCCGGCAATTGTGACCAACACTGTTACACTGCTGACAGCGCTGCGGAGCATTGTCCGGAACCTCTGGTAAAGCTGCCTGAACAACCGCCCTTCGCATGGTATCCTTTGGGCGGCCTCGAGGTCTTTCTAGAAGGCGGGGGGAGGGGGGAACGGTGACACGATAGCTATAGATTCAAAACCGATGGCATTATAGAGGTTTGCCGTTTCGATATATCTGGCATGGGGATTTTAGGCAGAATAGTTTCGGCAGAGATGGATAACTGCGCCAAAAGGACGGGGCTTGCTTGGGCGGATATGCGTGAGCAATACTGGGTCCGGGGAGAAGTGCGGCGTGGCTGGCTATGTGGCTACTGATTGAGGATTTTCCAGATGGCGGTGGAAGATGAGACAGATGACATCTCATGACTCGACCCCAAGTAAGTCCACAAGTGTCAGTATAATATGCACAAATCGCCGAATACATGGACGAAAAACGTCCGGTCATTTGTTGTTCCGTAACATCGTAACGTACCAATCCTATATTACAAGAAAAGAAACTCACCCTATTCCCCTAACTGTTAAAACGCAATCTTCTTGACCAACCCATCCATCTCGCGCTCATAGCAGCGGTGCTGGCTGATGGCATACGCAAACGCGCTCGAGAACGCCGTCTCACTTGGCTCAATGGAGAGACTCTTGAGCACACCAGCGTCCGTGTTCCATCCGGTGACCACGCCATAGCTAGTCACAATCTTGCCCGAAGCCTGATCAATCGCCAAATCCACACCGGGGAGGAGCACAGCTTCCTGGAGGAAGGACACTCCGTCACCAAGGGCACCAATAGCCTTCAAGTGGCCGAAAGCCTCACGCGCCCATTGCACTGCACGGCCGTTCTCACGAAGCGTAAGAATACTCTGGGCGCCCGGGCAGATGAAGACGGCGTCAAACAGTGTCGAGCGCATACTTTCGAGATGGTTATCTGCCATGACCGCGGGACCGAAACCGGGGCTGATAAGGTGACGTCTCGGGGCAATGGCGAAAGTGATTGCTCCCAGGGACTTGAAAGCGGCACGTACGGCCGTGAAAGTAGCGAGATCGAAGCCGTCGGCGATAAGCATTGCGATGCGACGAGAGACAATGGTGGGGTTTTCACCAAAGAACTCGGTCTGCGAGAGGCGTGGGGCGGTCTTGCCATGGTTTTGACGTTTGGCGGTTTCGGGGGCCTCGCCACCGACCATTTTGGCGACAGATTGGGCGAGTGAAAGGTCAACATCCGTGAGGCGCTCCGTCATGCGCTTATAGACAATGGGGTCCTCGCAATGGGAGAGCTCGAAGGCGAAGGCGCCCTGCAGGTGGATCTTCTCATGAGGAGACAGTGAGTTGTAGAAGAGTTGTGCTTGGTTGTAGTGCTCCTTGAACTTGGGCGCGTGCATACGCTCCTTCATGCCCGAGATGTTTTCGCGGAACTCGTGGTAAGCGCCAGATTCACCGGTTTGTCTGGCATGAGGCGTGGCGTCGAAGCGGTTGGGCCAATAGTTGACGGTACCCTTGTGAATGTGGTGGTTCTGGGCGCCGTCTCGGTTGAAGTTCATGAACGGGCAAACTGGCTTGTTAATGGGAAGTTGGGCGAAATTGACACCAAGACGTGAGATCTGGGTATCAAAGTAGGAGAAATTACGGCCTTGAAGGAGAGGATCATCGGAGAAGCCGATTCCGGGGATGACATGGGAAGTACAGAAGGCCACCTGCTCGGTTTCGGGGAAGAACTCATCGACGTTGCGATTGAGGACGAATTCACCGATGTTACGGACAGGGATGAGATCCTCGGGCCAGATTTTTGTGGCGTCGAGGATATCGAAGTCGAATTTGTGCTGGTCCTCTTCCTTGATGACCTGGACCCCGAACTTCCACTTAGGGTAGCATCGATTCGCGATGGCTTCGATCAGGTCCCTACGGTGGTAATCGGGGTCTTGACCAGCCAGCTTCAAAGCCTCGTCCCAAACGAGGGAGTGGACGCCGAGCTCCGGGGTGTAGACAAACTTGACAAAGTGCCTCTCACTCTTGTCGTTGATCAGAGTGAAAGCTGCGGGATACATTAGCATAGCAAAACTCAAGGGAGCAGTGTTATTGACTGACTGTTAACTCCGAAGCCTTGCATCATGCGGTAAGAGCGAGGGATTGCTCGGTCACTCATAGTCCACATGAACATGTGAGTGCTTTCGGGGTGGAGGTACTGGAAGTCCCAGAAATTGTCGTGGGCAGACTGAGCCTGGGGTATCTCATTGTGGGGCTCCGGCTTTGCTGTGGGTTGGTGAGCACAAGGCCGATCTCAAGAAATCGTGCACAACTCACCAGCGTGGATAATGTCGGGGAACTTGATAGCGTCCTGGATGAAGAAAACGGGAATGTTGTTTCCAACGATATCCCAGTTGCCCTCGTCGGTGTAGAACTTCATGGCGAAGCCTCGTACATCTCTGACGGTATCGGCGGATCCCCTGGAGCCGAGGACAGTCGAAAAACGTACAAAGATTGGAGTTGTACGGGTAGTGTCAATGAGGATCCCGGCTGAAGACAACTCGGGGATAGCCGTGTGCAGCGTAAAGTAGCCGTGAGCGCCAGTTCCACGAGCGTGCACGACACGCTCTGGTATCCTCTCATGGTCAACTGTAGTCTGTCAGTGTCCTTGCCGATCTCTCGTGAACCACCAGTCAACCAACATCTCATGATCTTCTCCCGCGCGATCTGGTCCTCAAGCAGTGAAGGCCCTTGCTGCTTGTCCAACACAACTTGCAGCCAATGATCTGTATCCTGGACTTTGACTCCATGGTCGGTGGTCATTCTGTTGCTTGACTTCATGGCGTCGATTGTGTTGGGCCACAGATCAAGGATCTTGTTGTTTGTCGTCGTAACATCGTTGATCTTATGGGAGGCCGACTCCTTGGCCGCGTTCAACGACTCTTGGAGCCGCTGGAGTGTGCTCGACATCTCTGCTATGTCTTTTTGCTGAGGAATTGGAGGTAATTGGGGGCCGGTTACCGTGGAGGGAATTCACTGCGTCAAAAGGCTGCGTTTGTTTGTGCGGGTTGGGTCCAGTGTGCAACAAACTCCAGCAACTTAAGTATTCCCTCCCATCCTAGCTTTGATCCTCCACACCCACTGCGCTGGAGGTTGTATCTGACGCAGGAATGACGTCCATTCATTACACCATCATCGGCCAGCCTAGCACCGAATCCTGAGTCGTCTAAGCGAGGGTTTTGATCGCAAACATGCCGCGAGCGGTATCTAGAGTAGAGTGGCGATTAGCAGTCGTTCACAGCAAGGCGTCGACGATCATTGATATCATGACTTCACTACCCCCGAAGAAACCGATCCTTACTAGATGAAGGCACCATAGTAACACAACGACGCCCAAAAGAGAGAGTATGGCCGGTATCACCGGCGAGAATCCGGGCCAGTATTCGAATTTGGCACAGATGTAATCCGCATCACCACTTGAAGTTTTGTAAAGTACCCAGAGTATTGGTAGACGGGTTGCTTATGTGAGCTGGTCACACATGCTGAGAATACTAAAGGGACGACTCATCACCACATTAAGCAAAACATATTGAACTCCATGTAAAGAAGCCTTTTTTTCAAGAAGGAGGCTTTATCTGGCAAGAAACTCACGACTGTCGTATTCCTAGGTAAAGTATGAAATATGTATCTTGCTCTGCGGAGCTGGCAAGTGCCAAGCGAAGCAAGCCACCGCTAAGCCCCATGTGCTTGACTTCTTCCAGAGCGTATCAGTATGTACTCACAAGGCTGATCCTAGTTAGTGAAATGCTGGAAATCCTATTGGCTGCAAAACTCTGTAGGGCCCAGCCCTCATCCCAGTCACACACCAAAACTCTCAAGTGCGCACACACCACAAGACTCCGCGATAATTGCGAAATCGCCGACCGACCCGTACTAACCAGCTATTGCAACCCAGCAAATAAACGAGACCGATTTCTTGACAGCCGCTCAGAAATCCCCAGGTATGTCCTCCTACGGCTCCCTCAGAAAACAAAAGCCAACGACCAAAGCTGGTTCGAAATCTCAACGACAGAAATGGCTCCCCCCAATACCAACAAGCCCGGACGGTCCGCCCTCGCCGACGTCGTCGCTCGCGAGTACACCATCCACCTCCACAAGCGCATCTTCGGTGCGTCTTTCAAGAAGAGGGCTCCCCTTGCCATCAAGGAGATCAAGTCCTTCGCCAAGACCGCCATGGTTCGTTATCCGAGATCAATTGCGACCTCATCCATCGGAAGCATCTCCGCATCCCCCATCATAAGCAGGCATATTTGGGGAATACTCTTCTGTGGGGACGTGGGGCGCTGGCGGTGCTTTGGATAGAGCTAGGACAGCTAGATGTACACGGTTGAGTAAAATGGCTGACGGATGTTGGCAAACTAGGGCACTGAAGATGTACGCCTCGACCCCCAGCTCAACAAGGAGGTCTGGAAGCAGGGAATCAAGGGCGTTCCTTACAGACTCCGCGTCCGCATCTCACGCAAGCGTAACGACGAGGAGGGTGCCAAGCACAGGCTGTTTTCGTACGTCCAGGCCGTGAGTGTGAAGAACCCCAGGGGTCTTCATGTGAAGAACCCCAAGGGGCTTCAAACCGTGGTGGTGGGTTGCTTCCCGTTCCTCTGTCTACGGGATACCAGCAATATCGGAGTTGAGATTGACGGGTTGGTGCTGCTATACAGGTCGACGACGCATAAACGGGAGTCGCTGGGAGACGGTGGTTTCCACCATTTTTCACCTTTGTATTCAAAAAAAAATGCAAACGTTTACGGGGTACCATCATCTTCTTTCGGTGTAATTCGGGTTGGTGTTTTATTTGGGGTTCTTTTTCTTTTTTGCGGAGGCATTCTCGATGGGAAGTCTGGCATTGTGGAGTTATTGGGTTCTTACTGGAGAGCTTCCGGATTGCAGCAGAACCTGTCTATCAAGCATGAGATGTACCTCGCGAACAACACACGACACAACGCGATCAAACCTCAATGCTCATGATCAATGCCCAATGCTTGCTTGCTCGCTCGATGCTCCAATCGCGGCTTCTCAATAGCACAACTAGGCGAGCATCAAATGGGATATTCCGCATGATTCACTCGCCACCATCTTCATGTCATTTCCAAAACAAAATCGCGCAAATCGATGATGTGGTTCATTCCTCTTCTTCCTGCCGAACCCCTACCCAGCATGGCAGTCACGAGAAGCGAGTGATATCGCACAGACACCAAACGAGGTGTGTTTTGTGGCCCGTTCCTCTTTGGCTCTGTGGCTTGCCTCGCTGGCTGGTCTGAAAGTCAACGCAGCCGTGTGTCTCGACTGGACAACACGTGTCCGAGCAAGAGACAGGCCGACAAATGATCTGGCCCGCCCCAGAGGCAGCGCAACAACCCAACCCAACAGCAGAAGCAACCAATAACAGCGACAACCGTAGGACAACAGACCTTGCGGACTTGTCAATAGCAATCCATGGTGCCGATGCGGATGGACATCGAGAAGTTGTCTGGACGCCTGGATCCTTGCGACGATCGAGCGCAAAAAAATATATTCGTGACACGAGTTCGATTCGCTAATGGTGAGTGAATTTCTCTTCCTCCTGTTGCTCAGCTTCCTCCTCTTCCTCTTCTTCCAGCTTTTTTCTGTCTTGAGTAAGATGACGATGGCGCTGGAGATATCGACACCATCGGCAGCACCAGAACCAGAGCCGGCACCAGCACCAACATTGGTCAATCAATCGATTTCCCATCGGTCTGGCTTCTGGGACTTGGGAGGAACACTCCGGGCCGATACATGGCTTCAAAGAGGGCCAGTCTGGTTGACGAACGGACGGGTCTTCGTGGCGAGAGCTCCGGAAGTGTTACACGACATCCCGCGGGACACTGATTGGACGGAGACTGACTGCAGCAACTCGTGGTGAACTGTCGTTTCTCCTCTTTTCTGGGTGTAGGGGGGGGGGGGAACGACCACTCCCTTCCCTCCTGAGCTGTCTGTCTGATGATGTAGGCATAGTAACTGTATCTAATGTACTCTACAGCTTGCCAACGCAGCCAGCGATTCCATCTTGTTTGAGAATTTCGCTTGAGGGGTGATATATAAAACATCTCCATCCCGCATAGGACGGCTATCTCTCTCTTCTTCGGACGAAAAGTGAAGTGAAGCGAAAAGAAACGGACGGCAGAATTTATTTACGGACGGGTATTTGCAGGAAAAAAGCAAGCACGCACGCACTCAATCAACCAAGCAAAGCCCGACAGACAAGACGAACACCGTGGGAACAGAAGGAGTCCCAACACCCACATCTATTTTCCCCCAGAAGTCACAGAACAACCATCACAATTTTTTCTCCAATCGATCCTATCGAGTGGTTCGCCCTGTGCACGGACACGCTCAGCGCGACCATGGCGCCGATGAGTTCACCGCGGCGCCGGTCCTCACCTCTGGGCACTGCCCTCACCATCATCCCGTGTCTGCTCGCCATCTCCATCTTCACCGCGCTGCAGCACCTCTACAACACCCGGCGGCGTCTGACGGCGACACCGATTTATCACCCAGTCTTGCTCTTTCGTGACCCGCGACACTGCCTGTCCCACCCGGCGAACCGTGTCTTTTCGGTGCGTGCCGACAGGAACATCCTAGCCTCTGCGCCGCTGGCCCACTGCTTCTTTGAGGCCGAGCTGGTGGAGGAGGAGTGCAGACTTGTCACCCGCGTGGACCGAAGGAACATGAAGGAGGTGCTCGGCTGGATGATGGATGTGAAGCGGGGTTGCGATAAGGTCGCTGGGCTGAAGAGTCCGCTTCCGTGGGGAAGCAACGAGATGGAGGCCGAGGACATCGAGACGGAGTGGGTTAGACTTGTTGCAAGAGGCCTGAAGAGGGCCGGGAGCAGGCTCTGGAGCAAACTCGAGACATGGAAAGGCGCCATGTATGGAGGGGAGGATGATGAAGGCCGCGGTTGGTGGTACGATGATCAGTACGAGGATGAAGAGTGTGAGGGGTGGTTTGAAGTTTGGGAGGCCGTGGTCAAGAATCGCTGTGAAGGATGGGTGGTCGAGCCGGAACATCAGGGCTACATCTCTCTGGAAGACGACGATGAGGTATGTTTCTTGCCTCCTATCATCCTCAATTCCCAGGCAAATGCTAATGAGATGTAGGAACCATTCACATGGGTCAACCTCACCAAGCCGACTCTCAAGGCCTTCGATGGCGAGTGGGTTTCACGGAGAAAACACAACATGTACCGAGTCCTCTGAGAGAACTCGGCGGGAAGGAGCTCTGTACAAAACACATTCCTCGACGGGATACACACATACACACATACACACGAGATTTCTTCTGTTTACTACGACGGATTGGAGGATATTCATCACGTGGGACGATCAGGGCGACGGACTATCACGACGGACGGTCAATTGGGAGAATTATCAATCGAGCGGCAGGCGAACATCGTACAAGCCGCGAGGACGAACACGGACGGATTTATTGCATTTTTGGGGGGATGGGCATGGGGAGGATCTGGAACCAGGGCATTGGGACCACCTGCATATCGCATTTTTGGGGTTTCTGGAGTTTTTTTTTCTCTTATGTTTATACACTACCTACCTAGACACCCCCCCAATCCACCATCGTGCGAGGGGACTATCTGTACGATTATCACGACTAACGGCAACACGAAATACATGCCTTATGAACGGTCTATGGGCCGGAAAAAACTCGAGTCTACCACCGAAGAATGTGTGAATATGACGATAAGTGAATCAAGTGCACACAAGCATTAATACAAAACTATTAGTCGCTCCAACTGGCGAAAAAAAATGAAATCGAACGATGAAATGGGAAGAAGAAACATGCAAAGACGGGAGGGTAATTGTCAACTGGCAGAACGCAGCAAGAAAGGAGCCCCGAAGCAACCCAACCCCAAAACCGGACATGAAGCAACGGCAGAAAAAAAAAAAAGTCCTCACCCGTGCCCGGTGACGATCCTCATGTCGCTTCGAACTACTTCATCGTGCTGCCCGGGCCGCCATTCGCCATCTGCGCGAGTTGCTCATCGGTCCTGTTTCTCTCCGTCAGCTCCTCTCGCCATACCCGCCGCCTCTCCCTCCTCCTCCTCCTCCTCCTCCTCCTCCTCCTCCTCAACTCCTTCCGTGCGCACGTTCCCGGCCGGGGAAACAAGGAGGGAACCTACGTGGACTGATGGTACTGGCAGATGGTACAGCGCAGTTCCTTTCCCAACTTGATCGGTATCAGCGGGATGAAGCAGAACGTGAAGAAGGTGCGACGCTTTATCGCCGTCACGGCGGCGTTGTGGCAATGCTGTTCTCCCCCCACCTGTGTTAGCTGTGGGAGTTCCGGGGGAGATGGGCACGCAAGGGGATGGCGTGGGGGGGGGACGCACAGGACAGACGACGCGGAGTCCCTCGTAGCCGCTGAGCTGACCCGAGAAGTCGGCGGAACCGCAGGTAAAGAAGAAGAACATCGCGACCAGCGATGTGGACAGTGTGAGCGGTAGGTAGGCAGTAGGTAGTGGTTGTTTCGACGGGTGTGGTGCGGTGTGGTGCGGTGTTTGCAGGAGGACAGCGAGTAGATGAGACGAGACTTGCGGCTTACATAGTTATGCGACAGAGGAGATCGCAGTGGGGGCTGTGCTCAAGGGTTCCAGGAACATCATTGCATACGCTCCGAAACGGATACGGTAGGCATGTGACCTATTTCGGGGCAGGGCGCTGACGACGCTTTGCTTGAACTTTTTTTTTTGTCAATCGCGTGTGACCTATCCAGATCACGGTGGATGTACGCACTGTCCACTGCCCGACCCCGGCCTCGATCAGTTGTATCTAGCTCCCCAGCCTTCGTTTGGGCTCCTTTTTTTTTGTTTCTTCAATACATACTCGCATGCGACCAATTTTGATCATGGATTGAAGACAGGGAAAGAAGAAACCACGTTCACCTGGACCACGACATCCTCAAACTCGCTTCATCGGGGGTCACTTTCTCTGCGTAGCTCCCTCGACTCTCCCAACCTCTGGAATTCAGAGCAGACACCATTCCCTCAGCTTGGTTTTAATTTCACCCCCCCCCCAGATCCGTACGCCGAGGCATCATCCCTCAAAACCCTCTCCGGATGAGTTTTTGCATGTCTTCCCAGGACACAGGTGGGTTTTCATCTGACATCTGGGGCCGCTTGAAATCTAACGACGTTCTATGTACGTACCTTGGCCATACGTCCTACCAGGTAAATATGCGCGGATACGGGCCGGCCCCTATCAACCAAGCTGTAGCTACATAATCGCGAGCAGACCGCGATCGCTGGGCTCCGTCGCAGGCGATCTCTCCGCCCGAGCAGCCTAGCCAGCCTCCCCTTCGTTTCGTGGACCGGATCCGGGCGTTGTGGGGGGGGGAGTACGTGCATAATGTATGCACTCAGTGGTACGCCTTCTCGCTTCTCGCTTTGTTTCCATGGTACATATGCCACCGATGAAGCTATGTGGAAGAACTGCTCACCAGAAACTCCCCCGACTGTGCCTAGACCCCGTGACGAGTGCTCCCCTGCGAAGTTGTATGCATGTAGCAAGTACATACGCACATCTTCACGACTACCGGCTCAGGAGCCCCCCGACCGGGCACATGCACAGACCGTCGCCAGCAGCCTCGGAGCATCCATAGAGGTATCTCCGACCCTCCCCGACCTGGGCAGAGTACAGCACGCCACGAGTGACGACCCGTGACGTCCGCGCTATCCGTCCCCACCCCAAATCGAAACACCCCCGGGGCAGCTGCGACACCGAGTTCTCGGGGGCCATCCACCACGCGCCAGCACAGCGCAGTACGGTACAGCGAAGTGGCGGCGGGGAGTGGCGAACTGAGCAGCGACGTGGCTGATCCGCGGACGCCCCTCTCCCTTCCCCGCGGCGACAGGATTGGACGACCGCGGGGGGGGGGGGGGGGGGGGCCGCGCGCCGCCCCCCCGGGGC
>Ga0307508_10000148_pt1 | contig 83535 bp, 113 predicted proteins | sample 9_EM_MG_FD_203089 | JGI IMG/M metagenome (GOLD analysis project Ga0307508, IMG submission 203089) | Populus trichocarpa ectomycorrhiza microbial communities from riparian zone in the Pacific Northwest, United States - 9_EM | ecosystem: Host-associated > Plants > Roots > Unclassified | place... | reverse complement strand
CCCAAACAACCCCCAAAAAAAACAAAAAAAAAAACCCACATAAAAAAACGGCCCCCCCCCCCCCCCCCCCCCCCCCCAACAAATAAAGAAATCCACTTCTCTACTTAGATCTCCCCGCATCGTGAACGGTCTTGATGATCGAATCGACGACGGAAGGGTCGGATAGAGTGGATGTGTCACCGAGCTGGTCCTCCTCACCCGAAAGTATCTTTCTCAGGATTCGCCGCATGATCTTTCCGGAGCGCGTCTTGGGCAGGTCGTTGACGACGTATACGCTCTTCGGCGCCGCGAAGGGGCCGATCGACTTGCGGACCTGGAGGATCAGGTCCTTGCGGAGCTCGGGCGTGTCCTTGAACGCGTCCTTGACGGCGACGAACGCGTTGACGGCCTGGCCCGTCAGCTCGTCCGCGGTTCCGACGACCGCGGCTTCGGCGACGGCGGGGTGGTGGATCAGAGCCGCCTCGATCTCGGCGGTCGAGAGGCGGTGGCCACTGACGTTCACCACGTCGTCGACACGACCGCGGATCCAGTAGTAGCCCTCGTGGTCGCGGCCGGCTCCGTCTCCCGTGAACTGCGACCCAAAGTCAACACCGATCCCCGGTTGGATTCAGAGGTCCACCGAGATACGCACATAGTAGCCCTTGTAGACGTTCAAGTAGGTGTCCATGTACCGTTGGTGAGCCCCCCAGACGGTCCTGGCCATGCTGGGCCACGGCTTCTTGAAGGCCAGAACACCCTCGACATTGTTACCATGCAGCTCCTCGCCCGAGACCGGGTCGATGATGGCGGGGTCGATACCGAAGAAGGGGAGCGAGGCACTGCCGGGCTTGGTGGGGGTAACACCTCCAAGGGGAGTGATGACGTGTGATCCCGTCTCGGTTTGCCAGTAAGTCTGCCACGATGTCAGCCAAGGTGTTGCGTATTAGCGCGGGGGATATGGGTTCCTTACGTCCACGACGTGGCACTCCTCCTTTCCGACTTTCTCGTGATACCAGGTCCAGACATCCTCAGCGATGGGCTCTCCGACAGAGCCCAACACTCGCAGGCTCTTCATCTCCTTGATGTGGTGGTCACCGGCCCTCTTGAGCAGACGGAGGGCGGTGGGCGCAACGTAGAACTGGGTGATGTGGTGCTTGCTGACGATGTCCCAGTACCTCGAGAAGTTTGGGTAGACGGGCGTTCCCTCGAAGACGAGGGTGGTGACACCGAGCAGGAGCGGCGCGTAGACGCAGTAGGTGTGGCCAGTGATCCAGCCGATGTCTCCGGCGGTGCCGAGCTTGTCACCGGGGTGCAGGTCAAAGACGTACTTTCCGGTCATGGCGGCGCCGAGCAGGTATCCGGCGGTGGTGTGCATCACACCCTTCGGCTTTCCGGTGGAGCCGGAAGTGTACAGCAAGAACAGAGGGTCCTCGGAGGACATGAGCTCGGGAGCGCAGTAGCCGGGGTGCTTGCTGGTCTCCTCGTGCCACCACACATCGCGGCTCTCGGTCATGGGAACCTCGGTGCCGGTGCGCTTGAAGACGATGACGTTGTGGACGTCCGGGCACGACTTCAGAGCCTCGTCGACGATCCTCTTGGTGCCGATGTTCTTTCCACCACGCTTTCCCTCGTCGGTGGTGATGACGATCTTCGAACCGGCATCGAGCACACGGTCCCTCAGAGACTCGGACGAGAAACCCGCGAACACGACCGAGTGGACGGCACCGATCCTGACGATGGCCAACAGAGCCACGACAGCCTCGGGGATCATGGGCATGTACACAGCGATGGTGTCACCCTTCTTGGCGCCCATCTGCTTGAGCACAAGGGCGAGCTTGGAGACCTGCCGCAGGAGCTCCCCATACGTGACAATGCGGCCTTCGGTGGGCTCATCGGCCTCGTAGATGATGGCGGGCCGGCTGGGGTCCGCGAACACGTGCCGGTCGACGGCGTTGTAGCAGGCGTTGAGACGGCCCTCCACGAACCAGCTCGCATCTCCACGCTCGAAGCTGCCGTGGCGGACCGTCTGGAAGGGGATATCCCAGTGGAGGAGCTCGCGCGCCTTCTCGCCCCAGAACTTGTCGGGGTTCTCAATGGACTCGCGGTACTCGGCCTCGTACTCCTCGAGAGTCAAATAGGGCTTTGAAGGGTGCTTCCTGTGCGATTCCAATCAGCGTCAAGAAAGCGTTCACGCTCGACGCCTTCGGAGAAGCAAGTGGGGTTGTGGATTTTCGGCTTGTTCCGGGGATACTCACTCAAAGTATTTGGAGGGGACTGGATAGGTTGCGACCTGGTGGTCATCGATCGCAACGGGCCCACTCTTGGGAACGACATCGCCTTCGGACATCTTTAATGGTGGGGAGAAATCTTTGGAGATTGGTCTGCAGCAGTGGTGAGGGCAGTCTTCCCACTGTAGCTGCGGAGCTTTGCAGCGAGTGGGCTTTTGGGGCAGGGCGGAAGAAGTGGACGAGGAGAGAGGAGTTTTTGGATTGATGGAGATGAGTTGAGGAGAGGGATGCAAAGAGGGAGTGGCGGACAGGGGAGGGCAGTGGGGGTGGTGGTGGGTGGACGTCGGGTAGATGGATGGCCTTGATTGTGAGGGGTGCAGAACAATGGCGGCAGCCGCACGGTGGTCGCTTTAGAAATTCCGCAGCACTCCACGGCGAGCAGTGCACGCAGATGGGCACGAGCAATTACGTACCCCCCCCGGCAGGTACAGAACGGGGGCGGAAGAAAGTGCATGGGGGCAAAGATGGGATATGTATCTATCTAGCAGCAATATCACTCGCAATGACAGTTGCGGGTGCTAGGCATTTATTTATTTATTCATCATTCGCATGCGACCTATCTACATAGATCATGGCTGATGGCTGATGGCTGATGGGACCCTCGCGGCCTCGATAGATTGTGCCCGCTGGGTCTTGGCTTAACTACGTTATTGTCCGTTCCTATTCACTCTCTTTTCGAGGTCAAACGTCAACCCCCTCAGAAGTCCAGGATACAGGCCGGTCGCCATCGCAGCAGAACCTCCCTTGTCCGAAACTACGATAATCTAGACCCCTTCTCCACTGCTCCGACCCCGATGTCCTTCTGGAAATCGGGCACTACTCAGTAGCGTCTGGCGTCAATTGCGCTAATCAGAGATAGTTAGCCCCAAACCTCTCATTCAGCAAAACGCTGGTGTTCCAACCCCACACGACCTATGGTGCTCAACACAGACATCGCGAACCTAGTAGGTGGTCGGCGGTCGATGGCCCACCTCGCGGCTATTATGGAGACATAAGCGGCCGGTTGTTGGAAGTAGTTACGTACAATTGGTTGTCAGATCTAGAGCTCGAAGAGAAATCGATCGCGGAGGAGCTGATGATCAATTGGCAACCACGATTCGGGATCGCCACCGGTTTCATCATCGTCATTATCCGCTCGTCGCCTCGCTTCGCCGTTCCCTTGGGCGGTTATGGTTAAAGACGCCTGGCCGCTGTGGGGACCTCACACAACCTCAGCAGCTTTAATGTGAATCGGACTGATAGCGCCGAGTGACGCTCTATGAGTGCCAACTGTCCCGAGAAGACGCAATCGCATTCCAGCGGTCCTTACCACGGATCACGACTGCTAGCAGTGGCTAGGAATGTAGTGGCTAATATCTTGCGGCGTGTTTCTCGTCTCGCTCACCCACAGCCCCCCAGTTGCAACTTGCACATCGCCACCCGAGCGAGAAACAAATGCCTGTCTGGGGAATGGCCTCGAAACCGCCAAAGACAACAGCCTTCCGCTCCGTCTCTTCGGATGCCATGACTATCACTAGTCCCTGATTGAAGACGCAATTACCCTACGCACGAAGCCTCGTCGGCTGGATGCACCTGTGCGCGAATGGGAGGGAGCAACGTTCGGGGCCCATAGATATTACAATCCTGCGCGAATGGCATCGTGATTCACAGGGAAGCACTCATTGTCACACCCGCCGGGCCTTTCGTGTGGGCTCCACTGCAGTTACCGGCGCCAAGATGCGGGCGCGGGCAGCAACGGTCGACGAGGCCTACGATCACATGGAATTACCGACTTGTCTGGGTTAAGCTGTGCCTTGCCATTGTCTTTGACTCGTGGCGCTTGCCGCGGTTGTGGGCCAAGGCATGCTTGGTTACGAGCTGCGGTTCCGTCAGGTCGGTCGGCGAGCGCTTGGTTCGGACTATTGAGTAAGAGGAGCTAGATTCTAGAGTGCTCTAACTGGATAGACGACAATGCCACTGTGCCAGGGCCCGCCAGAACGGACCCACATTCGGTCTCACTCGCATCTGATCTCCATCTCGCACACATTCACCCTTTCCCGATACCTGCATAGACCGCACCCAATGTGAATCATCGCCACCAGTATATATTTGGAGGGGAATGGGTTTGAGATGCATCATGTCTGACACGCCCAGCCTCTGCCTACGAGACACACATAAGCCAACCACCAGTAAGTATTTCTCGCAGGAATACCGGCGTCTTGCCTCGTTCTCACACTGTATCCGGACCGGCGGAGTCTGGGCCGTCCAACGTCTCGCCCCCTTATACATAGAGCCGGAGAACTCGCTCGCCAGGCATCCCCATCGCGGCGTGCAATGGCCAGCCCAGAACAGTACCTGCGTTGGATAGCCGTGGCTATCGCCATCCTAATTTCCGACCGACCGACAGTAGGGAGTAGGAATGTGGCGGTAGTAACTAAATCCGAAACATCTTCATCCCCATCGCAAAAAAAAACGTTCATTCAAGAACTCATGATTCGATTGAATCGAATTATCGTTAAAAACACACATCGGACCTTCAGCCAGCCAGCACACAAAAGCATGCCTACTTGATACCATAGGAAAAGAGAGAAAAAAAAGAACGCCATACGTGATCCTCGTCTCCTCTTCTGTCCATAATCTTCATTTTCATTCTTTCAATACTCAGCGTAAAGAGCGGCCGGCTTCGAGCCCGAGGAGGAGTTCCACCAACTAGCCATACCGAGAGCAAAGATCACGACTCCTGCATCCGCAAGTATCGCCCAGAGGAAGACACTGTACCTAGCGAGAGTGGAAAGGTAGGTGCTGAACGGCGGGGGGAGGATGCCGGCCACCTTCGCGAGCAGACTGCCCTGCGGCGGGCGACCCTTCTCTAGCAAGAAGCGGGTGGACTGGAGTAGCAGCTCCATTAGGGCGAAGTACCAGAATAGTTGCTACGAAGGATATGATTAGTCGCTAGATAGAAGAGATGGGGGAGGGGGGACAGATAAGGTTGCATACCGGCTTCTCACTCCTCGTCAGATTTGCGCTCTCGGTTCTGGCCAACTGACTACCATCGAACGCTATGGGACTCGACCTCAGCGTCCAGAACGAGATCAAGAGCGCACCCAGCGCGTGCAGGATCGACCACCAAACCGTCGAGCGTACCGCCTTCTGTTCGACCGCCGCCTGCGTGCCGTCGCCCATGCCGCCCATCATGCCGCCCATTATGTTCTCTATTCCCGGCGGCATCCCCGGCATGCCACCGAGACCGCCGCCGGCGCCGGAGATCTGCTGCAGCAGCTGCATCAGGGGATCCTGGCCCTCGTCGAGACCGGGAGTGCCGCTAGGAGTGCTCGAGGACGACCCGCGCGGCCGGTAGAGCTGGTCCAGCATCATGGCCTGACGGATGTCGTCTTCCAGCGACGTGCTCGAGAAGTGCGCCGCGGCGTGCTGCTGGAGGATCGACGGCCGCGACGAGACCGGCGGACGCGACAGCGAAATATCAAACTCGGCGGGATCCGGGTGGTCTTCCAACGTTGCACCCGGCGGTGGTGTCGATCTTGCCGACGACGACTCGGGTTCTGGAGCGAACAGTCAGTTTTTTTCTTTCTTTCTGGGTTTGGCGCCAGGTGTCGGAAGCGTGCGCGCATACCCTCTCGACGGAAATCGTTGCCGTTCGTCGCCGTGATGCGGTTGAGCCGTACGCTGCCTCCTTCGCGGACCTTCGCTTGTCGCCGCTCCCGCCGGATACGTGCTTGCTCTTGAGCACTCAGCGAGGAAGCTGCTGCTGTGTCTGCCATCGTACGGGTGTTGACCGAGGAGGGATTATTATGATTCGTTGTAGTAAGGGAGAAGGTCCTAGTTGGTTGGAAGGGTGTGGCGGCGGTTGCAGCTTTCTCTGAATGTTTGAAGGTTGGCATCAGAACAGATCGCAAGGTCGAGTGACGCCCGTCCCGTTCCAGGTTAGCGTTAGAGGTTCGGTTGCCACCACTGTGCCAGTCATGAGTCAGCACCCGAGCTGCGAGCCGTGACCATACATGCAGTCAATCTCGTCGTTTAAATGAAGTCTCTCTCTCTCGCTCTCTCTCTCTCTCTCTCGCAGTCAACCTCGTCAAAACGGTCTCCCTCTCCCCCCAGAGAGACATAGCTTCTATATATCTCCACCTCCAGCCCAAATATAGGGTAACTTTGTACTTACACTACTTCGTAGTTCCATAGATACGTACTATGATACCAGACTCCCCAGAAACAGAGAAGCGCATGCTTGCTCCCGCAGATATTACCCGTATGTAAGAGTCAGCCTGCAGTGCCTGTGCCGTGGTTGAGCTCTTGATCGTAGGCTTCACCTGCATCATCGGCCCGTAGATGCATATTCTACATACGTAAATCCGGATAGACCGAGTGGGGGAACCAACCTAAGACTCGGTTCATGTTCCGGCCTCATACTATCGTACGTAGGGAGTCATAACTACCGCATACAATGGGCGTGAATATCCTTGGTAACATGGATGGATGCAAAGAATCTGAAAGGATGGAGAGAAAAAAAACAAGTCGTTGACAGCACTGAACGCCGGTAACAGAATGAAGAAACCGAAGAAGGAAAAACATATACAGATGCCAAGGGTTCCCCCATACTACGTACAGAGAATCATCGGAATGGGGAAAGAGTTTAAAGAGGCATTAAGAGGTGTGTAGCATGATTCATGATCTCGAAAATCAACAAGAAATGAACCCCCGAAAATCCCAGGAACTCCGGCCATACTCGCATCAACCATGCCTTTTGAACCATCTCAACCTCTACCGTGTCGAAAAATCAACAATCCGTTTACTCCGCGTAAGAGTACTGGAAGATCGCTAGAGGCCTCAGGTCTGTCGGAATCATCCTCCTGTTCCCTCCAACTGCTGCAGGTACAGTCTCAGTCGGCCGTTTCCTTTCTTCAGGTCGTCGAGATAGTTTGCCGCCTGGATCAGGACTGCACTTTTGCTGTATCCACCGGCCTTGAGCTCCGGTACCAACGCGCACAACTCCTCAAAGCCCTGTCGGATCAAATTCCTCCGTTTCTGCTCGCTGTGGATGTGATTCTCCCTTTTCTGGGCGTTGGTCAAGTTGTCCCGCTTTTGGGCTGGCTTCTTTTTGGACTTCGACTTAGCAGGCTCGGGATTTCGGGGCCGCGATTTCCGGGCAGATTTCGACGGAGTGAAATCGCCGCCGTCTTCAGTGCGCCGTTTCACGCCTGTCCCTGACTGCGACGAGGCACTGCCACCCTCGCCCAGCCCCAAGGAAGACTCCTCGTCGTCGCAGTCTTCATCCGGGTCATCCTTAGTTTCAGCTGGAGAGTTTACAGCAGTCGTGGCTGCCGACCCATTGCGCGTGAGAGCCGAGTAGACCTTCGAGCGCGCCTCCGCATCCTTATCGAGCGCAGCAGTGACTGCTGGTGGATGATATCCATTGGGCGCAAAATTTGTGTCCGTTCCGAAGTTGAGCAAGCCCGGCGCGGCGCTCATCGGGTGATGGGAGTTCTGCGAGCGCATCATATCGTGACTGTCGGTGAATGGGTTGAGATCGATATGTGAAGCACCCATAGATGACGCCGAAGGGACGTGGCTCTCGTAATAGTTGTTCGCGTCCGGAGACAAGAGGGAGCCGTTAGGTAGCGCGTGCATCTGCGGCGTGAATTCACGGGGCATCATGGCGGGCCACATAGCTGCATCCTTTGGCATATTTGGGTCGAAGATATGCGAAGGGTCTACCGAAGGCACCATGTCGTGAGGCATGTTGAAGAACTGGTCGAAGAAGTTCTGTTGCTGGGGATCGAGGAGGGGCTGACCCACAGGCGGCGGAGGAGAGGGGACATCTAGTGAGCCTAGCGAGCTGGATTGTCCGTCTGGAGTTAAAGATGAATCGTCAGCCGATAGCATGCGAGAACATGATGGACAAGCGGGTAGCTCGGGTGTTGGTGTTAATATTTGGGGAAGAGAAGTCGGTGTACAAACAGACAGAGGCCCAGTCGAGAGGAGGCGATCGCGGAGCCGGGGGCATATAGTTGTTGTGCATGTGTTTTGTTGTTTCGTGGTTGAGGTGGTTGTGACCAGGTAAAGGTGAGTTGAGCATACGAAGAGAGGAGGCGGAGGCGTTGTGGAGTAAATGGATTGGCACGGGTTGGCGCGTTTTTTGAACCAGGCGGATACCGATGCTTCTGAGTGATGCTCTGCTGTAATATGACCCACTCACTCGCTCACCGGCTTGAGCTTCGGAAAAGTGTGGGACGTGGTGAGAGGAAGCAGACAGAGAATCGAACAGCGGAGATACGATATCCAGTCAGAGCTGACAGGAAAACGAGGGAGAACGAAGGAAGGAAGGAATATGGCCTGCAGTAGTTATGGTAGGTTGAATTTGGCTCGTTTTGCTTTTGGTTAATCCTCTTCCTGGGCCACTGGACTTGTCTAATCTGGACGCGTTGCTAACTGCTGTGATGTATATCGATGGTAATGGGAGCCAGAGGGGCTGGAGACTTCCGACATGCCCATGCACACGTAAGACACAATGGACACGCGGAGGAGAGTAGCGGCGAGTCCGGGATCGGATAGATATGCGGTGTTTCCGGCGTTTAGTATGCGGATCCGATGTGTAGCTAGAGTGGTACGATATAGAGTATGTGTTGGAGGCGGGGACGCGGAGAGAGAGAGGGGAGAGAATGGTATATGTATATAAGATAGGGAAGCGCCGTCCACCGACGCACAGATTCAAAGTAGAGGAAGCAGAAGATGCAGATGGAGAGGAGAAGAGGAAGAAGACAAAGACGAGCACTGATAGGAGAGACCTCCCGCCTGATGGTCTAGGTCTGGAGAGGGGGGTAAAGCTTGTCGACGTTTGGCGTCTTGACCGTCAAGAATCGTTGGTTGTTTTTGGGCTGCGGTCCCTCGGGTGCATGAGACACTGCTCTTTCCCACCATCACCAGTAGTCCGGCCACCAAGTATATATGGATGGAAATGTGTGTAGTCTATGTTCCCGGACAGAACCAGCAGTTTATGCTGAATCCCTATGGATTGATTGCCTTGGTGCCGATCCTCTCCAGTGTGCACCACCTGTCACCGTCGTCGCTACCACGGCCATAAATAGGCAAAGCCGAGCGACGACGTAGAGACGATCGCGAGTTCTTGCTGGTCCCAGCTAGATATCCGCAAGTGCCCGAGTGAGTACTTACCCAAGTAAGAAGTACGAGGAAGTCGTAAACTAGCGATAGATATCCAGAGTACCTGGGTACATATCTCCCCATCCGAAGGCCAGACGTCCAACTCCTCGCATTGATCCTTTTTTTCTCGCTTTGCTTTTTGACCGATAAAACAACACAAGCAGAATGCATATGTCTTGTTCCACGAGTGCCTGACTTGTCCGCGATCATGATGGGAAGAGGAATGAGTGCGCATATCTATGTGTAGCCAGCCGATGCAGCCTGCAGGAGTTCCCCGCCCCATTCCACCCATCTCCGCCTCCCAGCCTAGCTCTTCCCCGGGGTTCTTCCGGGGACACTCGTCACCTCCTTCTTCCAACCTGCGCCGTTCAGATCAGCGATGGATGGATTCCTGTGTGCCTGGGGCGTGGCTCTCCCGCAAGACAGGAAGCACAACCCATCTCATGGAAAAAAAAACAGTAGAATATGTAGATATGTAGATATGTAGAACTCCAACCCCTGCCCGCTGACGCCGCGCAACCTTTGTGTTCGGCTTTCACATGCCAACGGAATTGACCGACGAGATGCGGTGAAGGAGCCGGACTGCAGAGAACCATCACCACCATCGCCATCACGGCCGCCCCCACCATTCATCCGCATACAAGCCGTACTGGGGCAGGTTCCACAGTCAGATGTCGCAATGAAGGCGAATTGCACAACGTTCTGAAGCAATGCTGTTGAGATGTGTAGAGTGCTGAAGGTGTTCGCCAGGGAGGCGTACATGTAATTGGTTGTGTGGGAGGATGTGCGGTTAGCAATGCAGAATATTGAACGGGCTTTCATCAGCCAATACCCCCCAAACTGCCAGCCCTACGGGTGGGTGCTACTGCCACCAACACCGTCGCGCGGCCACAATTCCGCTTCCTTCTGGGTGCATACGTGAGGGGGGAGGCGGGGACAGAGGAGTCCGAATCCTGAATCTCGACAGCCCCATATCCGCCCGAGTAACCGGTTCTCCAGAAGTCGGCGGGCAACTGGGTATCTTTGTGGCTCAACGTTCCAAACGTCCTATCGGTAGCACAAGAAGGTCTTAGTTCCCAATGAGGGAGTGAATCTCATTCAGACTTAACATTTGCGGCGCAAGCGCCACCTGTCGAACAACTATGTACTCTACATACATACTTGTTCATCCCTGAGCTCTCCGTACTTGGTCTGTCTGTATGTGTATGTACACGGTCAGCCCTGCAGTTATTCCACCCGTCTACTTGCCCCACGGTTTCAACTATTTTCTCGACTGCTTCCCCGGCAGCTGCGGATCGTTGACGTTCGATAGACCACGCGGCGTGAATACCCCTCGACCCACTGGCTGTTTGCTTGCTGCACGAAGAAAGAACCAAAAAAACCGAAAGAAAGAAGGGAGAAAAGAGAGGAAAGAAGGCAGGAAAGGGGTGAGGAAAAGGGAGAGGAAAGGAAGAAGGAAAGAGGGAAGGAGGAGGGAAGGAAGAAAGGAGATTGTTCACTCGTTATGGAGGCGACAAAACGCTCCCGGGGATTTGATCCGTGAGTTCCTGTACCAGGGTTCATGTCGTGCGCACAGCACATAGCTGCTTGGCGGTGATGATGTTTGCTGACCGACAATTGATATCAGGATCCTTAGGGCCTATGGTTTTGGTGTGTTATCGTTCTTGGGCCCGCGGCTGCTGGGCCTCGTCTTCGCAAAGGTCCGACAGACCAAAAGCCGGAACAGGAACAAGGCAAATGGCGGGACAGAGGAGAAGAAGCTTAACGCCGCGGATGTGAGTAGATACCGCTGCGGATATTCCTTCTCTATACCCCCTCTCCAACGCGAGCGATGCAGACTGATCCCCGGAACGATGAAAAAACAGGTTGTCCAGGTTTTGAGACAGACTCTAGATATTCACCGCTTTCCAGCCTTTTGCGGTTTTACGGTCACCGCGCGCCTTGTCCTCCAGCCGCTTTTCGAGAAGTTGCTCGCAGCCGATGCACAGATAAACCTTGGGGCAAATCCGGCAGCAGCGGCGCTGGTATCGAGGCAATGTTTGGCATCGTTTTCGGCTGGCGCCCTTGCTGCGGCTGGTGGGTTGCAGCTACTGAACGCCCGGCAAACCGGCGAAGCTGGGCGAACGCTGGATCTAACCTTGTTCGCCCTGACCAGGGCTGTCGATATCATCGTCGGGGAGCTGTGGGAAAAGCGCAAGGGACGTCATGTCAGAGCCGGGGCGTTCGGCAAGTTGGATTCCTCGATCGGATATGTCGCGGACTCTCTCGTCTTTGCCGCGAGCACAGCTGTCATCATGTTTGCCTGGTTTTATTATCCGGAAAAGCTGCCGGCGTATGTCTCCTTGCCAACTCCGGAATTTATACATCTAGAGCCGTCCTTTCTGATGTGTGTTCATGCAGGGCCTATAACAAGCAGATAATAAACATCGCAAAAGCCGACCGACGACTGGTTGAGACGCTTCGTCAGATCCGCAACGGTGACTTCATCTATGGCGTTTCCACCGACGTCCCGCCAGTGCTGCCATCGTACTGCACAGACCTGGGTCTGCCAGAGGCCTGGGGTGACCCAGCGCAGACCATTCCCATCCCGTGCGAGGTGGTTCATGGCGGCCAAACCAAAAGCTGCGAGCTCTTCGCCCTCCGCCGCTTCTGGGTCGCTACCTGGAAGACGGCTTTCCCCCTCTATCTAGGCCTTAACATGGTCAAATTCCTTCGGCCACGGAAGCCCGCGCCATCCGCACTTTTGCGGGCTCTCGGCGAAGCCCTGCGCTCATCCGCGTTCCTCGGCTCGTTCGTGGGGATATTCTGGTACGCCATATGTCTAACCCGTACGCGCATCGGCCCCAAGCTGCTGAAGACGCTTGATCCGCTGGCGTTTGAGAACCTCTGTGTCAAAGTTGGATGCCTCCTCTGCGGATGGAGCATCTTCGTCGAGACACCGCGGAGACGCACGGAGATCGCATTCTTTGTTGCGCCGCGGGCCCTCGCCGTGCTGCTGCCCCGCACCTATAATCCCAAGCATCAGTGGATCGAGAACGTCGTCTTTGCTGCCAGCTCGGGCGTCATACTCACCGCTCTCAGGCATAAGCCGCAGAGGATCAGAGGCGTGTTTGGCAAGCTACTAAGGAGGATCATCACCGAGCAATAGAGAGGTGGGGATAACTAGTGGTCAATGGGCTATTGTACTATATGTGCCTAATACACATCTTTGTATCGGATTTTCTTTTCCTCCCTTTTCTGTTACACTTTGGACTGTTTTTTCCGCCACCGCAGAACGCAGCGGTTTTGGTATACATAAGTGAAAACACCAATGGATCTCGCGACTTTCCCATCTTTGAGAGACGTAGCGTCCCAGAGTAACTACTCCCGATTCGACGCGATAATGAAACGCGCAGAATCCGAGCGTTCCACTTGGGTTCTTGCATGTATGTAACTGCATGCATCGGGGACATGGCATCTGTGGGAGAGTGATCCACTGTACATGAGCCTGCACCCCTCCCAGCTGTATGCATACGCAGAGTACATTGTACCTATCTAGGTAGGAGAGACATTTAGGGTACATACGTAAAAGGCGGGGCTCCTCAGAGCGGTCTGTTTGTTCCCGAGGGTCACTGAGAGATTGCTCCGGTATGATCCGACCTGGGGAGCCGGTTGAAGTAGGCACTCTCGGCGCAGCTGCCGTGTCGAGGAGTGGGGTGAAGTGGAATTGGAGTTGGGTTGGGCTAGTGGGGAGAGACTGCCGACGCTCACTCGCGGTCGTGGGGGGAACTATGTGCATGGGCACAATATGTAGACATACGAGCCCCCCACCCCCCACCACTACTCTGGGTTGTGTTGTGGGGGCGATTTTCGAGTGATATCCTGTGCACACCCCGGTCAATTTATACATACATGGCTTATCACTTGCGGTTTCTTGTCGGTTGAACAGTGTAGGTACTCAGAACAAGGAGGTGGTGCGATGGAAGATCGGTACCCGCCGAGATACAAAGTCAAGGCCTCATTCAACCAGCGGTAAGGCTGTTCGCTGTATCTTAAACCGTAGCATACATTGTGATTCCTCCGAACCCAGATCTTTCGCGTGTGTAGCACCCATCTCCCTCTACATGCTCGGTCCGCCTCCCAATCTCTCCTCCTCTTTCTTTGCCGCCCTCCTCGCATCCCTCGTGATGAGCGCCCGCTTTCGCCTCTCCTTCTCCTCAAGGTACTCGTTCGCGAGCGCGCTGTCCGCCTCGCTGATCGGCAGTTGCTTCGCCCTCGTCATCTCAAACAGCTGCTTCACGATATCGTTCTCGTGCATGTGTTGGCAATCGATGGTTTCCTTCCTCTCGTCTGCTGATCGGAGTCAGCTACCTGGAGCGACAGAGGGAGGGGATGTGGCATACCGAACTCGACGGTCAGTGTAGCTGGTCCACCGAGCGTTGCTCGTCGCTCAACTACGATAGTCAGGTTGGGGTTGTGGTATTGTAGTCGTGGGAGGTAGAGTCGCCAGAATTTCCTGTATTCAATCCTCCCCACATCAGTAACTACCCCCACCGCTACCTCCACGAATTGAGTCTCCGAGTGGGGAGGGCGGGAGGGGACGAACCGTGGCCCCATATGTCCATCGTTGATCTTTGCCGCGCAACTGAGTGCTAGCCGCTTCACCTCCGGCGGCATGACGGCAGCGCCGAAGCCGTTGCGAATGAGCGCGAGTTTCTTTTCGACATTGTCAGCTTCGGTGAGAAAGCTGTGGGGGGAGAGAGAGAGGGAGAGAGTATGTACCCCTCGCAAGGTGCGCATGCGCGCTATGGCTCCTGTCATTGTTGCGGGTTTTGCTGCCTTGCTGGCTTGCTCGGCGGGAACGTGAGGAAAAGTTGTGGGGAAGGGCTCGTGCGGCTCTTTGTGGATGGCCTGCAGGGTCGCGTCTTCCCCAGTCCTGGACCTGATTGAAAGCTGCAACACGTTGTAGACGAGCTAAGGCAAACTTTCATGGTGTCTCATATTCGGTTGGTTTGATCGAGATGGTATCTACATTCTTAGGTATCTATCTACAGGAGAAGAAGAGAAACTAAGTAACTACAGGTAACTAGAGGAAGTGGGGCCCCACCACAAACACAGCTCCATTTACAACACACACTCCACTAACACGTTGTCGTCACGTCCCCTCTCTCTCGACGCTTGACTCTTGACAAACACAATGGTATTGCCCCCCCCCCCCCACATCGTCTCCCAAGAAGGTGAGAAAAGGACTGATGGATTAGGCCCCAGCAAATAAGAAACGGGCGACCAGAGGCTCCGCGCCCGCGCCGGCCAAAATAGCAACAAACACTGCGGCGTCGTCGGCGGTCAAAACAACAGCAAATCCTAAACCGAAGCCCGCCGGCGCCAATAAGCCACAAGGACACGGCGAATCTAGCAAGGCAGCTACCACTACAAGGAGATCGAAAAAGCGGAAAGCCGTGGAGGACGAGGAAGAGGACGAGGAAGAGAGCGGAGATGAAGGTAATACAGCATACGGAGTTCAATTTGGGGAATCGAGAACTGACTTGCGACGAAGGTCAATCAGGAACCAGTAAGGCCACCGTCGATGCTGGCGCCCCTGTCCTCCGCGAGATCCTCCGGGTCGTCAAGAAATCCGATTTCAAGCGCTGGCCACTTGCAGACGAGAAAACACAGGATGACATCGAGAAGATTCTCCGCGCGGCCGAGGCACCAGCGGTAATCAACTTTCGCAAAGAGGCAGCACAGGCCGAAGCTCAGCGCGCGGTCCGGGGGATTGTCGGTAGGTTACTTACTTGCGTGCAACGGATGCCGCTTCCGCCCGTGGGGAAGGAGATAACGTTGGATTACAACGACCTGATTCACAAGACTGCGGAGTTGGAGGCCGTCCTTGCGCCGACCTTGAGGCATAATGACGATCTGGAGAAGGAGCTGGAACTACAGACTGCGTTGTTGGCTAAAGAGGATAAGGAGTTAAGCCTGCTGCAGAAGAACGCGAGGGATAATGAACGGGTTCGCGCCGAGCAATTACGAGTGGTATGTTTAGTTTCTGGATTTGCGTTACGACTCGACGAGCCCGATCGATCTGACATGACCCACATAGCTCCCCCGGGCAGTTCGCGCAGAGCCAGAGGCACCCACATACGACGGACCCGAAGCCATTGGCTTGCCTATAGCTGCTGACGTGCAAACGCCACCCGCCTACGACCCGCGGAAAGACCGCGACCTACGCTCGATCACGGCGCAACTATATCAGCATCTGCAGAGCATGGAGGCGAACGCTGCTGCAATCGCAAATCTACCTGAAGCCATCGGGTGCGGCCGTGGGGCCGTTCGTGACGTTTTGTCGCGTGGTGTTCCTGCCTTGCATAGCAAAGCGGTTCTCGATTTTTGATTCTTGTTTTCATTCATTTGCGGTCGAGCGGGGTATTCGGGCGTTTCTGGAGCAGATGTATTGTGAATGTGCTTATGTACTTCGCTGAGTATTGTTCGAGCCGAGGTGACCCTATTGGGGGGGGGGGGGGTGGAGAATGGAAAATTGCTTTTTTTCTGCTGTTGTATCGGACGGTAGATATACGTACTCACATCAACTCGGTGGCTACAAGTAAAAGCGTGTAAAGTGTCCCCCAGAGTGCATATGTAGCTCATCGATCACCTGGGGGTTAGTGGTGAGAATCCTATATACGTACCCATGAGACTGTGGGGAAGATGGCCCATTCGATTTGTACGCTTGGTCGGTTTTCGAACGGCTGGTTCTCATGGAATCGAGTAGCTCTATCTATTGGGTAATGGGGAATGGGCAGCTACCGATTCGTGGGAGCTACGATCCTGGCCTTGAGTAGTGTACCTAATGGATGTCGCAAGGCTGCATTTCGAAGTTCCTGTATGTGGTAATTCTCCGAAGAAACAGAACAGTCTTATCTGGCCAAGGGAAGGGTTTGCGCGCAAGCCCGTCACGGACTGGATATCTACGGACCTGTAGAGCAGGTGGAGTTGGTAGGCACACAGGGCTTTCGAAGGGGAGCCCCTGTGGATGTCCTGCTGCGATAATAATAGCGTCGTGCTGCTGCTGGTGCTGCGCAGCAGGTGGTGATGCTGCTGCTGATATTGATGCTGATGGTCTTGGGGGAGACGAAAGAATTTAGCACCGGCACTCAGTCCAGAAGGCATAGCTTACTTCGTTACTGATTCGCCACAGCCGGCCGAATCACTCTAACAAGTTAACACTCTACTTGCACACTCACACATCTACAACCACCATTATCAGCATCCAACGTACGCGACGTAACCACATTTGAATCTACGGCCTCCGCGGCTTCGCACCGAGAACAATAAGGCGGAAGGGACTTGCCAAACGATCCTGAGCTCCGGGAACTTTCCTGTGGCGAAGCGACGCCTCGCATTCTCGAGCTACTCGGTACATACTACGCCGAAGAAGAAGAAGACGGCGGACGTTCGGACGGACGGACTTGACAAGGGCTGGTTTCAGCAAGAGGAAAAGCAAGGACACCGAGCCTCCAGAGAAAAAGAAAAAAGACGGGCAGGACTCATTCATTGGCGCGCTCTCTCACTCTCACTCTCTATTGCTCGGCTATAGACAGTAGAGCATTCTTTCTCCATCGTCCCTTCGCAATTGGGTTGCACGTTTTCCCTCGGTTGAATGTGTGCACGAGCCAAAACATCGACATCTCAGTGAACACGGCAGTTGAAAAGCAAAGCAAGAAAAAAAAACCGCTCCCTCACGAGGAAAGAACCGCGCATCGCACGAATCACAACTTCACGCAGACACGCCCGCCCGCAGTCGCCCAACAATCCTGGCCGGTATGACAGAGCTCCAGATATCATCTAATAGTAACGGTGTAGGGGGAGTGGGAGTGGGAGGAGTAGGAGCAGGAGTAGGAGGAGGGAACCACGACGATCATCGTGGGGAAGGTTCTGCGGATGCGCCCGCGCAGTCGGCTGCCGACTCGCAATCCCCACCACCGTCCGCCGCAGCACTGGATTCGGCGGGACGCAATCCCAAGAAGCGGCGTAAGGTCAATCATGGTGAGTTCGTTTGTTGTACCTGTTCGGGGCACTGTTCTGTTGGCCCTGCCTGCCTGCCTGCACTGCGCTTAATACCCCACTTGCTTTTCCTTGCTGCCTACTTTCGTTTTTCTCGAAACTGACTGGAGTGTCGCGTGATAGCTTGTGTGTATTGCCGTCGCTCCCACATGACTTGCAACGATGGTACGTGGGCATCCTTTCGTCGAATTCCTTTTTTTTCCGAGGGCATAATAGGGAGAAGAGAGAAAGAGAGCGGTCCAATTTTTTTTCTCTCTCTTTCGGTTGCCCGGGGAGTATGAGTCTAATTATGCTTGGGTGCCATCGTTAGTTCGGCCTTGCACGCGCTGCGTAAAAAGGAACATTGGCCATCTCTGCCACGATGAGCCTCGCGAGCCAAAGAAACACAAATCCGAACATTCGGGCCAAGAGAATGGCCACGAGGATCAGCACATCCACACTTCGCCAAAGGCATCAATCGCCCCATCGGTCAATGGCATGCCAAATCCCGTGGAGCACAAGGACCTGAAGCCAACGGCTTCCGGAACTCAAGTTGCAGTATCTCTTGGACCGCCCCCCTTGCCAGCGTCTAGGACCGGTGGGGGGCCGTCGAAGGTCGCACCATCAGTTGTGTCTGTGGCACCCCGGTCAAATATGAATGTAAACCCCCAAGCTTGTACGTTATCTCTCTCATTTTTCTTTCCCTATATAAATCCTCGAAGTTGCCCGCTGACTCCAAAAAAATAATGTAGTCTTGGGAGTCAGCGACTGGGACATTCTTCAACCTCAGCAAACGTCAAGTTTCCCAAACCCGTACCATCAGCAGTGGATGTTTTCCGCACCGGAGGTCTCCAGCGAGTTCAACCTGTTGAGCGATTTCCTGGGCAACCTATACTCGGAGGAGTTGTTTGACAATTCGCCGGGTCTGTTCGGTAGTGCTCAGGGAATACCCAATCCCCTTGGCCTCAGCGATTTCCCACCGCAAAGGCACACGGCGCCGACTTCCAATATCAACGCAACCAATTCCCGGGCCGGCATCGGACGAGCCTCAGACCGTGCGCGGGAAAACTACTACCTGACCGCAGCCGACCCTAACAAGGATGTCCCCGAAGAGCGAATGAAGCAGGTGTTGAAGGCCAAGTTGGAAGCGGGGCTGTTGAAGCCGTTCAACTACGTCAAGGGATACTCCAGACTTTCGCAGTACATGGAGAAGAACATGCAACCTAGTTCGCGGAAAAAGATCCTGTCGAAACTGGACGAGTTCAGGCCCAAGTTTCGGGAACGGACGCAGTCGCTGACCGACCTGGACCTGGTGCACGTGGAAGAGTGGTTCGAGAAGTCGTTGCTCGAGTACGATCGTGTGTTCGCGTCTATGGCCGTGCCAGCATGTCTCTGGCGGCGGACCGGAGAAATCTTCCGGGGAAATAAAGAGTTTGCGGAACTGATAAATGTTCCTATCGAGCACATGCGGGATGTATGTTTAATCCTTTTCTGGGCCACTTGAGGGTACATTGCTGATTGGTCGCAGGGAAAACTTGCTATCTACGAGTTGATCGTGGAGGACTCAGCGGTCAGCTACTGGCAGAAATTTGGCACTATAGCTTTCGACACTTCCCAGAAAGCTATGCTCACCAGCTGCCATCTCAAGAACCCGGATCCCAACGCGGCGGAAAAGCTGATCTACTGTTGCTTCTCTTTCACGATAAGACGGGACAGTTATGACATGTTAGTACCCATCCGTTCCACGGCCACACCCACGGCGGGGGTTACACGTCCGTTGCTTATAGCTGCCGGCCCATCCCCACTGACATGCTGTCGTGCCCACAGACCCGCGCTCATCATTGGAAACTTTATGCCCATACACCCAAAGAAACACATTTCCGGCTCCTCGTGAGAGTCGAGCTACAACTCGCTCCTCGTTCTCCGATACCCGAAGTTAATGCATGAGACACTGTGTCACCTCGGTGGTGGATTGCCACGAAACATGGACACGTTCACCTGTCCGTCTACGTCTTAACGAATCCCAATTAATATTTTCCCGTGAGTAACTGTATCACGAAGACGTTTGATAGGCCGCTGGGTAGAAGGGGATGCTAGTTAGATATGTATCTGCATACTGTTTCGATTGATTTTCTTTTTGGTTTCGGCTACCTTTTTTGGGGTTAAGTTCTCGTTACATTCTGTCCATATAGGAGGGTTTATCTGGCGTTTATGTAGCTGCTGTGGGTTGTCGTTGGGGGCCGGTGCCGTTGCTGTGTTCGTTTCCTTGAATCCGATGTCGATGTTGGTGACTGGCCTGTTGATCTTACGATCTGTCTCTGGCAGTCAATCGCAAAATAGTTGGCGTGGCTGTCGGCGCCTGCAGTTGTCTCCATTCCCGCCCCTCCCCCTATCCAAGCGCGCGTGCGTGCATGTGGTTGCATTCAGGTGGTAGTGAGGCAAGGCGGTTCCCAGCGGCAGGGGCCGTTTGTGTGCCCTGGCGTGTCCGTCTGCCGTTGTTCTTCTGGGGACCTTCTGGTCATGGCAAGCTCAGGGAGGGGGAAGAGCCGTGTCATGGCATGGGAACCCACAGAGCTTTTCATCGCCGGTAGACTACTTGCGCATACATGCCTACATGCATACCGCCCCTCCGCGTTTATTTTTGCTTGGTTGCGTTCGAGTGTGCTCCGGGCACATGTGTGACTGCGCATGCACATACCCGCGCTGGGCTGGGGGGCCTGGGCCTGGGCCTGGGCCATAGGGACTGCGTGTGGGCAGGTTGGGGGCTACATGGGCGATACTGCTGCTGGCTGTGTCTAGTGCTGCTCGGTGCTGCAGAGTACGTGTGATATACATCGCCTATGTACCTCTGTGTTAACGCGTGGAGGATACAGTAGCTGTCTCCACGGACTATCCGTGTATCTCTGCTGCATGCGTGCGCTCTGTCTTGCCTAATCGTGTAATTGCGTGCGGTCGTGTGTATGAGGTATGTATCTAGGTGGGTAGTGTTGTTGCCGTGTGTGCTGCGAGTGCCCGTGTGTGAGCGACTCGGCCTGAAGGGCTGCACAGATTGTATGGATGTATGGATGGAAATACTGATGAGTATATGGTGCTGCGGAGTGCTGCATCGGAGAAGTGCGTCTTTCTGTTTTGCACTCCATCGCCACCATCCACCTTCAGCTTCATCTTGTGCGCTGCTCGAGCTGTATGTACTTAGGTATGTACTTATTTATTTATGAATGTGTGCACACCGAGTCACCGTTGTAACCGCAATTACTTTCACACATACACACACCTACCTGCTCTCACCCCGGCCGACATCATACATACATACCTCCAATACATGCTCACGTCCCACCATTGCAACCAGTGTCCAACCCCATCTAGCCAACTACATACTCAAGCACCCTTCCCGCTCAAACCAATCCCTCCCTCCCTCCTCCCTCCACTCCCTCCCCAGCTACACCGCCCGCTTCTGCAAGTAAAGCCCCTAGCTTCGATCTCCACACCCTACTCTTGCTGGTCCGAGGCACATCAAACGCACATCACCGCCACCATTGCCCTTCGACCGGTCCCAGATTCGGAAACTACTGGGAATGGAACGAGCAATCACCTCCGTCGGATCTCTGCGTGCGAAGATCAAAAGCGTGCTCGGTAGGTCCATCCCCCTACCTCCCGGCTACACGGTACCTCATTACTGCTGGGCGAGGAGAGGGATTGTTTTTTTTTATTAGTATTTTTATTTTATTGATCGACGTACTGATCAATCTGCCATGGAGCAGCTGCAACTGCCGAGCTGAAGGAAGAGCTATCGAGATGCAGGAATAATCCAACATCAACGTCGGCGGCGATGGCCGCACGTCTTGATACCACCCTCAGGGTGGCCAAAAACTGTGCTGCAGCCCGCCAGTCCCTGCCCTCGTTGCGAGAAGAGTTTGGCGAACTCGATGTTGCTGGGACGGAATTATGGAATCTTGCGGGTAGCCTGAAAGGAGAGTGCCCTCGCGGTCGGTCGGAGAGCATGCCTTTCAGAATTAGGAATCTTCACGGTATGTATGCTCCAGCCGTAGCACGGATCTGCTGTCAGTTGTTTGTACATGGACGGGAGTTCTGATGCGCGAGGGTGGCGACTAGTCCGACTGCTGGCTTTCTACATGATGGAGTGCTCACAGCAGGTCGCAACAGCGAGCTACCGCAACATTTTACGGCTATTCAAAGTGGCGCTGAAGGCTGCTCGTCAGTGCTTGGGTTCGTGCATCCTTCCGTCAGTCGGCAGACTAGACTGCCCAGCGTGTTTCCTCCCTCGCCCAGATGTACGAGCTGACCCGTAGGGGTGTGTTTGTGTGGGATAGACGAAGGGGAGCTGAACTGGGCCGGCAGCGTGACCGACCGGGCAGCTTCCCACCGGGGGCGACTAGGAGAAATTGCAAAGGACAACGGCCTGGATGCGGAAGAGCAGCTGGCGAGTCAGAGCTGCGCGTTCTACGCCACCAAGATGTTGTTGTACTGGAAACAAGGAAATCAGCCCTTGGCGAATAATACGTTTTTGAAGGCTGCCGAGGGCTCGATGGCCGAATCGCTTTCGCAGCCATCTTCCGCGGAGGATATGGCTAACGCGCTGTTTGGGATCGGGAACGAGCTGGTCGAGCAGAAGTCGTACCCACTGGCAATCCAATGGCTCCAAAGAGCTTTCGATGTTCTGGATAAGGTGGAGGTTATGAACTTGTCCGAACCTGGATCCGAATTGCGGTGGAAAGTAACCTGTAATCTAGGTATGAGATGGAGTTTTGAAGCTGAGTCAATGGGATCTAACAGGGCCAACAGCGAGAGCGTGCATCATATCGGGCATTCAAGAGAATCTCACAAAAGCGGAGAATATCATAGAGATTCTCTCTAACGAATCGCCTCACCGCCTGACGACTCTCTTGTTAAGACTGGATTTGGCCCAAGCGAAAGCGCCTGAAGACGCGGAAGCACATCACCAAATCGTTCGGCAGATGATCGACATAGCACAGCTCACAGAGCAATCCTTCAGGGCGATCATGGGGAGGATACACGTACTGCTCAAGATGAAGGGTGCGGTGCGTCTCGCGTGCGGATGTTTGGATATGCTGATCAACAAAAGGCTGGCGCCTATTGAGAACGATGACTGGCTGTCTCAAGCATTTGTCTTTCGCGTGTGGATAACCGTTCAAGATAAGGCTCAAGAGGGGAACTCCGTCGAAGACCTGAAATCACTGTTAGATAAGCTGGTGAAGCAGCTTTCGAAGCCACTCGGCAAGTCGGCAACGCATGCCGCTCAGATATTGTTGTGGAAGGCATCCGAGAGCTTCTACCTACAGAAGAAGTACGATCAATCAAGCATCTGGTGTCGCATAGCCCTACACAAAGTCTTTGACCGGTCTGGGGAACTGAACCACGCGAAGATTTCCCGGTGGGTTTGTCAACACGTTCGTAGCGATATCATGGCAGCTACTGACAATAATAGACGAGTCCTCATGTGCGCCATCCAGGTGAATGATTTTGGAATGGCTGCAGAGACTTTCAATGACATGCCTGAGGCCACTCAGAATGCTCCGCTCACCCGCCTTTTAATGTTTAAGGTGGCGTTGCGAACAGAGGACGAGGATCTCGGTGAGTGAAATCGTCTGATATTACCCTCACAGCGGCTGATAGAGTTAGCTATAAATTGCCTCAAAATGATCTGGGAGCACCCAGAAAGCGACATAAGACTGTTGTATACATGTGCGTTGGATGCCCAAGAGGTCGGCAATGGAGGGATGGCCTTAAAATCCATGACGTACATACTGCGTCAGGCGGAAGGCTCCTCGATTGTGGCTCCAAAGATGCCGGTCATACTGCGGTCAATGATCAGATTGACAATGAAGGAGATTGAGGGCACGCGAGATGCAAGGTCCCTGGTTGAGAGTATTTGTGGGCTATACGAGTCAGGTACACACGGTCGATCGGCTTGTTGGATGGAACTGGAAACTAACGTGTCGCTTCAGCGCTAAAAAATGCAAAGAAGTCAAGGCAGAGGCCGCATGCCACGGGCGGAACACGGACCTTCGATACTACAGAGCTAGAATGGTTCTCTATCAATGGATACAACCTCGGGCTCAGAGGCGTCATGGAATGGACGCCGGCTGCAGCCTTGAAGTTGTTCACTGCCTGTCTCGGGTTTACAGAACTTTTCCCCAACGACATAGAAGCAGCAAAACATGCTGAGATCACCCATCGGAAGCTTTGTCTTCACTATCTATGCGCCAACTTGTGTATCAACATTGCGCGCCTGGATGAAACGATCGAAGGACAGCTCCAACACTACCTGATTTCCAGGAACCACGTGGAAGGTTTTCGAAAGATATACGCAGATTGGGCCGGCCGATCGGAAGAGGAATCGAGGGACATGCGAGAGAAATTTGACAAATTGATCCCTTTCGATTTCGAAGGGGCCACGAAACTGAAGAAGTGGGATGAGCTTGACCAATTGGTTGAGGAAGCCATCTTTCTGGATGCTCAGAACAGCTTTGCGCTCGAATACATCGCAGACATCGTCATGTGTGTTACCACGCCTCAGATAACCGCGCTGAACGTGCTGCATCGGATCGTGGAACATAAGATAACCGTTCAATACAACGACATGCAGAAGCTGGCGACTTGGATCAGATGGTTGATACAGTTCTCCTTGTCGAGGGATACGAACATCGTAGACGTCCTTGTGACGCAAGCCATCGAACTGGCGAAGGGTGCCGACTCCGACAATCAGTATCCCGAAGCAGAGTTGGAATGGCTCATAGGTGAGTAATATCTCGGATTGCTTTGAAAGCTCACGTGGACGCACTAATGTGGAGTGTGACCATTAGCGACCACATGGAACAGGTTTATCGATTTCGATTGGTACATTCTCTTTCTCCGTAGCGGTTCGGCTACGCTCATGAGATTCTAACTTTTATTGTAGTATATCGGACACCGTCAGCTCGCAGCGGTTCAAGGAACTTTCTTTGTCGCTCGCTGCACTTTTAAAAAGCAATGCAAAGCTAAAGGAGCTCCACAATAAGCTACTAAGTGCCGCTCCCATGCCGAATATGTAGTTTTTGCTTTTTTGCTTTTTCCCGGGCATAAATATGAGAACATATCTATTTTGCTTGTCGGTGGGATGACGTCGCAATATCCAATAGGAGGTGGGATTGGGAATGTCTTGGCTCATGCTCACTGGCTCGCTTGTGACCCTGGCGTCTGTCACGGATCGGCACGAGTATAGGGCTGAGGCGCAAACATCGAGATCAACAACATCAAGTTGTCAGTGCGGACGTTCAACTTGAATGCGACCGTAAGCTTGCGCATTGTTCCTATAAGTGGCTCTGCACTATCTCTCTGTCGGTAGATCTACTTGCAGCTCAGATGACAGCAGCTACGAACTCGGACCTGTGTGTGCACGCAGGCGAAGGTTTCGCGAGACCGAAGCAGCAAACACCATTCCTAGACGTTAGAGTTAATGGTCCGTTCGGTCGGTTATTGAGGCACCAAATCTAGCTTGGCCGTCGCTGTTACTACTACGACCAGCCGGACCCCCCGAACTCGTAGTTTCAAGTTCTAAAATAGTAGCATCCTCCCCCTCACAATTACAAAAGATTCGACCCTACTCCACTGTCTCTCTTTCTCTTCACTCCGCTACGACCAACGGGGTAGCTCTCCTCTCCCTCGCACTTTGATCTCTCTGCGCCCCTCCAACCAACTTTCCTCCCTCTTCGCTACGCCTCACGTTGTTCGCTACTCTACGGTATTACTCTTCTACTGCTCGCGAACCGGATTTCTCATTCGCTAACACCCAATCGAGCTCCAGCTCCGGTCCCCTTCAAAGTCCAAAGCTCTCCCCCTCTCCAATAGAAGTCCATTCCCGTCCAGCACACTTCTATCTCCCGGCCCCCTCCGGACCATAACCTATTTAGGCCTTCCCCCCTCTCTCCCTCCTTCCTCACCTCGATTACGATTACCACCTACCATCTGCATTTCGTCCCGCAAGATGACGACTGCTCCTCAGTACCAGCAGCTCTGGCAGCATTACGTTACCACGTCCTTTCAACAGGACTGTGTCGACTTCTCCAAGGGCGCCACCGGACACCAAGGATGCACCAAGGCTTTCGTAAATTTACCTTGTCTCCTACCGATTACCATCTTGATGATGATGGCTGATCTTCATGACCGAATAGTGCAAGGATCGCCACTTCAACTACAAGAGAAACAGGAGGTTTTGTTTCCAGTACGATGCCACAGGTTTCTGCTTGCGTGGGGCTGGTGAGCAGCAACTTTTTGTGTTGAGTTGAGTTGGGCTGGGCTGATGGTAACGGTGGGATAACAGCGTGCCCCTACCGTCATTGTGGGACTCGTCTGTTGAAGTGCAAGTACTTCCTCAATGGAACCTGCAAGAGCGGAAACGGCTGCTTGTACTCCCATGGAGTACAGAACTCTGGAAAGGTATTCCATCGTCCGACTTGCTACATGAGGGGATACGCGCTGACCTGCTCTTCATAGGTCCGCCGCACCAAGAGACCGATCGGACACAAAGGGCGCAATTCTGAGGCGCGCGAGCTGACCTCTGGGGACCATCAAGTCCCCGCGTCGACATTCCAGGAAGCCAGTGTCAAGATGGAGAATGTGAAGGAGAAACTCGCCGAGGCGAGAGCCAAGGTAATCGCCTACCAGCAAGCCCGCAAGGCCGTCTCTCCTCTCGCCCATCTTGCCGAGGCTGAGCTCAGGGCTAAAGTGCTGGCGTCGATGACGCCAAAGGTAAATTTCATCCCACCGCTGGCTCGTCTTGGGAGCTACTGCTGACCAGTGATAAAGGCCGCCCCTGCTACCACCCAAGCCGCCGAGGCTACCATCGCCTATCCCTCTCCCTCTCCCTCTCCCGCGCCCAAGGCCGGGACCGCTGAGGGTCCTCTCCCTGCCACCTCATCCTCCAAGAAGAGGTGCAGGGAGGAGGACTCCGACGTGGTCGCCAACAAAAAGGCGAAACTCCAGGAAAAGCCGGAGCACGCCAAGGGATGGGCGTACACCGTCGTGGTGATTCCCCAGATCAACTGCGGCTGTGAGGAGGACGACGAGGAGGCGGAGGCGGACTTCGAGGTTCATGATTTAGAGGCCTAAATGGCCGGACCGGATGACGAAGATAGGGGGAGAGGGGTTGTGCGAGTTTGATACGGCGAATATACGAGATACCTTACCTATAATTTGGGTCTTTTTTTTTCCTCGTTTTTTTAATATATTCTTAGGTCGAAGGGGGGGGGGAGTGGAGTTGAGATGGGGGGTTTCTTTCAATGTGCGTGCTGTGTGGATTTCCGGAGTTTGAGCGGGGTTTGAATATTTGCTGTTTGGGACTGGCATTGTAACATGTAACGGTGTACGTGGGAGGCTATGTACGGGTACCAGATGGAAGTCGCGTGTCGAGCTGGGTGGGTGGGATGACAAAGCTACCGATCAGCCTATTGTACTCTAGCTATGTAGTGCAGTAGCTCCAACATGCCGCGGAAGGGGCAAGAGAATGGATCGTCATCACACTTCAACCTCGATGATATGACCAGTTTTAGAAGCTCCTTACACACGCAGAACAGATCGCTGGGCTGTTCCTGTCTACACACTGGCCGTATGTAACTAGGTGGCTTTGGATAGGAACTAGCGGTGGTTATCAAACGGCGAGACAAGTACTCTCGAGGGCTGATGGTTAGTGTGAAGCAATCTGTATGGCTAGAAGGGGGTGAATGAAGGGCTGTGTGGTAGCAAGCCGTGCTGTCTCTACGGCTACAGGTTGGAGGGAAGCCTTCCGTCGAAATGTGTGGGCGTTATGGGTCAAATCCACTCGATGCAGCTGGAGACCGCCGGTGACTATGGGAAGTGATGGTCCAGCCTTGGCTCATTGTGGACGGGAACAGTGAGGAAAAAGCGCGAGGGTGGCAGGCAATAGCATTCTGACTTGCCTGCTACAGTCGCGGTAGTTCAGCTTCCGCCGACGATGACCAACCTCCCCCAGTCACAGATCAGCAATCGTTTTCCCCATCGTCGCCAAATCCTCAATGTTCTGTTCTCCTGCGGCGCCGTCCTCTCGGACGCCGCCCTGGGCATCCTCCTTCTCGCCCAGCATCCTCTCGAGCACCTTAACCTTGGCCCTTCCCCTCTTGAGCGTCTCCTCGACCTCCTCGACCGACTCTTCGTCGTTCTTGAACGGCGGATTCGTCAGCAGCAGTGCCAGCGCCTGTATGTTCTTCCGTGCGCGCGAGTTGTCGATCCTGCCCCGCCCGCCGCTGGGGAGCGAGGCGCGTGCGCTCCACACCGCGCACCGCCCCTGAAGTCGCCCCAGCTCGTGGAACTTCTTGAAGCCCTTCTCGAGCCCGAAGATGCGTCCCTCGGTGCGACCGGCCGTCGCCCCGTCCGCGACGCCCAGCGCGTGTCCTTCCGCGTAGAAGCTAGCACGTTACGGTTAGCGAAGTGAGCGGTACCTACGTAGATCCAGCACTTACTCTTCCTCTAGCGAGAGGAGGCCGTCGAAGAAGTCCGTCATGTGTTGCTTGCTTGCTTGGGAAGGCTTTTTTCTTCCGGCGTTGCCCGCCACAGTCCACCACTGTATGTACGATGACATGGGTGGTTCGTCCCTTCCTTGTCCCACCCACGTGAGACGGAGTATCATAGTCGAGTAGCCGTCTAACTAGAACCGGCTAGTAGCGCATCATACATGGCGCCTCCACGGAGCGAGATCAGACTGCATCGGAGCCAGATTCCGTATGTAGATCGCAGCAGCCTCCCCCACCTACCCGCGACCCGTCTAGATACTAGTAACTACCACCCGCGTAGCTCCAACCCTACAGCTCAAGCTCGAAGGGCTCACGTTGCCTTGGCGACTCACAACCAACAACCAACAACCAACAACACACAAACACCTCGGGGTAACAGATCCGCATCCGGCCTGACTCACCCCTTCTCCCCACCCCATTAAACTCTTTCATATCCAGCCTAGGTTCGGATCCTACCCTATCACCATCTTTCAGTCTCACCACCCGCTCTACTAACCCCGCAACCAACCAACCTGTCACCCCGTCTCGGGCACCGATCAGCTTTCGCCATGACCTCATTCATTAACACAATGTCTGTCTTTCTCCCCGTTCCGTTACCAGCCCCCCGCACCTCCCCCCACATCCTAGCATAACATCTCATCTAAACGGAATAAAATTGAATTCAGTCACCAGAAGTCGCGTCCGTTCAAGCCAAAGTCGTCGTCGCGCGGAACGAGCAGCTACCAGTTGCGCCAGTATGCCGAGCAGACGCTGGGCTCGGGGAGCTTACGGAAGGTGGTGAAGCTGCCGGAAGGCGAGGATATGGACGAGTGGTTGGCTGTTAATGGTATGTATACCGCCCCTTCGACGAGGAGGAAGAAGAGGAGGCGGCGCTTGGTGCTGACGGATACTGGTGCATAGTCGTCGATTTCTACAACCAGATCAATCTGTTGGTACGTTTATCTACCGGTGACGGGTTGCGACGCAAGCAACGGTTGAACTAACGGACACGAAAGTATGGCTCGATAACAGAGTTTTGCTCTCCCACGACCTGTCCGGAGATGAAGGCTACCGACGAGTAAGGAAGCCCCCACCTCCTTCCTCCTTTCCCGCATCCCCACTCACCGTTTTCAGGTTCGAATACCTCTGGCAAGACAGCGGCAAGTACAAACGGCCGACCAAGATGCCCGCCCCGGAGTACATCGAGCACCTGATGGCGTGGGTGCAATCCAACATCGACAACGAAGCCATCTTCCCGTGCCGGATCGGCGTGCACTTCCCCAAGAACTTCCAGAGCACCGTCCGACAGCTGATCAAGCGACTGTTTCGCGTCTACGCGCACATCTACTGCCACCACTACCCCGTGATCGTCGCCCTCGGATTGGACCCCCACATGAACACGAGCTTCAAGCATTACGTGCTGTTCATCAAGGAGTTCAACCTCGAGTCCGGACGCGACTTTTATGGGCCGTTGTCGGATATGGTTGATACCATTTTGAGGACGGATAACTAGACCGGTTGGTTACATTGGTCACTCGTCTGCTTACTTAGTGTACGACGTGATTCGAACTGATACACACTTTTCACGCTTTCTCTTTTCTTTTTTTCTTTTCTCTTATCCTTTCGTCTTAATGCGCTGTTCTCTGTGATTTTCTTGTTTGCATTGGTATGGGCATAAGCAAAGTGTGTGCGGAAGGGAAGACTTTTGCGTGCGTTTGTTATGGGCCGATGGACAGATTGCTTCGAGGGGAAAAGCGGGAATACACGGCGTTTGTGACTGTTGTGCTATGCAATGTTGGGATTGTTGGGTTGTGTACGATTAGACTGATTTTTTCTCTCTCTTTCCGTACTTAACTTACTTTTGCATGCTCGAGCGTGTTATTATCGTCGTCATTGTGTCGAATTATACCCAGCTTTGTTTCCCTGTACGGTCCAGCTTTATCTGTGAGTGGTGATTTGCAGTGCTGCGAACGTCCCCATAATTTTGCTACATTCGTTCACCAAGGGGAAGGATGGAAAAGAGGTTTGATTCTCTCCGTTGGGACGTCGACGGTTGAAAAAGGCAGCATGCATAAAAGAAGGGAAAAAAAAGTGCAGATCGAACAGTAGAAAGTGAAACAAAAAACCAAACCACGCCGATACCCCCCCATCATCATCATTCACTACTATTACACACACACCCTTCCAGCTACTCCTATTTTGCTTTGATTTGTAAACATCAAAATCGGTACTTCTCCTTCTTCCGCTTGGCATTCTCCTCTTCCCGCTTCTGGCGCTTCCGCGATTCCTGGGCGATCATGTCGCTGAGATCCTCCTGGAACTGGAATCCCTGGCGCTCTCTGCGCTGCTCCTCCTGTGCCTGCTCGTACCGTCGTTTCACGGTCTCGGAGGTCAGACCGTCCTCCTCGAGCTGGCTCGGGTCTAGGGAGACATCGACATCACCAGGTTTCTTCCTCTGTGGAGAGTAACAAAGTGTTAGCAACCATGTGCGTCTACTACTGGATTGAAAAAGGGAAGGGGGGGGGGGGGGCACCTTTCGGTCTTCCTGCCCAAGAACAGGTAGGTTAGCGTTCGCGCTCTTGATGTCGTAAGCGCGCTCGCCACCAAAGAAACCCTTCGTCTTGATCGAGTGCTCGGGTAAGACTTGGTACAAGCTTCGCCTCTCGACATCCTCCTCGGTCTCGGTTCCATCCCTACGTTTCCGCAGTTCGAATTGGTCCACCGGCTCGAACTCGCTGGGAACGCTGGATACCATTCCGCTGGGCGTCTCCATGCCGCTGGGGGTCTGGAGACCGTGTGCGACGTTGTCCTCCTCAGGCTCCTCTTCCTCTTCCTCGTCCTCCTCCTCCTCCTCCTCGCTTTCTTCCTCCTCCTCCTGTAGCTCACCCCATAGTGTCTTCTCCACCGGTTCGCCGGCTTGAGTTGGGGCTTGCGGCTGAAGGACACCGAAGACATCACCGTACAGCGGGCGGTTGTACTCGTCCGTGGGAGGCTTTCCGTATCCACCAGGGTGGAATCCCCACTGAGCTCCCGGCGGAATGGGGGCGTTGAGTCCAGGGATCTTGAGCGATGGGTACGATGGTGGCGGTCCGAAGCGCTGCATGTTAATTAACCATGGTGGCGGAGCGCCGGGAGGCATGTTCAATGCCTCCTTCAATTCTTCCGACAGCTCACCGGGCCGACGGCCTTTCAGGTTTGTTTCAAACTCCTTTCCTTCGTAGTAAACTTCCCCATACATCGTCAATGTTGGCTTCGTCTGGAATCGGAAAAAGGCATCGTGCAACTTCTGGTAATCAATATCAAGCTTTCCCATCTTTGGCTGCACCCTTTCCCTCATCTTCGACTTCAACGATTGGCTTTCCTCCTTCTCCCGCACGGAGTCGCGCATCTCCATGATTCCGGTGTCCTTGATGAACTTGGGTAGCTCGAACGGCGGCTTCTCGATACCACGCTTCGACGAGAGATATTCGCGCTTCAGCGACCAGTGGGTAGGCACAGGGACGCAATTCCGGTAAGACTTGAGGTGCACCAATAACCGGGGATCGTTCGCGGATGTATCCGTCCACTCCACGGTCTCGGGGCGCTTCACCAGCGCCTTGAGCTCGGCGACACTGAGCTTGTTGCGCGCCTTTCGTGCCTTCTTGCTAAGTTTGGGCTCGTCCTTCTCTTCATCTTCATCGGGGATAAAGTCCTCCTGTCCCATCACCTCGCCCTTCTCCTCCTCGATCGCCGCATGATCCTGCGGTCGGAACCGGTCCAAGATCTTCCGGTACTCGCTGAAGGTAGGATCATTCTCATCGATACTGAGGTCGTCGAGCTCGAAATCGGGGATTTCATCAGGCGTAATGAGCGGTTGTTTTGACTGCTGCTTTTCGGGTTCCTGGAGTGAAAACAAAAGCGCACGCGTAAGAGTCAGCCTCGCAGGAGAAGAAATACGTGTGCGCACGTGCTCATTGGAGACGACTTACCGACTCACTCTCCGACTCGCTGGCCGGTGCCGCGCTGTTCTCTCGCGAAGATCCTTCAAGCTTCTGCTGCCTCTTCTTCGCTCGTCGCAGCTGATTCTTGCTAAGCTTCTGCTTGGGTTTAGCAACTCCGTTTGCGACTGCGACCGGAGCTCCCGGTGTTTCTGTGGCAGTAACCATGGTACAGACCGTTATTGCCTTTCTGGTCGAGGTCGTGCGTAGAGGACTCGAAGTGGACGGGTGCGCGAGTGTGATTGCGTAGGGTGAGAAATGTATGGGGGGAAAAGTTGATGGAGTGGTGGTTGGGAGGAATTACATCTATCTAGCGTGATATTTCGCGTCTGGTCGGTTTCTTGCCCCAAAAAGGTTCATCCCTCAGTTACCCGGACATGGATACTGTGGCGTGAGGCGCAGGTAGTGGACATTGTTCGGATATACTGACCGTCGTGTGATGAAACTAAACGCACACAGAAAGGCAGCTCTCTGTGATCGTTAATTCGTAATGCTAGTTAGGAGAGCCTATGTATATGTAGAGTACATATCGGATGCTGCAAACGAAGCTCCCACATGGTTCGACTCGGCCCACTATCAACGGTCACACACTGGCCTTTACCACAATCCACCAGGAAAAAAAAATATACCAAGGAAAAGCATACAGGGAAAAAAATCAAAAAAATCAAGGAGAACGAGCGAGCGAGCGAACAATTTCATGGTACTGGAGCGCAAAAAGTCGAGATCGTTAAGTCATCGCAGTTGCATGTTGTGTGTTGCGTATGGGCCTTCACCGCTTTCTCTCGAAGTAGGCGCTGGTACCCATGAAGGCGATGCTCTGATCCATCACCCACTCGCCGACGTTTAAATACTTATCGACAGCAGACCGGACCTCTCTGGACTCTATTTTCTCGGTTTTGATGCTAAGGCTGGCGTGTTAGTTTCAGCCCAGGAATAACCAGAAAGCGAGAAATATATGCTATCGAAGGGGGAGGAAGAGCGTACGAGAGGCCCGTCGAACGCTTGACTCCCGCGAGGAATGCGGAGATGAGGATGGCGTCGAAGCCGTAGTGAGCTAGCTTTCCGAGCTGTACGGCGAGGTGGTTAGCTGTCCATCGTAGGCTTTCAGGGAGGTGTCTGGCTCACAACCATGATTGATGACGAGCCTGGTGATGGTGATGGTGGTTCTGTGGCGACCAAGTGTATGCGGGGCTTTGCGACGGGGTGGTGGAGTAACGATCGAGCGAACCGGTGGAGATGGGAGTGGTGATGGTGGTTGGTGGGTTGCTTTTGAGAGACCAGCCGCTGGAAGTAATTCTTAGGTTTTACGCAGTAGATCTCAGAACGTTCCGGGCGCAGGGATTAGGCCCAGAATGCTGCAAGTGACAATGGGCTTGCTCACGGTTGTCAAGTGAAAAGTGGAAACAGAGGTGAAGGTGAGCCACTCAAGTGACCAAACGCAAAATGTTCTCAGCAAATAAAGACCTGGGCAAAGTACCAGGGAAGATCTGGTGCGAGCGCCGAACGAGTCAGCCCTCGAACTCGTACCGGAGGCGGGGCTTGTGGCATGTGCACTGAGCACACAGGTCCTGAGGTCCCTGAGAATCACCTGATTGGCATGCGGCTCCTCGGCAAATTCCGACCGCATTGTAGCTCCGCTTTCATCTAGAATTCACTTGTGACTCTTGTGGCAAATGTGCATAAGCCAGTCCAACTTTCGACGCTGGAAACCAGAAAAGAATACTATACTTCGTTGTTTCGATAGTCAGTCCTCGCATAGCGACTTACCTCAATGCCTCCACGAAAAGTTCCAACTGCCACCCCGACCCAGCCGGCGAAATCAGCCACCATCACTACCGAAGACTCCAAATCCACAAAGAAGCCTACCGATTCGTTTGACGAGCTACTTGAGACATACTACAAGGGCAAACACATCACAGACCCAATCAATACAGCGGAAGACAAATGGACCCTTCTTCCGGCTTTCCTAAAGGTCAAGGGTTTGGTTAAACAGCACATTGACTCGTTTAACTATTTTGTGGACGTCGAATTGAAGAAAATTGTCAAGGCCAATGAGAGGGTTATTAGTGATGTGGATCCGCAGTTCTTCCTACGGTAACTGCTGCGCCCGCGGTGCAGACGGCAGTTGACTAAGACGATGATAGGTATACGGACATTCGGGTAGGAATGGCGACACGTATGGATACTGAGAGCAACCTCCAAATGACACCGAACGAATGTCGGTTGCGGGACCTTACCTATGCGGCGCCGATCTTTGTCGATATCGAGTACGTGCGCGGGAAGCAGATTGTCCGGCGACAAAGCAACTTTCTTGGCCGGCTACCCGTCATGCTGCGGAGTAACATATGTGTGTTAAGCGGCAAGGACGAGATGGAGATGGCACGTTTGAAGGAGTGTCCGCTGGACCCGGGTGGATACTTTATTGTCAATGGTACGGAGAAGGTCATTTTGGTCCAAGAGCAGCTCAGTAAGAACCGTATCATCGTGGAGAGTGAGCCGAAGAAGGGTATCGTCCAAGCATCTGTTACCAGGTAAGCGGCACGATTCATCTGGATCCACTTTTCCCGCTGATGCATGAAATGCAGTTCCACCCACGAGCGCAAATCGAAAACATATGTCTTGAACAAGAAAGGACGCATCTACCTCCGACACAACTCCCTCAATGAGGATATACCTATTGTTCTTGCCCTGAAAGCGATGGGAATTCAGTCGGACCACGAAATCCTTCTACTTGTTGCAGGAACCGATATGTCGTATCAGGATACCTTCTCGATCAACTTCGAAGAGTGTTCGAAACTCAAGGTATTTACGCAGAGACAGGCGCTGGAGTACATAGGTACTCGAACGAAGAAGAGAGGGCCACCTGGATTGCAACCCAAGCGGACACCCGAACGAGAAGCACTCGAAACTCTGGCTACCATTATTTTGGCTCATGTGCCTGTTGAGAACCTGCACTTCAAACAGAAGGCGTTGTATATGGCTGTCATGGCTAGACGAGTGATTCAAGCCATGACGAATCCTGCCCTGGTAGATGATCGAGACTATGTTGGAAACAAACGGTTGGAATTGTGAGTGACTGGATTCCATGCGAATGACGGAAAAAGAAATGATGCTGACATTTCCCAGAGCTGGACAGCTCCTCTCTCTTCTATTCGAAGATCTCTTCAAGAAGTTTAACAGTGATATGAAGATGAGCATTGACAAGACACTTAAGAAGCCATCCCGAACTTCGGAGTTTGATGCTCTACCACTGTTGAACAACGGGATAAGCATGATAACTCAAGGAATGAACCGGGCGATTTCCACTGGAAACTGGTCGCTGAAGCGTTTCAAGATGGAGCGTGCAGGTGTTACTCACGTTCTCAGTCGTCTTTCGTACATCAGCGCGCTTGGTATGATGACCCGTATCTCATCCCAGTTCGAGAAGACCCGTAAGGTTTCCGGACCTCGTGCTCTTCAACCTTCTCAATTCGGCATGCTGTGTCCATCCGATACTCCCGAAGGAGAGGCCTGTGGTCTGGTGAAGAATCTGGCGTTGATGACACACATCACAACCGACGACGAAGAAGAGCCCATAAGACAGCTGATGTTTGCACTGGGTGCTGATGATGTCACCCATGTCAGCGGCTTCGAGTTATATTCTCCGGGTGCATACATCATCTTCATCAACGGAACTTGCTATGGACTCACTCGATATCCCAAACGATTTCTAGAGACGTTCCGCAAGCTGAGAAGATCAGGAAAGATTTCGGAGTTTATCAGCATCTATATCAATCATCACCATAACGGTGTCCACATTGCTACCGATGGAGGAAGGATATGTAGGCCATTGATTATCGTTGAGAATAGACGCTCGAGGGTTACCGCGCGACATCTCAAGGTACGGTTCCGTTGTCGTCCGGCTTGTCCCAGCATCTGCGCGAACTAATGATCCCGAAGTCTTTGGCAGCAGGAAGAATGTCTTTCGAAGATTTTCTCAGGAGAGGACTGGTCGAGTACGTCGATTGCAATGAGGAGAACGACTCTCACATCGCCATATATGAGCATGAAATTGGTAACACCACCACTCACATCGAGATCGAACCATTCACTATTCTTGGAGCAGTGGCCGGGTTGATTCCATATCCTCACCACAACCAGTCACCTCGTAACACTTACCAGTGCGCTATGGGTAAACAAGCGATAGGGGCGATTGCGTATAACCAGAGCTTACGCATCGATACGTTACTGTATCTCATGGTCTACCCGCAGCAACCAATGGTCAAAACCAGAACAATAGAGCTGATCCAATACGACAAACTTCCCGCTGGACAATCTGCCATCGTTGCCGTTATGAGTTATTCTGGCTACGATATTGAAGACGCCCTAGTACTAAACAAAGGATCCGTTGATCGAGGATTCGGACGCTGCCAGGTGTTCAAGAAATACGTTACTACTTTGCGGAAGTATCCAAATGGGTCTGCGGACCGTATCGGAGACGTCAAGAGACAAATGAACTCTGCCGGCGAAATGGTACCTATTGAGAAGCACGCCGCACTGGAAGCAGACGGTCTTGCCGCCGTTGGTGACAAGATTAAGGACGAGCAGGTCTACCTCAACAAGCAAGTCCCAGTCAATACGGCGGACATGCCGCAGCTCCTGAACGAGACTCGTCCACCCGATGAATATAAAGATGCGCCGATGAAATACAAGCTCCCCGACTACGCATACATTGACAGGATCATGGTCTCGACCGCGGAGAACGAGCAGACCCTCATCAAAGTCTTGACCCGTCAGACTCGTCGCCCGGAGCTGGGCGACAAGTTCTCTTCCCGACACGGACAGAAGGGAGTCACTGGTATCATCGCCCAGCAAGAGGACATGCCGTTCAATGATCTGGGTATCACCCCGGATGTTATCATGAACCCCCACGGTTTCCCGTCGCGAATGACGGTCGGAAAGATGATCGAGCTGCTAGCAGGAAAGGCGGGCCTGATGAGTGGAAAGCTGCAGTACGGCACAGCGTTTGGCGGTAGCAAGGTAGACGATATGGCCAAGATCTTGGTGGACAACGGTTTCAGTTACTCGGGGAAGGACTTTGTCACTTCTGGTACGTCAAAGACTCTCATTCCCCCATAAACATAACTAACTAGTATACAGGTATCACCGGAGAGTCACTCGAAGCGTACATCTTCTTTGGTCCCATATACTACCAAAAGTTGAAGCACATGGTCCAAGACAAGATGCACAGTCGATCCCGCGGACCGCGCGCGGTTCTCACTCGCCAGCCGACTGAGGGTCGGTCCAAGATGGGAGGTCTCCGTCTCGGAGAGATGGAACGTGATTGTCTAATCGCCTACGGGGGTCAGCATACCCCCCCCTCTCTCCCTGGCCCTGTTCTCATGTGCTAACCAAGAGTGCAGCCTCGCAACTTCTCCTGGAACGCCTCATGCTCTCCTCCGATGTGCACGAGGTAGACCTGTGCGAGCAATGCGGACTGATGGGCTACAGTAATTGGTGCACGACGTGTCAGAGCTCGAAATCGGTCACGAAGATGAAGATTCCTTATGCTGCGAAGCTGCTGATCCAGGAGCTGTTGAGTATGAATGTGCTCTGCAGGATAAAGCTGAAAGACAAGTTCCCGCCCTCCATTTAAGACGCGGAGGGCTGCGAACAAATCCAACGAACTGGTCAAGGATGGGGTGGTGAGGGCGAGTGGCTACAATGTCGATAGGATATGTTTATGGGTGGCGTTTGTCAGGAAAATGCACATGTGCTTGCACTTACATAGGCACTCTACTTTACCCTTCACTAGACTCTTCCTGTCCATATGTGGTGGCAGGAAAATACAATGGCAATGAATGAATAGTTGGTCATCAAGGTATCTGCAGTGCGAAGCTTTATCACGCAAGAGGTAGTTACAGTTCGCTATGTCGAGATGTCTGGTGACTACGCCCTCTCACTTCCCCTCAGGCGAACCGCCTGCCCGAACTTCTGCAGCTTGGTCAGCAGCTGGTCTCCCTGCTTCACCACGTCGTTGTACTGTCGGTTCTTGTCGTCCGGTCGGTTGGTCTCGATGGTGCCATTCACGCGATCGATTGTGCAGTTCAGCTTCTTTGATGGGATGAACTTTGACAAGTCACTGCGGTTTTTGATTAGTATGAGTGATGTGGAAAGGTGCAAGAGGGAAGGAGTACCGGTCCAGCCATTCCACGGATACGCCAAACTGGTCAGCCATGTTTTGTAGAGAAACTACACGGTAGCTTTCGAGGAGCTGACCGTAGGCGCGGCGCCTCATCTCACGGACAAACCTGTTCGCACACTGGTTAGTCGAAATGTCACTCGCATGTCACCATACAAGGTAAGACTTACCACGGCTGGTGCTCAGCCAAGATTCTATCTCGCTTCAAAAACCTGTCCTCGACCTCTGCTAGGGAATAGAAGAAGCTTTTGTAGTCACAGGTATAGAAACTGTTTATCAACATTTCGAGAAACTCGTACCCGTCAGTGCCGGTGGCGTCAAGCATGTCGACGTCATCATCGGAATTCGGTGAACCCTTGCTCCCTAGCACAGCCAATACCTCCGCTGAGTCGACAACCTTCTTCTTGAAGTCGACGCGGTCAAGGGACATCGTGCCGGCGAGGACGGCGTAAAGGACCAACGACGTGTAGGGGCACACTTCATAGGAGGTGAATGTGGAGAGTGATTCGAGAAGCAACGGCGCAGCTTCGGCGAAATGACGAATCGAGAGAAGGTGAAGCCCATTGTATGACTTCAGGCGGTTACGACGATCCCAATCTCCTCCACTCTCAACGAGTCTGTTCCATCAAACATTAAACCACTGCTCGAGCGGCGCTCGGGTGAGATAGGACATACCGCTGAGCGCGCTCAATATTCAGTGACACCCCGTACTTGTCGCCGAAAAACATCTGCATCCGAATCATGGCGAGAACGATGTCAATTTTGGCCCCGGTGGACGCAGTCTTGGTGAGCAGCTCTTCGTATGCTGCCAATGATTTCTCCTACACAACCAATGTCAACATTGTCCCAATCTCACCAGCCACCAGTATCACCCACCTTATCTCCAACTCTGGCCCAAAATTCCGCCTTCCTCCCCATCGCTGCCACGATTTCTGATTCACCAGCTTTCTCCTCTGCTTCCTTCAGCTCTTGATCGTATCCACTTAGCTCCTCATCGTTCTTCTTCTTGAGCTCGTTGTAGTGAACCTCATCCCACGGTACTTCGTTGGCCAAGATTCCATCCACAGGGTTGGCGAGGTAGCGATATAGCGGAGCTTGTGAGTGCTCCTTGATAGACGCAGTGAGAACCTTTTTTGCTGCTGGGTACGATGCCGACAGTCCGGTCTGCCTCAGCGTAAATATGTGTTGAGACAGAAGCAAATTCGGGTACGTGGCGTATTGCGGATCCGAGCCCATGGCGATCAAATGTAATGTGCGTTCGATGACGCGAGGCGAAGATGGATGGATGTGATTGAGATGGTGAAGATGGAGTTTGTTGCTTTACACAGCTGCTTGGAGCAGTTGAGGAGGGACAACAGCGGGTAAACATCGAATTGCCACATTCGGAGCTATCCCCAGCGACAAACTTGAGCAGAGCCGCACGCATGCCACTTGGGTGTCAAGGCACTTTTAGTTCGAGAAAACCATCACCCAGAACGGAGGAGAGAACAACTCCAGCGACAGCCCTCCGAATCAACGATGTTGAGCCAGTTCCGCACACTCGGAAGAACAGGCACTCGATCTTGCCAGAGCGCATTCGTCGTCCGATCTCACACCGTAGCCAATGTTGTCTCAGCGCCGGTAATCTCTCGGAGGGCCATGTCGGATACCCCACCAACCGCAACCTCCGAAACCAATGTGGTCGCAACTCCCCGCCAACAGCGACAGATGATTGAAGAGGACGATCCCTTCGACGAGGACCGGCAGTGGGACTTCGACGATATTTCCTCTCTCGGTCAGGCCGAAATCGACGCGCACCGTGAGGCACGACATTACGCCAGAGTAGTAGCATACGAGATGCCGCGACTTGCCAGTAATTACCCCATATTTCCACCGACTGGCGGTTCTAATAGTGCGTTATGACTAGAGCTGGCGAAGCCCTTTATTCCCCCCACCGATGCTCAGCCACTCCGATTCCGCTACACCACTTACATGGGCGAAGACCACCCGGCTGAGTCGAAAGTGGTTCTCGAGTTCTCTCCGGCTGACCTCGGATTGGGCCCTGCCCAGCAGGCAAAGCTTATCAAGCTTGTCGGTCGTCGGTACCATCCTGGCAAGAGAATCGTTAAGATGTCCTGTGAGATGTTTGAGCACCAGGCCCAGAACAAGCGGTACTTGAGTGATCTTCTGGACAAGCTTATTGTTGAGGCGAAGGTTGGTTATCGAGGGAATACAGGGAAATTGACGGATGCTGATGGATCGTACCAGGACTCTGCAGATATGTTTGAAGACATACCAGTTGATTTCAGGCATATGAAAGCCACACCGATGATTGCACGAAGGCCGGTGAAGTCTTTCCCCCTGGAATGGGTTGACTCAGCCATTCAAAGGGAATATGAACGTGCCGAAAAGATGGGCAAGCCTTTGGCCAAGTGGGTCAAGGGTGCCGAGGAAAGTATCAAGCAACGTAAGGATAAGCGGGCAGGACGTGCGGCTGCCCATCGCATCGTACAAGAGAAAGTGAAGAAGACAAGACTACCTGCCGCCGAGAAAATATCACAGGCATAGTGATAGATATAATTACATTACGACCGTTGTAATATAGCTGGGGTAGCAGATACACAATTTTTTACATGGAGATTCACCAACACAGATATAGCACTAGCATCTCAAAACTCATGATACGAATCTCCAGTCATTGAGGATGTTACTCACCGGCCTAATATGCAACGTAAGGACTTCCTCCATCTTAACGCTTGACCCAGGCAGGCATCTTGCGAGCCTTGACGTGGCCAGGCTTCTTACGTTCAACCATCCTGGGATCACGGGTAACAACATCGGCTGTAGAGAATCTGTAAGCCACCGTGTAAAAGATAGGGAATAGGGAATTAGGAAAGTATCCAACTTACCCCTTCGCAAAGCCGGCTTCAGTGCTGGCTCGTGGACGAGCAAAGCCCGCGCAACGCCCAGAGTCAACGCCTCCGCCTGACCCGTCTTTCCACCTCCCATGACCGTAGCCCAGACGTTGTACTTGCTCATGCGTTCCGTAGCGATCAACGGGAAAACAGCGCTCCGACGATCATGCAGACGTTCAAAGACATCCGCGAGCGACTTTCCATTGACGAGCACCTGCCCAGTTCCCTCGGAGAGCAGCACCCTCGCTACCGAGGTCTTTCTCCGGCCGACACCCCTAGCCCTTCCCAGATGGTCTAATTCCTGCGGCTTCACCTGGCTCTCAATCTGCGCCTGGTTGCGCCGATACATGTCGAGCGCCGTGAGCACGTCCTCCGGGATTACGGCGGGGTCGATGCAATTGAGCCGGTCCAGGATGTCAATGATCTTCTTGTAGCGGGCAGCCTTGACCGACATGCCGACGATTCCGCGGTACTGTGCCAGTGTCTTCCATTTCGCTGAGGGCGCCTCGGCCATGGGCACCGTCGGTAGCGTCTGGTACTTGCGCTGCAGGTCCTGCAGGGCTAGCCAATTGTCGTAGAAGTCGGAGTTACCGGTAAAGTAGGAGGCCGAGACGGGAACGAGACGGGTCTTCTCTTTGGTCTGGGACCATGTTGGTGGCTGTGATTCCGGCGAGTAGGACTGCGCCTCCGCTGTCGCAGTTCGAGTGGTAGAGGTGGTCAGAAACCGCGAGGTGGTCGTGCTGGTGAATTGGCTGAGTCGAGGACGCGAGAACTGGAACAGATCACCCAATGCCGCCCTGAAAGAGCATCGTAAAGAGGCAATGCCGGCCGCCATGATGTGGACTTCGTGAGCGTGTGAAGCTGGTGAGTTTCGGGTTGCCCAAAAGTTCTTTGAGTGGCTTGGCCTTCGTGACCGCGCTAAAATCATTACCTGCCGAATCACCCCACTTATGATCAATTGCACGTATGGATAAACCGATACAATGAATCTGGTCTATCAAAACCTTCACTCTTTTGGGATTCGGGATCCAGTAAAAAGGAAACTATTGTACCGCACTGAATTGTTCAAAGCTACCAAACAAACACGCCTTCAGTCTACGTTCACTTCCCTACAACGTTGTCTATTTACTGGGCCTTGGAAGAGACAATCCCTAATTCACGCCGAGTCAGTGAATGCTCCGCCATGTCCCAATTCTGTAGGTGCTATGAATAAACATACTCTCGACGTCCGCAACGCTCTGCTGCAGGATTTGAGACAGAACCTTGGGGTTCTCCAACTCCTTTTTAACTTTAGCGATCAGAGTCTCTGCCAACTCCTTCTGCTGACGCTGCTTGACCTGAGCCTCATACCTGACCCACGAGTCAAGGACGGACTTGGCTTCCTGTACAAACTGCGCCTGCTGCTCAAGCTCGTAGGCCTCGGCCTCCAATATGGCGGTCTCCTGCAGTAATAATGAGAATCACCGATTGATTGAGAAATCAACAAGACATCGTTGCGCCTTCGTTTTGACATACCTTGGACACCTCAAAGAGGGCCTTGGTGACATTGACGACGCTGCCCATCTGCTTGACAGACTCGATACGCTCCTCGACGGCACGGGTGTGGTCGGCACGGGCGGAGTTCAAGATGTCCCTGATCTTGGCGACCTGGCCGGTGGCCCACTCGGAGTACATGGGGCCCGCATACTTTCCGATAGCGGTGAAGACGGAGAGCAGACAGAAAGCGACGACAGTCTCCTCGTTCACTACGTAGAGTTCGTTCGAAATAGCTGCAATCGAGAGACCGGTAGCAGACGACAGGATGGCAGTCTTAGAGACGAGAGAGTTGCCCGGGAGAGCATCGATGATGGACTGCGCCTTAGTCTTGGGGTCCGACGTAGGAGACGAGACGTTCGACTGGTGACGTGCAGTGAGGGTGACCGCCGACAGCCTAGGGAGGGTTGCAACTGAGGGCCGCAGACGAGCCGCACCTAGGAGAAAAATTGTTCAGCAAGTTCGGTTGGCGAGGTTTATTGGCTCAGAAGGCTGTTCAATACCAGCGAGGGTTTTCGTCAACCGCATAGACATTGTGAGGAGTGGAGACAAGAAACGGACGTCGGTGGGGGATAATTGAAGATCGTGATGCAACCCTTCCTTCCTCGGGTCGATGGACGACGTTTAGCGTGCTGGTGTTCCGCCAAGCCATTCTACTAACCAGCCCAACCACAGCATTGCACTCGTCCATAATCGCTACATATGAGGAGCGTGAGACGACAAAACATACTTAATATCACAAAGAAACTAGCGGAAGAAAGAGAAAGCGCTTTAATAGGTCTATTGATTCCCTTCTATTTCTCTTGAGGATGATTTACAAGGGATTTTTACCTGTTGGATGGTTAATTATGTTTCCGTAGTGCGTTGTATTCTGGATATCCAAAATCCACGAGTACTGGCTACCTCAATTGATACCTGTCATTGAAATAGATTGACTACCCATTGCAAACCCGGCGCGAAGTTTCCACTCCCCAACAACCGTACAAAACAGGTTAAACAACCAAGGGGACGGAGGTGTTTTGAGGTGACGATGGCAATGATCTCCTCTGCTGTGGCTCTCTCTTCTTCGTGATTTCACTTAAGAGATTCACGTGGTGTAAGAAGAACCCCAGGGTATTACGCTCTCACTTGCGATTTTGCAGCCGTAAAGAACAACCATCCATGCGCAATTGTCATAACAATGAGATACCTAAGTACTTCATACCACATTACTATGCTAGTTACAGTTTATTAGACCGTCAAAATCAAATTCATGATGCCCCACCCTCCTCTTCCTTCTTTCGCATCTCTGCCTCCAACCTCCGCTTTTCGGCTTCTCTTAATCTCATCATCGTGATGTTCTCGTAGTCAGGGCACTGAGCGGACTCCGTACTTGAAAATTTCGAACGGGCAGAGGTCGTTGGGAAGGATGCAAACGAAGCAGCCCTTTTCACACCATCTCCTATCCTTTGGGTCCCTCGCATGGGGTTCCAGGAGGCCGTCCTCGGAGTTGAATTCGGCTGTACACCCTCGCTGGGAGGTCGAGTCTCTGCTTGAGAGGTTGTAGCTGAGGCTGGCTCTTCCACTAAAACTTCTCCGGAAAGCTCGGGCTCCTTGCCAGCCCAGGCTACGGACTTGAAAAACTTAAAATCGTCATCATTGCAGTCGGCAAAGCCGTGGACAGCCGAGTGCGCCCTCACTATCGACTCAAAAACAATCAAGCCGCTCTGGTACTTCTTTTCTTTTATCTTGCCGCCCTTGACGATGCAATCTTGAATCTTTCCAAACCGCCCGAAAAGGCTCCGGAGAGATGCTTCATCCATGTTGAGCCCTTCCTTCTTTCTGCGCCACTTAACTGCGATGGTCCTGTCCAGCTCAGAGAATCGACTTGTCGCGGATTTGATGTCCCTGCCCTTAGACATATCCTGCTGTTGCTCTTCCGCCTCCTTTGCGGCAGTCCGCAATGCCTCTTCCCGTCTATGCCTCAGCAATGCTCCCTCCTCTTGTAGTTTCGCCAGCTGCGCCCTAAACCGTTCCTCCTCACTATCCGTGTCCGTTTTGAACCTCTTAGCCTTTCCTTCTCTGTCTTCCAGATCCTCCTGCATCTTCCGGCGCTGCATGTCAAACGCCTCGTTGCGGCGTTTCTTTGCCAGTCGAGCGGCTCGCGCATTGTCGTAGGCAGCCCTGGTGGCGGGGTCCGAGATGACATCGTATGCAACTGTCAACATATGAAACTTTTCGGCAGCCTCGAGGCTGGGGTTCTTGTCGGGATGCCATTTGAGCGACTGTTTGCGGAAAGCTTTTCGGAGCGAGGTATCTGAAACGACATCCTGATTGACTCCTAGGATCTCGTAGAAATCGGTTTCAGAGGTAGTGGCGTATGCGGCGGCTTCGGACTCCTTCGGCGGCATGGTTGCAAGCAGGTAGTGGAGGTGAAGGTGTTCGCGGTGGGGTGGTCTGTAAGTTAACGTGCCTGACAATTGTCACCACAACAAAAAGGTTTGTCATGCATGTTGGCCACTAAAAAAAACACGCTAATTACTGAGCTGAGCCGCACATCCCACCTGCAGAAGAAAAAGTTCTCGACGAAACATTACATTTCCCAGACTGGTCTGTCGCATCCGTAATACGACTCTACTCACTTTACCACTCACGACGCATTCACCATGGCACGAATCAAGAAGAAAGGCACTGAACCTCTAAGCAGTCTATGCTCGAGCTTTGTACTGATTTAATTGTGTTCAGGAGTCTCCGGCAATGCGAAGAATTTCATTACGAGGACGCAAGCCGTTCGCAAACTTCAGATCTCGCTGCCCGATTTCCGTCGCCTCTGCATTTTCAAGGGTAATCTCCACTACGCTCGAAATTCAATATGCGCGCCAGTTATACTGATAGTTTGACCAGGAATCTACCCTCGAGAACCCAGAAACAAGAAGAAGGCCAACAAGGGCTCCACAGCACCCGCGACCTTCTACTACGTTTGTGGCACCAATTCGCTTCTCTGGCGTTGAGAGTGGCTGACAAAGCCGCAGACCAAAGACATCCAGTATCTTCTCCATGAGCCTGTCCTAGAAAAATTCCGCGAGCACAAGACATTCGCAAAGAAGCTTTCGAAAGCGCTCGGCCGTGGTGACTACGGAGATGCCAAACGGCTAGAGCTGTACCAGAAGCCGCAGGTCACTCTGGATCATATCGTGAAGGAGCGTTACCCCACCTTCACCGACGCCCTGCGCGACCTCGATGATGCCTTGTCGATGTTATTCCTGTTCGCGAACCTCCCCACAAATCATAATCTTTCTTCTTCGACGGTAGCGACTTGCGAGCGGCTGTGCAACGAATGGCAGCATTATGTCATCCATGCCAACGTTCTCCGGAAAAGTTTCCTGTCGATAAAGGGTATTTACTACCAGGCGGAGGTTCAGGGCCAGGATATTCTGTGGTTGGTGCCATACAAATTCGCCCAGAACGTGCCAGTCGATGTCGATTTCAGAATCATGCACACTTTCGTTGAATTCTACACCACTCTCCTCGGATTCGTCATGTTCAAGCTCTACACCAATGAGGGTCTGGTTTACCCGCCCAAGTTCGACAAGGACGCCGACGCAAAGGCTGCCGGTCTTCGTGCATTCCAGCTGGAGCGTAAGGGTGTCGGAGCGATAACGGAAGGTGTGGCGCAAGCACAGCTCTCGAAAAATGAGATAGTAAAGCAGACGAAGCTGTTACAGGAGAAGATCGCTGCGATTACCGAGGGCGATGAGGAGGACACCCCGCAGGCGAAACAAGAGCCAGAAGCTACTGACGAGTTCGATACGTTCAACCCCATCAAGACTGATAGCGCCATCGATGTACTACCTCAACCCCAGATATCGAGCAATGGAACCGGAAATCCCAACCCTGCGAACCTGTTCGCGCCCTACACATTTTACATTTCTCGGGAAGCCCCTCGTGAGCCCCTCGAATTCCTGCTGAGATCGTTCGGCTGCAAGCGTATTAGCTGGGATGTGGTTCTCGGAGAAGGTTCTTTCACAGACAACGAGCTGGACCCTTCAATTACACATCAGATTGTCGACAGGCCCCCAATGGTTGGCCTTCTTCCGCTACCAGCGGGCGCCGCCTTGCCCTCCGCACCCAGTGGCAGAGTCGCAGGGCGTATCTACATTCAACCACAGTATGTCTGGGACTGTGTCAATGCTGGCCGGTTGATTTCACCAGCTGAGTACGGCCCTGGTGCGCTCCTGCCTGCGCATTTGAGCCCCTGGGTCAAGATTTCCTCTGGAGAATACGACCCGTCGGCACCGGTCCCTGCCGGAGAAGAGGACGAGGAGGAAGTGAGTGATGATCATAATGGCATGACTGAGGAGCTGAGCAACGACGACGGAGATGGTGAGGATATGGAGGCCGAGGTTGATGTGTCCGAGGACGAGGAGGACGAGGAGGATGAGGAAGAGGTCGCCCGCCGAGAGCACCAAAAAGAGCTCGAGGCTGAAGCGGCTGGTATCAAGCTGCCCACTGCTGATGCGAAGAAGAAGAAAAAGTCGAAGGCGCAGAGGGAGGAGGAAGAACAGAAGGAGATGCAAAAGATAATGATGACGAAGAAGAAGCGGAAGCTGTACGAGAAGATGATCTACGGCAACAAGAAGAAGGAAGATGAAGCTGAGTCGCTGCGTCAGAAGCGGAGGAAATTGGAGAAGTCAAAAAAGAAGGCTGCCGCATAGATGGAGTTGGATTTGTTGGTAACTTGTCTAGTTAATGAATCAAAAGTTTTCAGCTTTAGGAGAGTTGATTTGAACCTGACCATGTGTGGCTCCGTACGGACATCTCGACGCGAATTTTACCATTCCATCCTTCGTTGTCTCAATAAAACACGACCTATTCCCACCAGACACTTGTATTATGAAGGTTACCCCCAAAGTCTACAATTGTTTAAGTGGCAGGTGAGTGCCTCAATTCCTTCTTCAAGTTCAGAGGGTGGGGAATCCTTTGATGGATACAGTATCTATCCAGGATTCAGTCGCAGCATAGTTTGCGAATACCATATGTTGCTGGCTCATTACTACTTCCATGCAATGTCGTAATGGGGCAATTTGTCTATCTATGTTGGGTCGCCCAGAATCTGCAAAGTGCAGCTACAGCCCCACCTGAGTAAGCCGTGGCTACGTATGTATGTATGTATGTAAGCTACTCCGGAATCCGTTTAATTTTAGCACACTTGCCCTGCTCGGACGGTCGGACCTACATACCTCAAGAGAAACAGCAACTCCTGGTCAGCCTCATCCCTCCAAATCTCAAACGACACTTCACGCGAAAATCACACCTCAACAACCACAACACCTTTACGACAACCCGTTTGTCTCCCCCAGCCTAAACGAACATGGCGAGCTCGATCGATGAGCACGACCGCGGCGACGACCAGGCACAGAAAAAGGAGAAGAGCCGGAAGCCAGGAAGTACGCATAGCTCTCTTTCGGCTGCTGTATGATCCGTCCCGCTCACATTGTTTCGTTCCGGCCAGATACCGCGTTTCGACAGCAACGATTAAAGGCCTGGCAGTAAGTTCCCAGAAGCTCTTCGCAGCGCGCAGGAGCAGAGAGCTGATCGACATCGAACCACAGACCAATTCTCACGCCGAAAACAGTACTACCGCTCTTCTTCGTCGTCGGAGTAATATTTGCGCCGATCGGAGGTCTTTTGCTATACGCCAGTGCGCAAGTCAGAACCCCCCCCCCCCCCCGCGCCAGCCGGAATTTAAATTGTACTTCCCGTCGTACTAACGAAACCCGTTCGTCGCAGGTACAAGAGCTTGCGATAGACTACACGGACTGTATAAACCAGGGGGTTGAATACACGTACATCCCGGACAACAAAGTATCGCAGGTATACAACACAGCAGTAGACAGCAAGGACCGTCCACGATGGAAAGTTCAGCACAACGTTAGGACCACGGACCCGGACATGAGGAGAACGAACCCGAGTTTCAATGAGACGATCTGCACGCTCAAGTTCACGCTGCCCAATAAGCTCAAGGCGCCCGTTCTCTTCTACTACCGCCTTACGAACTTCTACCAGAACCACCGCCGTTACGTCCAGTCGTTCGATCAGGCACAGTTGAGGGGCGATGCTCGCAGCTACTCTCAGCTAGAGAGTAGCAATGACTGCGACCCGCTCTCGGGAGTCAGCAACAACACCATGACGAAGCCATACTACCCCTGTGGTCTAATCGCCAACTCCATCTTCAACGACTCTTTTGCGGAACCCAAGCTCCAGAATCCGCAGGGCGGAGCTGGCGATGGTGGCGCCATAACTTTTCAGATGCTCAACAGAGGAATTGCCTGGGACTCCGACAAGGAGCGCTTCGGCAACACCAAGTACAACCCCGCAGACGTCCTTCCTCCGCCAAACTGGGTCGGTCGCTATGCCGGCGGTAGGTACACCAACGAAACCTTGCCGAAGTTGCACGAATGGGAGGAGTTCCAAGTGTGGATGCGTACTGCTGGCCTTCCCACGTTCAGCAAGTTGGCGCGTAGAAGTGACAGCGCAGACATGGGAGAAGGAACGTATGAGATCGAGATCTATTACCGGTTCCCAGTAAAGGATTACTCCGGTACCAAGAGCATCGTCATATCTACACGTACCGTCATGGGCGGCAGAAATCCATTCCTTGGAATTGCCTACGTCGTTGTCGGCGGCTTGTGTTTTGTTCTAGGCCTCCTCTTCACCGCGAGACACCTCATCAAACCAAGGTACATTCTTTTCCCCTCCTTCTCCAACTCCCTCTTACATGATGCTTACCCGCGGACACACAGAAAACTCGGAGACCACACATACCTCTCCTGGAATAATGAGGACGTAGCCCCACACGCATCCGGCCGCGAAATCTAAGCGATTGATAGAATTTCCATGCTATCGGGAAGCGTAGGATTGCGGTTCTTTTTGTCGAGGTTAAGTGGTCGGCGAGAGAACTGCTGCGGTTTGAGGTGTTACGGGCTTCTTTTTGCTTTTGGGTTCTTTCTTTCTCTCCTTTTTTCCATGTCGATTTCTACTTACTCTAGGTAGTCGGTATCGTTGTTTTGTCCCTTTGCCCTTTTGTTTCTTTTTTTTTTGGTTCTTTTTTTGTGATTCATTGAGGTCCTTTACTGTAGTTGCTGATTTAACAACTTGAGCTTGAGCTTTCTACGTACATACCGATTTACAACTATTGCATAATTTTTTCCCGGACCAGGTGTTTTCACCGTAGCCAAAGAGTGGAGAGCAAGAGTATTCCCATTTGAAGAAAAAAAAGCCTCCCCCAAAGAGAGAACTGGCAATGTTGAAAGGCTTCTCACCCTCTCCTGATATTGTGAAGTTACAGTATTGAAACTGCAAAATCCAAATTCGCCCCCACCTCCCACATCGACCTACCCAGTCCTTAGGAAATCCTTTACAAAATGAAGAAAAACAAGTAGGTTTTTTGTATACCTTTTACTGGAAGGTTGAAGTTCCATTATCTCCCTTCCTACTGATCATGTGCTATGTAGATGATATGGATTTACGTCTAGTATAGGACTCTTGTCATGACCTTGGCTGCGGGGGAATCAGCCAACATTCTCCGATGAGAGATAAACATTGGGGAAGTGGGTAGGTGGAGGAGCTTACAGCTAAGACTTTCCAGGCACTCGTACAATCCCTTGATGTCACCCTGGTTGACGTCCGAGATATCTGCCATGAGATACGCAACATCACCACGGGAGTCACTCATCTGCTTAACGACGTTGTGATCACCAAAGATGCTATTAACTTGCCTGAGGACACCTGGACGGTTGGCGTGGATGAAGATGACGCGGACGTGGTTCTCCTCCGCGGAGGTGAGGGACCGCAGAGATACTTCGGGCATGTTGACGGCGCCGGTCGTGCTGCCGCTGTTGATGTAGCGGACCAGCGCATCAGCCACCTCGACTCCAATGGCTCGTTGGGCTTCTTCGGTGCTGCCGCCGATGTGAGGTGTCATGATCAGGTTCTTGAGCGTGCGCAGGTCCTCGGCCCAGCTGTTGAGAGAGGAGTTGAAGTAGTCGCCGTTGGCCGCAGGCTCCGACGGGTAAACATCGAGGGCCGCTCCGGCAATGTGGCCTGAACGCATGGCGTTGCTAGTGGCAGGTTAGATTGGGCCAGGGAACATGATGCTGAGGGGACAACTCACACCAACGCGGGGATATCCACAATGGTTCCACGGCTGGCGTTGATCAGGTAGCTTCCCTGCTTCATCTGGCTAAGCTGTTCCTCTCCGATCATATTCTTCGTTTCCGCGAGCTCCGGGACATGGAGCGTGACGAAGTCCGAGACCCGTAGGAGCTCCTTGAGCGATGAGACCTGCTTCGCAGTTCCCAGGGCCATGAGCGGCACGACATCGTAGTAAACGACGCTCAATCCCATTGACTCGGCCAGCACCGAAAGCTGCGATCCAATGTGTCCGTAACCAATTATGCCCAAGGTCTTCCCGCGGATCTCCCAGCACTTTGCAGAGACCTTGTTCCACGTGCCGTTATGCATCTCCGCCGATCGATCACCGAGCTGGCGTGCCAGACAGATGATCTCGCCGATGACCAGCTCCGCAACCGACCGCGAGTTGCTGAAGGGGGAGTTGAACACCGTGATTCCGTGCTTTGCCGCATACTCCAGGTCGACCTGGTTCGTGCCGATGCAGAAACATCCGATCACAATCAGGTTCTTGGCCTCGCGCAGGACGCGCTCGGAGAGCTTCGTCTTGGAGCGAATACCGATGGCGTGGACGTCACTGTGTGCAGGTTTTGTGTTACCAGGAGTGCTTATCGATAACCCACAGGGACAGTGATTGCGTCACGCAGGTTGGGGTGGTGGGGTTGGTGGCGGGGGTTCGGGAAAGAGTTTTTGCAAGCACCAATCCAAGCCCAAAGAAATCAAGTGGGAGGGCTGGGTCGATGATGACATCGTCATGTCGGGGCGGAAATAGCATACCGAATTTTCTCAATCAATTCCTCCTCCAACAGAGAAGACTTGTGGAATTCGACCTGGTAACCCTGCTTCTTCAGGATTTCCTGCGCCGTCTCGTTCACGTTCTCGAGGAGGAGGATGCGGACGTCGCCCGTGTTGAAGGGCTTCAACTTCTTGGACGCCTTCTGCGCGGCCATGTGGCGGGGGCCGAAGGACGAGCTGGGAGAATGGAATGTCGAGGTCGGCGAAACCGACAGGTTTAGCTGGTTGGCGAAGCCAGTAGTAAGCCCTCCGGCGATATCTCGAGCGGCGGACATGGCGTTTGAGTATTGGTCCTTGTCACTCGTTTCCGTTGATGGAGTGCTTTTGAGACCTGGTGGTGGTACTGGTGGTAGGGGTGACTTAAATTGTTGGTGTGGGAGTGTGAGAAAATGTAGAAGAATCCGAAGGTTCGTGGACTTGGAATGAGAGGGAGGAGGCCTTTGTTGGATCTTGAGGAGGAGGTCCATGTTGGTCCTGACCTGATCGGAATCGGGATTGCGTGCTCAGTGCCGTTGAGTCACCATCAAACCGCCGGGCCTGTTCCTCTCCCGCCCCCACGAGACCGGAGTTGAGCGCCAGAAGCCAAACAACGATCGTATTCTACATCCACAACCACAGTGCTTGGCGCAGGGGTTCAAGCTTCCAAAACTCTGGGATCTTTCATCGCTGAGGATTCGTCAAGATATCCCGCCATGCGCATCCGGCGCGGGCATCCGCGCGTACACAGATGCCGATTCGAATGTTTCGTAGGTTACCGCCATATCCTCTGCATCGCGCACATTCAACTTGCTGGTCATACATATCTGATTCTGGGGGCCCCTTCCCCCACGGGTGTGTGCTTTCCTGGTCTGGACGGGATACTGCCGAATGCAGGACGAGTATATGGACAGAGACTGCAGATTGACGACGTTACATTACGTTATCCAAACCCACGCCGCGGAGAACGTGTGCTCGACTCCTCCTGGGGTTGTTTTCTGCCAATTGCCAAGGTGATTAGGACGAGCACGATATTTAACATAGTAGCCAGGAAGGGATCGGGCCAGGGCGGGCTCTGCAGAGTCCCGTCCATCTGTTTCCCAGATCGAATGAGTCTATGTGAAAGTGATGTAGTATGATGATCCACGGCTCCGGTTGGACCTGGCTGATGTTTCCCAACGAGATGGCGCCTGCGTTCTCATGGTCCTCCCCGCATCGAATAACTAGAGTGGCTCGCAGTTCGCAGCCGAAACCATTCACCACAGCTGTTTCGCTTTCTAGAGTACATTGCGTACGTATTTCATATGAAGTTCTTCTATCCACCCACCTTGCGCCCCGTTGAAAAGAATGCATGTACTGTAGATGCCATGAGATGACCAAGAGCACGAAATGATGGAATTTCCTGCCCCGCCCTGCTTCTCTTAAGCTCTCTATGCGGTGGATGAACACCGCTTCCCCCGAGTCTTAATCTCTTTCCCTCTTTCCCGCCTGCTCCTAAAACGCCGGATATGTATGTTGAAAACAGAATCAGAAAGAACCCTCCGACGAATGCATACAAAGAATACAGAGCACTTGAACAAAAACAAAAAATGGGAAAAGAAGGCTAGTTTTTGGCTCGGTAAGATAGATGGAAACGAAAGTTTACCGGGCGTTCCTCAATGCCTACTTCCAATTAGCTTCAGCTCAATAGGTGGCACGAGGGAAATCGTACGAGATGCATAAATTCCTCTCTGGTCCTCGTGCTCTTTCGGAAGATGCCCAACATAGAGCTGGTGGTGGTGGTCGCGGTGGTCTTCTCGACGCCGCGCATGACCATACACAGATGGGCGCTCTCCATGACGACCGCGACACCTTGCGGCTGGAGGATCTCCGCGATGGCCATGGCGACCTGCTTCGTGAGACGTTCCTGCAGCTGCAGACGACGCGCAAACATCTCGGCGATACGTGCAAACTTCGACAGTCCCAGGACCTTCCGGTTGGGAATGTAGCCGATGTGCATTTTGCCTGTGAATGGTACGAGGTGGTGCTCACACATGGAGAAGATCTCGATGTCTTTGACAATAACTGTTTCGCGCCCGCGCGTTAAAATCACGCAAATAGCCTATGTCGTGTAACTGTGAACGTACCGAGCTCGTCGTGATCTTCTTCGAAAACCGCGTTGTTAACGATGTTCTTTAGGTTCTCCTCGTAGCCCTTGGTGAAGTAGAGCATAGCTTTCGCGTACCGCAACGGTGTGTCACGGAGACCCTCACGGTCAGGGTCTTCTCCAATGCACTCGAGAAGAGTTCGGATACTGCAGTAACGCATCAGTGTCTATGTTCCCTCCGGAAAGCTACAGCGTCAACATACGCGCCACACAACTTGGCCTCGCGGACCTTGGACTCATCGGGCGTTGCTTCCAAACGAGCTCTGGTCCCAACACCTACATTCTCCTTTAGCCGCCACCCAGACGCACGAGGGAGGGGTGAAAGGGAACATACTTGGCCATGACAGCCCGTCGAAGTCTACTGGTGGATTGAGAGTGTATGGGGTCGCCGGTCTCGAGGTTTGGGGCGTCGCAAGGCCAGTGCCGTTTCGGTGACTCAGCGCAAGCGCGGTGCGTGCCCTCTCGGTCTGCGTGTGACTGTTAGGTGCGGTGTCATGTTGCGGACCGTTGCCTTGGTCGCGAGATCCATTCACTTTCAGTGAACTGAAGAGTTCGGCCGTGGTCGTGTCCAGACTCTGATGCGCGACAGCACCGTTGCTGGCACTGCCATTGTACTGTGACTTTTCAGCCGGGGAATCGGTGGTGGTGGTAGGTGCCATGTTGCTTGCTGGATTGTCGGTGGGTGGTTGGGGTAGAAAGGTTGAGCCTATGTATCTGTTATTCGGATCGCTTCAGGCCTATCCGGAGGGCGAGCAGAGGGATCAGGCCTGGTTGCTGTCTGGGAGGATCGGGCTTGGTTGCTGTGCGGGAGGCGAATAATGCGAGGCAGCGCAGTGAAGGGCAACTGCAGTGAACTAGGTGCAAATTAAACTTTTTTTCTTTCGAAGCATGTCATCTTGTTACACACATGTGGAGTGGAGTATGTGGTGTCGCACAAACATCGAAGACAACATCCTACTTAGCGCGGTTTCATTCCGATGTCTTGTCTCGTCGGTCTGCTGCGAGCCCGCGTTGTGGCTGGTCGACGGCTGTGCCTGCAGATAACTAAGTAAGTACTGATGCAGGGAAGCGCGGAATGGAATTTTCGAGAATTCTGAGCCGACGGTGCAAATTCAGGCGATTTCTTCCTACCTCGCTGGTTGGCCGGTGAACTGTGGGAATAACGAATGGTATGTATGCACTAAGACGATATCTACATACACACACAATCCTATGTAGAATGCATGTAGGATAGCAGCTTAGTACTCCACCTGCCCGCGCAAAAACAGTAATAAACAGCCGGCCACTATCATAGCACCTTCAGATACGCCATCCATCGCTCTCCTCAGCTATGGGATTGTGAAAGTCAACGCTTCGCAGAAACCCGTTCACAGCATCATACTCGGTATCTGACAATTCATCCATCATCATACTGGCCTCCATCGCTTCTGCCTCCATGCCTTCTGGAACATCGGCCAAATCGACGCACACCATCTCGGCCTCGTCCTCATTCTCATCTTCGTCGCTGTCCTCTCCCTCATCGTCCTCGCCGTCCTCATCCTTATCCTCTTCCAAGGCCACTCTGGTCTTCTTCTTCTTCGATGGCTTCTTGACCGTTGTGGCTTTCTTCTTCGCCTTCTTCTCCTCCGGTTTTGTCCTAGTCCGTAAACTTAACTCTCGAGCCAAATCTCCCCAACGTGTTTTCTTCTTGCAACCTGGGCAGCTGCCTTCCACTGGCAAGATACTACCGTGCATCCCTTCTTCCGCGAGGAAAATTGAGGAAAGGCACGTGATATGCGAAACTTGCTCACAGAACGCATGACTGCACACTACCGTCTCGTTTTCCGCCAACGGCCCAAGGCATATATCGCAGCTCAAATCCTCCCCCGCAGCACCCAGCACCGCCTTTGCCTTCTGGTAATGCGTCTCCAGGGGAGAAAAAGTGATATCCAAGCCCAACAATCCGCCCTCACCCGTAGCCGCCAACTTCGATTTCCTCGCTCGCTTTACCAGCGCCGCAGGTTCGCCATCCTCCGCCAGCTCCTGGGCTGGTGGTGGACTGTTAGATACTCTTAAGTCGCGGACGACACGGAGCGCCGGTGGGATGGCAGTGCGGTCTTTCCGGCACATTTGTGACCATGATTCGTGCACTTCCTGGCTGAAGAAGCGCAAGGTCAACGGCCAACGCGTGAATGCAGAGTTGTACAGGAGCAGGCGGAGGTTCGTAAGGCGCGATGGGAGAGTTCGGCCCTTTGGGGCGGTCTTGCGGAGGTCTCTGGGGACCTTTTTGGTCAGATTAGGGTGCTGCCAGGCCCATCTGAAACATCAGGGTGTGCACTGGCTGGAAAGGATGCGAGGATGGAAACGTACTCAAACTGTAGGGCGGCGATGCTCGATGGGAAGCCATGGACCATGCAGGTCATTTCCCATGGCCGAAGCGTTTGCCGGGCCGTTCTGGTGGCTCCGCCTTTCGTCTGGCCATTGTGCTGGCTCAGTCTAAAGGTGTTATCACAAGTTGTATCAGGAATTCCAGTGGGATGGACTACCTGCGACGTGGGTCGGGGGTTGAACCGATGTAGAGCCTACTTGGCTGGACGGTAGAACGGAGCAGGTAGCAGCAGTAGAATGCAGGAATAGGCCGTGTTTTCATCCTGGGCGGGAGACTCGAGGGCTCGTGAAGTGGGTGGGGTGTGATGTAGAGTCCTAGATAAGTACTAGTAGTTGGCGAAATATGCCTAGTTAGCTGATTTCAGTGGTACTTATGTACATACCTGTGAACTACATACCATTCTTCTTTTGATGATCACTGTGCGCAGTCAATATGCGAGCTAGCATCGCAACTATACGTTATTCTAATTTGACTGCCTATTTAGTTTGAAAGGATTGAGACATGGAGTTAGTAATGTCTTCTAGTTAGGTGGTCTCTAACATGTATGTACATAATAGACATGTAGCTAGCTGTTGATTTCCCCCAGAGTGTATGTGGTGCCAAGGGAGCCACTCGGGCAATCTCTCGAAGCCTTCGAACCCTCCAGAAATAAACCGAAGGATAGGCTGTTCTCCATCTCAAATATGTTCAGTTCCGTATCCACAAACAAAGTTTCTCAGGCCACATGACAATTGGTTAACGCCAAGTTATTTAGCGCGGGGTACTTCACCCATGTGTCACCAGAATTTTGAGCCAAATTCCTCCACCTCGAAAGACATACTACCGCCGCTATGAAGTTGAACACCCACGCTTTGCGCTACCTCTCGCATGAGGACTGGCGCGTCCTCACCGCCGTCGAGATGGGCAGTAAGAACCACGAGGTCGTCCCCACGCCACTGATTAATCAAATCTCTGGATTGCGGGGAGCCAGCGGGGTCAACAAGGCCATCAGCACCCTCGCGAAGGTTGGGCTAATTGCGAAAGTTAAGAACGCGAAATGTTGGTTGGCTCCATGCATTTTTCTCCCAGGACACTCCAGTTGATATCACAATTCAGACGACGGGTATCGTTTGACTTACGGGGGTCTCGATTACCTTGCGCTGCACACGTTCATGAAGCGCAAGAGCGCATATTCGGTCGGAAACCAAATCGGTATCGGAAAAGAGTCCGACATTTTTGTTGTCGCGGACGACACGGGAACGCAGAGGGTACTTAAGATCCATCGTCTCGGCAGGATCTCATTCCGACAGGTCAAGAATCAGAGGGATTACTTGCGCAAACGGAACTCGGCGTCTTGGATGTACATGTCCCGTCTGGCCGCGGAGAAGGAGTACGCATTTATGAAGGTGATTTGCCATATCCGCAACTCCATATGCACTCGGGGATCGTTGCTAATGCGGCGATAGATACTTCACGACAACGGCTTCCCGGTTCCTCGACCGCTAGACCAAGCCCGTCACTGCATTATCATGGAACTCATCGATGCATTTCCGCTTCGTCAGGCCGAAGTCACTGATCCGGCCAAGCTCTACAAGACGCTCATGGAGCTTATTCTCAAGTTCGCAAGCCAGGGACTTATCCATGGCGATTTCAACGAGTTCAATATTCTGCTCCACGAGGAATCGCAGGAGCCAGTAGTTATTGATTTTCCCCAGATGATCAGCATCAACCATCGGAACGCGGAGGAACAGTTCAACCGCGATGTCGAGTGCATCAGGTCATTCTTCCAGAAGAAATTCCGCTATACAGCTGATGATGCGGGCCCTTTCTGGAGCGACGTCAAGAGGGTTGGCACACTTGATGCTGCCGTTGAAGCGAGCGGTATATCAAAGAAGCAGGCAAAGGAGCTGGAAAAGTACATGCGTGAGGTTGCACCGCTTGAGACGAACGACGACGACAACGATGAGGAAGAGGGGGGCGAGGAGGAAGACGAAGATGAGAAGGATGACAACGATGACGACGACGATGACGGCAAGGACACAATTCATGGTAGTGACGACGAACAGGAATCCAAACAGAAAAAATGATTTATTTAGACACACCTAAGGATTGGCTATCGCGGGAGGGCATGTTCATGATGGTCTGGCGTTTAGGAGTAGGGGTAATCAAAGTGCGTTGAAACCTTTAGGTGACAAAACTGGCCAATTGGAATGAAGACACTTTGATTGCCTTAGATGGGTGAAACTCCGTCAGGTTGCTATATAGATGGCGTGGTGATGACAAATTTTCTTCCTCTCGCAGCCACGATATAAGCCTGTTGTGAATTCCCTTCAATCGAACTTACGCTAACACTGGGTGGCAGAATGTCGTCTCCTCCTCTGCCTCACGGTTCAATCTTCTAGCTACTGGGTAGCATCAGCGTCACGCCCATCACTGAGTTCAGATCAGTGGTCCGACATCGTTGCGCAAGCTTATTAAACGCTGATGTACTAGTACAAGGTATCTATGCAACAAATTTTTTTTTATACACAACTCTGCCGAGCCCACGCTATCTTGCAATCAGCCCAGCCCAGCTAAACTGCTAAAATCTCACCAGCCAATTATCATCTTCCTTGGTGACGCTAAAAGTTTCAACTGATTGCCCTCTGTAAAGTTGGGTGATTGCTTGGCAACGCCAAGATACGCTAATTCTTAAATAAAACTGCCAGGGGTTATGGCATCCTTGCAATCACGTGCTCGTTGTGCGATTTAGGTCAAGAGCCCTAAGCGCACACTAGTCCCAGTCCCACGCCCCCCACTGTCACTCTTTCATTTTGAGGTTATTGTCAGCTTGGAAATTATCAAACCCAGCGACGCGACGGATCGACCCGACGACAACGACCAATCCCGACCGACCCTCATCCAGCTTCACGACAACTCAACCTTCCGATGGCGCCGAAAGTTGCAGTCAAGGGTAAATACCTACTCCTCGAAATTCCGCGCGTCGTAATGCGCTGCCTTTGCTTGCTGTTTGGAGCTGCAATTTTGGCGGAGGGCTCTACGCTTGGAGCCGGAGATGCCACGGAGAGAGAAAGAGGAAGAGAGGGGTCATGGAGCGAGCTCTAGGAGGGAAGGACACGCAATGAGAGAGCATTTGGCTAATGGCTGTACTCTTGTTGCAGGTCCTAAGCCCGCCGTCAAGAAGGCGGCCGATGCGAAGAAGGCTGCCCTCAAGGGTGTTCACTCCAAGATTAACAGGAAGGTCCGCACATCGGTCACCTTCCATCGGCCCAAAACCTTGATCCGCGCCCGCAATCCCAAGTACCCTCGCAAGAGCATTCCCCATGCTCCTCGGCTCGATCAGTTCAAGGTCATCGTTCACCCGTTGAATACCGAGTCGGCCATGAAGAAGATTGAGGAGAACAACACCCTGGTCTTCATTGTCGACATCAAGGCCAACAAGAGGCAGATCAAGGAGGCGGTCAAGAAACTCTATGACGTCGACGCCGTCAAGGTTAACACTTTGATCAGGTGCGTTCTACTCTGGTGGTTGTGGTGGCAATGCAGGATGCCGCCAGAAGAAGAGAGTCGGTTACTTAGAGGAGCTTTTAGCTGATTGTGTCGATTTGCAGGCCCGATGGAAGGAAGAAGGCTTTCGTCCGCCTTACGCCGGACGTTGACGCCCTTGACATTGCCGCCACGAAGCTCGCTATCATCTAAGCTGCGAGGCGGGGTTTCATTTTCTTGTCATTTGGGGGCGCTCGTCCGGGATTGCGAGCGGGCGCTAGGCAAAAGTCTAGGGAATAAAAAAACAACCTTAGAATTCACGATTGTCTGTGCGCAAACTCGTAGCTTTGGTCTTTTCACACTGTATGGCAAACGATTGGAGATGGGGAAGGGCATTTGCCGGCGTAATGGGATGCGTACATCAATTACTGCTCTTCACTTGTGCAACCCAAACCAGCCTTTCCGCCCGTGAACAGCTTGTATGACGCCGCAGTTCCATGTGAACTCCATGGCGATAAATTTCGCGAGCTGCTGGAGAAGATCAATCTACCCTTTGAAGAACCTCTGGCGCCTGGCGTCTGATCCTGGCCCATAATTGCGGCTCACGCCATGTAGCAATAGTAATACGTTACACAATCTTCGGTTGACCCTGGTGCTACTGGGGCCAGAACACGTTTCCTTTCCGAGTTGCGGTCTCGTCACCTCCAAGTCGAGCGTCTGCTAGAACCGAAACCTTCAATCCACCGCAACCACAACCCAATGCACACCACAGCACGCACAAACATGTCGCCCCGGTCGCTGCTCCTCCTGGCTATCTGCTCCCTCGCTACCGCTTCGGAATGGACATTTACTGGCGGGAAAGCCACGCTTGCTAGAAAGGGAGATCCGGAGGGCTCGGTTTTGAGGTGATTGCTTGCTGGCTACTTGAATTCTCTAGATTCGGTTAACATGATGTGATTTACAGCTTTGAACCTAAAAAGCCTTTCCCGTCGGCCATCCCACTTGCTGCTAGGGATATCCTCAAGCTTCAATTCACTCTCACCAATGGAGAGAACACCGGTTGTCCGCACCAGGCATTCCTGCTTGTTACCAATCCCGAGACGGACTTGGAAACCTTCTACCCATTGAGTGTCAAGGGAGACTCCGGCCGTGCCAAAGTCGACTTCGTAAATCCCCCCCCCAAATAGCTACCCAGCACCAGCTGACAGACAACAGACGCACAGGGACATTCCCAGTCACCTCCTCGGCTCCTCCACACTGTCGCTCTCTCTAGCTCTGGGTGACAACGCCTCGCCCTCCGGCACCATCATCCCACTCGGTTCAATTGCGCCCACCCTCGACGCGTCTGCCAAAACCGCGCTGGCTAAGCAAAGAGAAAAGGACCTGGGCGAAGGCAGTGGGGCGTTTGGACCAAAGCGAGAGATCCTCCACGTGTTCCGCGAGGATGCGAAGAGCCCGCCGAAGGTGGTAACCTTGACGTTTTTGGCGTCAGTGGTCGTGGTTTATCTGGGACTGTTTGCTACTGTAAGTTGATCACTCTGGACGTTTTGTGGGTTATGGGATTGGCGTCTGATGGGTGGTTAGTGGTTCTCGTTGCTCGGCGCCAACTTTAGTCAGCTGCCGAAAGCGCTGCAGGCAGCGCCTGTTAGCCATTCGCTCTTCTTGGTCAGTTTAGTTGCACTCGAGGGTCTGTTCTTTATGTACTACACCAGCTGGAACTTGTTCCAGTTGCTCGGCGGTGTCAGTGTCGTGGGACTTACTGCGTTCCTGAGTGGAAGCCGCGCGCTCAGGGAAGTCAGGGCCAGGAGAGAACGGGGGGAGCGTTAACGCCTGGTGTGTGGGTGTATACGGGCTGGTCGGCTGGAGGGTAGTAGCAAAAGACGGAGCTATTGTGTAGACAATATTACGCACAGCCATCAAATTAGCTTACCACTCTGATAGGAACCGACGAGAAACCGATCTATTACATCCATTGAACTTTTCGTGCGCCGAAATCACACAATACAAAACCCTTATCTATGCCTTCAACCCCTCCAACGCCTCCTTGAGCCTATCATATCCTGCCGTACCCTCCCAATTCATCTTCCCTTTCCCAATGATCCCTCTCACGGCAGACCTAGCCTTGAACCTCCAATCCTTTGTCACAAGCTCACCAGCCCCGAGTCCATCTGTCCTCTCCATCTGTCCCAAGTTTTCGTACGCATCAACAAGTTCGACGGTGACGTCCACCAGCTCGTTCCACTCTTTCTCAGTCGCATCCGTAATCCCCGGCCTGGAATTTACCGCTCTCCACGCTTTCTCGTGCGCCTCGAGCGCAGCACGTGGCTTCTTCCTCCACAGGTTCAGCCTAGCCACGATCTTCCACAGGCGCGGGTTGGTGGTGATGAGTGGGACGACGTCCTTTTCTACCAGCCCAACAACTTGTCTCGCAAGGCCAGGCTTAGTTGGATCGTAGCCGGTGGGCTTGTCCTGGTTCAGATCCTCAGAGATGATGTGCTGTACGAGCAGCTCCAGGACGTTTGTATCAACCGCCAGCTCACCCTTGGAGTCGCCACGGAGAGTGATAAGGTTCTTCATCGCTATGATGACGTCCTGAAATTCTGGGGGCTGCATGGTAGCTGCAACGGTGAGATAGTTATCCCAGATGCGCCAGGAGTCGCGCTTCAACTCAGCGGCATGCTTGAGGGCTCGGAGTGCGTCCTTGCGGTTTCGCTGGGGGTCGGCAGTGGCAATAGCAGCGGCAGCGGCGTCGTCTTCCTCCTCATCGTCGAGACGGATACGGCGTTGTCCCACCGCAGTATCCTCCTTGCTCAGGGCGTCTCGGCGAAGGAGGGCGGAGGCGAGATTGCTCCATGCCTCTGCGTCGGTGTTGTCGATGCTCACTGCACGGCCGAAGGCACGTACGGCGCCCTCCCACGCCTCGAGCTCAAGCCAGCAGCACCCGAGCGCGAACCAACTCGGCCCGTGGAGAGGGTAAATACGTAGCGAATCGCCGTAGGCATCTGCTGCCCTCTGGCAGTCATTGATATTCATATAGTAGCGACCGAGGGAACGCTTTGCGCGCGCGAAGCGTTTGTTGCTGACTATCCAGGCCTTTTCGTAGTGCCCGACGTTATTCTCGATATCGCCGAGGATGCACCATAATCTAGGAGCTTGTGGAGGGGGCGGTGTACGCTCTTTTTCGGAGCCATCCTCGAAGAGCTGCTTGCGGACGACCCCCTTGGCCTTTTCTTCCTGCTCGGTGGCTGCCCAGCAGAGGGCTACTTCTGGCCACATCTCTAGACGCTCGAAGATCTCCAGGGCGGTTCTAAGACCTCCTAAACTGGACCAGCGGGATGCAAGTTCTGCCTCGAGCTCCCATCTGGTCGGAATTGGGAGTTGGTGGATGTAGAGCAGACGCTCTCGGATTGGTGCCGACTCACCCTCCTTGGGTTGCGGAAGGAAAGTCGGAGCAATTGCGGTGTCGTCGCTCACAGTTTGCGTCGCAGTCTGCCTTCTTGTTGTTTCCGCAATGACCTGATCTACGACTACCTGCAGTTGCAGGACGGACCGTTCCACTGTCCGCGACTTGGTCGCTTCGATTCTACTCCGCACCAGCAAGCCCAGAGTGTAGACTTCCCAGTTGGTGCTGTTTGACAGTACCCGCTCCGCATAAGGTAGCATCTGCTCTCTCGTCGTGCCGTCTTCGGGATTGGTGTTTTTGATGGTTTCGGTAAATAACAGTAGGATTGTGGCATCCAGCGGATGAAGAGGTGGCTGATCCCCAGCATCAAGCGAAGCCAGCTCGGCCGGAAGATCAGAGCCCTCTTTCGGTGTCAAAGTTTTGGAATTGGTGAATGAGATTCTCTCGAGAAGCGTATCGTCGTTCAGGTCCAAAGTCTTCGGTTTTGTCCCTTCGACGGTGTTCTGCTCCGCACTCTTCGCCAAAACAACCAGTTGGCTGGTCTCCTTCTGCTGCCACTGCGTTCGCTTGCCCATGGCACCGGTCAAAACATACTTCAGTCCGGTCAGCTCAGTAGCATCCTCCAGCTGTTTCAGTGCTCTGGTATCGTTGCCGAAGTACGTATCCACCATCGCGCGTTCCACCAGAAACATGGCCTGAACAATCCCGCTCCGCTTCGCTAGCCGCGGTGCCACATCATTGATATCGGCAACTATTCTCTTGTACAGTGTACCAGTCTTCTCGGAAAGAATCCTCTGGTGGAGGAAATCGACCCGTAATCTCCACCACGAGGCGGTCCCGGGGGCGTCCTCACCCGCTAGCAACGGCGAGTTCATGACAGTTTCTGCAAGAGTAAGCAGCAGAAGATGCGATGCCAAGTGGTAGGGCGATTCTCCGTCCACGGCCATGAAGGTCACAGCCGCATTTGAGAGTGCGCGCACAAAGCCAGCGTCCTCGGTGAGACAGGCAGGAATGAGTTCCTTGTTGGGGTTGTAGAGCAGCGGAGGACCAGTGACGTTTGCCTGTAGAAACGAGCGCAGCGCACAGACACCGATACACATCAACCGGAGGAGCCATAGTGGCTTTTCGTTGACGGGCACAGCCGAATGCTGAGCAGTGATGCAAGCATCCAGAAAGCTAGCATAGTCTAAATCTTCGCGAAGTTTCGCGATAGCAGAGTCGCTGGAATTCGAGATGTCGGCACCAATTATCCGCCGTGTAGTAGGGGACTCGAAAATCTCTTTGAAATTGCCGTTCTGAACGAGTGCGAGGTCATGAGATGTCTCGGGGGAGACATCGTCACCAGATATGAGCTGCCATTCGGCGGCTTCGGGGGTGCAGCTGGCCATGCGAGGTCTTCAGAAACTTGGGAATGTTCGGTCGGTTCGCAGGAGAAATACGTATAGTGGATGAGGCCCACGTAGAGTGGTGGATTTTATGTGCTGGTTATTGGGAGTGGGTTTTATCAATCCACACAATTTCACCCTCCAATAATTTTGGTGGGGCTGAGGGGGCACGATGGCGGCTCTGCTGACATCCCTGTCAAATCAGGTGATAGATAGATATCTTTCCGTCAGTGAACTTTACCCGGAATACAGGAACGCGACTTTCTGCCATCTGGAACTCGAGACGTGCGCAAAGCTAAGGAATTAATACAACTCCTTGCGCGAACCACGCATCATCGCTCGCGACACACGGCAATTTTCGCTACATACAACCATGGATGACCTTTATGACGAGTACGCAACTGAATTCGACTCTTTGTGAGCTTATGCGCTAATTAATTCCTCCCAGGTTTGGTAACTTTATCGGCGAAACCGTCGACAGCGACGAGGAAGGCTCTCAAGCCGACGATGCCGGCGCAAATGCCTATGTCGATATGGACGATGAAGATGCCGCGGACGACACCAACGATCAGCAGCTGATGGAGCTTGACGGTATACTGCGGAACTGTTGGGTCTGAGATTGGGATGCTGATTGGCACATAGATGAGGGTCCTTCGAACGCGGTGATACTTCACGAAGACAAGCAGTACTATCCGACGGCAGAGCAGGTGTACGGAAAAGATGTGGAAGCTATGGTAGAGGAAGAGGACGCCCAACCTCTGTCGGAACCTATAATAGGTGTGCCCCCTATGCCGACTGGATTTCTGGCGATGTCAATTGACTTACCGTCTGCGCAGCGCCAATCAGAGTGAAGAAGTTCAACGTTGAGGAGGCGGATCTACCAAAGACGCATTTCGCCCGAGAGTTTATGATGGACCTGATGAGCTTTCCCGACCAAATACGGAATGTCGCCCTCGTCGGACATCTGCATCATGGAAAAACCACGATCATGGACATGTTGGTTTTAGAGACCCACGAGCTGGAGAAGACAGCGGGCAACAAAGGATCCCAGCTGCGATACACAGATACCCACGTTCTGGAGAGAGCCCGTGGTATATCGATCAAGGCTGCTCCTATGTCACTCGTCCTGCAATCGTCAAAGGCAAAGTCCCATCTGATCAACATCATTGACACACCGGGTCACGTCAATTTCGTCGACGAAGTGGCGTCGTCGATACGGCTCGCCGACGGAATCGTGCTGGTGGTGGACGTCGTCGAAGGTGTCATGGTCAACACGGAGCAGATCATCAAGTACGCCGTAACAGAGAATATCCCCATGGCACTAGTTCTCAATAAAGTTGATCGACTTATCCTAGAATTGAAGCTCCCTCCCAAGGATGCTTACTTCAAGCTTAAACACACGGTGGAGGAGGTAAACACCGTCATCGATAGTGCAGCACCAGGTCGGAGTGAGAGTCTGAGATTGTCCCCTGAGAAGGGCAATGTCTGCTTTGCGAGCGCGCAGATGGGGTGGTGCTTCACCCTTACTACCTTCGCGAAGATGTACGCCGACACTTTCCCAGGTGTTAACTCTTCGGAATTTGGGCGCCGGCTCTGGGGTGATATTTTCTACACTCCTTCAACTAGAAAATTTACCAGACGGGGCGTGGACCCACGTTCGAGCCGGTCATTTGTGCACTTCATCCTGGAGCCGTTGTACAAACTATACGCTCATGTAAGTCTCTAGATGCCCACCTCGATGCAGGGTGCTAATGTATTTGTTCAGACCATTGGAGAAAGCCCAGACAAGCTCAAGAAGACGCTGGCCAATCTAGGAATTACCTTGAAGCCTTCTCAGTACAAGGCCGATGCAAAGATTCTGCTCAAGCAGGTGTGTGAACAGTTCTTCGGAACCGCAACCGGGTTCGTGGACATGGTTGTCGATCACATCCCGTCCCCAGTGGATGGCGCCAAAGCGAAGATCGAGCACACGTATACTGGGCCTCTCGACACCGACTTGGCAAGGGCGATGCTCGAGTGCGACGCAGATGGTCCACTTGTGATTCAAGTCTCCAAGCTCTTCCACACTATCGATGCCAAAGATTTCTACAGCTTCGGCCGGGTTATGAGCGGCACCGTCAGCCCGGGCCTCCAGGTCCGTGTGTTGGGTGAAGGATATACTCTCGATGACGAAGAAGACATGGCTGTTGCTACGGTCTCCGACTGTTGGGTCAACAATACAAGGTACAGAATACCCACCAGCGGAGTCCCGGCAGGCTCCTGGGTTCTTTTGAGTGGCATCGACAAATCCATCGTCAAATCCGCTACCGTTGTGGCGCAGAAGACAGACGATGATGCGTACATCTTCCGTCCAGTTAAGCACTTCACGGAATCGGTTTTCAAAGTTGCCGTCGAGCCTGTCAACCCGTCAGAATTGCCAAAAATGCTCGACGGATTGCGCCGTATCAACAAGAGTTATCCTCTGGTCATTACAAAGGTTGAAGAATCCGGAGAGCACGTTATCCTAGGAACAGGCGAGATGTACATGGACTGTGTCCTCCACGACCTGCGCCGGCTCTTCTCCGGGATGGAGCTCAAGGTTTCGGATCCTGTCACTCGTTTCTGCGAGACCGTTGTAGAGACATCGGCCATCAAGTGCTACGCCCTAACTCCCAACAAGAAGAACAAGATCACTATGATCGCAGAACCTCTCGACTCGGGGATCGCAGAAGATATCGAGAGTGGAAAGGTCTCCATCAAGTGGCCGGTGCGAAATGTGGGCAAGTTCTTTGAGGAGACTTATGGATGGGATCTGCTATCGTCGAGAGGTATCTGGGCGTTTGGACCCGACGAAACCGGTCCAAATATCCTTCAGGACGATACTTTGCCGAGCGAGGTGGACAAGAAGCTGCTTAACCAGGTGCGAGACAGTATCCGACAGGGGTTTTCATGGGGAACACGAGAGGGTCCTCTCTGCGAAGAACGTAAGTGCCATTCGGTTTCGTGTGTGGTGTGTACATGCTGACAGGGGAATGCAGCCATCCGGAACACTAAGTTCAAGATAATGGATGCATCGCTAGCGTCGGAAGCAATCTATCGTGGTGGTGGCCAGATTATCCCCACCGCTCGCCGAGCGTGCTACTCGTCGTTCCTTATGGCTTCGCCGAGGTTAATGGAGCCCGTGTATTCCTGTTCCATGACGGGACCTGCGGATTCGGTCTCGGCGCTGTACACGCTGCTCGCGAAGCGGAGAGGCCATGTTCTCTCGGACTCGCATATTGCGGGCACACGTATGTCTCTATGTCCTACGTCTCGGGTTCGACTGACATTGCTTTTGCAGCCCTATACAACGTCAAAGGGCTGATCCCTGTGATTGACTCCTTCGGTTTCGAGACCGATATCCGGATCCACACGCAAGGACAAGCGTTCTGCTCTCTGGTCTTTGACCGGTGGAACATTGTCCCCGGTGATCCACTCGACAAGGAGATCAAGTTGCGCCCGCTAGAGCCCGCGCCCGCACAGGCTATGGCTAGGGATTTGGTACTCAAGACGAGGCGGAGGAAGGGACTGAACGAGGAGGTTACCATCGCCAAGTTCTTGGAGCCCGAGTTGCATGCCATGATTGAGAGCTCGGGGCTTTTGGATGGGTAATCCGTGTAATAATACGACCATATAGAGGGGGGGGGGGGGGTGAGAGGACGACCACACGAATGTACGATCACAAGCTGAGATTTTGGTTCATTCCATTGCGCGTTTTTGATCTCACGTATAGCGAGATGGGATTATGTATGGTGTCATGAAACTAGGGACAATGCAGTGATGTAATCCCCAATGTCTACTGCTGTCCATAAGCAGCGATGTCTTCCTTCCTGATGCCCTCGTGCTCCTCCCTGGTTTCCAGAGCCACCACAGTCCCCCTCCCACCGTCTTCGCGCCTGAATTCGTATCCTTTCAGATACGCCTTCAAGCTCTCGACAGTATCCTCCCTGTCCGCCATGAGGAACGCCACGGCATCGTACCCGCCCGCACCCGGCACCACGCCCCCAAGCACGCCCTTCGTCGCCTTCACCGCGCTGTCCAGCAGTCTCGTCTGTTCCTCAGGTTCGATTGGCACACCCGCCGCGACGCCCACGGCCCTGATCTTCTCCCTGATAACGGCGATCTGCTCCGCGATATTCCGCAGCAGCGTCGAGCTCTCGGAGACCGTACCGGCGCCGTCGCCGTCGCCGCTGCTGATCTCGTTGAGGGCCTGGAGGTACTCGGCAGGGGCGACCTCGGCGCGCCTCTCGGCGTCGGCGAGGAGACCGATCAGCCCCTTGTTCAGGGCCTGGATGGCGTCCCACTCCGCCTTGGCCTGCGCCGCGTTCTCCTTCCTCCATCCGCGGACGGCGCGCACCATGCCGGGCGTCGACGAGCCGCAGTCGACGTCGCCCATGAGCAGGCGCAGGCCCGGGGGGACCCGCGTCTTGCGCACGCGCAGATCCCACGGCTTGTCGACGACAGCCGCGAGACGCGCGGCGTCGCCGCCGTCGACGGCCTCGAGGATCGCCGGCGAGAACCGGTGGTACACGCAGCTGCCGAACACGGCCGCGGCCACGTCGAAGCCGCTGCCGACCTTGCCCTGCGCCGCGCAGTGCGCCGCCTGCGCGAGGTTGTGCAGCTGCGTCTCCGACGGCGGCGCGCCGTCCGAGTACGTCGAGAGCAGACAGGCCGCCAGCGATGTCGTCAGCGCCGCCGACGAGCCGAGGCCGGTCTTGTGCGCAGACGCGAGCGGCACGTTGAGCGCGTTGAAGCGCGGCACCGCGCCCGCCGCCGGCTGCGAGTAGTAGTCGTTGTCGGCGTAGATCGTGATCACGGCGCTCGGCAGTGGCGACGGCGCGAACGAGCGCGTGGCAGAGAGGTAGCTGAGGACGTAGCGGACGGTGGTTTCGACGAACGGATTCTTTGACGACCTGTCCGATTTTTCCGTCAGGATATCGCCGCTCCAAAGCGTAGGGTACACGATGTGGGGGGAGGGGAGACCTACCCCGCCACGGCGGTAACTACAGCCCCACCGCCGTCGACAGGGAGCTCGACATCGTAGACCCACTCGGCGCCCGAGAACTGTGGCGAGCGCACGGTGATCGTGTTCTCTCCCGCTGCGGGGGAGGAGACGGCGTGGATCCGTGCGCTCAGCGCGAACACGAGCCCGCTGTACTCCTTGTCGAGGACGAGGTACCCGCCGGCGAGGAGCACCTTGCCGGGTGCCGAGAACGCGGAGGGCGCGATTGCCGATGGCATTGCAGTGTTGGTGGCGTGGCGGTTGACGGTGCGATTGAGGGCGATGCGACGACCTGCCGGATGGGTATCGCGATGCTGCGGTCACGAACAATGATTCGGCCTGCGGCACACACACTGTGTTGTAGCATGTCTTCTGTATGCTTAGTCAGTCCTCGTGACTACCACTGATAGATACAGGCAGTGGCGTCACATCGTCACAAGACAACCGCCACATCTCCACATCACTCCTATTGACACACACACACATGCGCAAGCCGCAGATTCTGTGGGGGCATCCTCCCGGCCAGCACCGAAGACGCACAGGCCACGAGCGTCCTCCGTGCGTACGAGGACTTTGCAGCAGGTGACTGCAGCATCAACCCGCCGATCACTGCCGATGACTCGCCCATCGCCTCGTCGGCCAAGGACTGGATCCACCTCCGTGACGGTTGGTGCAGTCGTCGAACCCATGCGGCGCTCCCTCGCCTCGCCCGCGGCACGTGCTGTGCAACGCAGCGTCGGCAGCACTTCGGTGATTGCGGTCTGTGCAGGAACTGCTGGCTGCAGGAGCCACATACATCCGCAGATCACAGATACACGCGCGCCCCGGCGTAATCTAGCGCCCGTGATACCTTGCGTAGGTGTGTATGTAGTTATGTATGTAGTTACATATGTATGTAACTACTGGCATGTGGATATGTAGATGTGTCTGTGACTACTGGCATTATGTATGTAGTTGTGTATGTAACTATTATCTAGCATGCACGTATGCACTCACCAGCCCGCAAGCACCGGGGCGGTATGCATTGTAGATATGTATCGCGCAGTCGGGATGGCTGGAGAGTGGCACGGCGGGCGTCGGTGCCTGGCAGGTAGGTTGCTCTATCTACATAGAATGCGGAGCCCTGCCTGCTGGCCGCTGCGGCACGCTGCCGGAGGTCTCGTGCGTCGAGCACTCTACTGTGTGCAGATGACGGCAACGGTCGGCACATGGCCGGTTGGTCCGTTCCCCTCCTGGGTGCAGAGATAGATAGGCATCATATGTATGTATGTATGTATGGTGCATAGGTACCGTCTGGAAGGCCTGCAAGGGCCGGAACGTGTCCGTCATGGCTCCCGCCGTGCGACCTACCTACAGGCACGTGGCCTCGCATTCCGATCCGCCAAGTCGAGACAGCTGGCGATGTTCCCCCCCCCGAGCAGCGCTCCAGAGGGCCGGCGTCCTGGGCGAGTGGGGCGGTCCGCGGGAAAGGATGTATCGATACCACGAGCGGTTGCTGGCGCAGGAGAGTGTATCTCCGGACTCTGGAGATATCTATGGTGCCGGCTACTTAGACGGGTCAGCACGAAGCGGTTTTCCATACCCCCCCGACCTCTGCTCCGCCACCCAACAGAAGAAAGAATTTATTAATCGGCATCCTATCAAAGAGAAGCATGTGGGGAACAATTTGACGGTTTCAATTTTCTATTTGGAGGTGTTGTGGTCGTGCTATCAGGTTTCAAAGTGAGGGGATTTTTGGGCAGGAGGTACTTAGCTACATTGTATACCTAAAGATTATGACGCTAAACAGCAGCCTAATTGGGCTAGCGTGCGAATGATAAACTATGACCCCTTACACTACTACTGTATAAGTACGAAAACATCCCCGTCCGACCTCCTTTTTTTTTAATTTTTTTTTTTTTTATTCACTACTCTCATGCGACCTCTAGGTGTGAAACCCCTTGGTCTGACCTCCTGTGCGACTTGTACTGCTTCTCCGTGTACTCACGCTTTTCCGCGGCCAGGCCGTTTATATACCTGGGTAGGCCATAGAGTGGGTGCCAGGTAGTCGAGCCTGCCAGGTAATCCCCAAAACCCGCAGTGGATCGGGATCCTGACATTTTGGAGTGCAACAAAGAGCAATAACACGCAGTCGGCGCCGGCTACATCTGAGGACCATTTCCAGCCCCTTACTCGACTTAATTGGATCAAAACTGGCCGAGTTCGATGGGGTTTATGGGTATCTAGATACGTTTTTAAAAAATAATCGGGAACACGCTAGTGGTTGATAGACCACGCTAGCCGTTTTAGCTTGGCGGGGCTCGACTGGGCGCCTCTCATCGTACGCAACGAATTTCGCTCTCCTCCTGCTCCTCTATCTCTATACATCATCGTTGTCAGGTACATCAGCAAGCTCCTCCTCCAACACGCATACATCCGTCAGAAGCTTTTGCAAACGCGCGGCCTCCTTCTTCTCCTCCTCTTCAAGCCGAGCAAACGATTTCCATGTCGCTGGTAGCTTCTTGCCTTCGTTTTCCATTGCTTTGTATTTCTCTTTCCTTGCACCAAGCTCAGCCACTCGTCCCTCTTCACCTACAGTAGCCGTCGAGCCTTCCTATATTCTGCAGCTGGATGCCGTCCACAAGTCCGATGCTTGAAAGTAGACACCTTCATTTCTGCCACCACTGCCGCATCCTTCTTTGTAGGAATGATTTCGTCCTTGTACATCTCGAAGGCATTCAAAAATCAGACTGGTTCTGGTACTACGCCGTTGGAAAATGGGCTGAGATGACCGCCGTTGGGGAATCATATTTCGCTGGTAGACATTGCTGCTATGTAGATAGTGATGCTAGTGAAGCGTTCTAGCAGTGAGCGCTATTGCTTCTGAGGAGCTTCCCCTGAAAAAAAGAAATATCGTGGAAAAAAGAAAGTATAAAACAGCTAAAAGTAGACTAGCGCAGCAGGCTCGACTACTTGGCCACTCTAATCCATCTTTTGGTCCGATTTGCGAATCGGAAGCAGCCTGTGCTCAACGCATTGGGCTCGATAAGGCGAACACAGCAAACCTAAAATCATAGTTAATAGCTGGAAAACTGGTGAAAGCTCTCCGCAGATGCTAGCTTCAAACATCGACAGCGGGCGCAATCTGAATGCCTTCAAATCGGGAGCGGCTTACTACCGTTGTAACGAAGTATGTACGATGAGGCGATTTCAGGAAATCAATAGCTAAGTATAAAACTGGTAGGGTCGCAGCAGGATAGGTAGAGTTTCTGACAGGAAGACGTTATCTGATGGGTTTGGACGGGGTATGCGGAGATTACTTAGCGGGGTCATAGCCGTGCACTCGAGATTAGTCAACAGAATTGACAATTTGTAATATCTGGCTTTGCCAAGACTTGATCGTGCCGGCGCCATAGTCGGCCTTAGTACCACCCCCACCTCACTAACAATATCATCACGACTTCGGAACTCCTGGCAAGTAGAGTACGTGCGTATCACGGCGGAAAGCCTTGAACTGCAAGCACGGAGATGTCACCTCGCACTGGACGGTGCGCTCCTGGACACGGAGCACCGCCAAGGCTCGGAGCCGTGAAGTTTGCACGCGTGCGGTCTGGTGGGTTGTGGGGAGATGGCCGGTTGCCGTTTTTATCGTCGCCGCCCTCGGAAGGCCACGATCTGCACCGCCATCACGTGGAATGGCTCGTACCGTTTGTCTGCTTCCGCGTCGGAACTACGCGGCTCCGAAGCGATTACGAGCTGGGCTGCCTGCCATCGCCGTCCAAACCCATGAGTCCTGCATCGATATCTTGGGCGTGAGGTATGTAGAACAGATATCTAGACCGATGTCAGCTGCGCCTCGCACCGACTTGCAATCAGGCTGTTCTTTCCGAGCAGGCGGGGCGCAAAGTCCGGGCCGGTGACAAATCCACAGGTTTGGCTTATATATATATTTCCTCGGAGTTCGACGTCAGGCGTGGCTTGGCTGTGCGGAAGGAAGGTCGACTGGTGTCGACGGGCGGGCCAGCGGACGCCTTCTGCTTGGTGCAGCGTCTGCCTGCGCTGGCAATTGCCTGTTGGCCGGCTCGAGGCTGTCGTTCCGGTGGACAGCACAGCCATCCGAAGCCTCTTCCAACCAAGAACTCACCGAAATATCGATCGTCTCGACAGGACTCGGCTGTCCGCCGGTAAACGGTTTCTCTGGGGGTCCTTTTCTTTCTACAGGTAGGGTGCCCCCTGCCGGGTGTCGTAGCCGGCGATCGACGTTCGTTACGATTGTTGTTCGCTACGATTGTTCGCTACGATTGTTGTTCGTTACGATTGTTCTTGTTTTTCTGTGGCTTTTTTTTTAATTTTTCGTGGCGCCCCTTCACATTGCAATCGGGATTCGGGCGCAGGGCGTGGTGGTCTGCAATTACCGTAATTACTTGCCACCCCACCCAGCCCGCATTGCAGACACCCCAAAAAATAAAAAAATAAAAATAAAAATCAGCCCCCCCCTCCCTCGTTGACACCCCGCTTGCATACATATTAGAATCTCCATCGAAGAGATCGCAGCCCATCACAATGACGATGACCTGACCTCGGCTCCGGCTTCTTCGGCCTTCGCTATGGTTATCCAATCGGTCGCGCTACAAAGACATACATATCTATCCGTCGCTATCAAAGGAATCTGCTTGTTTCCGGTCCCCCTCCCCTCATCACACCTGCACACAAAACCTAGATACTTCATACCGCTCCGCCCCGCATCAAACTAGAGTCTTCTCCCATTCCACCCTCCACCCTACCTTCACCCCCCGAACCGCCTAGATATCCCTCACTTCCCACCCGCTCATCCCCCCTTCACTCACTCACTCCTCCGAAAACCAAAAAACTCGCCGCCCGAGCTCTTTGCTTCTCCTTCGCCCATCACCACCACTGCTGCCAGCCTCTCCCGAATAAACGGAAGAAAGAGAGAAGAAAAAAAAGCCGCCCCGCTCGGAAGTCGTTGGCCATGTCTGGTGGATACCTCGGTCGCAGGAGCATCAATGTCTCGGTGTTTCTGCAGGACTTGAACACCTTACCGTCCGCCGACGAGCAGGTCGACGCCTTCGATCCCAGTGATCTGGACATCTGGACGAACACGCAGTTCTTTGACTTCGACATGGGCGTGGCCGCGCACGATCCGACCAAGGCCGCCCAGGAACAGAAGCCGCTCGCCGTTGAGCCCGCCCCTGCCCCCGCTGCCCCGATCGACCCGACCCTGAAGGATGGTGGTGAATTCGACAACTTTCTGAATGGTGCGTGTTTGCGTGTGTGCCTGTCTGGCCGTTCGGTGGCCCCCCGCCTGTCGATCGTTGATGGGAAACATGGCTAATCTCTCACTGTCTGCTCGGCCAACCAGATTTCAAGGAGTTTGAGAATTTCGACTATTCCCAGGCCTACGTCACCGGCTTTTCCGACGCTGGAGCGCAACCATCGTTGCCCACCGCACCCGTCCTGCCTGGAACAACGGTAGCAGCACCGGCAACCGAACGCACGCTCTCACAGCCCATCGCCTCTGCTCCTATCGGCGGCTGCGCCGCCTCGAATACTGCCGCATCTCCCGCCGCTCCTCCTGTTATTCCCGCGTCGTCGTCCGCCTCCCCCGCCGCTCCCCGAGGAGCAAAGCGAAAGGCTTCCGTCTCCGTGTCGGCGGCTAGTCCCGATGGTTACGAGGGAATGGAGGATGCTTCCCGGCTCGCCGCTGACGAGGACAAGCGTCGGCGAAACACCGCCGCTTCCGCCCGGTTCCGCGTCAAGAAGAAGCAGAAGGAGCAGCAGCTGGAGAAGACGGCCAAGGATATGACGGAGCGTGTGCAGGCACTCGAGCAGAGGGTCCAGCAGTTGGAGCTGGAGAACAAATGGCTCAAGGGGCTCATCGTCGAGAAGAACGGCGGTAAGAGCGGCGAGGAGATGATGATGCCGCCGTCGATACTTGCTGGAAGCAAGGACGGCGTCGGCACGGTGTAGCCGCCTCTCACGCAAATATATAAAAGACGAGCTGCTGTTTCTGCCCCACTCCATTTTGCTTGAATTTTGGAGGGCTTTTTTTTGAAAAAAAAAAAAAGTTCTGATTTTATCCATTTGCACTCGGCTTTTATCGATGGGTTATCTACTGCGATGCTTTTTGATATGTGAGCGTGGGGGTGTGTGGATGGATAGAGGGATGGGCGGCGGCCTATCGGCCATCCGAACCACTTTCCCCCCTCCAAGTTTGATTCTTGTATTTATGTGATCTTATGACAAATGGTGTTTTGTACAAAGGATCGGAATCGGGGGGTTAGCAATACCCGCCCTCCGCACAGCGAACCCAGAGGGGGGGACATCTGGCAAGGCTGAAGGGCGACCGCTGAGTCAATGCACATCTCGCTGTGGGTTCGCCTCACCTCCAGCGAGCAGTAGAGGACACACAGCACGCTCTACGGAGTGTATATGGAGTATAAAGCTCGAGGACAGTCCACGCAGCCTTCGACCACTGTTGGACCGTAAGAGCAGAGCACTTTGGGGGGCATACTGGGACGGGGACGGCTTCAGCCTCGAGAGGGCCTGTCTACATAGATACACCCACTCTTCGCATCTACGATCCAGATATCTAGCCTGGCAGCGGGTAGAGTACATACAGTGCGCGCAGACTACTGTATCTAGAGCAGCAGTTCGTCCGGTCCGGTTCTGCGCGGTCGCCGGGGTGCGTCCGATGATGTGCAATCCCTCCTCCTCTCCTCCTTGAATCCACATGGAAACGAGGGCGGGGGCATAGGTAGTTTCTGCCCCAAGTAGAGGGGGGGGGCAATCTAATCCATCTTTTCTTCTTCTTCACATTTATCATCGTTACATGCTTTGGGTTGATTTGCGCCGGGGGGGGGGGACCGGTTAGCTCTCTGCTCGTCGCTTTGGACCACACACCCCCGTTATGTAAGTGGCTGCGGTATGTACATATGGAGCGGAGAGGAGTAGATATACTCTGTGCACGTATATACATAGAATACGTGCATGTCATCTACATACATATGTGGACATGCATTGCGCGCATGCGGCTGCACGCTCGATATATCATACCACACACTTCGTTTTGCACATCTGTGTGCGAGGCGGGCTAGGAGGAAGGTAGAATGCCGCGGGAGGCGTTTGGAACGGTGTATAGTAATCGTCAGTTCTCCGTGGGCGTGGGGGGCTGCGTCGTTCGGGTTTGCCCGGACGGATAGCTCATATGACTGCCCGCTGGGCAGGCAGGCGGCAGTGGATGGTGAACTGGCAGTCCGGCTGGACATGAGCCGTCACTCGCGGCGGATACGACTTCTCGGAGAGGTGACGGGAGGGAAGAAACAGCCGAAAAGCTTCTTTTCCCCGTCGTCACCGGCAACGGTGGCTGGTCTCGGTCAGGGTTGGCAGACGTTGCTGGGTGTATGGATGGAGGATCAACATGCGGTGCGGCAACGTCTGCGCAGGCTGCTTTCCGAGGGGAGAACCGAACTGGCACCGAATTCGCGCACATGGGTGGGGTGGGGTGGGTGGGGTGAGTTGATTTTTGTGGTGAGGGCAGGGATTAGTAACCGGCTGCGCGCCAATTCTAATCCTTCCATGGTATGTACATAATAGATACTCTACTCTACATACTCTATGTATCTACTTGGTTAGACCCGTGTACATTACAAACATACTCAGCAATCGGCGGCAAGCACGGGCCAGCGTAAGAAAAATAATATATCTGGTCACGGAAACGGAACGACGACCGGCCGACCGACCGACAGCGCGACGATGGCGGGTTCGGATATCGTCACCACAGCCGCGCCGGCACGATCGCCAGCGCCGTCCGATGCCGAATCCGACGCCGAAGAGGAAGCGGACCTCCTCCTGTCGACGATGTGTCCCTACTGCAACGACGCGCCGCCAATCTACACGTGTCCCGCGTGCTTCGCGCGCAGCTGCTCCGTGGCGTGCAGCAGGAAGCACAAGCTGTACAGGCAGTGCAGCGGCGTGCGCGACCCGACCGCGTTCGTCAAGCGCAGCAAGCTCATGACCGCGGGCAGCGTCAATCGCGACTTTGCATTCCTGACGGGCGTCGAGCGGGGGATAAAACGGGCGGTCGAGCCTGGCGCGGGCGAGGGAGAAGAAGAAGAAGAAGAAGAAGGGAGCGGCGGCGATGGCGAGAAAGGCGAGGGGAGGAGACAGAAAGACCGGATCGGACACCTGCTGGCGCAGAGGCGCACGCTGGTCAGGTGGGCGCCGTGGGAGGGGTTCGGGAGAGCGAAGGAGAATCGGACGAGGGTGATGTAAGTCGCGACGGGGGGACTCCCGGGGACGGGCTTGCTGATGGAGCGTACGTAGACGGCCGAATAGACGCAAGCCCGCGCACGTAGTATGGACGATAGAATGGACGCTGCTCGGCGCGCCCGAGAGCCGCCGGCGCCTCCTCGACCACGACGTTTCCGAGAACAGCGAGGTGGCGTTCGCCTTCTTCAACCCCGCCAACACGCCGGATGAGGCCCGCAAAAAGGCGGTGAGGAAAAGCGAGGCCGAATTCTATCTCGTCCTGGAGGCGCCGGCGAACCGGAAGCGCTGTGTGCGTCTGGATCCGGCGAAGCCGTGGACCGAGAACCTGAGGGAGCGCGCCTTGCTGGAATTCCCGCAGGTGCTGGTCGCCGCCGGAACAAAAGGGGACGGACCGCAAGGCTGGGAAGTCGCGCCCGACGAGAGGACGATCGTGGAGCTGCCCGAGGACCACGGTGAGAAGGGCAAAGGCAAGCCACGGAGGCAGGTCGGCAAGGAAGACCACGCCCCGAAAGACTCCGCGGCGGCTCCCGTGGTACCGAGCGACGGCACTGCGAAGGAGAATGCGATCACGCCTTCGTCGGGAGGACTAATAGAAGCGTCGACGGCGGAGAAGAGGAAGCTCCCGGATGACGGAATCGACATGTCGGCTACATTGGAAGCCATAAAGAGGACACGAAAAGCATGATTTTGACGGTGTCGGCGTTATTCGATGTTGTTGATTTGGTCATCACGGGACGAGCGTCTAGATCTCGAATGTACGATAATTGTAGCCCATACATACCCTTCCGCTACGAAAGTCCAGCTTGCTCCATCCCCCATGTTGTGCCACTACCTGGCGAGTGACTCATTGTGGTTGTGGCCTGGGCTGCCATATCACTTACACTAAACTCAATCAGCCCAGGGCATAACCCCGGATCCCACAGCTGGTCACATCACAACCTAACCGCATGCAGCCAGCCTAGCTCGAACCTCCACACAAACTTTCGACTTTGGCGATATCCCTCGCAGCAACCCCGACGACAACCCACCTCGACGCCACGACTTCCGACCTAGCGATCGACGCTGCCCTTTCCTCGACACACCGCCTTTCCGCTACGTACGTACAAATCAGATTTTTGGAAGACATCAGTGCGAGAATGGACGGAATCCCAAAGTCTTGAACTGCGCGACCCGCTATCTCGGATTGAATTCCATTCTCGACTCGACAGATAGACAAGGGGAGCACTTCAGCTAACGCGCGACACAGTCACATAATCGACAATGGGTATCTCTCGCGACAGCCGTCACAAGCGCGCCGCCACCGGTGCGAAGCGCTCTCACTACCGCAAGAAGCGTGCCTTCGAGCTCGGTCGCCAGTCCGCCGTTACTCGTATTGGTCCCAAGCGTGAGTGTTCCTGAGCAGCTGGACCTCACCATAACCCCTTCTCCACTGTTCATCTCCGCTTTCGGGCGGATTTGTCTACGAGAAGGAGGCCTTCCCGCCTCTGGTTCCCCCCCCCCTGCTTGGGGAAAAGAGACCATGCGGGTTGGTAGTACCACAATTGTGTTGGGAATCATTTCGGCTCATTCTCGACTCTGTTTTTTTTAGGCGTCCACATTGTCCGCACCCGTGGTGGAAACCGCAAGTTCCGTGGTCTTCGTCTGGACTCCGGTAACTTCTCGTGGGGTTCTGAGGGTATCTCCCAGAAGACCCGTGTTATTGCCGTCACCTACCACCCTTCCAACAACGAGCTCGTCCGTAAGTCATGCGCCGGGAGTCGTTCGCCGTTGGCGATGGGGTGCTGATGTGATGTAGGCACCAACACCCTGACCAAGTCCGCCATCGTCCAGATCGATGCCGCTCCTTTCCGTCAGTGGTACGAGGCCCACTATGGTATTCCTCTCGGCAAGAGACGTGGACAGAAGGCTCAGGAGGCTGCCGCCGCCGCCGGGGCTGTGACTAAATCCAAGTCCGTCGAGCGCAAGATCGCTGCCCGTCAGCCCAGTGCCAAGGTCGACTCGGCTCTTGAGTCCCAGTTCGCTGCCGGTCGTCTGTTGGCCTGTGTCTCTTCGCGCCCTGGCCAGTCCGGACGTGTTGACGGATACATCTTGGAGGGTGACGAGCTCACTTTCTACCAGCGTGCCCTCAAGAAATAAACAAAAATCTACATTTGAGGGGGTTCGTTTTTTTTTGTTTGGTAGTCTTCAAAAGTCCAGGAGTTCATTATTTTCGTATCTAGCGGCCGTGTGTCGCTGTGAACCACCGAATACACAGCTGCGTTGAATGCCTATCGGCGTGATGCATCCATAGGAAGGTACCGAGGACACAGTCCTGTGATGTGTGTAAACGCCTCTACCCGCGTGCCAGGTGCCCGAAAGCCTAGCCTACATGCGGATGTGCGTTCTGGGTCTCTCTCGTCATCCTGTCGTCCGTGTCTAGCCACCGCCGCTGGATGATATGTATCTTTCTATCGCTGATGCACGATCCTCAGACATAAACACCATGGCAACTGGCCGGCATTCGAATTGTCGGGAGATGACAATGACGGAAACGAGTATCCAGGCGGTTCACGATAGCCCTCTGCCACGACCGGCCGGCTGCGGGGAGGGAAATAATTTTCTCGATAGATGTGTTAGTTGGCTACCGCAACTGCAATGCAACCAGTGCAATCGTCTACGGACTCGAAGCATATTCCGTTTATTCGTACATATCTAGTGGGTAAGTAAGTAGGTTCGCACGGGCACAAATGTCACACCGCGGTTCCTCAGCCCATATGTATTAGTCGACGCGAAAAAAAAAGAAAAAGAAAAGAAAGAAAAAAGAAAAGAAAAGAAAGAAAAAAGAAAAGAAAAGAAAGAAAAAAGCATAAAGGAAAAAGGAGTCCGCGACCCCCCGGGGTGCTGGAAGGGGGGAGAGACGACTCGCGATGAGATCGCGGCGGGGGGGGGGGGGTGGGGGGAGGTCAGGATCGACTGGGCACGCGATCAGGATCTACCAGCGCTAGTTTTATGTAGAGTACATATGTAGATAGATATCATACTCTAGATACAGGAAGTTTCTAGTTACGGAGAACCGCAAGCGGTCCGGCGGCGGAGAAAGCGCGTCTCCTCGCCCTCGCCTTCGTCGCCCGCACCCGGATCTGAACCTGATGGGACGGAGACGGGGGGGAGGGGGGGGGAGGGGGGGGTCTGCGGGCGAACGTCGGATGGCGAGGCGCTGAAAACCCCGTGTGCTGTACAGTGAACTACCCAAGTACTTACCTATGTACTTAGAGGGGATATCACAGAAGAGCGATTATTGGGACCCACTGGCAGAGAGAGCATGGATCGGTGATGATGCTGGAGGGCGCCGACTCCATCCATCCATCCATCCATATTCGTTTGATGTTTGGGAATGGGAACTCGGACTCGTATCGGTTGCTATTATTACTTAAGTATGCAGGCGTACCAAGTAGTTGCGATAATTACGAAATCAACCTTTTCCACGGTCGGTGGGGTCGTTCTTTACGGATGTCTGGAGTATGTGCAGAAGTAACTAGAGGGTACAACGGCTGGATGATAGGATGGAGAAGCTCTCTCCTCATCCTCGTCCGACTCAGCGATGGCATCTCAGTGGAGCTTCGCGGAAGGTCGCACGGGTGACGAGTTTTCGTGACTAGACTACTTATCTAGCTCTTTCCTATCTTGAAGCCTCTCAACTCGCCTGTTCTCGATGCGGGGATGTCAAACTTCCTGGCGTTTGGCTCTTGAAGGGCTTCGAGTTTTCCCGGTGGCGAGCAGGCTGTATAACTTATGCCTGGTCAGTAATGAATGGAGTAAAATCTAATGCTCAGTGTTGTCGGTGTTCCGTAGTTGGATGGGAACCATCAGTCTTCATTGTATGATCTCGTGAACATCAAACCCCTTGTATTCTCCAGCGGGATGGGCTATATCGAGGCGCTCGTATCTTCGTAATGGACCCTCAATGATGCGGGCAAATAACTTTTATTGACCGTCCGTCCATCGTGAATCCTCGGAACGGTCTTACAAGCAAGCATCTTGTGACTCATCCCCCCCCCCCCCAACCCACCCCCTTTTTCCAAAAAAGAGAATAAAACGGGTAAAATGGAATAGAAATTTATCATGTAAAACAAAACGCCGTAAATTTTGTGGTCTGGCTTCCAGTTATACGACAGCCCGAAAAGCCAGCACATCCCCCGCTTAACAGCACGCGGCAGCATCCGTGACCAGTTCCTGCTTAAGTCTCTTGGCCGCTGGCGCGCCGTCGACAGCCATCTCGTCGACAGGGTTGGGGAGCTCGAGACCCAGAGGGACTTCGCCTCCGCTCTTGATGTGAAGGTGGTACTGACGGATGATGGAATCACTGTGGACACGATCCCGTCAGCAAACCGCGAATCCGTGGATGCTAGGGTGGAAACTTACACATCGTCTACGTTCAGCGGCCGGATATCGGCGAGCGCCTTGATCTTAGCAGTGCACTCCTTGCATTGAGCATCGGTCATGTCGAGATTCAACTGCTCCACTCGGCTCTTGATGGCATTCCATCCGGTCAGCCGAGAAGCGAAGTGGACGTATCGGGTGATGCCGAAGTCGGCAGGGTTGATGATCTCGTAAGTACTTGGGTTGTTGAGGATCGCCTTGGCGTGGATACCGGCCTTGTGGGTGAAGGCGCAGAAACCGGTGATGTAGTTGTTGAAAGGAATGTTGACCTCGACGGCTTCGGCGACCAAGTTCTCGAGGTCCTTGAGCTTGTGGAGCTTGTACTTGTTCTTGACGTACTCGGGGTCGGCAACGATCATGCGGGCCATGAGTCCACCGAGTGGAGTGATTCCGTTACGCTCACCAATACCGAGGACACTGGTGTCGATGTGGGTGGCACCAGCCTCGAGAGCACAGTAGGCGTTCGCGATGGCACATCCAGTGTCGTTGTGGAAGTGGGTCTCAATGTCGCACGAAACGACACCCCGGAGAGTGCGAATCAAGTCGTACACCTGGCGAGGAGAGGCGCATCCAACCGTATCGGCAATACCCTACGCCGATCGAGCATGAGCATCAGTTGCACGCGCGCAGGGGTGTGGTTGCACTTACAACTCGGTTGACGCCGACCTTATCGACGGCCTTGTAGATGCTCAGAAGATCGACAAGGTCCGAGCGGAAGGAATCCTCGCTCGAGAACCGGATCTCGATTTTCTTGGACTTGACAAACTCGATAACCTCAATGGCGGTCCTGTGGATGTAGGCCATGTCCTTTCCGTGGGAGTGCTCCCGCAGGAACGAGGAAGTACCGATGACAACGTCAACACCGTCAACACCGGTCTCGACAGCTATCCGGGCATCGTCCATGTGGCACCGGATGTGAGTCAAGATCTTCGAAGCGCGGTTAGCCGGCAAAATTTTGAGCAACGGGGAGTCAATGCGTGTACCTTAGCCTTCAATCCCAACCTGCAGATGGCCTCGCAATCAGCGCGGGATTGCTCCGAAGCCGCGGGACTGGTCAACTCGATCTATTGGACTCCGTCAGTTCCATAACTCGGAACGATCCCATGAGGGGTGGTGGGAACCGGTTTTCGCGCCCGGGGGGGGGGGGGCATCATACGTAGTCAACACCAAAGTCGTCCAGTGCCTTGGCGATCTCAATCTTCTTGGCGGTGTCGAAGAAAGCGTTGGCGAATTGCTCTCCCTCTCTCAGGGTGCTTTCGATGATCTTGAAAGAGTTGACATTGCTGAGAAAGTCGGGGACAGGCTGATAGGGATTCCGGCTGTTGAGAGGTGTGGTCTCGATCGCCTTGTAGTTCGTCTTGTCGCCTGTAGCAAGAGAGGCAGGGGGATCAGAATTCGCAGGCCTTGGAAGTTCTGCGACAAGGGAGGTCTGGTTTTCCGTACCGTTCGAGCTACCGTTCTCAGCGGGAGGAGACATGATGACTATTGTTTGTACTGTGATATTGGAACGAGAGCGTGAGCAATTGGCGGGGGGGGGGGGGGGGGGACAAAGCCCGGTGAGTTTGAGGA
>Ga0307508_10000147_pt1 | contig 83615 bp, 87 predicted proteins | sample 9_EM_MG_FD_203089 | JGI IMG/M metagenome (GOLD analysis project Ga0307508, IMG submission 203089) | Populus trichocarpa ectomycorrhiza microbial communities from riparian zone in the Pacific Northwest, United States - 9_EM | ecosystem: Host-associated > Plants > Roots > Unclassified | place... | reverse complement strand
ACTACTTTATGTTGACGATATTCAACTCCTCTATGCCGAATCCGCTAAGAGCAGAGCCATTGACGTCAAAGAGTCGTTGATGCGCCAGTATAAGATGAAGAACCTCGGACCGGTCAAGCAGTTCCTACGTCTTGACATCAATCGTCTGCCAGACGGCTCCATCACACTTGGCCAACAGTCATATATCAACACGATTCTTTATCAATATGGGATGGAGAACGCGAATACGGTCAATACACCAATGGATTACAAGACCAGACTGGACAATGTGTCAAACAACGCCAACGCTGAAGCCGATAAAGCACAATACCAGTCGATTGTCGGAAGCCTCATGTACGCTGCACAAGCAACTCGTCCCGATATTGCATTCGCTGTTGCCGCGCGTAGCAGATAGCTCCTCAAGCCGTACCAAACGCATATGACGGCCGCCAACCGAGTCCTTCGATATCTCAAGTCTACCGCAGACGCTAAGTTGATCTTTTCTGGTCCTGGTGGGAGTTCGGAAGGGCTGGTTGGCTATACAGACTCGGACTGGGCAGGTGATAGGCATGACCGGAAGTCTCAAGACGGCTATCTTTTCAAAATGGATGGAGCACCTATTTCGTGGAAATTGAAGAAGCAAACTATTGTTGCAAGATCGACAACCGAAGCTGAATACCTAGCTTGCTCAGAAGCAACTCGAGAAGCCCAAGGACTCATATATCTACATCGAGACGTTACCGGTAAAACTATGGTCCCGCTAATCCACTGTGACTCGAACGGCGCACTGAGCACCATACGCTCTACGATAACGAGCGACAAGGCCAAGCATATTGATATGCCTTTTCACAACTCTTGACATCTTGACGCTGCTGGTGTTGTTAAATTCACTGAGATCGATACGCTCGAGAACCTTGCAGACGTTATGACGAAGGCACTACTGCTGGAGAAGCATCAGTATCTTACTCACGGCATTTGTTTGTGCTCATTTCGATAAACGGCCCTATTGCGCTCACGGTATCGGCCGACACTCACACGCTCATGGGATCGGTTCCTCGCACTCACCCTGTTAAGCGGTTCCTACATTTGCACGGTTCCGATATACACGCCAAGACAAAAAGTTTGAGTTTCTTTATTTGGATTTATTGGATCTATGTCTTTATCGTTTTCCCGTTGTACGGCACTCTTTTTCCTACTGCGGGTTTCTCCCACAGGGTTTACCGCAGAGGTTTTAATGATGCCATTGGGACTTTATGTTTTCCATTTTTCATCCTTTATGGCGTTTCTTTGTCATTCAGTCTTGCTTGCATGCTTGCTACTACAGAGTGCAGCAAGAGGAGAAGTGTTGCAATATCTCACTCATTCAGCTTTGTCACGTGTAGAATCACGTCATATATGTATATTCAGACTTTTCACTTTTCCTGCCTTTCTCTCTAAGATAAGACAATACACACAAGACTTCGTCGTTCCATCAAACTTCCATCATAATCTTGACATATGCCAACTCTTCTCACCCCAAAAAATAGAGAGACATCAGCATGAACACTACCACCGAAACCCACTCACAAGATCGAAGATTATTCCCTTGTGAATTATCGAAAGTAGCCGGATTACCTTCGATTTCCCCGCACTCGGGTTACGAGACAACCCCATTGTCACACTATAATCTTCGATCCAAAATCACCCTACCTAAGCGACGAATTCCGCGAAATGGCGACCTCTTCAGACTTCAACATGCACCACCTAGAGGCCCCCTGGGATCTCCTCCAGATAACCGATGGAATGCCCACACCAGAACAAGCCGTAGAAATAGCCAACCCAGCAGTGTGGGTCCGAACCATGGTGAGGCAGCAGCAACAAGCAGAAAGCGACTTGAGGCAGCTCACGGAGCTATGCGGTAACACTATTGACCGAACTGACCAGCGCATGCTGTGCATCGAACAAGCCTACCACACATTGGCAGAAGGTACCAGATACGTATGTGACCGAGTAAACGCTAATGAGGAGATCGTAGAAGTATGGGTCCACAGCGAATTAGCCCATGTGGCAAACGCATACCAAACCCTGGCCCAAAACATCTGGCAGGCAATCATCGAACGAACGACCGAAGCCAACCAACACCAGATATGCCAAGCCACCCAGCTTACCCAAGTAAATAATACGCTGGCCTTCCTGGGAGAAGCCAACACCACCAGGGGACAACACAGGGCCACCTTTTAAGGCAACGTAGAGCTATGGGCAGCGGACCACCAGAGGAAGATGACCAGGGTGGAAGAAGAATTGTGGCAGACATGCGAGGAAATCCGACGAATCGCAACCCAGATTCCCCTACCCGGATCCCCAAATCCGAGTGCGCCAACACCGAAACCTCTGCAGCTCTGGTGCAGCCCAGTCAGACCCCCTAGCACCAGTGCTCCCACAAATACGCCACCTCCGCTGCCAAACTGGCTGCCCCTACGAAGTCCCATCCAGCTACCCTTCTCCCCGCCTACAAGGAAAATACGACCACCAGCCGTCCCAGCCAACCCAATGGGCCAGGCCACATCCCTGGGTTGGAGAAAACTGCATAGAGCAGACAACAGCGGACCTCCTTCGACCCCGCCGACGGAACCCACGTCCCCACCACTGCCACCAACACCGTCGCCTCGGTCCTCCTCACCAAAGGACCAGCAACCAACAATTACACTGCAGGAACTGGTCCAACTGGTAGCGGAAGGGGTGGCAAGGGCCCAACAATACGTGGAACCCAAGCCCGCAAAGACGTATACCTCCCGGCTGAAGATAGAAAACCAGGAAAATTTCGACAGGAAAAGCACGATGGCCTTTAACCAATAGTGGGAATCAGTCACCATGTATTTAGGGTTCTACCCGCAAACCGTGGACGGGCAAAAAATCACCTGGGTCGGAACACTGCTGACCGACATGGCCCTAGTCTGGCGCCTACACCAATATCGGGAACTACAGGACAATGACACCTGGGTCAACTATTCCGCAGCCATCAGGGCGGAATATCGGAACGAACGAGTAGCAGCCAATGTGCAGCTAAAACTAGGACAGCTCCGATACCAGGGGTCTATCCGGACCTACCTAACGGAGTTCAGAGCCCTCAACATTTTTGCCCAGGCAACAGCAGAGGTAGTAAGGGAAAAAATCGACCGAGCGATGACCACCGAGATACTGTGAATGCGTTTCGCTCACTATCTTGGGGAGTTCGCGGATGACGAAGGGTTTATGCAGGCTAAGTATCAAGCCAGCTTACAAGTCGAAAGATTAAAAATCTTGGAAAACGCACGGGAAGCAACCCGACCCCCTAAGTCTGATGAGAAAAGGAAAGACACCTCCGGCAACAGGCAACGGAAGGAGGAAACAGAAAAAGCTGAAGCAAGGCCCTATCGAAAGGGCCCCTATGGCCTGCCCGGGCGCTGGAGGACAAAGGAAGATGACCTCCAGGGAGTTCCCCCCACCGAGCATGAAGAATAATTCAAAAACCCAGATGGCTGCTGGCGGTACGGGCAGAGATGACACCGAACTTACGAATGCTTCCCATGAGCCACCCGAAAGGGCAGCTCCCTACCCAATGCACCCTGGAAGGTCATAGGGGTCACCAGGGAAAAACAGAAGCGTTCACTGGAACCGGAACCCGACGAGACGAATCCGGGCAAACAACAAAAAGCTGCAGCTGTGGAAGCTATGGAGTTAGGAAGCACCTTACCATTATGGGCGAACGACAGCGAAGACTCGGATTTTTGAAATGCCAGTCAACGCTGCAGACACAGGCCTATGAAATAATTTGTGGAATCTCCCGAAAAAGGAAAAAGGAACCAGGTACTAAAAACTTGGCAAAAAATGTAAGGAGACTCACAGTGGCAACCCACCCAGTGATCGACATGATACTATACCAGGACAGGAAGAAACACCAAGTCAAGGTACTACTGGACACAGGGTATTCGGTAGCACTAATCAATGACAAAACGACAGAAAGACTCGGACTAAAAAAGGAAAAACACCAGCAAGCCCGACGCATCTAAAATTATACAGGAGAAAGGGTCGCAGGGGCCGGAAATAACTACACGAAACCACTCCTATTACAACACCGAAGGTATTACTCGAAAGAAAGTTTCGAGGTATCACCAATGGATCCAGAAATCGACATATTTCTCCCTTTCAGCTGGATCCAGAAACACCCACCACAGAGCACCTGGACGAATATGGAAGTACAGTTCAACAACAACCAATGCCTGAACGAGTGCTCGAGGTGGGTAACCCCCAACTTCTCACTTTCCTAGGACGAAGAAGTAGCCACTAACCCCGCAGCTCAAGTCATCGATTATATGGCAGCAATTGCTACGGAAGACCCAGTGGCAAGCGTACCAATGGAGTTCCCCCAATACCGACAAATAATGAGCCAAGAAGCAGCAGAGGCGCTCCCTGAACATCGATCTTACGACTGCAAGATCAAGCTAAAAGATGAAAGCATGGCGCCATGGGGACCCATATATCCCCTATCAGAAATTGGACTCCAAACGCTCTGAGAATGGCTAAAAGAGATGGAGCGAACGGGAAAGATGAAACGCTCGAGTTCACCAGCGGGTTCGCCAATTCTGTTTGTGCCCAAGCCATACGGTTGAAGATTTTGCCTATGTGTGGACTACTGAGCCCTGAACCAAATCATGATCCCAAATCGCTACCCACTGCCATTAATGCAAGAACTACAGGACCGAGTCCAGGGAGCCCAATGGTTCAAAAAAATGGACATAAAAAACGGGTTTCACCTCATCCGAATGAAGGAGGGAGACGAATGGAAAACAGCTTTCAGAACGTATTTCGGATTATTCGAATTCCAAGTCATGCCGTTGGGCCTAACTAACGCCCCCTCCACGTTCTAAGACATGATAAATCATGTCTTCTCCAACATGCTAGATATGGGGGTGCTGGCCTACATGGACGACATATTGGTATACGCAAAAACCGAGGAAGAATATGACAACCTGGTGAGGGAAGTCCTCAGGAGACTGCAAGAAAATAAACTAGCAATCTCACCGGAAAAATGCGTCTGGAAGATCCACCAGGTGGAATTCCTGGGATATGTTATCGGAAGGGACAGAATAAAGACATCTGAAGAAAAAGTGGAAGTGGTACTGGGATGGAAAATACCGGAGACACTGACAGAAGTCCAATCCATTCTGGGATTTGCCAACTTCTACCGACGATTCATCCAGGACTATTCCCGAGTGGCAAGACTGCTAACGGAGCTAACCAAGAAAGAGAAGGAATGGACATGGAATCCAGAAGCTGAAGCGGCCTTCACAGAGCTCAAGCGGTGTTTTACTATGGCTCCGGCCCTCGCCCATTTCAAGACCCAGAATCCGGTAATCATTGAAACCGACACCTCCAACTTTACTCTAGGGGCAGTACTCTCACAACGGGATGATGCAGGAAGGCTGCACCAAGTGGCCTTACACTCACGAAAGTTCCAACCGGTGGAAATCAACTATGAAATCCACGACAAAGAACTACTAACACTTGTCGACACCTTCAAACATTGGAGACGTTATTACGAGGGAGTAACTAATCAGGTTCAGGTACTATCGGACCACCCAAACCTGGAGTACTTGACAACGACGAAAGTACTCAATCGGAGGCAGGCAAGATGGGCTCAGGAATTGGCGGGAATCGACTTCTGGATTTACTACCAGCCAGAATCCCAGAACGGGAAGCCAGATGTATTATCCAGGTATTCTAAGTACCGCCCAGAAAAGGGGGGTGTGGAAAACCAGCCGATCATGATGGTTTTGCAGAAAAAACACCCACACGAAGAAAGCCTGAAATAAAGAAGGGGCCGCTCGTTCATCTGCTCAGCAGCCTGGCTGGCATAGATATCAGAAAAGAAATGGGCTAAGGAATTCCTGGAGAAAATCCGGGAAAACGGAAAAAAGGATACGGTCTACCAAGAGTCAAAAAAGGAAGCGGAGTCGGAAGAACTGACCCCGAAAGACCGAAAGGTCAAGGAAGAAATTATGGAAATCAGGGACGGACTGCTGTACCGAAAGAACCTACTCTGGATACCAGAAGGAACAGTACGACAAATCCTGGAATTGGTGCACGACACCAAGGTGGCTGGTCACATGGGCCACGATAAAACCATCTAGCTCATTCGACAAAACTTCTGGTGGCCCAAGATGAACGAACACATCATCGACTTCGTAAGAAGCTGCTCAGAATGCCAACAAAGTAAGGCTTCTCGGCACTGACCCTATGGGCTGTCCTCCCTGCTAGAGCTGCCATACGCGCCATGGCGATTGATAGCAATAGACTTCATCACAGAACTCCAGGTCTCCGAAGGATGTGACCAACTCTGGGTAATCATCGACCAATTCACCAAAATGGCACACTTTATACTGCTACAAGAAAAAACCATGGCGGACCTAGCTATAATCTTTGCCACAGAAGTATAGAAGTACCATGGACTCCCGACGGACATCGTGTCAGATCGAGATTCCCATTTTACGTCAGAAACATGGAAGGGATTCCTAAGCCCACTCAGAATCCATCCTCATATGTCCACTGCATTCCACCCTCAGACTGACCGCCAAACAGAGCAGCTTAATCAGACAATCGAAGCCTACCTTCGTGCATTTATCAGCAGAGATCAGGACAACTGGGTATTATTACTACCAATGGCGGAATTCATCTACAATAACTCAGTTACAATCGGTACCGGGGTGATGCCCTTCTATGTGAATTATGGATTTCACCCGGCAACTTTGGACACACCAAACCATGAACCACTCAACCCGGCTAGTACGGTATACGGACACTGGATGCAGACGGTGCATGACGAGTCCTGAAAAGGACTGGAAGCCGTACAGGAATGGATGCGCTGGAACACTGACCCTGTGCGAAAGGAACCCCCCGCTTACCAAATAGGAGATTTGGTGATGCTCAGCAGACATAACATCAAAACGCGCCGTCCGACAAGGAAGCTGGACCACAAAAATCATGGGCCCTTCCAGATCGAAAAAATCGTCTACCCGCTGGCAGTCCGCCTTACGCTACCTCGGAAATGGAAGATTCACAACATCTTTCACGTTTCGCTGCTCGAACCCTAGCGAACCAGCGAACACCGAGCGCCCCCAGACCCCTCGAAGGTGTTGTGGGAAGCAGACGACATCAAACAGTCAGAGCAATACGATGTGGAGGAAGTCCTGTCATTGGTCGAACGCGGTCGGAGAAATAACAAACGAATTCTATACCTCGTCAAATGGCTCGACTATCCAGAACACAAAGACTGGACGGATGAATCATTCGACAACTTTTCGGTAGGCGGTCAGGAGAAGCTACGAGAGTTTCACCGATGAAACCCAGACATACCGAGGGACTACTGGCTCACCGAGGGCTAGACCGGTTCCACCGACGACCTGGTGGTAGTAGGCTGAAGGGCTGAAGGACTTCAGTACCAAGCATTGGAATCGACATAAAGACCCGCTTCACAGGCACCCACAAAAAGCCGCTGACTGGATGCCCGACGAAAAAACCCGAACCGACATGATGAACTTGACGCACTCCTGTACAGTCATATTCTCCTTACCTGAAAAGGAACCGGCGGCCGGGTGAGTATGACGGTCACACAGTCCCCGAAAGGCACGGTCACTCCTACCTACACTGTAGAGCCCTAGATCCGGCCCAGTCACTTTCAGGACACCGGACGAGCCACGAAGGACACCATATGCCTCTGCCGATCCTCAGCGACCCCGGGTGACCCCGAAACTCGAGTACGGGAAGCAGGCATAGTGAATGCACGACGTGATCAAGTTCATGGAGAGAGTAGGAGTACGCAATGGCTTACTCTGAGGGCCCAGTCATTTCCGACGGGTTAAAGGACTTCCGAGGGAGGAAGGTCTCTTACTCGGTGACTGGGAGGGCTGCAGGGGAGGAGGACGGCAGTCACGGCAAACGAAACACGAACGAACTTAGCCACATTACGTTCGAAAAACCCAACAAAAGAAAAGAGGCGGGCTACTGAGATAAGGAATTCGGCTTCGGGACGAAGCTAGAAGAGGGGGAGGAAGTGTTACAGCTAAGGAATATCACGAGGTGAGTGCATACCCTTGGAGAGGAACGTATGGGGGGGGGGGAGATACGTACCAGTAGCTAGCTATTCTTGGAGGACAGGTCTTAGAGAGTCTAGGTGGGAGATAAGACGGAGTTAAAGGTTAGGACCGAGAACTGGTTGTAAGGATTAACTCCCGAGAGAGGGACCACCGCAAATCGTTGAAATTGCTTCTCACCGTTCCGGCGTGGCGCGCCGGTGGAAGCATCACCACAGCAACAGCGACGACAACACTGTGAAGAGCAATGGCATAGCAACGGCAGTGGCAAGGGGATCCTGGCAATGACGTCTTGGCATTCTCTCATAGCAGCGTCGTTGGCATTCTTTCTTCTTTCCTTTTAGATACTTCTACATAGCAATAGAAAAGCACTGAACACACCTAATTGAGCCGTTCCATCAAACTTCAACGATCAAGTCATCTCATTCTGTTCCTCACAAGATCCTCTCTCTCTCTGTCACTCTCTGCGTGTGAAGACTGTAAAAGAAATTGGTGGCCGGGCAAACTTTTACAGGTTATGAGCCCGGAGCCGTAACCGCTCCGAATACCTACAAACCTCACCCGATCATCTTCTCAATCGTCATACTCTCGCGCGAAAAATAGCTCCTCAGGAGCCAGTGGTAAACGCGGGGGCTGGCGATTCCAAGGCCCTTTCTTCTACGTCTGACTTGGAAGATTTCTCCTCGAAGTTGATTGCTAACCATCGCAGCGACAGAAAATCTCTGACGATCGACAAGAACTTCCCTTCTTACGCATCGATACGATCTATCCACGTAAAATACGCTCGATTCTCAGACCGATTCCTCTACCTACATACTTACCTATCTGACGAGCATCTACAACGATCTTCACCATGTGTGACGAAACGTTCAAACACCCTCTGGGCAATGTCCGCCTACTCGATCGTACCAACTACGCAGTCTGGAAAGAAGATTGCATGAAAGTCCTACAAGGAATCATGGTGTGGGACATCGCAATGGAGAGAGAAGAAGAACCAGAAGATCCCGGAAGACCCAACGATTTTACCAGACCCCTAGTTCTGGCACGAAAGGCATACAAGGACTACAAGCAACGGAAGTTGCAGGCCGTGGCCATCATTTACGGATCTTGTACCAACGCTGTCAAGGTATACATCAAAGGAATGGAGGATTCCGTCCAGATGTGGAAGGAATTAGAGGCCCACACAAACACTGCCAACTCTTTGGTCGGAAGAATGTCGCTTTTCCGAAAATTCAGTACTCTCCATCCTACTCCCGGACAAAGGCTAAATGCCTACTTCGCCGAATTGCTTGACATCACCACTGAGCTCGCCGGCTCTGAGGAAGCAGTCTCCGACGTAGTTCTCAAGAATCACATCTACACGACTCTTCCTCCTGCCTATGCAGTCACGATCGAGATCCTTCAATCTCGCACAAGAGTTACAGTTCAAGAAGTTATGGATGCACTCAACGAATACGAGACGAATCGATCGATGACAACCAAACCTGACGCAATTTCCGAAGCCCTCTATACTCAACAAAGAGGAAGAGGACATGGAGGCTATCAGGGACGATATCAGGGAAATGAGCGTTCTCAGAAACAATGGTGTGACCTGTGCAAAACAGCATCTCATACTACCGCCAACTGCCGAAATAAGAACAAATGACCTAGAGATCAGATTGACTGCTATTATTGCAGAGAAGAAGGTCATATGAAGAATGAGTGTCTGGCCAGAAGAAAGGGACAAGCCCTATGAAATAGTAGAAGAAACGGACGAGAAGGAGACGGACGCAACGGAAATGGACGCAACGGACGCGATGGAAATGGACACAATGGACGTGATGGAAACGGACACAACGGACGCGATGGAAACGGATGCGATGGAGGTGACGGAAACGGACGTTCGCATGACACTTCCGGTAATCAGCAATGACTCGCGGGCTCCACCTCCCTCAGCTCGGAGGTAATGGTGGCATCATATCGATTGGCAATAACAACAAGGACCTGGGTAATTGATTCCGGAGCATCTCATAATTACGGCAACAATCTTCGAGACTTCCGGAAGAACTCAGTTAAGGAAACGAACATGATCATCAAGTTGGGGGATGATCATCAAGTACAAGCGAAAAAGAAAGGAATTGTATCTCTGAGAGGAGTGGATATTGAGGCGTTCTTCGTTCCGGAATTCCGAATATCTCTCCTATCAGTAGGACAACTCGACTCACATGGATACACAACAACATTCTGATCAGGGATATGTTCGATTGCCGATGCAAAAGGAGAGAAAATTCTCGGCGCCAACCTTGAAGACGGTTTATACATACTATCAACAGATGGATCAGCACATGTCTCCGAAATTAGAATGCTTCGAACAGCTCCACATTCACATACGATAAACATGTGGCATCGACGTCTCGCGCACCATAATCATCAGGACTTGAAACAACTACTGGAATCCTCAGGAGAACGCATTACGGATTCTCTCGACATATACCTGGTCGCCGTTCCAGATATCGAACGAATTAAGGATCCAATGGACGTCGAGCCGGTGACAGATCCCATGGACATTGAGCAGATCGCAGATCCGGATGTCGAGCCGGTGACGGATCCCATAGACCGCAAGCTGGTCGCAGATCTGGACGTCGAGCCAGTGACAGATCATATGGACGACGAGCCGGTGATGGATCGCATGGACACAAGTCCTCGCTGGGAAACACCTGGATTGTGTCGGACATGCGTTCAGGCGAAGCAAGAACAACATATTGTACATACCAGAGCACCTCGGTCCTCAATGCCATTTGCACTTGTGCACTCAGATCTCTGCGGGCCAATGAAGCACAGTATCGGAGGCGCCCAATACTACATCATCTACATTGATGACTGTACGACATACACAGAGGTGTACTTTCTGATCACAAAAACCACGGAAGAAATATCGGCCAAGTTTCAACATTACCAAGCCTGGGTGGAAACGCAAGGATTCCATATCAAACGGTTTCGAAGCAACAATGGATCTGGAGAATACAACAACTCGATATTCCTAGGTTTACTGGGAGAGAAAGGAATTACGTTTGAACCCTTCCCCCCGTACACCCAACACAAGAACGGAACGGCCGAGTGGATGATCCGGACACTGAATGCGAAGGCGCAAAGCATGATGTTGGATGCCAACATACCGATTGTTTTTTGGCCCGAAGCCATCAGGACGGCATGATATCTACATCGGAGATCCCCAACCTCGAGTCTGACAGACAATCGGTCACCTTATGAAGCTCTGTACGGCACCACTCCAAAAATTGGACACCTGAGACGATTCGGATGTCGCGTATATAAACACATTCCACCCGCTCAGAGAACGGAGAAGAAATTTGGAAACCGCTCCAGCATGTGCATGATGTTGGGATATGTCCATAATACTACGAAAATCTGGAGAATTTGGGATTTCAAATCGGGAAGAACCGGACGAGCAGTGGAATGCTCAAATGTGGTGTTTGACGAAGAAGAAAATGCACACACAGAAGAGCAGATGGAAGCCATTGAGTTTCCAGAAAATGCGGACGAATGGCAGGACGAAATCAAAGAGGCAAACATGAATGAAATAAGTGACGGGCCGACAACTTGTCAAGAAAGTAAGTCAAGAAATCTTGTTTCCCCATCAGTGAATTGTCGGAAGACTGCCAAGTTTGGGCAGAAGCCTGTCGATTTGAACAGATGCCTGCCGGTTTGGGCAGAAGCCTGCCGCTTTGGGCAGAAGCCTGCTGATTTGGGCAGAAGCCTGCCAGTTTGGGCAGAAGCCTGCCGGTTTGGGCAGATGCCTGCCGGTTTGGGCAGAAGCCTGCCGGTTTGGGCAGATGCCTACCGGTTTGGGCAGATGCCTGTTGAGCGAATAAACGGATGACTGCCGAATTGAGCGAAAAGCGAGAACGGGTGATGTGGATTCCATATGATTGACATCAAGACTGATTGAGATGGCAGACAAGAACGAATATATCTCTGCCCGGACGCGCAGCAAGGCACGCCTTGAAATCAATAAGGCGATTATGAACAAGGCTCATGAAGAAGGGGGTGATGTGACGTCTTTGGAACACCTTGCCTCTGCCTTTCTGCTACTTGGGATCACCGAGACATCAGAAGACGATGCCGTTGAGTCTACTTCCGTCGAGTGCGAGAACGAGAGCGAACCGCTCACCTACAAAGCTGTGATACGAAGTCCGCAGGCAAGACAATGGAAGGAAGCCATGCGTCAGGAATGGCAGGTGTTGGTTGATAATCATACCTTTAATATCGTGGCAAAAGGTAATACCGTTCATACGCCCACGACTGACAGGACAGTAGAGGAGCCTATCGGTTGTAAGTGGGTATACAAGAGGAAAATTAATCCGGACGGATCCACTCGGTATAAAGCACGACTGGTTATCAAGGGCTACGAACAAAAGGAAGGAATTGACTATGACGAAACTTACGCACCAGTGTCCAAGATGGCAACGTTTCGATTGATACTGGGACTAGCCGCTCAGTATGGCGGGGACATCGATCACATGGACGTAGTGACGGCTTTCCTAAATCCAAAGATCGACCGGGACAACATCTACATGGAAATGCCACTTGGAATTGACTGGCTCGTGTCGGACGAAGGTGCGCCGGATGGAAGCGTATTAATCCTTCGGAAGGCACTCTACAGACTGAAACAGGCGCCCAGACTCTGGTATGAGGATATCGACGGATACTTGCAATCCATAGGATTTCAACAATCAGCTGAAGATCCGAATCTGTACCTTCAACAAGGAGTTCTCCTAGTTCTATACGTGGATGACCTGCTCATTGCGCATAATGGTAAGGAAGGACGAGGACATCGGATCAAGCAGCTACTTCAAAAGAAGTACAAAATGTGCGACTTGGGCGCGGCAAAGCGCTTCCTAGGAATTGAGATCGAGAAGACCAAGGATGGAGGATTCAGCATCTGCCAACGAGGTTATATCAACACGATCATACGACGATTCCGGCTCATGGACGCAAAACCGGCTAAGTCTCCACTTGATCCTCAGACAGATCTGGCTAACACCCATTGTGAGGACAAACCAACAAACCGCAAAGAATATCTCTCGATGGTTGGATCACTTATGTATGCGGCACTAAGAAGTCGACCGGATATCGCCTTCAGTGTAACTGCCCTGAGCCGATACAATGTCCAACCTCTCGAAATGCATGCAACGGCAGCAAAGAGAGTACTCCGATACCTGAAAACGACTGCCGGATTTCGAATTCATTACCGACAGCTCCCATCCAACTCGCGATCAGACACGTCCTTTACCAATATCATCGGATATACCGACTCGGACTGGGCAGAAAACCTTACAACTCGCAAATCGGTCGTAGGATGTGTGTTTGGGCTGGGGCACACCGGCGCCAACGAAGAGCTCATCATGTCCGGGCTAATTCAATGGCAAGCCAAGTCTCAGAGCGTCGTAGTGCTTTCAACGCTCGAGGCCGAATACATCGCCTGTTCACATGCCACCCAGGAAAGTCTCTGGCTCAAGCGCATGATGAAAGAGGCTGCAAGAGGAATGGAAGTAAGAATTGTTGATGGACCGGTACCGATCAGATGTGACAACCAGGGCGCCATCAAACTGATTACCTCAGGAGTCATACGACAAAAGTCAAAACACATTGACGTAAAATATCATCATGTTCACGATGAACAGATGAAAGGTGCAGTTAAGTTCCAATACGTCACCTCAGAGTCCAACCCTGCCGATCTGCTGACGAAGACTCTCGCGGTTCCCCGACATGAACGACTATTGCAACTCAACGGTCTTACCCTTGAACCCGACAACGAAAAACCCGAATACGACGAATGACTCCGATTTCGAAAAGGAAAAAGGGGGTGCAGTTCTTTGGTGAAGAAAAAGGGGGTGCGGGGGATAAGGAGTTGGAAAAGGATTGTTTTGTAGAGCATTTTTCTTGCATCCTGTCGGCAAGTGTGAGTCGGCACTCTTTTTCCTACTAGCAGGTGTTTTTCCCATGAGGTTTTCACTGCAGAGGTTTTAATGAGGTCGACGAGGACTAAATGGGATTGATTCTTGTTTTCTGATTTGGTGGATTTCTGTTTGGCACGGAGCGCGAGAAGAGGGGTTGTGTTGGAATTGCTTCTCGCCGCTCCGGCGTGGCGCACCAGTGGAAGCGTCACCACAGCAACGACGATGACAACACTGTGGAGAGCAATGGCATAGCAACGGCAGTGGCAAGGGGATCCTGGCAACGACGTCTTGGCATTCTCTCATAGCAGCGTCGTTGGCATTCTTTCTTCTTTCCTTTTAGATACTTCTACATAGCAATAGAAAAGCACTGAACACACCTAATTGAGCCGTTCCATCAAACTTCAACGATCAAGTCATCTCATTCTGTTCCTCACAAGATCCTCTCTCTCTCTGTCTCTCTCTGCGTGTAAAGATTGTAAAAGAAATTGGTGGCCGGGCAAACTTTTTCACAAACTGGAGTGTGAGAGGAAGGAAGTTAGGACGAGACTCCCCAGGGAGCTTGGTCAAGACTCTCCAGGGAGCTCGTTTGTCATAGCAACCAAACTCCACACACTACTGGGCTGCAGGATAGAACTCGGGCCAGAACCAAGGGAATTCTGTGGTGACAATAGGACCCCTGGATCTCACCTTATCACAAGCACCGACCAGGACCAATAAGAGCCCAGAGTGAGCCCACGCCCTGGTGGGGGTCTCACCATCCCCGGAGGAATAGTTAGCCCGAGTCACCAGATCTCACCCTGCCCTGCGCCTATATATGCCAACTCTTCTCGCTCCAAAAAAAAGAGAGACATCAGCACGAACACTACCACCGAAACCCACTCACAAGATCTAAGATTATTCCATAGTGAATTATCGAAAGTAGATTGATTACCTTAGATTTCCCCGCACTCCGGTTACAAGACAACTCCAGTGTTACAGAATACCACTCTGGAAATGTTTTTGAAGGCATATATATCGCAACTCAAATCCCCCGAGTAGTGGAGTCGGTTGTTACTGTTGGCGGAGTTCACTTACAATGCGGCTAAGCACAAGGCTGTAGGAATGTCACCATTCAAGATGGAAATCGGATACATTCTGAGGCTCCCGCTCGATTTACTGGCACCAGGTCCGCAAATGCCAAATTCGCAACCCTTTATGGAATACGCAGAACGGCTCATCAAGATCCTACGGATGCTTCGAGAGCGAATGGAAGAGGCCCAATTGACAATGGTGACAGAAGCGAACCAGCATTGTCAGCCGCACCAGTTTCGGATAGGTGATTCGGTATTCCTAGACACCCGTTTGCTGCCAGTCAGCTATGCCAATGTCAATTCCACTGCCTACGACGGCGCCAATTCACGAAAGTTTCAACATCCGTATGCCGGTCTGTTTACAATCCTAAAGTCAGCCGGCGAGAATGCTTTCTTTCTCAACATCCAGGCGCGCTGGTGCTTACACCTGGTTTTCAACATCACACGCCTCAAGTTATCAAGAGTCAACAGAACCCGTGAATACCTGCCCCAACTGCTGCTACACTCCACCGCTACCGTTGAGTCCGAGGTTGAGTCGATCTGCGAGCACAGAGGTACCACAGTTCACGATCTCGAATATTTGGTCAACTGGGTGGGTTATGTTGACCCTACATGGGAACCACTGGTGAACCTGAGGGACAGCAGCAACAAGCTGCTGGGTGAATACCACACTGCGAATGGCTTGCGAGTCTACCAGTGGATGGAACTGGAGTGACAGGGAGTGTCAGCTGAGCATTGTAGGAGGGGTACAGTTATGTTTTTTTTGTTTTTTTTGGTTGATTTGTTGCGCTTGGTTCCCATTCGGTACGTACTTGTGTTGTGATCGCCCTTATTGTTATAAGTTGCGTTTGTCGTTTTTTTTTAGTGGCGGCGCTTGTATTATTGAGACGGAAGTGGTTGTAGGAGGAGGATTCCAGACGTCGCGGACACTATGTCTAGAGTGGCTAGCGTGGTCACTCACGTGGCTTCTAGAGTTTGTGGGACTTGGCACATAGCTTCCCTAAGGGCTTCTGTAGATAGACAGTCATACACTGATGCTAGCACATGGACACTCGTATAAGTGTCCAGTGCTCCTCTCTTTAGAATGGACATGTTTCTTGCTACCCCTCACCCATTGGTCTGGGGGTGAAAGGCTGTTGACATCCGTGGGTGAATACCTGACAGCCTGAGAAACTCCTGCCAGATCTCAGAGGGAGCTAGTCTATAACTAGCTTGTCTATCTTTGGCCACCTGAAGTTTCATTGGATTATTTCGATCGTTTTGTCCTGATCCATGTGTCATGCTATCTTGCAGTCATGGTCTGACTTCAGGATTGTTTGGATGAGCCCATTATCCTCTGGAATTCAGAGCATACCCTTTCTGTAGAGCAGCCCATCCTTGATCTCAAGGACCTCTTTGATTCTGACCTTTTGGTCCCTCCTAGTAGCCTTACAGGGACCCCCGTCTTCCTCCCCAACTTTTTGGCTACTCGGCTTGGCTTTCTCCCGCGCCACTTTCACCAGCTTCTATACCTTCTGGTTGTCTTGTGACCAGACTGTATCCTTAGTGCCGCCAAAGCGACACTGGATATACGGTCTGATAGCAAACTCAGTCGAAATGGGAGAGTGATATTTTTTTCTCGCCACCACCAAGCAAAGCTCATAGGAGATAGAGAATACGGAGAAGAGTTCAGCACAGGTTTCCCTGATTCCATAGCTATCGTGGTGGTGAAACGCACAGCGATTTTGTTTTGACCGAACACTGCTTGTGTATACGGGCCAATGACTAGTCCACATCTGCATCAAAATGGGAGTGATTTTTTTTTCCCCACCAGCAAGCACAGCTCAAGGGAGATAGAGATTACGGAGCTGAGTACAGCACAGGTTTCCTTGATTCTATAGCTATCGTGGTTGTGAAATGCACATTGATAGAACTGTGTGTTTGTGTACACCCGACGGCCAACTTTATTACAGTGCATACTCTGAGTAAAAAGATGCCAGCAAGAAACAAAGAGTGGAAATAGAACAGAACAACTGCCCAACCGACAGAATGGGACTTTGATTCATTGTGACTTGAGAAATGAGAGTAACCAGATGCGCCACCCAAACCTCCACTAGATAAGAAATGGCAAACAAATCAAAGTAACCCAAAGAAAGCAAACTCTACTGTCTACTTGTCAAGCAGCTCCATCATGTCAGGCTCATCCTCCTCGATTTCGTCATTGTTGTTGTTTGCGTACAACTCCTTCACTCCAGAAAGGGGGACAGGGGATATGAGATGCATTTCCTGGGTTTCGTATCTAATGGCATTGGGCGTACCAACCGTATGAAAGGCCTGGACATGGTTGTGCTCAGAAGAGGATAAGATTCTGCTAGGGGAGGCGTGTACAGAAGGTGCTGATGATGTCAAGTGTCTGCCAGTTGGTTGACTATGGTGAATCCGGCGGCCAGCAGGATGGATTGTAGTACCCATAGACCCAACCTTAGGCTTCGTACATTTCTTGCCGTATCCAAGAAGGCCATCCGTGAGAGTAACACCATGTCCCTGTTGCTCATGGTGATTGGATTGCCGTAGATGACCAACATTTTTGGACGTTTCCTGAAACTTCGAGCACAACTCGTTGTACAGGGCAGCATTCATCCGAGCTTCTTCGATCTGTTTGTGGATGAGGTCTATGTTTCCATTGTTGATGGATATCTTTCGGTGCTCATAGGTGATTACCTGCTGTGCCCGTATATTCATCTGATGAAGTGACTCAATCGTATAGAGACCCTGGGCAACAGGACCCATACGACCCAGAATAAGACCTTGAGTTGTGGTCTCCCAAATAGAGTCCTCAGTATCGAGTACAAGGGCTGCTATTTTGGCGTCGTCGTGTTGTAAACCCTGGACACGATTGCGAATGGCAATCAAAGCTTCAGCGGAAACCATGGTGCTCTTGGATCCAAATCGTATAGGAAGATCGATGTCATACTGATGAAGCTGAGAAATATCAAAAGTATGCTCGTCTTCATACTCCTCGTTGTCGCTATACTCGTTGTCTTCTTGGGTCTCCTTCTCGTAGTCATGGGAACGATCGGATTCAGTGCTAGCTCATCTTCCTAGAGAAGGTGTACCGCTGGATAATATCAGTATCAGCCTTACTCCTATTGCTCACGGCTGTCTCCATGACCTGGGAAATTTCAGAATCCTCCCCTCTATTGCCATTGGCTGCAACAGAAACTCATTGAGCTGATGCTTCGTAATGTGTACCAATCAGAGCCGGTAGAGATCCGCTTGCGGTACATGCTGTCGAGGGTATCGGAATAGGAGTGGGAGCGGCAGTCGTAGCTGACTGGTGGGCAGTGGTGGCATCATTTTCTCCTTCCTTGAAACTATCTGTATTAATTGAATCTGCAATGCCAGTACGTAGTTCAATGGATGTATGTGGTAATGGCAAATTGGCAGCAATATCCAAAAGCTCTGACATAGGTACTTCGTCATTTTGTGCCTCTTTCGGAGTGCCAATAGCTGGGGGTAGAATGTTGCCTAGGATGCATATCTTTGTCTCGAAGGCCTTGTAATCGTGGTGCTCATTGTGTGGGACGTAGGATGGACATAAAGTTTCCCATATGGCTGCTTTGCTAGGCATCTCAGGCAAAGCAGACCAGACAGTAATCGCATTCGAGTCGCTTGAATTGAACAATATAAGCATTCGGGCATCGGTATCTAGGTTCTTGTTGAAGGTTGTGGATACAGTACTGGCCTTGATGAACAGAGCAATCAAGCGATAGGATGTCGTCTTCATACGCTGGGATATACTAGCATCGACGTGGGAATCAGGGCCCCACTGCAAAGGATCCCAATGAGTGGGATCGCAGGTATACAGTATGGGCGTCCAAAGGATAGCAATCTCTTTCCCAGAGAGGTTCAGTGCTGCCTCAACCTCTTCTTCTTGAGGAGGTATGCCGACCTGACGTGATCTGCTATAAAATGTTAGTAGAGTAAACTATACGTCTATGTGGCCACAGCAAGTACTCATCTCATCTTCCTCCACCTCTGAAGCCACTGGTGGCCAACCTCACTACCGAGGAAGATATCGCAAAGGAAACGATGTGATATGCAAAGGTCATTTTGCAGCTCAGATATGACATCCTTAAACCAAGGCAGCTCTGAAGCCGCATCGTATACACCAAGCTTGCAAGGCTGCAGGAGACCCAACCAGGTACTCAGCGTGGTGTCAGAGAAAGCACGCATACGGTAGAAGACATGAGCAATGAGGAATTGCACCGCATTGTCCCAATGTTCCCGTGACTGTTCAGAATATTGAATTAGCTTGATAAACAGGTGTTCTCCACAAATAGTACCTCAGCAGCCAGAACAATGTCGAGTAATGACTTGGGGAGAAACTCCAGCACAGCTTCTGTGGACATGTCAGATATGAAAGAGAAGTCGGTGAAAGTAACAGGTGTCAGCTGAATAGTCAGCGTTGCGGAAGGCTCTTCAGTTGCAGGTTGCTTAGCCTTGCGAGCTGATTCCCGGGCCCGTGTGCGCTTGCGAGGGTCAGGGTTCACAGGTGGTCGATCTGCGGCTGCACGCTTTTTGCTGGCGGCAGGTGCCATGATGGATGGTATACTCAATGTAATGAAAATGGGAAACGGTTTGCAAGGAAATCAAGGGAAGAGGTGGTGTTGGGGGGGGGGTAAGATCCGGTGGTATAGCAGGATGGAGAGATGTAAGAGGGAAGAGGTGATGTTTTGTTCTGGAAGGTGGAAGAACACAGAAAGACGAGGTGGAGGGAGGAGTAATCCGGCTAACATCACATGATCAGTGAAAGATGGATACCTTTACGACAAAAATGCAAGAGCTGTGCATTTTCGACCCAACACCCGTACAGACGAGCTCATTTGGTGGAAGAGAGTAGACATCTATCTCTTTAATTCGGTGCTATTCTTGAGTGGTGACGATCAATAGCACACAAATCGTGCCGGCTCCAGGTAGGCTACTAGCTGGCGCTGGGTGCATCTATAGCACAAATGCAAGAGCTGCGCTTTTTTGACACATCACCAGTACAGACAAGCGCATTTGGTGGAAGAGAGTAGACATCTAGCTCTTTAATTCGGCGCTATTCTTGAGTGGTGACGATCAATAGCACACAAATCGTGCCAGCGCCGGGTAGACTACCAGCTGGCACTGGGTAAATCTACAGCACAAATGCAAGAGCTGCGCTTTTTCGACACAATACCAGTACAGACAAGCGCATTTGGTGGAAGAGTGTAGATATCTAGCTCTTTAATTCGGCGTTATTCTTGAGTGGTGACGATCAAAAGCACACAAATCGTGCCGACGCCGGGTGTCTCTACAACAAAAATACAATAGCTGCGCTTTTTCAACACAACACCAGTACAGACAAGCGCATTTGGTGGAAGAGAGTAGATATCTAGCTCTTTAATTTGGCGCTATTCTGGAGTGGTGACGATCAAAAGTACACAAATAGTGCCAACGCCAGAAGTCTCTACAACAAAAATTCAATAGGTGCGCTTTTTCGACACAACACCAGTACAGACAAGCATATTTGGTGGAAGATAGTAGATATCTAGCTCTTTAATTCGGCGCTATTCTGGAGTGGTGATGATCAATAGCACACAAATCGTGCCGGTGCCGCTGCCGGGTGGGATACCAGCTGGCTGTAAGACTGGGGTGCTGACGCATCACTGGAGTCACGGTAGAATCGATTTCTTAGTCAGGTTTTCGATAATTCACAGCGGAATAGTCTAAGGGGTGTTGTTACAGGTTCTCTCTCTGTCGTCCCTCTCCTTTACGCGGCACGCCGGAGGTCTATAAGAGTGGAATCCTCTTGCGCTGCCGCTGTGCTCTATCCTTTGACCTTGTCTTTAGGAATGGAGAGCCGCGTAAGCGCATACCAATCCCACTCTTTGTCCTCGGTGTGCCACACATCCAATTTCTGCTCTTTTTCCCTCAGCGCTGTGCACATGCCAATTCCTTCTCTTCTTCCTCAGCGCGCAAGCCGATTCCTTCTCTTTGTCTTCAGCGTCGCGCAAGCGCATACCAATCCGTACTCTTTGTCTTTGGCACCGCGCAAGTGCATACCAATTCCTTTCCTTCTTCAGCGTGCACAAGCGCATACCGATCCGTACTCTTTGTCTTCGGTAATTCACTCACGTATGCACCAGCCAAAGCCAAGCTGAACGTGGGCCTAGGCGCAGAGTGTGCTCGTCCTGGCCGTTACCAACAGCAAGATATGGTGCTGCTGCAAACCTCGTCGTTCCCATAGCTTCTATGGGTCACACAGGTTCCGCTTTGCTACCGCGGAGTAGTCCCCGGCAAACCACTTTGGTAGCCGAGGTTCTACTTCCACTCTTGCCTCCTGCCTAGACTCTCTCGCTCCTTGTGCTTCCCAATTCCTTTGAGTAGGTGTCAGGCTGTCACTGGTCTGACGCTGGCTGCACCGTCAACATCCGGCACTGTCGGTGCTACCAGCTGCGGCACCGCACGATTTGTGTGCTTTTGATCATCACCACTCCAGAATAGCGCCGAATTAAAGAGCTAGATGTCTACTCTCTTCCACCAAATACGCTTGTCTGTACTGGTGTTGTCGAAAAAGCGCAGCTGTTGAATTTGTGCTGTAGAGACACCCGGCGCTGGCACGATTTGTGTGCTTTTGATCGTCACCACTCAAGAATAGCGCCAAATTAAACAGCTAGATATCTTCTCTCTTACAGCTAATGTGCTTGTCCATACGAGTGTTGTGTCGAAAAAGCACAGCTCTTGCATTTTTGCTCTACAGGTACCACGCGCCTGTCCAATATCTGAATCTGAAACCCAAATCCTTCTTTTTCTATTTCTCCCACCGCCTTCCTCTGAATCTGCAATACCCCAACAATATCCCATATTTTCTTCCCCATCTTCTTCGTCGTTGTCTGATGACTCGCCTCCACTGTCCATATCCGGTGCATCTGGAAAACTTTTTATCTGCTTTCTCTTCAAGATTGCCCTAAACATCTTCCCACCAATTATCTCCTGGGCCCCTTCTTGAAAGATTTTTTTGAAAAATAAATTTTGAAAAAGAGTAAAGCCTGCTAGTCAGTTTGGCCCGAAGTCACGTGGCTCAACTAAAGGTCTAGAAATAGGACTATTAAGAGTTTTATTAGTAAACTGAGAAGAATAATTTCATAAAACCTCTTGGAGCTGGGGAAAAGGGACGCTTCCACCATTACTTTGGTACTACCCAGGCCTGAAAACAAACACCCCGGTTTGTTGACAAACACCTCATCTTCTACCAAAAGATTGGCAATCTTGATGATGTTCTCGGTATCATCAACACGACCATGCTGAGTGCCCAATATGGTAGCTCACATCTGGATGGGAACAATACGCTTTGCTTCCTTTAGCAACATCATACACCAGGGTAGAGTTTCTTGGTGATACTGGCATGACTGCCAAGTATTGCGTGGGTTCATCGTATCGGAAGCCATGAGGTTGATTTCTTCGTTGAACTCGTCCCGTGCAACCCACTTCCTGGGTTTACCTGAAGGGTTAACAACACAGTTGTTAAGCTCGAGATATGCATGCTCGGGTGTCCAAACTGCCAGTCGATCTATCTGTTGCTCCATCATTTCTTTGGCATAGTTCGACTTGCTGCAACAAGCAAACATGACCATGGCTATCTCCAAGTCCTTCTCCATCCGTCCTGAATACCTACCACGCATAGCATCATGGAAGTCTTTATAGACTAGCATTTGTTGTAGCATGATCAAAGCATTCTCGTATACGATGTCTCGGAACTCTAAGCATCTCTCTGCTAAATATTTTTCTTTGTATTTCGCGGTTGAGAATTCGATTTCCTGTGCAGTGCACCCACTTTTCTTCTTTGCCATGATCTCTTCTCTCTTTGCTAAGTATGCATGCAGTACTGTAGCCTGACTCTTTGACCTGAGGAAGTGTGCCTTGCTCATAGGAAAGAACCGTCTCACCATTTTCTCCAACAGATCTGCCCAGTTATTCTGCTCCACCACCTTGTGCAACTGATTCACCATCTTTACTCGCCCTTTTCCTGCTGATTCAGACCACTCATTTGCAATTGTAATCAAGGCGGCCAATACAAGAGCATCAAAAACTTGTAGGACGAATCGATTACAAGCGTTGAAATCCGGAATATTCTCGTTAACTCAACTACGTCCTAATATGTTCACGAATCTGGACAACGAGCCGGGATCTCTGCCGTCATTGCGTCCCCAGTTGCACCGAAAGATTGCATCAATGAAAGCGAGACAAACATGGAAGTTTCCAGGCTTGATCCCTGCGAAAGCCATACGATGCTCGGAGTAATCCCGGAGACGAAGTTGCTACAAACTTCTCACATGTGCATTTGACAGTTGATCACCGACCATATCCACATGCCGGTTATTCAGATCTTCAGCTGTAATATTGAGCTCTTCCATCATCAGGTCCACCAGTCTGCTTGTCCCATCAAGTGTTGTCTCATCCAAATCGAAAATACATAGAACATATAACAATGATTTGACTTCCGGTATCATATAGTACTCTGGTCCATCAGGTACTGATGGTAGTACAGGATGCCTTCCATCCGGGGCTTGATAAACACTGAGAGATCTGCCGCAGAACCTTTGAAGTATCCTCGCGATATGGCCATATGCAATTAGAGGTTGGTGCTTTTGGATAGAACCCACAGATAACAGATCGAATGGGATAACAGTATCGAGTTGCGGTTCCTTTACCTCAAGGAGGCATTTTGGCAGGCCAATGCCACAGTTTTGGTTGCTCTGCATGGCATTCATGATGTTTTTATAGGCATTTACCATCTAATGGTTGGGACTGTTCCGGTTTGTTGCAGATAAGGGGGGTGGAGGTATATGCAGAAACTGCACATATCCGGAAGTCATGGAAAGCAGCTCACGTCTATTGTATAGAGTCTCCTCTTCCTTCTTCTCTGTGCATACTAGATTATCCCAGCACAGCATGAAAGGCTCTCCACCAACCACCTTCTCTTATATCTCTTGCACTTGAGACAAGCCAAACTTGCGCATAGCTCCTAGACTTGTATCGTAGGAGCAAATTATACCTAGATGGTTTAGCGCAGACTGCACCCTCCTTGATACAGCACCGCCTTGCATCCAGAAGCCAAGAACTGTCTGTTTATGTTCAGCTTAATAATCATACTATTGACATATTGAATAACATACCTGGAGTCTATTGACTGAACGATTTCTTACATACAACATCTTTGCGATAATTGTTGTGGCTAGTGAGGAGGTGTTCTTTTTCTGCCATCTGTTCTTCTGTCATGGGATCTGTTTGGGAATGTCAAAGACGATAGGCTGGTATGGAATGCCAAATTTGAGTATTTCACCATCGTCATTACTGGAAATATCCACCTCCTCCTCCTCATCACTATCCCTGGCCGCCTCGCTCTCCTCATCTGTCACCAACAGCATCCCCTCATCTGACTGTGTAACCGAATTGCCCTCAGTTACCTTACACAGCCTTTTAATGAGCCATGTCAGAGTTGGGGTATGCGAATCGTAATGGTCCATATACTTTGCAAATGAGAAATCCTCGATATCAGATGCTTTTATGCTGTCCCACTTTAGTCGCAATGAAGCGTCCTTTTCGAGCTCATCCATTTCGGTCTTCATGATACGTAGGAAGAGGTCTCCTATTTCTTCGCCAAGCTCCTTGCGAAACAACATTGTCGCACCCTTCATGGTTCTCCTACTAGGTCCAAACCGCTGGTGCTGGAGCATTGCACTGATGCCAAAGCCTCTATGTTGGAAGAATTTGCTAGCTCACCATTTGACTGTGTCTCCATCACTGCTGAAGAATGTCCAAACGAACCCAGATAATGTATGAAATCCAGCATGCTTCATGAACTCAAGAACCGCAATGATGCAGCCGTCTTCTGTTAGGGTCTCCAGATTTCTATCACAGCTTGGGCACCAGTGAGTGTGATGTTCCCTTCCATAGTCACTCCCTGACACTGAATCATGTGACTGCTGCGATGATGATGCCATCCAATCTCCTTTGGTGTCGTTCATCATTAAAACACCAAAAAAAAAAGACCGAAGGAAGAAGTGGAAGGTTGAGGACGATATGTATAGGTTTTGGTGAATTGTGTAACAGAAAATGTTGTAGATAGTTTAGCCCGTCGTTCGCGGTCGTATACTCTACCTTAGACATGTGACCTTGCCACTTCCAACAGACTAGCACTTACCTAGGCTCATACACATACACCCAGTTCCGTTATAACAAAATTGATGTGCGTTTCACAACCATAACAGCTATGGACACTGAGAAACTTGTGCTGAACTCGGCTTCAAATTCTCTATCTTCCATGAGATGTGCTTGGTGGTGGGGCAAAAAAACATTTTGATGGTTTTGGAGATGAGTTTACTACCAGACCGTATATCCGGTGTCGCTTTGGCGGCACTAAGGATGCGGTCTGGTCATGAGACAAACCTTCTGGTACTCCTCATCTTTCCATCCTTTTCCCCAGACTTCCACTGAGAACCCTTCTGCCTATCTCCAAGGTAGAAGTCAGGGAAGCTGTGCTGATGAGCAGATGAAAGTTCTCGTTTGTTGGTTTGGTTCCGCAAAGTCGTCATTTCGTAAAACCATCGTGATCAGCTGGTTTCCACATCCCCTTTTTCAAGGTAGTACTCCAAATGCCTGGACAATGCGTCAGACTTTCGGTTCCAAGATCCTGGTCAATACTAGGTGTGAAAATTAATGCCAGCTAACTTGTGTCCCCATCTTGCTTGGGGCCGATTGAGTACCTTGGTTGTCATAAAGTACTCCCGGTTTTGGTGGTCCTAGAATTCTTGTATCTGCTGCATTGCTTCATCACAGTATCAGTGTCAGTGTTTAAACATATCGACAATATCTAGAAGTTTCTTGTTGTGGATTTTGTAACTTATTTCTGCTGGCTGGAACTTGCAGGAGTGGAAGGCTACTGGGTGTAGTTTTCCCTCATTGTCTTGTTGCAAGAGCACTGCGCCAATTGTGAAGTTTGAGGTGTCAATCTCAATGATGACTGGTCGTTGTCTGTTGAAGTGGGCTAAGATCGTCACTGTCGTGAACCATTGCTTTTGATCTTTGAATGCCGCTTCTGCCTCTGGATTACACACCCAGCTTTTTCCTTCTCCGTTTGTCAATTCTGTTAGTGGTCGGGCTACCCGTGAGTAGTCTCCAATAAATCATCGATAGAAGTTGGCACATTCTAGGAATAACTGCATGTCTACCAGTGACTCTGGCCATTTCCAGATCAGTACTGCTTCTACTTTTCCTGGCAACATTCGGATCCTATTCCATCCTATAATGTACCCCAGGAATTACACCTCCTGAAGTCTCCATAGATATTTGTCGGGGAAGACGGCCAATCCGTCCTCCTGCAGTCTTATCAACACTTCTCGGACTTGTTCATGGTGCTTCTCCCTGGTTTTCGTATATACCAAGATGTCATCCATGTATACCAGCAGTCCTACGTCCACCATATTCACGAACACATGATTCATCATGTCTTGAAAGGTAGAGGGAGTGTTTGTTAGTCTGAATGGCATAACCTGGAACTCGTATAGACCATAACGGGTCTGGAAGGCTGTTTTCCATTGGTAGCCTTCTCTTATTCTGATGAGGTCGAAGGTATTCTTGAGACTATTTTTGTGAACCACTGGGTACCCTGCACCCGATCCTGTAGTTCTTGCAAGAGGGGAAGCAGGTACCGATTTGGAATAGTGACTTCTCGAGCGTCCGGTAGTCTACACACAGTCGGAGACCCCTTCTGTATGGTTTAGAGTTGAACAGAATGGCCAAGCCAGCCGGCGATGTGGATCTCCGAATTTTTCCTGTTGGGAGCATCTCTTTTAGCCATATACGGATAGTTTCTAGTTCTGTTTCTAAGAGGGGATATCTGGGTCCACAGGGAGCCGCTTCACCATCCTTCAGTTCAATCTTGATGTTATAGCTCCAGTGTTCCAGTAGAGTATCTGCTGTCTCTTTCCCCATGATGGTCAAATAGTTCCTGAATTCCTTCGCGACTGCGTCGAGTGGGCCTTTTACCTTCTCTATTGATGACATGTAGCCTATCGTCTTTGCTTCTGGGTTCATAGCTACAGTGTCACCGAGAACTAAGAGAAGTTGGCTGTCATATCCTTGGTACATTCTTCCAAGCATTTCGGGCTGCTCAATCTCATTTCCTGGGCATCCCAGATACCGTGCAATGGGTGCTGGTTTATCCTCCAGAAAGGCAGGAAGATGTTGACCCTAGGTTCCAGTGGCACTATCTCAAAAACTTCTCATATACAGTGGCATCAGTGTTGTAGCCTTAGTTCCCCAGTTACTCCTTCTCCACTCGCAGGGACTTTTTCCCCAGAGCAGTTTCTCAGTAGGGCTGGCCTTTCCCTTTGCTTACATTGGATTTTTTACTGTTCGAACAGTTCCTTGCTTAAGTGTGGTACTGAGCAGCCGGTATCCAGAAGCACTCGAATAGCTCTTTCGTTACCTTCTCATCGTCAGATCATTGTCACAATGGGTCTTTTCCCCTACTGAGGTTCCTTTCTTTAGGTCAGCCCACTTATTTCCAAGGTGTTCCTTCTGTTTCTTGATACACCACAGATGGTCAGGGTGTTGGGCTGTGGTGACCCTTCACCCTTCAAAAATCTCAGTCGTCGGTGTCTCGCTCCCAGACCTGATGTCCCTGCCCGTCCCTTGTCCAGGTGGCCACATCAGGAAAATCTAGAGCATTTTATTGTACCAGACAGTTGAGACGTTCTGGACGCAACGTCGCTAATCTGGATGCAGCCAGCCACATTGCGGGGCATCTGCATGCAGCTACCATGGCAGTGTATGTTCGGACAAAGTACGCCAGGGTACCATACCTCAGGACGCAGCACGACAGGGCACCATGCATCAGGACACAGCACGCCAGAGCACCGTGCATCAGGACACAGCGTGCCAGGGCACCATGCATCAGGACGCTGCTGCCATGATATATGCCTTCCAGACAAGGAGTGTCATGGCAATTGCACTCTGGATGCAGCGTGTCTTCTGGACGCAGGGTGTCCAGGCAGATGGTATCCGGATGACATATGCAGTGGCAACACACGTTCAGATGCAGCTGTCAAGATGCAATGTGTCCAGACGCAGCTGTGAAGGTACAACGTGTCCGGATGCAGCTGCTGCGACATATACCTTCTGGATGAGAAGTGTCATGGCATTTGTACTCTGGATGCTGCACGTGTCTTCCGGACGTAGGGTGTCAAGGCAGATGGCGTCCAGACGATGCATACCATGGCACCACATGTCCAAACACAGTTGTCGAGGCACAGCATGTTCAGATGCAGCTGCCAAGGCACAATACATCCAGAGTCAGCTGCCTAGGTATATGCCTTCCAGACGAGGAGTGTCATGGCAATTGCGCCCAGGACACAGCGCGTGTCTTACGGACGCAGGGTGTCAAGGCAGATGGTATCTGGACAGAGCTGGCCATGGCACCACATGCCCAGATGCAGCTGTCAAGGTGACTGCATTCAGACCCAGTTGTCGTGGCACTGAATATCACAGCGAAACCTTCAATCACATCTGTAATCTAGGATACAAGCATCTGGTGGTTCTAGGGGTAGTGACTCAGTTATATTCATTATATCTAATATACAGCTATATACGCAACCTCAGAGCACCCAGCATGAGCACCCAGCACAAGCACCCAGCGTGAGTACCTAGCATTGCATCCATCATGGCCTACCCAGCATCCATCGACTGGTTCATCGATCGAAAGTATCACCATGTACCTACCTTGTTTTGATGTGGTTACCATAGCACTATGAGCATCAATAGTTGGAAGAAGACGAGTAGTATGTGACAAGTATGTTGGTAAGCCTCGTGACGTTGGTGTAGCTCTTCAAGGTGTCTGAACCAGTAGAAAGCTGTGGCGTACAACCAAACAGGTATGATGTGAGTAAGAAGCAACAAGTACAATGGTGAGTAGACACGACAGGTACAGTGTCAGTGAGGAGGATGACGGTCAGGACTCTTCTGGTGAGTACGATGGTGAGTAAGATACGATGAGTTTGTCTGCGATCTCCATGACATTAGTGCAGCCCTCAGAGTGTCAGAAACAGCAGAAGGTTGTGCCATACAGTGAGTACGATGTTGTTGAGAATGGTGGGCAGGACCCAAGCGGCGAGTATGACAGTGTGTGTGATGTGGCAAGTATGTTGGTAAGATTTCTGATGTTAGCAAAGGTCTCAGTTTGTCAGAAACCGTAGGAAGTTGTACCATAGGTTGCGACAGGAAGATGACCAGTTATATACGACGAGTACAGTGTTGTGATGAGGATGGCGGGCAACACCCTGGCAGCGAGTATGACAGCGGGTAAGATATGCCAAGTATGTTGGCGATCTTAACGTCATTAGCGCAGTTCTCATAGTATCAGGAATACCAGAAGGTTGTGCCATATGACAAATACAATATCAATGAGGAGAATGGTGGTCAGGATATTGGTAGTGAGTACAACAGCGGGTAAGATGCAATGAGTAGCTTGGCAATCTTCCTGACATTGTTAGCACAGCTCTGAGTTAGTCAGAAACTGTGGGAAGTTATACCATACGATACGACAAGTACTATGACATGATTCGATGAGAACAATATTATGATGAGAATGGCAGTCAGGATATTGGCGGAGAGTACAACAGCGGGTAAGATGTGCCAAGTATGTTGGCGATCTTTGTGATGTTGTTGGTACAGCTCTCACTTTGTCAGAAACCACGGGAAGTTGTACCACACGACGCGAAGAGTACTATGATATGATTCGACTAGTACGATGTTATGATGAGAATGGCCATCAAGGCCCTGGCAGCGAGTACGACAGCAGGTAAGATGCGATGAGTAGCTTGGCAATCTTCGTGATGTTGTTAGCACAGGTCTCAGTTACTCAGAAACCACAGGAAGTTGTACCATAAGATGTGATGAGTACTATGACATGATTCGACAAGTACGATATTATAATTTAGAATGGCGGGTAGGACCCTGGCGGTGAGTACGACAGCGGGTAAGATGCATCAAGCATGTTGGCAATCTTTGTGATGTTGTTAGCATAGCTATCAGTTTGTCAGAGACTGCAGGAAGTTGTACCATACGACGTAACAGCACAATGACAAGTAAGATGGGATGAGTACGGTATTGTGATGAGGATGGCAGGCAACACCCTGACAGTGAGTACGACAGCAGGTAAGATGCGCCAAGTATTTTCGCAATCTTCGTGATGTTGTTGGCATAGCTCTCAGTTTGTCAGAAACCGCAGGAGGTTGTTACCATACAACAAGATGACACCGATAAGAATATTGGCGGTCAGTAAGCTGGCAGCGAGTACGATTGCGGGTAAGATGTGATGAGTAGCCTGGTGATCTTTGTGGCATTGTTAGCATAGCTCTCAGTTAGTCAGAAACCGTGGGAAGTTGTACCATACGACACGATAAGTACTATGACATGATTTGATGAGTACAATGTTATGACCCTGGCAGCGAGTATGACAGCGGGTAAGATGTGCCAAGTATATTGGTGGTCATCATGACATTGTTGGCACAGCTCTCAGTTTGTCAGAAAACATAGGACGTTGTACGATACAATGCGACAAGTACTACACCATGATTCAATAAGTACGATGTTGATGAGGATTGTGGGCCGGATCCCGGCAGCAAGTCCAACAGTGGGTAAGATGTGTTGAGTACCTTGGCGATTTTCAAGGTGTTGTAAGCATAGCTGTGAGTTAGTCAGAAACCGTGGGAAGTTGTACTATACGACGCGATGAGTACTATGACACGACTCGATGAGTACGAAGTTGATGGCGATCATGGGCAGGACTCCGGCAGTGCGTACGATAGTGGGTAAGATGCGATGAGTAGCTTGGTGATCTTGCTGATGTTGTAGGCACAGCTCTCAGTCAGAAACTGCGGAAAGTTGTACCGTACGACATGACAAGTACAATAACATAATTTGACGAGTATGAGGTTAATGAGGAGCACAGGCAGGACCCCGGTGGCAAGTACGACAGCGGGTAAGATGCGATGAGTAGCATGGTAATCTTCGTGACATTGTTAGGAAAGCTCTCAGTCAGAAACGGTAGGATGTTGTACCATACAATGCGATGAGTACTATGATATGATTCGACAAGTACAATGTTGATGAGGATAGCGAGCAGGACCCAGACAGTGAGTACGAGAGCGGGTAAAATGTGATGAGTAGATTGGTGAACTTCCTGACATTGTTAGCAGAGTTCTCAGTTAGTCAGAAACCATGGGAAGTTGTACAATACGACATGATGGGTACTATGACATGATTCGACGAGTACAATATTGTGGTGAATGGCAGTCAGGACCCTGGCAGCGAGTACGACACTGGGTAAGATACGATGAGTAGCTTGGCAATCTTCGTGATGTTGTTAGCACAGCTCTCATTCAGAACCTGTGGGAAGTTGTACCATACTACACGACGAGCACTATGACATGATTCGACAAGTACAATATTTATAAGTATAGTGGGCCGGACTCATGTGTCGAGTACCACAGCGGGTAAGATGCGATGAGTAGCTTGGTGATCTTTCTGACATTGTTAGCACAGATCTCAGTTAGTCTGAAACCACAAGAAGTTGTACCATACAAAGCGATGAGTACTATTATATGATTCGATAAGTATGATGTTATGACGAGACTGGTGGTCAGGTTCCTGGTGGCTAGTACACCAGCAGGTAGGATACGATGAGTATGTTGGCGATCTTCATGATGTTAGCCTAGTTCTTAGAGTGCCGGAATTAGAAGGAGATTGTGCCATACAACAAGTACGATGTTGATGAGGAGAATGGCAGTTAGGACCCAGCAGCAAGTACGATGGCGAGTAAGACGAGGTGAGCACTATGTTATTGAGGAGGATGGCATTGAGGATACCAGTGTCGAGTATGCTAGGGAGTAAGATACGATGAACACCCAAGTGGTTGATATGGTGGCACAAACACCTGCAATAAATATAATATCAACGAATAATAATGTGGGAAACAATATATAGATGATACTGACGTCAAACTCAAGCGATTGGATTCAGATAACCACAGTGGAGAGCGAAGCAGACAACCTTCATGAAGTGGTTAATACGGTGGCACTGGAGCCTGCAGTAAATACGGCAGTAGACGAAAGGGTGCTGAAGGCATTTGTGAAGGGGTCGAAGTGACATGACAAGGGGTTTCCGTATTGTACACCAACAAAATACACACACCTCCAGCAGTGATAGAAATAAAGAATATAAATACCGAAAGCCCAACCAAACGTGCAATTGCCATACTAGACGTGCGCTCCCTGCAACATTGACCACTCCTCTGTCATTCTGGCTGCCCTTTTCTTGACCCAGCCTCACCCAAACCTCCATCCTCGGCTTTGTCAATCATAGCGGTACGATGTATCCTGGTGAACCACGATATATTAGGGATGAGAATTCGAAGTCTCGGTGTCGATGAATTGAATGGCTCCTACAAGGGAACCTCAGTCGTACAAGGTGGCACAGTCTCATCACCCAAGTTTGCAAATTCTATGTGGCCCCCTGTACTGCTCATAGAGCTCTCTCCGCCATTCATACTGGGTTGCTCCCCAACTCTGGCACCACTACCAGAGGTCCTTGGGCACTTCATCTGGGAGTGACCGTCACTGCCGTCACTGCCAACACCCTCGCCTGCATCAGCAATGGGGTCTGAGCTGATACTGCTCTGCCGTTTCATCACCTGGTAAGCTTCTTCCGAAATTCCAGAGACATAGACTGCTTCATGCGGGTTGCAGAAATCGCAGAAGCCTAGCTCACCAGCTAGCAACTTGAGGTGGTATCATTGGCAGTCGAGCTCGGCCTTTTGGCAGCTGATAACATTGATGGATGCTAGGAGATCGGCCTTGATCTGGACACCCCTGTTCGGTAAGTGGGTGACGCAGATAATGTATTCCACAGCATCAAATGTTGTCTATACCTCGCGAGAAGGGGTGTCACCCCTGCCACTTGCCGGATCACGACAGAGGATCACCAAGATCCAGAGCAGCGTGTACGTCAACAGCAAGAATGTGACACTGGGGTTGTATCGTGACCGGAGTGTAGAGAGAATCAAAGGTAATCAGGCTACTTTCGATAATTCACAACGGAATAATCTTAGATCTTGTGTGTGGTTTTGCGTGGTAGTGTTTGGGGTGGTGTTGGTTCTGATTTCCTTCTATGGGGGAAATCTTGCTTTCTTTTATCTTGTTGGGGAACAGGCGTAAGAAATGGTGACTCGGGGGGATGTTTCTCCGAGGTGGGGTAGTGCGTGGGTGGGTTCATTCGTTCCGGCAGGGTGTAGATAATGGAGATGAGTTTTCGTTTGCACCAACAGGGACCTGCCCTGTGGCCGAGTGGGGTGACCTCAACCCAGAGCTTCTTTTCTCACACACCTCCACGGGTGGTGACACGGCACCCCTTCATTCGCTGAAGGGGTCCCTACTCTGTTTCGGTTCCGCTCGAAGCTAACGACCCCTCATCCCGGAGTTTAGAGTCATACGACCAGTTCTCGGCTGTAAGCCCTAACTCCATTCCTTATCTCCCATTGGACCATGAACCTACCCCTCTGTTTCCCACTTTCACCTACCTCTGTTGCGTTTCCCCGTAATAACTCTTCTTCAGGTGTAATACTACCTCCCCTCTCCCCAAGCCTCGTCTCGAGTGCTTTTTCTCTAAGATATATTTTTTCCCAAGTAGCCCGACTCTTTCTGTAGGTGTGTTTCTCTCGTGGGGTAACTTCTTGTGTTGTTACGGTGACTGTAGTCCTCTTCCCCTACAGCCCTCCCAGTCACCTGATCAGGATATGGCTCTGTAATCCGTCGAAAATGACTGGGCCCTCAGAGTAAGCCGGTGCAAACTTCTACTGTCTGGATGAACTTTGATCACATCACGCATTCTCTACACCCGCTTCTCTTACTCAAGTTCTGGGGTCGACAAAGGTCGCAGAGGATCGGCAGAGGCATGGTATCCTTCATGGCTAGTCCAGTATCCCAAAAGTGACTGGGACTGATCTAGGGCTCTACAGTGTAGGTAGGAGTGACCGCGCCTTATTCGGGGATCGCGTGACCGTCATGCTCGCTCTGTCACCGGTTCTGTTTCGGGGTAGGGAGAGTATGACCGTACAGGAGCGCATCAAGTTCATCGGGTCGTTTCGGGTTTTTCGTCGGACACTCGGTCAGGGGTTTCTCGTGGGTGCCCGAGAGGTGGGTCTTTTTGTCGGTTGCAATGCTTTGGTACTGAAGTCCTCCACCCCTTCAGCCCACTACCGCTAGGTCCTCAGTGGAACTGGTCTCACCCTCGGTGAGCCAGTAGTCCCTCAGCACGTCCAGATTTCGTCGATGGAATTCTCGGAGTTTCTCCAGACCTCCTACTGAAAAGTTGTCCAATGGTTCTTCCGTTCAGTCTTTTTGTTCCGGATAGTTCAGCCATTTGACGAGGTAATGTATTCGCTTGTTATTTCCGCAGCCGCGTTTGACCAAGGACATGACTTCTTCGACATTGTATTCCTCGCGTTGTTTGATGTCGTCTGCTTCCCGGAGTACTTTGGATGGGTCCAGTGGGGCTCAGTGTTAGCTTGTTCGGTATGGTTCAAGGAGTGATACATGGAAGACATTGTGGATCTTCCATTTCCGAGGCAGCGTGAGGTGGACGGCGAGTAGGGAGACGACTTTCTCAATCTGGAAGGGGCCATGATTTTTGTAATTCAGCTTCCTTGAGGGACGGCGCGTTTTAATGTTGTGCCCACTGAGCATGACCAAGTCCCCTACTTGATATGCTGGGGTTTCCTTGCGGTCTGGGTCAGTATACCGGCGCATTCGCTCCTGTGCAGCTTCCAGCCCCTTGCGGGACTCGTCATGCACAGTGTGCATCCAATACATGTTGATCGTGCTGGCCGGGTTGAGGGGTCCAGTGGTGGCAGGATTCATAGTGACCGGGTGGAACCCATAGTTTGCGTAGAACGGAGGCGTCCCGTTTCCCACAGTAACTGAATTGTTGCAGGCGAATTCAGCTATTGGTAGGAGGGAGACCCAGTTGTCCTGTTCCTGACTAACGAATACTCGGTGATATGCCTCGATCGTTTGGTTGAGGCACTCTGTTTGCCCATCGGGCTGGGGGTGAAAGGCCATCGATATCCGTGGTCGGATCCTGGATAGCCGGAGGAATTCCTTCCAGACTCCCGAGGTGAATCAGGAGTCTCGGTCGGAAACGATATCCGTTGGAAGTCCGTGGTACTTCCAAATTTCCCTTGCGAAGGTTACTGCCAAGTCGGAGGCAGTTTTCTTGTCCTTTGGTTGCGGATGGAAATGCACCATCTTTGTGAATTGGTCAATAACCACCCACAATTGGTCGCAGTCTTCTGATACCGGCAACTCGGTAATGAAGTCCATCGCGATAGACTGCCATGGAGCATAGGGGAACTCCAAAGGTGATGACAGCCCATAGGGCTGGTGCCTTATTGCCTTGTTCTGCTGGTATTCCGGGCAGCTTAGGATGAAGTCGATGATCCGCTCCTCCATCTTTGGCCACCAGAAGTTTCGTCTGACAAGCACAGCGGTTTTATCCTTTCCCATATGGCCCGCCACTTTTGAGTCATGTTCGGACTCGAGAATTGTTTGCTTGAGGGTCCTATCCTCCGGGATCCAGAGCATGCCCTTTCGGTAGAGCAGCCCATCTTTGATTTCGAGGATTCCCTCGGTCCTAGCCTTTCTGCCCCTCCAAGTGGCCTCCCAAGGGCCCTCGGCTTCCTCGACCTTTCGGTCATCCGACACCGGATCCTCCTGTGCCGCTTCCTGTTCCACCAGCTTCCAAGCTTGCTGGTATTCTTCGTCCTTTTGTCCTTTCTCTCGAACCGTCACCACAAATTTTTCCGACCATTTCCAAGAAGTGAGCGAAGTGAGCCGTTCAGAGGAGCAAATGAATGAGCACCCCTGCCTCTCTGGTCCTGCAAAGTGATTTTTCTGCAAAACCGTCGTAATCGGCTGGTTTTCTACCCCCCTCTTCTCAGGGCGGTACTCCAAATGCCTAGAAACTGCATCCGGCTTGCCGTTCTTTGTTCCCAGTCAGTAGTAGATGCAAAAGTCGATGCTGGCGAGCACCTACGCCTATCGTGCACGTTGGCGATTGAGTGCTTTTGTTGTGGTGAAGTACTCAAGGTTCTGATGGTCCGAGAAGACCTGCACCTGGTGTATTGCTCCTTCGCAGTATTGTCGCCAATATTTGAATGCGTCGACGATTGCAAGGAGTTCCTTGTTGTGGATTTCGTAATTGATCTTCGCGGGCTAGAATTTCCTGGAATGAAAGGCCACCAGGTGTAGTCGGTTCTTGTTGTCTCGTTGAGACAGTACCGCTCGGAGGGCAAAGTCCGCGGCATTCGTTTCGATTATGACAGGTCTCTCCAGGTCGAAGTGAGCTAGGATGGGTGCCGTGGTGAAGCATCTCTTCAGTTCCTTGAATGCGGTTTCTGCTTCTGTGTTCCATTCCCAGTTTTTCCCTGCTTCTTTCTTTGTTAGCTCCGTGAGCGGTCACGTCACCCTGGAGTAGTCCTGTATGAAGTGTTGGTAGAAGTTGGCGAATCCTAGAAATGACTGAACTTCCGTGATGTTCTTTGGTCTTTCCCATTGTAGGACGGCTTCTACCTTTTCTGTTGACATCTTAATCCTGTCGCGACCGATTATGTATCCCAGGAATTCAACCTCCTGGAGTCTCCATAGGCATTTTTCCGGAGTGACTGCCAACCTGTTTTCTTTTAGTCTTCTTAGTACTTCTCTGACAATTCGGTCATGCTCTTCCCTGGTTTTGGCGTATACCAATATATCGTCCATGTAGGCTAGGATGCCTACATCGAGTATATCGGAAAAGACATGATTCATCATGTCTTGGAAGGTTGACGGGGCATTCGTAAGTCCGAATGGCATTACCTGGAATTCGTACAGGCCATAGCAGGTTCTGAATGCTGTTTTCCATTCGTCTCCTTCACTCATTCGGATTGGATTGAATCCATTCTTCAGATCCATCTTGGTAAACCATTGCGCCCCCTGTACCCAGTCTTGTAGTTTTTGCATCAGAGGCAGCGGGTATCAATTGGGAATGGTGATTCGGTTCAACGTCAGGTAATCTACATACAGCTGGAGTCCTCTTCTGTCAGGCTTAGGGACGAACAGGATTGGCGATCCTGCGGGCGATGTAGACCGTTTGATCTTACCTGTTTGCTCCATTTCTTTTAGCCATTCTCAGAGCGTCTGTAATTCGACCTCAGAGAGGGGGTAGATGGGGCCCCATGACACCGTGCTTCCTTCTTGTAAGTCGATTTTGCAGTCGTACAGCCTGTGTTCTGGCAGGGCGTCCACTGCTTCCTTGCTCGTGATGTCCAGGTATTTCCTGAACTCTGCTGGGACGTTGGGTGGTTCCGTGGCTACCAATGCCACATATCCTATGGTTTGGACACTGGGGTCCAAACTAAGTGATTCGTCCCAAGTGAACGAGAATGCCCTTTGTTCAAATTTGGTGCATTGGTCCAGGTAGCACAGGCTGTTGAATCGTACTTCTTCTGCAGTCCAAGCACCCTGGGGAGGGTGTTGGGTTACAGATTCGAAGGGAAGGAAGATGTCGATCTCGGGATCCACGGGGGTTATTTCAAATTTTTCCCATGAGAAATGCCTTTGGTGTTGGAGGAGCAAGGGTTTGGTATAGTATTGACCGGCTCCTTCAATCTTTTCCCCTACGAAGTTTTCGATTCCTCATTTGCGCTGGTGACGTTTCTTGTCGATCACCAGTTTTTCCACCGTTTTTCTGTTGATCAGTGCCACTGAACATCCGGTGTCCAGTAGTACTTGAACTTGATGGGTTTTTCCGTCCTGGTGTATGACCATGTTGATTACAGGACGAGTTTCGTTTGGTTTTTTCATTTCCCCCGAAGTTTCAGTACTTGGTACCTCGGCTGATCGTTTTTGTGTGGTGGTGCATACGATGTTAATGGTCTTCAGCCGCGGCTGCTTCAGACCATTCAAAAATCCGACCCCGAGTCTTCCCATGGCATTAGATCGGTGTCTATAGTTTCCACTGCTGCCACTTTTTGCTGCTATGTGGCTGGCGGCTGTTCGGATTCCTCGGATCTCTTCCTTTTTCCTTGCCCTACTGCTGACGCCTTCCATGGGGCTGGAGGTAGGGGCGTCCCCTTTTGAGTGTTAAATGCGTAGCACTCATGGGTTCTGTGGCCGGGTTTTCCACACCGCCAACAGTCTTCCTCGTTCTTTCCATATTCCTCCCTTTCGTCTCTTGGTACCCCCTTCAAGGCTTCTTCCCTGGTGGCCCAGGTGCCTCTTGTCCCGAACTGCTTTCCGGCTTGTTGTGCCTGGTCGGTCCGGCGGGCCAGCTGGACGTCCCGTTTCTCCTCTTCCTTACCCTTCCGGGTATTGTCAGAACCTCCCCTGTTCTGACCGTCCTTTTTCTTTTCCTCCGGTTTGGTGGGTCTTGCCGCTTCACGAGTTTTTTCCAGAGCCTTCATCCTTTCTACCTGTAGCCCGGCTTGGTAGGTTGCCTGTAGGTACCCTTCGTCATCCACGAATTCCTCCAGGTAGTGGGAGAACCGCATTCGGAGGATGTCCGATGACATAGCCAGGTCCACTTTTCTTTAATCGCTTGCACTGTTGCTCGGGCGAAGTTGTTGAGGGCTCTGAACTCCATCATATAGGTTCGGATTGACCCCTGATACCGGAGTTGGTCGAGCTTCAGCTGGGCGTTAGCCGCCTCCCATTCATTGCGATACTTCGTCCGAATGGCTGCCGAATAGTTGGCCCAGGTACTGTTATCCTGTGTCAAGATGCTGCCTCGACTTCTCCGTTGGGCTCGTCAGGTAACGTAGGTGGGGCGGTGGCGCACGGGGTCCTACTCACACTACCGGCGTACTCACACTACGGTCGTCCTCACACGCCTTTGCGTGGGCTCGTTGTTCTCGCGGTATCCGTCACGCCCGGCGTGGTCTCTTCGCGGCTCTTCTCACACGCCTTTGCGTGGGCTCGTTGTTCTCGCGGTATCCGTCACGCCCGGCATGGTCTCTTCGTGGCTCTTCTCACACGCCTTTGCGTGGGCTCGTTGTTCTCGCGGTATCCGTCACGCCCGGCGTGGTCTCTTCGCGGCTCTTCTCACGCGCCTTTGCGTGGGCTCGTTGTTTTCGCGGTATCCGTCACGCCCGGCGTGGTCTCTTCGCGGCTCTTCTCACTCGCCTTTGCGTGGGCTCGTTGTTCTCGCGGTATCCGTCACGCCCGGTGTGGTCTCTTCGCGGCTCTTCTCACACGCCTTTGCGTGGGCTCGTTGTTCTCGGGAGTGGTGGTCGCAGCGCCGGTCACAGGGATAGAGAGGTAGGTCTGTGGAGAGAGATAATAGATTGCGTGGAGAAAGAATCTCCAGACTAGCTACCACGCCCTTCCTTTATACTTTTCCTTCCCTCTGTGGAATCACAGCTCGCCCGCAAGACTGACACAGTTCCTCCGTAGCTCATCATGACTCAATCGCCGCGCCCAAGGAAAACACATGATCGCACTCGGCCGCCGCGCGGCCAACACTCTACTCGCGGCAACAGGAGAAAGGACGCGCAAGCAGTAACAGTAAGGGACACAGGAAGAATGACGTACAACTTAATCAAGGGGAAACAATACTCGGAGCGATAAAGGAGAAGGACGCGCAAGCTCAATCAACGGGAGACAACAGATGTAGCGGACAGGAGAAAGGACGCGTAAGCAATATCAATAGGAAACGGCAAAGACGAGAATGACGCGTAGGCAACATAGAAGAAACAAAGGAAGAGGTCTGGACCGGCCAGCGGTTGGGGAAGATCGCTACCGGCGCGATATGTCGGGGATCGGCCGAGGCGCGCTAAGCGCGAAGGATGACCGTGGCTGCGGCAGCTGTGATGAGGGCGAGCCATAGGGCTGCAAGGGTGACGGCGGCCCCGGCCACGGCGCTTAGGAGCCTGTCGTGCGAGGTTCGTGACAAGGGGCTACTTGGACATGAAAGTGTTAGCGCTCAGGACGAGGCTAAGGGATAGGGGAGGTAGTGTTACACCTGACTATCTAGAGTACGTAGCGATAGAGTAGGACGGGGCCAGCGGGTGACCGATGACGATCCTAGAGTCTAGGCGGGAGATAAGGAAACGGAGTTTAGCTTACGGCCGAGAAAACCGGCCGTAAGGGGTAAACTCAGGGATGAGGGGTCAAAGTGCAAACGACCGGATAAGCCAGGCAGACACTGGTTGGGCCCTCAAGAAACGAGGGAAACCACGTACGGGTGGGTCTGGGTCCCTGCGGGGAGAGGCCACGTACGGACGGTCTGGGGCTGGTACCCCGCTCAGCTGCAGGGAGCGCTCATTTCCCTTATCTACACCCCGGCCATGACCAATGGATCACCCACGGGGCCTATGCGCCTCGGGGGAATCCAAACCCGAGTCACCCCTTCTCACGCTACTGCTCTCAGAATAAAAAGAGAGAGAAAGATTCTTCCTCCCGACGAGAAAGAATCCTCAGCACGAACATCCTCACGAACACTACCACTGAACCCACACACAAGATCTAAGATTATTCCGTTGTGAATTATCAAGAGTAGCCTGATTACCTTTGATTCTCTGCGCACTCCAGTTACGAGACAACCCCAGTGTCACAGCTGCAGATGTGGGAGTATCGAGAGTTCGATGTAGGGCCTTAAAGTCCCAGGGAACTAGACCTGTATTCCAGAAACCACTTCTAATATTTAATGGTGTAAAGGCAATTTCTTGTGCCTCAACATACTGCTTGTAGAAGTTGCCCTTCCAAACCCCCTTTTCTCCAGCCTACGTATGTCGGTGAGGAATATCTGAATGTAACACTCGGGTGTTTCACCTACGGCACAATCGCCCAGATGGCCACCAACAGTCTATCACCCTTGAGCGGGCAACACTTGTATGATGGCAGCGGAGCGACTGTGTAGTTCCGAAGGATTCGTACGGGAGTGGTTGGAAAAATTCACTAAGAGATTCACGTTCGAAATATCACTAGAGGGTTGATCCCAGAAACAATATAATATTGTTAATGCTCAACTTCCGACTGATCGTTGCTGATGCCTCTCTATATAGGAAACTGGCGCTCTTTAAATGTCGTGTCAACTCATTAGCTGTCTGCCCTCGGGCTGACTTAGGGAGCACAATACCTCAGTATTATATAACAGTGTCTCTCCTCATCAGAGGAAGATAGGGTTGATTGGGACGTGGCACTGATTAATAGGTATGGAACCAGAAGATCTTCGATCTGGGTGCTTGCTAATAATCTTCTTTTGCACCCCCTTGTAGGTGTCATCACCCTCGTGCTCCTGTCTGCAGCCCTTACTGGCTAAATGCTTCTCAGGTGTATTTGGGTCGCAATCTATAAGTCTAGATTCTTCCAGGAATGTCTGGTGATGTCAGTACAAGTACCGCAGCAATTGCAGCTAACTGAAGAATACGTCTCCGTAACTTGACAAGTTAAGGTCTGATCTTCTTCAAACAACTGACAGATGGTCTGGCTCCCCTCATATACCCACCAGACCCGCTCCGCCTCGCACGTCCTGCACGACCGCTTGTGAGTTATATTGTATCCAGAAAAAGTTGACATTTTTGTTGGTATACGGCAACTAGTAGCTTTTAGTATGTGTAACACTCAGGTGTTTCACCAATGGCACAATCGCCCAGGTGGTCACCAACAGTCAATCACCCTTGAGTGGGCAACAATTGTATGATGGCAGCAGAGCAACTGTGTAGTTCTGAAGAATTCGCACGGGAGTGGATGGGAAAATTCACTAAGAGATTCGCATTCGAAATATCACTAGAGAGTTGATCCCACAAACAATGTAATATTGTTAAGGCTCAACTTCCGACTGATCGTTGCTGATGTCTCTCTACATAGGAAACTGGTGCTCTTTAAATGTCGTGCCGACTCTTTGGCCATCCGCCCTTGGGCTGACTCGGGAAGCGCAATACCTCAGTATGACGTAGCAGCGTCTCTCCTCGTCCGAGGGAGATAGGGTTGATTGGGACATGGCACTCATTGATAGGTATGGACCCAGAAGATCTTCGATCCGAGCGCTTGCGAACAATCTTCGTTTGTACCCCCTTGTAGGTGTCATCACCCTTGTGCTCCTGATCGCAGCCCTTACTGGCTAAATGCTTCTCAGGCGCATTCGGGGTCGCAATCTATGAGTCTAGATGCTTCCAGGAATGTCTGGTGACATCGGTACAAGTGCCACAGCAATCGCAGTTAACTGAAGAATACGTCTCTGTAACTTAACAAGTTAAGGTCCGATCTTCTTCAAACAACTGACAGATGGTCTGGCTCCCCTCATATACCCACCGGACCCGTTCCCCCTCGCGCGTCCTGCACGACCGCTCGTGAGTTATATTGTACCCAGAAAAAGTTGACATTTTTTGCTGGTATACAGCAACTAGTAGCTTTTAGTATGGGTCTCGCGGAGGATAACCTTGACACCTCCCAGGGATGTGACCAGACCCCCGCCTGAGGCTGCCACTCATCCCCTTTCCCTTTGGTAACCTTGAGTTACCACCTGGCTGCTGTTGGGTCGGTAATACTCCTCTCTTTCAGAGCTCGCCCCAGCCTGTGACTTTCACTCATGAAATCTCACTCGGCCTCAATCCTCAGATTGAGTCTGGCTAGTGATACTAATTGCATGTCTTGGGGTGTCACCAGCACACTGGGTGTAACAGTATGGGTCTTGCGGAGGATAACCTTGACACCTCCCAGGGATGTGACTAGGCCCTCACCTGAGGCTGGCACTCATCCCCTTTCCCGTTGGTAACCTTGAGTTACCACCCAGCTGTTATTGGGTCAGTAATACTCCTCTCTTTCAAAGCTCGCCCCAGCCTGTGACTTTCACTCATGAAATCTCACTTGGCCTCAATCCTCAGATTGAATTCGGCTAGTCATACTAATTGGATGTCTTGGGGTGTCACCAGTGCGCTGGGTGTAACACTACCCCCTCCCTCACAAGGGTTCATCCTCGGACCAAAGTTCATCAACCCTGACTGTTATTCCCTCCTTGTTAAAACCCAAAAAACCTAACATGTAGGAAAAAAGGAAAACCTCCTTGCAGATAAAACCAAAAAACCTTTAACCAAGGAAAACACAATTATCCACTACATCAAACCATGATCTCGGTGTCTTGTCAGCCATTAAAAACCTGGATCCCCTTATAGCTTCACCAGGAAAAGGTACTGACTGAATCGCGTAGTCTGACCCTTGGATCCTTCGCCACGTTGGGGTGCTTTCTGTGCAAGGCCCTAATCATCCCTTCCCCCAATCCTAGAAAATGCTCCAAGGGTTCCTCCGTCCAATTTTCCTCCTCGGGAAATCCCACCCACTTTGTGAGGTACTTCACATTGCCGTCCTGATCATAGGAACTTCCCATGATCCCTTCAATCTCCTATTGACCTTCTTCGACATCAACATCCATCTCATCAGCCTCGTTCTAACCCTCTCAGGGTCAGGTGGAGTATGGCTTGCCTTACTTGAAATACCATACAGTTCTAGCAATGAGATATGAAATATGTTGTGGAGTCTCCAACGTCTTGGCAGCTTAAGCATTACCGCGTTTGGAGACACAACCTTTTCAATCTCGAACAGGCCTTGTATCTTGTGATCGAGTTTCTTTGACTGATACCAGGTCCTAAGGTTCTTGCTGCTGAGCATCACGAGATCTCTAACCTTCATTATAGGAGCCTCCTTGGACCTATTGTCATAGTGACGACTCATTCGTTTCCAAGTACGCTCTAATGTCTTTTTGCAAAACATATGGACACTGACCATTCAATGTGCATAGTTCCTACCTGCCGGGTTTATTGCCTCTATTACTCTGTGGATGGCAATGCATTGCTCATACTTCCGCTTGTCAATGGCTTTTACGAAGGTTTGCGTCACATATCACTTATTCTTCCACTCGTCTACGACTTTTCTGATGTTTCTTGTGCTGTATTACTCGACGGATTGCACGACATCTTGACGGTGGGGGCACCCCTTTCATCCGCTTGTCAATGACATTGCTAACTTTCCACATACCATAGATTGGTTGTGGTATCATTCATTTTTCTGCTCATTTATTGCTTTCCCAACGGTTTTCCTGCCAAATTATGAGGTGGATGGCACAGCAGATTACTCGTTCTTCTGCTTGTTGACCTTTCATGACAGTTTGTACGCTGTATTAATCAGCACATGGTAGCGAATTGCGCATTCTTCCGCTTGTCAATGGATTTCATAACTGTTTGTGCGCAGTATTGCTCTGCAGCTGGCTGCAAATTGCTCATAATTCACCTTGTCAATGGCTTTCACGATGGTTGCCTGCCATATTGCTCCTCAGATGGCACCGTGTTGCTCGTTTTCTCACTCATTGTCAGCTTTCACAAGGGTTACACGCCGTATTGCTCTGCAGATGGCACCGTGTTGCTCATTTTTCTGCTTGTCAATGGCTTTCACGATGGTTTGCACCCAGTATTGCTTAGTGGCGGACAGCAGATTGCACATACTTCCGCTTGTCAACAGCTTTCACGACGTTTGTGTGCTATATTTCTCCACAGATGGCACCGTATTGCTGATTCTTCCACTTGTCGACGGCTTTTACGGTTTGCACTCCATAGTCTTCATTCTTTCGCTTCTTGACAGCTTTTCCGATGATTTGCGTGCCATACTCTTCAGTGGATGGCAATACATCACGCTTTCTTCCGTTCGTCAATGGCATTCATGGTTAACACACCATTTTACTCAGCGGATGGTACCACGTTCTTTATTCTTCCACCTGTCAATGGGTGTTATGTCAGTTTGCACTCCATATTGCTTACAGACTGGCAGCCCATTACTCATTCTTCCACTTCTCAAAGGCTTTTCAGACAATTCACACCCTCTATTGCTTGGATGGCAGCGAATTTCTTGTTTTTCAGCTCACCAATGGCTTTCACAATGGATTGTGGGCCTTATTGAGTAGCAGATGGCAGTGTATTCCTCATTCTTACGCTTGTCAACATCTTTCCTGACGATTTGCGTGCTGTATTGCTCAGTGCATCAGCAAAAAATTTAATTCTTACGGGAGCTACGGGAGCTAGCGAAGGTTACGGGAGCACTGGGAGTAAAATATAACTTTGTCCTTCACTAAGCTAGCAAAGCTAGGGAAGTGACCACCACCTTACCGACGCAACCACCACATTAGGAAAGCTAGGGAAGCTAGAAAAGCTAGAAAAGCTAGCAAAGCAATGGACGCACCACCAATCTTACCGACACAACCACCAACCTTACCGACGCAACCACCACCTTACGGGAGCTCGGGAAGCTAGAAAAGCTAGGGAAGCTAGGGAAGCTTATGGGAGCAACGAGTGTGCACTGTGAGCAGTTTCATTACTAGTTATAATGCTACTACACGCAGTTGGCTATGCTCTTCGATCGCACAGAAAATCAATTATTGTACATAAAATCTATATATACATTATGATACAAAGTCCAACGTCCCAAATCTTGTTGCGAAGTACAGAGCAGCTACAGTGGTGTATAAGGGCAGACGAGTAACGTGTATTCCAAGTAGGACAGGTAGGAGAGCGAGGAGAATGAGGTCGGCGTGGAGAATGATAGCAGACGAGCAACCGGTACGAGCCGTAGGCCAGCGAGAAGAATGAGGGCAGACGAGCAATGCGTACAAGATGAAATTCAGTGAGAAGAATGAGGCAAGACAAGCAATGCGTACGAGAGGTAGGCCAGCAAGGAGAATGAGGTCAGACGTGCAACGTGTACGAGATGTTTTCCAGCGAGGAGAATGACAGGAGACGAGGAACGCCTACGAGATGTAAGTCAGTGAGGAGAATGAGGCCAGACGAGCAACGCGAATGAGATGTAGGCCACCAAGGAGAATGACAGCAGACGAGTAACACCTACAAGATGTAAGTCAGCGAGGAGAATGAGGCCAGAAGAGGAACGTATACGAGATGCTGTCCGGTGAGGAGAATGACAGCAGACGAGGAACGCCTACGTGATGTAAGTCGGCGAGGAGAATAAGGCCATACGTGCAATGTGTACGAGATGATGGCCAGCGAGGAGAGTGACGGCAGACAAGCTACCCCTACGAGATGTAAGTCAGTGAGGAAAATGAGGCCAGACGAGCAACGTATACGAAATGTAGGCCAGCGAAGAGAATGACAGCAGACGAGCAACACGTACGAGATAAAAGTCAGCGAGGAATGAGGCCAGACGTGCAACGCATACGAGAAGTAGGCCAGTGATGCCTAAAACGGCATTTCTAGCACATGTCTGAATGTAGGTCTGCGGTAATGAGGTCAAACGAGCAACGCGTAGTAGCAGTGGCCAGCAAGGAGAATGAGGCCAGACGGGCAACACGTATGAGATGTTGTCCGGCGAGGAGAATGACGGCAGACGACGAACGCCTACGAGATGTAAGTCACTGAGGAGAATGAGGCCAGACGAGCAACGGGTACGAGATGTAAGTCAGCGAGGAGAATGACGGCAGACAAGGAATACCTACAAGAGATAGGCCAGCGAGGAGAATGAGGCCAGACGTGCAATGCGTTCGAGATGTTGGCCAGCGAGGAGAGTGATGGCAGACAAGCAATGCCTACGAGATGTAAGTCAGCGAGGAGAATGAGGCCAGACAAGCAATGTGTACGAGATGTAAGTCAGCAAGGAGAATGACGGCAGACAAGGAATGCCTACGAGATGTAGGCCAGCGAGGAGAATGACAGCAGACGAGTAACGCGTACGAGAAGTAGGCCAGTGATGCCTAACACTGCGTTTCTAGCACACGTCCGAACGTAGGTCAGCGGTAATGAGGTCAAACGAGCAACGCGTAATAGCAGTGGCCAGCAAGGAGAATAAGGCCAGACGAGCAACGCCTATGAGATGTAAGTCAGCAAGGAGAACGAGGCCAGACGAGCTACGCGTATGAAATGTAGGCCAGCGAAGAGAATGACAGCAGACAAGCAACGCGTACGAGATGTTGGCCAGCGAGGAGAGTGACGGTAGACATGTAACGCCTACCAGATGTAAGTCAGCGAGGAGAATGAGGACAGATACGTAACCCGTACGAGATGTAGGCCAGCGAGGAGAATGAGGCCAGATGTGCAACGCCTACGAGAAGTAGGCCAGCGAGGAGAATGACGGCAGATGAGCAACGCGTACGAGAAGTAGGCCAGTGATGCGTAACAGGGCGTTTCTGTAATGTGTACGACGATAGGAGAGCGGTGCGTAGGTTGGTGGTTTGTATTATTTCAACTCGTAATGACTTGGATAGGGTGTGTTGCAAACAAGCGAAGTTATGGGTAACTGGCAGCTGTGGCTGCACTTAGGAGATAAATGAACTGACGGAGGGTGCACTTGGTATTGTTGGTTGCGCTAATCATGTGACCGGTTTTTAACTTTGCATCTGGGAGTTACTCATGGCTTAATTCAAAGACTGTAGCAGTAGCAATTCAATTGTTTACTGCCTACCCGCCTCGTGAACTTACTTCCACTCAAATTTCGGCGCTATTGCCTAGACCTAGGCTTCGACATCTCAAAACACAATGAACTGACGGTCTCCAGCTTGTTGATGTCAAGTTTAACTGCCACAAAAAAACTGGTCATGTGAATAGCGCAACCAACAATGCCGAGTGCGCCCCCCGTCAGTTCATTTATCTCCTAAGTGCGGCCACAGCTGCCAGTTACCCATAAGTTCACTTTTTTGCAAAACACCCCATCCAAGTCATTACGAGTTGAAATAATACACACCACCAACCTACGCACCGCTCTCCTATCATCATACACGTTACAGAAATGCCCTGTTACGCATCACTGGCCTACTTCTCGTACGCATTGCTCATCTGCCGTCATTCTCCTCGCTGGCCTACTTCTGGTACGCGTTGCGCATCCGGCCTCATTCTCCTCGCTGGCCTACATCTCGTACGCATTGCGCGTCTGGCCTCATTCTCCTCGCTGACTTACATCTCGTAGGCATTGCTTGTCTGCCGTCACTCTCCTCGCTGGCCAACATCTCGTACGCGTTGCTCGTCTGCTGTCATTCTCTTCGCTGACCTACATTTCGTACGTGTTCTTCGTCTGCCGTCATTCTCGTCGCCGGACAACATCTGGTACGCGTTGCCCGTCTGGCCTCATTCTCGTTGCAGGCCACTGCTACTATACGTTGCTCGTTTGACCTCATTACCGCAGACCATCGTTCGGACGTGTGCTAAAAACGCCGTGTTAGGCATCACTGGCCTACTTCTCATACGTGTTGCTCATCTGCAGTCATTCTCCTAGCTGGCCTACATCTCGTTCGCGTTGCTCATCTGCTGTCATTCTCCTAGCTGGCCTCCATCTCATTCGTGTTGCTCGTCTGCCGTCATTCTCCTCGCTGGCCTACATCTCGTTCGCGTTGTTCATCTGCTGTCATTCTCCTCACCGTACAACATCTCGTACGCATTGCGGTTCTGACCTCATTCTCCTCGCTGGCCTACCTCTGGTATGCGTTGCTCGTCTTGCCTCATTCTTCTCACTGAATTTCATCTCGTACATGTTGCTCCTCTGCCCTCATTCTTCTCGCTGGCCTACATCTCGTACGCGTTGCTCATCTTGCCCCATTCTTCTCACTGAATTTCATCACGTATGTATTGCTCGTCTGGCCTCATTCTTCTCGCTAGCCTACCGCTCGTACCGGTTGCTCGTCTGCTATCATTCTCCACGCCGACCTCATTCTCCTCGCTCTCCTACCTGTCCTACTTGTAATACGCGTTGCTCACCTGCCCTTCTGCACCGCTGTAGCTGCTCTGTATTTCGACGAGATTTGGGCCGTTGGACTTTGTATCATAATGTATATATAGATTTTAAATACAATAAGTGATTTTCTGTACGATCGAAGAGCATAGCCAACTGCGTGTAGTAGTATTATAACTAGTAATGAAACTCCTCACAGTGCACACTCGTTGCTCCCGTAAGCTTCCCTAGCTTTCCTAGCTTTTCTAGCTTCCCTAGCTCCCGTAAGGTGGTGGTTGCGTCGGTAAGGTTGGTGGTTGCATCGGTAAGGTTGGTGGTTGTGTTGGTAAGATTGGTGGTGCGTCCGTAGCTTTGCTAGCTTTGCTAGCTTTCCTAGCTTCTGTAAGTGGGTGGTTACTTCGGTAAGATTCACTATCCTTACTGGAGCTACACATGCTAGCAAAGCTACCAACGCAGGTCGTTCTAACCGATGTGTAGGGATAATGTCAAAAACCTGCCCCCGACTTCCGTTCCCTGTCTTGGGCTCGACAGGCAATGTAGCTCCTCGGTGTGCCTTTCTCACTGGTGAGGCGTCGTGCTCCCAGCCTTTTATGCGGCCGTGCTAGGTCTTATGTGGTCTTCGTCTAGTGCCACCCGGTGGTCTTTACTGTAGCACGGTATCATTCTCCCGTTCTTCTTGAGCGATCTCGGATCGCTACTCGTATCTCGGTGTCGTTTGGCACAAGTGATTCCCACTCACTCGTCGTGCTCGTCCTCCTTCATGCCCAGCGTGGCATCATGGTTGTCCTCTTTCTTCATGCCCGGTATGGCATCGTCGTTGTCATCTTCCTTCCTGCCTGGCGTGGCATCGTCGTTGTCGTCTTCCTTCCTGCCCGGCGTGGCCTGCGCTATGCGCGGCAGACTTCCCTCATGCACGGCGGTGTTCTGTCCTGTCCGGTGCGGCCTTCGGTATGTGCGGTGGTCTTCTGTTCTGCGCGGCGCGGCTTGCGCGGCGGTCTTCCGTTCTGCTCGGCGCGGCATGCGTGGCGTTCTTCCTTTCCGCACGGGGCGGCATGCGCGGCGGTCTTCCATTCCACCCGGTGCGGCATACGCGGAGGTCTTCCGTTCTGTCGGGTGTGGCCCGGTTTGCGCGGCGATGTTCTGTTCTGTCTGGTGCAGCCAGGTGTGCGCAGCGGTGTTCCGTTCTGCACGGCGCGGCATAGGTGTTCTGTTCTGTCTGGTACGGCCCAGTGTACGTGGCAGTCCTCCGTTCTGCGCGGCGCGGTATGTGCGACGTTCTTCTGTTCTGCGCGGCGCGGCATATGCAGCGGTCTCCCGTTCCACCCGGTGTGGCATACACGGCAGTCTCCCATTCCACCCGGTGCGGCATATGCGGCGGTGTTCCGTTCTGTCTGGCGCGGCCCGGTATGCGCGGCTTTGTTCTGTTCTGTCTGGCGCGGCCCGGTATGCGCGGCGGTGTTCCATTCTGCCTGGCGCAGCATAGGTGTTCTGTTCTGTCTGGCGCAGCGGGGTGTACGCGGCGGTCCTCCGTTCTGCCCGGCGCGGCATGCGCGGCGTTCTTCAGTTCCACTCGGCGCGGCATGGACGGCGTTCTTCCGTTCCGCCCGGGGCGGCTTGCGTGGCAGTCTCCCGTTCCACCCGGTGTGGCATACGTGGCAGTGTTCCGTTCTGTCTGGCGCGGCCTAGTATGCGTGGCGGTCTTCCGTTCTGTCTGGCGCGGCCTGGTGTGCGCGGCAATGTTCCCTTCTGCCCGGCACGGCATAGGTGTTCCGTTCTGTCTGGCGCGGCCCCATGTGCGCGGCGGTCCTCCGTTCTGCCCGGCGCGGCATGCGCGGCGTTCTTCCGTTCTGCTCGGCGTGACATGCGCGGCGTTCTTCCGTTCCGCCTGGCGCGGCATGTGCGGCGGTCTCCCATTCCGCCCGGTGTGGCATACGTGGCGGTGTTCTGTTCTGTCTGACGCGGCCCGGTATGCGCGGCAGCGTTGTGGGTCTGTCATAGGTGGTTACGGATCACTCGTCGTGCTGCCGGATTACCCGGTCATCATCGGCGCGAGTGATCCGAGATCCCGGCGCTGCTCTCGTCACGCCGCTGAGAGATGTTTGAAGGTAGGTCAAGGTAGATAGATAATCGTATCTCGATGTCGTTTGTCATAGGCGATCCCAGATCACTTCGTCGCGCTGCCGGATGACCCAGTGGTCATCGTCGCATGTGATCCGAGATCCCGGCGCTGGTTTTGTCACGCCGCTCAGAGATGGGTAAAGGTAGATCCAGGTGTATAGACAATATATTGCATGGAGAAGAATCTCCAGACTAGCTACCGCGCCCCTTCCTTTATACTTTTTCCTCGGCTGTGAACATCACAGTCTCGCCCGCAAGACCACACTGTATTCCCTTCATGACTCAATCGCCGTGCCCAAAGAAACACACGATCATACTCGACTCGCACCCCCTTCGCCCCGCAACAGACTAACACAAGGCAGACACGCAAACAGTACGGAAGCTACAAGAAAAACATACAACCCGAAACACATAAGGAGAAGGAGTGATGCAAGTAGAGTAAGGCAGACACACAACAGTAAGGAAACAACAAGGTAAGCAAATAAACCTAACACAGAGTAAAGCGAGGCAGACAACACAGAAGGAAAGGGATCCTGGTCGGCCGGCGACTAGGTCTAGGGTGCTGACAGACAGCACTACCGGAGCGTTATCTGAGGAACCGGGGTGATGCGCCTTAGGCGCGAAGGACAATGACGGCGGTGGGGGAGACGAGGAACAGCCACAGTGTGGCGAGGGTGATGGCGGCACCTGCGGCGATGCCGAGCTTGTTGTGCCAGACTCGTGACAGATAATTTCTTAATTTTTTCCTGATGACGGATGACTAAAGTTTCAGTTACACAAGAGCGTCAGAAAAAATGTGAATGTCTTGTGTAACCTAAGTTACTACTATGTTCAATCACCATGGTTTTCATATCGCAATTGTAACGGGTGGGTCTGCGCAAGGCCCCAGGTAGTGACGCATGGTGGTCGGGCGGGCGCGGTGGTCAAGCGGAATGGCGTGGCAGTCGAGTGGGTGGGCGCGGTGGTCGAGCAGGCCGGCATGGCGGTCGAGCGGAATGGCGTGGTGGTCAAGTGGAATAGGCGCGACGAGGATACGGACAAGAACAGAGGACAAGGATACAGACAAGGACAGACGACAAGGACACAGGACAAGGACAGAGGACAAGGACAGAGGACAAGGACAGAGGACAAGGACGCGGCGACAGCGTGGGCAAGGACACGAACAAGGACAGAGGACAGGGACGCGGCGACAGTGTAAACAAGTTGTTGCGTACGGATCTATGGCGGGCTGCAGCCCTTGTTATATACCGGAACTCGGCCAGCGCCCACACGTGCAACACCCAGGAGCAAACACCAACACGAGCAAATACCGACACGAGCAAACACCGACACGAGCAAACACCGACATGAGCCAACCCCCACTCCCTCATTCCGGCACTTCCGTTCCCTCATCTCGGCACCTCGCATTTCCTCATTCCGGCACTACATAGCGCCGCATTCCGGCACTTCGTAGTGCTGCATTCCCTAGCTTCCGTGACGGCAGCCTGTGGTCCAGCGCCGTGACAGAAGTCCCCCTTTAGGCTCGAGTTCCCACAAGAGCGAGCTGAGCCGGTGCAGGCTGTTGGGGGTAGCACTTGTGGTAGTCGTCGACGGCCTGTACTTCGGCCAGGCTCTCCTCGGGCTCCCATGTTGGTACCGCGAATCCCCTCCATTTCACGAGGTACTGCAGTCTACCCCGGATTCTTCGGCTGTCCAAGACTTCCTCCACTTCCCACTCCTCTTCGCCTTCGACGATCACTGGGAATGGCGGCGGAATGACTTTCCCCGGGATTGGGTCGTCGGCGGCGGCGTGTAGAAAGGAGACCGGGAAGGTGTGGTGCTTCTGGATGGCATTCGGGATGTCCAGCTCGTAGGCATGGGTCCCGATTGCCCGGATGACTTGGTAGGGCCCGTGGTGCTTGTACTCCAGCTTCTGGCTTGGCCTTTCGGTGCGCCAGTACCTTCCGTCCACCCAGACGAGGTCGTTTGGCTGGAAGGCCGGTGCTGGGGTCCATCGGACGTCCGCGTTGTCCTGTTGTCGGGCTTTAGCTTACCGCATCTCACTTCTGGCCACCTCGTGGATTCGGTGTAGGCGTTCGGCTACGGTCTGGGCTCGGTATCCCTCAGGGTCGTCGATGCGGATGTCCCGTTCGAAGTCACAACAGGGGTGGTAGCCCAAGTTGGCGAAGAAGGGCGATAGCGTGGTTGAGTCCGATACCTGGTTGTTTCCGGCGAACTCGGCGAGGAAGAGATAGTCGGTCCAGTCGTCCTGCAGGTAGTTGACGTAGGCCCGCAGGTGTTGTTCCATTACCGCGTTCATCCGCTCGGTTTGACTGTCTGTCTGGGGGTGGAATGCGGTGGAGAGGCGTGGGTCGATCTTCAGGCAGGAGCATAGGTGTTTCCAGAATCTGGATGCAAATTGCGGTCCCCTATCCGACACGATGGTTTCCGGCAGTCCATAGTAATGGAAGACCCTGTCGCAAAAGAGCTCGTCCAGTCCTTCCGCTGTGATCGTCGTTGTGCAGGGGAGTAGGTGTCTTTGCTTTGTCAGGTGGTCCACAAATATGCAGATGGTGTCGTATCCTTTCTATGGGGGCAGGCCCATGACGAAGTCGATGGATATGTGCTGCCAGGTCTGGGTCGGTACCGGTAGGGGGCGAAGGAGGCCGTACAGGGCATGGCAGGTAGCGTTCATTCGTTGGCAGGTGTGGCAGTTCCTCACGAAGTGGTCAACATCCTTTCGCATCTGCGGCCAGTAGTACTTGCGTGTGAGGAGTTCGAGGGTCTTCGCTCGTCCTGGGTAGCCAATGGCTGGGGGTTGGTGGTGGTCCTGTAAGAGCCGCAGCCTAAGGGGTGTATAGTCTGGCACATAGATACAGTCCTGGTAGATTAGCCTGTTATCCCTTACCTTGCAGTCAGCCAGGGAGATTTCCCTCGGGTGCCTGAAGCCTTCCTCGAGCTGTCAGAGCATCCGGTTGGGTAGCGGGTCGATTCGGTAGGCTTCCAGAAATAGGTCTGATGTTGCAGGGCGTTCGGCGTAGTCAGCGTGGTCGGCAATGGGCTGGACGTGTTCGGCGTGGTCGGCAACAGGCTCGACCTGGTTGGCATGGTCGGCGTGGTCGGCGTGGTCGGCAACGGGCTGAGCGTGGTCGGCGTGGTTGGCATGGTCGGCAACGGGCTGAACGTGGTCGGTGCGGTCGGCATCGGAGTGGTCGGCGCGGTGGGTCAACGAGTGGAGTGCTAGGTCTGTCACATTATGGGGTTTCAGAACCGCTTGCTGGTTGGCGAGCAGCCGTTCATCCCATTCCATAGGGAGGTCTCCCGACCTCTGAGTCAGTGCATCCTGTTTCCCACCTGCTTTCCTGGATCTGTACACGATCCGGAAATCGAAATGGGAGAGGGATTTGGACCAGCGCGCTTGTCGGCAGTTGAGGAGCTTGGTGGACATGAAATATTCCAGGTTCTTGTGGTCGCCAAGAATCTGGATTGGGTGGCTTGATCCCTCTAGGTGTGGTCGCCATTCCTCAAATACTCGTACTATTACCAGTAATTCCTTGTCGTAAATCTCATAGTTGCATTCGGCCTGGCTGTGTTTCTTGGAGTAGAAGGCCACAGGGTGCAGGGTGCCCTCGCCATCATATTGGGAAAGTACGCCAGCCGAAACATAGTCCGAGGCATCGGTTTCCACAACTATTTCGCGGTCGTAATCGAAGTGATACAAAATCAGTGCGGTCGTGAATGCCGTTTTAAGGTCGTCAAGGAAGGCCGTGCAGAAGTCGTCCAGGAACTGGTGAAGTACGTCATTGATGAGAGTCTGGAAGTCGGCTGGTGCATTGGTGAGGCCGAATGGCATTACCAGCGATTCGAACAGACCGTATCGAGTCCGGAAGGCCATCTTCCACTCTTCCCCCTCCGCCATTCGTACCAGGTTGTAGGCACTGTGGATATCTAAGGTAGTGAAGTATTTCGCCTTCGAAAGTTGCATCAGCATTTCTTGCAGCAGCGGGAGGGGGTACCGGTTCTTGATTGTCCCTTCGTTGAGTCCGCGATAATCCACGCAAAGGCGCAGTGAACCGTCTCCCTTTTTGGCCAACAGGATGGTGATGCGGCCGGAGAAGAAGAGGCACGGATGAATCCTTTACTCAGGTTTTCCTCCAGCCACTCCTTTAGTGCCTGTAGCTCGGTTTTGGATAGCAAGTATAGTGGCACGAAGGGGGGTGTGAACCCTTCGCGGAGAGAGATCTTGTGGTCATATGGACGGTGCGGCGGTAAGGCCTTGGCCACTGCTTCCAAAAACAACGGTAGGAACTCGTGGTATTCCTTGGGCATGTGATCCACCAGGTTCAGCTGCTTCTTTTCTCCCTCCAGTTTGAGTGCGCGGTTGATCTCATAGCGCGAGAGTGAGAAAACGGCGAGTTGTTCCTTATGGGCGATTCAGCGGAAGGAATGCCCACCGAGTGCGGTAATCCGTAGTGGTCGGGCGTCGCGCCCAGGTCCGGTGCCATTGAGTTCGGGTCCAGCGCGGGTGTCGAGGCCGGGTACAGCGCCATTGAGCTAGGGTCCGGCGCGGGCGTCGAGTTCGGGTCAGGCGCCATTGAGTTCGGGTCCGGCGCGGGCGTCGAGTCCGGGTTCGGCGGCATTGAGTTCGAGTCCGGCACGAGCGTCGAGTCCGGGTCTGGCACCATTGAGTTCGAGTTTGGCGTGGACATCGGGCCTGGCGCCGTTGAGTCTGGGTTTCGCTGGCCCACAAGGGGCTACTTTTGATACGAGGGAGCAGAGTGCTGGCTCCGGGGGTTCAGAGGTGATGGCATGGGCCACGGTGGAGACTGGGATACAGTGTGCGATGTAATACTGCGACCCGAAGGTCCAGGTGCGGGAGCTAAAGCGTATTGCGACATCATGGAGTTCCATCAAGGGGATACCGAGTACGATTGGGTAGTGGCTGAGCTTGGTCACGAACATGGGGAGTTGTTCTTGGTGTTCGCGGATCGACAGGGTGACGTTGGCGGTGTGGGTGATGTCTCCGGATGATATTGGGCGGCCGTCGATGACCTCGATGGCCCTTGGGTACTTGAGTGCTGTGAGGGGTAGTTGGTGATGGCGGGCAAAGTTTTCGTCAACGAAGGACACCCCTGTCGCTCCGCAGTCGATCAGGGCATGGGTGGCTATGGTTTTGTCATTGAAGGAGAGATCGCACAAGATAACCAGATGCTTTCCTTCCATAGCTACATTGGATAAACTCGACAAATGAAAGACAGGAGGGGAGAGAGAAGAAGAAGAAAACTTACCTTGAGCGTGGCCAACAGCAGTGCCATCATGCGGCTGCTGGCCTAGGCTTTTCCCGCCGGGGCAGCATTGCCACAGCAGCTGTGCGTGTGCTGGTGGTGTTCCGAGGACGCTCCCGAGGACGGGGTGGATTTGGAGTCGAAAACTATTGCCGCAGCGGCACGGAACGGGTTGCGGCTCTTGTTGGGGCATTGCGCGGCCATGTGGCCCAGTCCTCCGCAGTACAAGCAGTGGCCTTCCCTAAGTTGGGCTGTACGTTCCTGTTCTGAGAGCTATTTTCTACTCGCACTGAGGTCCATTGGGCCAGGGGCGGTCGCGCTCTGATTCGTTGCTGGGGGGGAGGTGTTCTGAGGGCCAGGTTGGTTCTGGCGGGAAGTGTGGTGCCTTCCTTCGTGAAGTTGCAGAGCTCATATTTCCGAATCCAACTGCTGGCAAAGTCCCATAAACTGGTCGAAGGACAGGCCCTGGGTCCGTCCCAACAGTTGGCGGTGAAGCTCTATTGACACCCCTTCCTTCAGGGCGTCCAGCTTAGTGTGCTCCCCCCAGTTGAGTTTGGATACCAGTATCTGAAATTCGGCGAAGTAGGCAGTGAATTCCTTTTTCCCTTGTTTTAGACTGAGGAGCTTGGTGCGGGCAGTGGCAGCGGAGTCCGGGTCGCCGAAGGCAGCTTCGAGGATCCGGATGATGTCGTCGGAGTCGCGCAGGTGGAATGCCCCATTCTGGACAAACGGGAGTATCTGTGCCTTGGCCCTTCCTTCCAGTCGGTTGAAAGTGTAACCCATTCGTAGGGCAGGTGTTGGGAATCGGGAGGGGTCGCTGAACAGTTTGATCCGCAACTGTGTGACAAATCCCTCGAGTTTCTCCCGGCTTCCATCAAAGGTCGGGGGGTCCGGAACCCTTTCGGTGCAGGGTCATGGCGTGCCTTCCAGGGTCGCCAGTCGGTCACTTACCCGTCGGGTGGCGGCGAGTTGCTCCTCTGCGTCGTCCAACTGCCAGGTGGGGGTGGCTTCCAGTGAGTTGAGGATGGCCATCGCCAGGGTGTGAACCTGGTCGTAGGCAGTTTCGAGGGTGGCCTCGGGTGCGAAGGCCTCATTCAGCGCAATTCAGCACAATTGCTCTTCAAGGGCGGCCGGGATTTCTCGGCAGAACTGAGGTTGTTCAGGTTCTGGTTCAGGTTTGTTGTTGGTTGACATGGCGTCACTAGGTGGAGAGGTTGGCGACGCAACAAAGTGTAATGGGTGGGTCTGGGAAAGGCCCCAGGTAGCGACGCATGGTGGTCGGGCGGGCGTGACGGTCGAGCGGAACGGCACGGTAGTCAAGCGGAGCGGCGCGGCGGTCAAGCGGAACGGCGCGGCGGTCAAGCGGATGGGCGCGGCGGTCGAGCGGGACAGCGCGGTGGTCGAGCGGAACGGCACAGCGGTCAAGCGGAATGGGTACCGCAAGGACACGGACAAGAACAGAGGACAAGAATACGGACAAGGACAGAGGACAAGGACACGGGACAAGGACAGAGGACAAGGACAGAGGACAAGGATGCGGTGACAGTGCGCGCAAGGACACGGACAAGGACAGAGAACAGGGACGCGGCAACAGCGTAAACAAGGTGTTGTGTACGGATCTATGGCGGGCAGCAGCCCTCGTTATATACAGTAACTCAGCCAGTGCCCACACGCGCAACACCCACGAGCCAACACCAACACGAGCAAACACCAACACAAGCAATCACCGACACGAGCAAATACCGACATGAGCCAACCCCCACTCCCTCATTCTGGCACTTCTGTTCCCTCATCTTGGCACCTCACGTTTCCTCATTCCGGCACTACGTAGCGCCGCATTCCGGCACTTCGTAGCGCCGTATTCCCTAGCTTCCGTGACGGCAGCCTGTGGTCTGGCCCCGTGACTGCAATCCTTACCGACGGCTATCACAACGGTTTGCACACCGCAATACCTGTAGAATAGTGCATCGGATGACTCAACACTTCCGCTTGTCGACAGCTGTCCCAACTGTTTGTGCGCAGCAATACTTGTCAACAGCTATCCCATATAATTGCCCACTGCAATAATTATCCATGGCTATCCCAATGGTTTACATGCTGCAATGCGAGTCGAATAGCGCATCAGATTGCTCATTGCATTCGCTCGTCAATGGCTAGCCTGTCAGTTTACGCGCCGCAATGCTCGTCGAATAGTGCATCAGATGGTGTAAACTTTCAACATGTAGAAAATATGTCAGAAAAACCAAATATTTGAACTCCAACTATGAATAAAGTTTGGGTTACACAAGAGAGTCAGAAAAAATGTGAGTGTCTTGTGAAACCTAAGTTACTACTTTAGTTGTATAACATATGTTACTGTTTGCGCGCAGCAACACGCGTCAAATAGTGCATCGGATAGCTCAATGATTGCGCTCGTCGACCACAATCCTGTCGGTTTGTGTGCTGCAATACTTGTCGATGGCTATGCCAATGGTTTACACACTGCAATACTTGTTAACAGCTGTCCCAATGTTTTGCATGTCACGAACCTGGTATGACAGGCTCCTTGGCGCCGGCGCCGGTGCCACTCTCACCCTTGTCGCCCTGTAGCTCGTCATCGTTTCCGCTGACACAGCCGCGGTCATCCACCGCGCTTAGGCACCTCGACTGATCTCCGCAATATCGCTGCGGTAGCAATATCCCCGACCGCTGGCCAGTCTAGACCTCTCTCCTTTGTCTCCGTTATGTTACTTGCGCGTCCTTCTCCGGTCATCGTTACGTATGTCGTTTCCTGTTGATTATGCTTGCGCGTCCTTTCTCCTGTACGCTACGTTTGTTGTCTCCCGTTGATGAATCTTACACGTTCTGTTCCCTGTTCCTTACCTTTACTGCTTGCGCGTCCTTTCTCCTGTCCGCTACGTTTGTTGTCTGCCATTGATTGAGCTTGCGTGTCCTTCTCCCATGTTCGTTAGGAGTATTGTTTTCCCTTGATTAAGTTGTACGTCAGTCTTCCTTTCCTTTACTGTTACTACTTGCGCGTCCGTTCTCCTGTTGCCGCAAGTAGAGTGTTGGCCGCGTGGCGGCCGAGTGCGATCATGTGTTTTCCTTGGGCGCAGCAATCGAGTCATGATGTTAGACGGAGGAACTGTGTCAGTCTTGCAGGCAAGCTGTGATTCCACAGAGGGAAGGAAAAGTATAAAGGAAGGGCGTGGTAGCTGGTCTGGAGATTCTTCTCCACGCAATATATTATCTATACACCTGGACCTACCTTTACCCATCTCTGAGCGGTGTGACGAAACCAGTGCCGGGATCTCAGATCACTTGCGCTGATGACCACCGTGTCATCCGGCAGCGCGACGAAGTGATCCGGGATCGTCTACGACAAACGACATCGAGATACGATTATCTATCCACCTTGACCTACCTTCGCACATCTCAGAGCGGCGTGACGAAACCAGCACCGGAATCTCGGATCACTTGCGCCGATGACCACTGGGTCATCCGGCAGCGCGACGAAGTTATCGGGGATCGCCTACGACGAACGACATCGAGATACGATTATCTATCTATCTTGACCTACCTTCACACATCTCTGAGCAGCGTAACGAAACCAGTGCCGGGATCTCGGATCACTTGCGCCGATGACTACCGGGTCATCTGGCAGCGCGACGAAGTGATCCGGGATCGCCTACGACGAACGACATCGAGATACGATTATCTATCTACCTTGACCTACCGTCAAACATCTCTGAGCGGCGTGACGAGAGCAGCGTCAGGATCTCGGATCACTTACGCCGATGATCACCGGGTCATTCGGCAGCGCGACGAGTGATCCAGGACCACCTATGACGGACCTGCAACACCGCCGCGTATACCGGGCCACGCCAGACAGAACGGAACACCACCGCGTATGCCCCACCGGGTGGAACGGGAGACCGCCGCGCATTCTGCCCCGGGCGGAACGGAACAACGCCACGCATGCCACGCCGAGCAGAATGGAAGAACACCGCGCGTTCTGCGCCGGGCAGAACGGAGGACCACCGCGTACACCGGGCCACACCAAACATAATGGAACACCTATGCCGCGCCGGGCAGAACAGAACACCACCGCGCACACCGCGCCCCGCCAGACAGAACAGAACACCGTCGCGCATACCGGGCCACGCCAGACAGGACGGAAGACCTCCACGTATGCCGCACCGGGCGGATCGGAAGACCGCCACACATGGCGCCCCAGGCGGAAAGGAAGAACGCTGCGCAGGCCGTGCTGCGCAGAACGGAAGACCACCGCGCATGCTGCGCCGGGCTGAACGGAAGACCACCGCACATACTGAAGGCCGCACTGGACAGGACGGAAGACCGACGTATATGAGGGAAGTCTGCCGTGCATACCGCAGGCCACACCGGGCAGGAAGGAAGACGACAACGACGATGCCACGCTAGGCATGAAGGAGGACGAGCACGACGAGTGAGTGGGAATCACTTGTGCCAAACGATACTGAGACACGAATAGCAATCCGAGATCGCTCAAGAACAACGAGAGAATGATACCGTGCTACAGTAAAGACCACCAGGTGGCAGTAGAGGAAGACCGCGTAAGACCTAGCACGGCTGCACAGAAGGCTGGGAGCACGAAGCCTCGCCAGTGAGAAAGGCACGCCGAGGAGCTACATTGCCTGTCCAGCCGAAGACAGAGAACAGAAGTCGGAGTCAGGTTTTTGACATTATATTGCGTCTCCAATTGACACCTGACATAGCGAGAAATCCTCGAGAAACTGGAATCCACTGTGGATTCACCAGACCAAGAAAAATAAGAGTAGTGAATTGAGGAGGTCACCAATATCGAAACGCCGCTGCACCGAGGCCAGAGAGCCCAGCTACACCAAAGGGAAGCCCGAAAAACACGGAAACACAGCAAAAAACACCGGAAGATGCAGGAAGCTGGGAAGAAGAAAAACCCACGAAGAGAGCGGACCTGTGGAACACAGCGACTTCTTTATCCCATCGTAATTGGGAATAACACCTTATTAACAAGAAGAGCTGCGAGACCAGCATACGGACGTCACCAACAGACACGCCAGTACGAGTTGAAATGGAGGGCTTGCGGCTATGCTTTGACTACCGAACGGATTATGAATGGACGTCTGATGAATCACAAACAGCGATGTTGACGCAAAAGGGGTTATGAACGGCCAAGCACAGCCTCAATTGACGACGTGGCCAGTGATGCGAACGGCCAGCCAACGGTTGGTTTTGACATCAAATATTGCCCAGAAAAGTGCCGGCAAGACAAACATACTTGCTAGAGAGTCAGGAGACTCTCCCTGGAAAAGGGATATGAAGCTTCGACAAAACCAGTTCCGAGTATTGCTGACAGTAGCAAGCTTTCACGAAAAACGTCAGAAACAAGGAAAGCACCAGAAACGCCGAGAACGCCGGACACATCGGAAAGACCAGAAACGCCTGAAATGACTAGCAAATGCCTGAAACTCTGGAAGGAACGGAACAATGGAATCGCTCGACGTGTTCCATGACACCTGGCCACTTGCCGCCGGGGATACACGGAACCGGTGTTCGACAGATGTGATACCAACGATGATTACGGCGAAGCCGAATACCACCACAGTGAAGTCGAATACCGCAACGATACCACGCCAGGCGTGAAGAAGATTAGGGCGAAGCTGAATACCGCCACAGCGAAGTCGAATACCGCAACGATACCCCGCCAGGCGTGAAGAAGATTAAGGCGAAGCAGAATACCGCCACAGCGAAGTCGAATACCGCAATAATACCACGCCGGGCGTGAAGAAGATTAGGGCGAAGCCGAATACTGCCACAGCGAAGTCGAATACCGCAACGATACCACGCCGGGCGTGAAGAAGATTAGGGCAAAGCCGAATACCGCCACAGCGAAGTTGAATACCGCAACGATACCACGCCGGGCGTGAAGAAGATTAGGGCGAAGCCGAATACCACCACAGCGAAGTCGAATACCGCAATGATACCACCCGGGGCGTGAAGAAGATTAGGGTGAAGGTGAATATTGCCACCGCGAAGTCGAATACCGCAACCATACCACACCGGGCGTGAAGAGATTAGGGCGAAGCCGAATACCGCCACAGCAAAGTTGAATAGCGCAACGATACCATGCCCTACGTGAGGAAGATAGAGCGAAGCCGAATAACGCTACTGCGAAGTCGAATACCGCTACCGTGACATCGAATATCACAACGACACCGAGACACGAGTGCGCGGACTGGCAGAAAGGAAACAGAACACGCAATCTATTATCTCTCTCCACAGACCCACCTCTCTATCGCCGTGACCGGCGCTGTGACCACCACTCCCCGAGAACAACGAGCCCACGCAAGGCGTGTGAGAAGAGACGCGAAGAGACCACACCGCACGTGACGGATACCGCGAGAACAACGAGCCCACGTAAGGCATGTGAGAAGAGGCACGAAGAGACCATAGCAGGCGTCACGGATACTGCGAGAACAACGAGCCCACGCAAGGCGTGTGAGAAGAGCTGTGAAGAGATCACGCCGGGCGTGATGGATACCGCGAGAACAACAAGCCCACGCAAGGTGTGTGAGAAGAGTCACGAAGAGACCACGCCGGGCGTGACGGATACCGCGAGAACAACGAGCCCATGCAAGGCATGTGAGAAGAGCCCCGAAGAGACCACGCCAGGCGTGACGGATACCGCGAGAACAACGAGTCCACGCAAGGCGTGTGAGAAGAGCCATGAAGAGACCACACCGGGCATGACGGATACCGCGAGAACAACGAGCCCACGCAAAGGCATGTCAGAAGATCGCGACGAGACCACGCTGGGCGTGACGGATACCGCGCGAACAACGAGCCCACACAAAGGCGTGTGAGAAGACCGCGACGAGACCACGCCGGGCGTGACGGATACCGTGAGAACAATGAGCCCACGCAAAGGTGTGTGAGAGGACCGTGATGAGACCACGCCAGGCGTGACGGATACCGCGAGAACAACGAGCCCATGCAAGGCGTGTGAGAAGACCGCGACGAGACCACGCCGGGCGTAAAGAATACCGCGAGAACAACGCGAAGCGCGTGAGTACGCCGGAAGAGACCTGCCACGCCCTATTGAAGAAGATCAAGTTGAACCCCACGCCGCTGCGGCCGCCAACACCACTCCCCAAGACAAGCAACTTGCGCTGCTGGGGGAAATCGTCACCATGATACATCAAACAACCACCCGGGATGCTCACCGCAATCACGTCGTATAGCGGACGCTCGCCCAGCGGATGAACGAGTTCCACGACGCGGACCAACAGCAAATCCAGCAGATGGCCAACACCCTGGGAGCCATCATCACTGAACAACAGTGAATGAACGAACAACTTCAAGCCCGGCAGCAGGCTAGCTGGCCCATCCGCATCTACCGCACCCTATCCGCCACCGGACCCTGACGACCCGACATGACCTCGCCGGAGCTTCGGTCTGGATAGGGGACGTACTGTCACGAAACTGGCGCAACAGGCTCCTTGGCGCCGGTGCCGGTGCCACTCTCACCCTGGTCGCCCTGTGGCTCGTCCTCGTTTGCGCTGCCGCAGCTGCGGTCATTCCCCGTACTTAGGTGCCTCGACCGATCTCCGCCATATCACTCCGGTAGTGATATCCCCGACCGCTGGCCGGTCTAGACCTCTCTCCTTCGTCTCCGTTATGTTACTTGCGCGTCCTTCTCCTGTCATCGTTACGTATGTCGTTTCCTGTTGATTATACTTGCGCGTCCTTTCTCCTCTCCGCTACGTTTGTTGTCTCCTGTTGATGAAGCTTGCACGTCCTGTTCCCTGTTCCTTACCTTTACTGCTTGCGCGTCCTTCTCCTGTCCGCTACGTTTGTTGTCTCCCATTGATTGAGCTTGCACGTCCTTCTCCCATGTTCGTTTCGAGTATTGTTTTCCCTTGATTAAGTTGTACGTCAGTCTTCCTTTCCTTTACTGTTACTGCTTGTGCGTCCTTTCTCCTGTTGCCACGAGTAGAGTGTTGGCCACGCGGTGGCCGAGTGCGATCATGTGTTTCCCTTGGGCGCGGCGATTGAGTCATGATGTTAGACGGAGGAACTGTGTCAGTGTTGCAGGCAAGCTGTGATTCCACAGAGGGAAGGAAAAGTATAAAGGAAGGGCGCGGTAGCTAGTCTGGAGATTCTTCTCCACGCAATATATTATCTATACACCTGGACCTACCTTTACCCATCTCTGAGCGGCGTGACGAAACCAGCACGGGGATCTCGGATCGCTTGTGCCGATGACCACCGGGTCATCTGGCAGTGCGACGAAGTGATCCAGGATAGCCTACGACGAACGACATCGAGATACGATTATCTATCTACCTTGACCTACCTTCACACATATCTGAGAGGCGTGACGAAACCAGTGCCGGGATCTCGGATCACTTGCGCCGATGACCACCAGGTCATCCGGCAGCGCGACAAAGTGATCCGGGATAGCCTACGATGAACGAAATCGAGATACGATTATTTATCTACCTTGACCTACCTTCACACATCTCTGAGCGGCGTGACGAGAGCAGCACCGGCATCTCGGATCACTCGCGCCGATAATCACCGGGTCATCCGGCAGTGCGACGAGTGATCCGGGACCACCTAAGATGGACCCGCAACACCGCCGCGCATACCGGGCCGCGCCAGACAGAACGGAACACCGCCGTGTATGCCGCACCCTGCGGAACGGGAGACCACCGCGCATGCCGTCCCGGGCGGAATGGAAGAACACCGCACATTCCGCGCCTAGCAGAACGGAAGAACGCCACGTGTGCCACGCCGGGCAGAATGGAGGACCGCCACGCACACCGGGCCGCGCCAAACAGAACGGAACACCTATGCCGCGCCGGGCAGAACGGAACACCGCCGTGCAAACCGGGCCGTGCCAGAGAGAACAGAACACCGCCGTGCATACCAGACCGCGCCAGACAGAACGGAAGACCTCCGCGTATGCCATACCGGGCGGAACGGAAGACCACCGTGCATGCCACCCAGGACGGAAAGGAACAACACCGTGCATGCCGTGCCGAGCAGAACGGAAGACCGCCACGCATGGCACGCCGGGCAGAACGGAAGACCACCACACATACCAAAGGCCGTACCGGACAGGACGGAAGACCGCTGTGTATGAGGGAACTCTGCCGTGCATACCGCAGACCACACCGGGCAGTAAGAAAGACGACAACAACGATGCCACGCCGGGTATGAACAAAGACGACAACCACGATGCCATGACGGGCATGAAGGAGGACGAGCACGACGAGTGAGTGGGAATCACTTGCGCCAAACGACACCGAGACACAAGTAGCGATCCGAGATCGCTCAAGAACAACGAGAGAATGATACCGTGCTACAGTAAAGACCACCGTGTGGCAGTAGACGAAGACCGTGTAAGACCTAGCACGGCCGCACAGAAGGCTGGGAGCACAACGCCTCGCCAGTGAGAAAGGCACGCCGAGGAGCTACATTGCCTGTCGAGTCCAAGACAGAAAACGGAAGTCGGGGTCACGTTTTTGACATTGCATGCCGTAACGCTTATCTAATAGCATATCGGATCGCTCATCGCTTCCACTCGTTGAGGGCTATACCGCCAGTTTACACACAACAATACGCGTGGAATAGCACGTTGGATGGTGCATCGCTTTCGCTTGTTGACAGGTATCCCAACGGTTTACACCCCACAATACTTGTTAATAGCTATCCAAACGATTTGCATGCCACAACGCTTATCGAATAGTGTACCGGATTGCTCATCGCTTCTGCTCGTTGAGGGCTATCCAGTCAGTTTACAAATCACAATACTCATCGAATAGCGCGTCAGATCATATATCAATTCCCCTTGTTGACAGCTATCCCAACTATTTGTATGCAGCAATACTTGTCGACGGCTATTCCATCAGTTTGCGTGCTGCAATACTTGTCAACAGGTATCCCAAATGTTTGGGCACTGCAAGACTTGTCGACACCTATCCCAATAGTTTGCGCGCTATAATACTTATCAATAGCTATCCCAACGTTTTACTAGCCGCAACGCTCATCAAATAGTGTATCGGATCGCCCATCACCTCCGCTTGTCGATGGCTTTGGTGTCAGTTTCCGCGTTACAATGCTTGTCGAATAGTGCATCAGATGGTGTAAACTTTCAACATATAGGAAATATGTTGGAAAAATCAAATATTTCAACTCCCACGGATGACTAAAGCTTGGGTTACACAAGAGAGTCAGAAAAAATATGAGTGTCTTGTGTAATCTAAGTTACTTATTTACTTGTGTAAACTATGTTACTAGTATGTTCAATTGTAAGGGTTTGTGCACAGCAACACACATCGAAGAGCGTATCGGATGGCTTAATGCTTCTACTTGTCGATGGCAATCCTGTCGGTTTGCACGCTGCAATACTTGTTGATGGCTATCCCAACATTTTGAGCGCCTCAATGCTCATCGAATAGCATGTTGGATCGCTCATCGCTTCCACTTGTCAATGGCTATCCTGTCAGTTTATACACTGCAATACTTGTGGAATAGCGCGTCAAATGGCTCATCCATTCCGCTTGTCCATCAGCAAAAAAATGAAAAGTTGAGGTATATTGCTTTTTTTCGAAGTGAGACACAAATTTTAAATTTCCTTTCTCGGTGTTTTAGTTGAAATAAAAGAGATTATTTTTTTCCAAATCCTTACGGGAGCAAAATATAACTTCTCTCTTACAGAAGCTTAATAAAGCTTAATAAAGCTTACGGAAGCACCGGGAGCACCGGGAGCATTTTTCACGTTTTTGCTGATGTCGACAGCTATCCCAACGGGTTTCACACTGTAATACTTGTCAACAGCTATCCCAACGGTTTGCACACCGCAATGCTCGTTGAATAGTGCCTCAGATCAATGATCGCCTCCACTTGTTGACGTATATTACATCAGATTACGTGCTGCAATACTTGTCGAATAGTGCGTCAGATGGCGTTTCACTTCTGCTTGTCGATGGCTATCCTCTCGGTTTACGCACTACAATACTCGTCAACGCCTATCCCAATGGATTGCACACCGCAATACTTATCAACGGCTATCCCAATGGTTTACTCACCACAATACTCATCGAATAGCGCGTTGAATAGCATATCGCTTCCAGTAGTCGCCAGCTATCCTGTCAGTATATGTGCTACAATGCTTGTCGAATAGCACGTCGGATCACTCTTTCCTTCCGCTCATCGAGAGCTATCCTGTTAGTTTAAGCATTGCAATACTTGGCAGTAGCTATTCCAATGGTTTGCATGCCGTAATGCTCGTCAAATAGCATATCGCATCGCTGATCTCTTTCACTCGTTGAACGCTATCCCGTTGGTTTACATGCCGTAATGCTTGTCAAATAGTGCATCGGATGGTCCATCGCTTCTGCTTGCTGATGGCTATCCCAATGGTATGCGCGCCACAATTATCGTCGAATAGCACATTGGATCGCTTATTGCTTCCGCATGTTGATGGCTATCCCAATAGTTTACGCACCGTAATTGTCGAATGACACCTCGTATCACTCATCGCTTCCGCTCATCGATGGGTATCACACCAGTTTGCTCGCCGCAATGTTCATTGAAAAGGGAGTTGGAACGCTCATCATTTCCGCTTTTTGATGGCTATCACAATGGCTTGCTTACCGCAATTGTCATCGAAGAGTGTGTCAGATCACTGATCACTTCCGCTCATCGATGGGCATCAACGGTTTGCACGCCGCAATGCTCATTGAATAGTGCGGCAGATCGCTCATCGCTTCTGCTCGTCGACGACTATATTGATGGTTTGTGCTCAACAATTGTCATCGAATAGCACATCAGATCGCTAATCGCGTCCTCTGATTGATGGCTATGACAAAGGTTAGCATCCTGTAATACTTGTCGATGTGTATCCCAATGGTTTGTATACCGCAATGCTCATTGAATAGAGCGTCGGATCGCTCATCACTTCCTAATGTTGACTGCTATCCCAATAGTTTACACACTGCAATTGTCGAATGGCACCTCGTATCACTTATTGCTTCCACTCCTTGATGGGTATCATACCGGTTTGCTCACTGCAATGCTTGTTGAATAGGGATTCAGAATGCTAATCACTTCCATTTGTCGACGGCTGTCGTAATGGGTTGCTTACTGCAATTGTCGTCGAAGAGCGGGTCGGATCACTTATTGCTTCTACTTACCGATGGGTATCAACGGTTTACACACTGCAATGCTCGTTGAATAGTGCAGCGGATCTCTCCTTGCTTCCGCTCGTAAATGGCTATCCCAACGGTTTACGCTCAGCAATTGTCGTCGAATAGCACATTGGATCGCTAATTGCTGCCTCTGATTGACAGCTATTACATAGGTTAGTGTCCCATAATACTTGTCGACATCTATCCCATCAGTTTACTTACTGCTATTGTCATTGAATGGCTCATCGTATTCCACATTTCTCCTGCTTGTAGACAGCTTTCCTACTGGCTATGTGATCCGATTGAATGTAGGTATGAATGATAATTCCGAATTCAGATGAATGGTGATAATGTATGATGCCAAATGCGAGTGAGAAATCATGTAGATACTGAAACAGAGTGATATTTTATGATGGCAGAAATGAGTGATTTTTAATGTTGCTGAAATGAGTGATATTTCATGCTCTTTAACATGAGTGATATTTTATGTTTAACGAGTGATATTCCATGTTCTCTTACATGAGTGATATTTGATGTTCTTTAACATGAGTGATATTTCATGTAATTGTCATTTTTATAGTTATTTTTTGGTTTTTGGTTGATTCATACTGTATAGTTGAAGTGGGGATCAAAAACTGTTGTTTTACACTAAAAGTATGTTATAATCACATTGGGAGCCTAAAAACTCCCATTTTCATTGGATTTATACTGTATTACTACTATCTTTTTCCTGATATACTAGGGAGGAAACTGGGAAGCGTGTTTATTGTCATGGAGTGCTACGGGTAAGGCTCCAGACAGTGGTACATGTTGGTCAAGTGGGCGGGTATGGTGGTCAAGCGGAACAGGCATGTGGGGCCAGAATAAAGGAGAGAAGATAAGGACATGTATAAGGATTTGAATAAGGATACGAAATAAGGACTGAGGAGAAGGACAATCGATAAGGACATGGCGACAGTGTAAATAAGTTGTTGGGTACCAATCTATCGTGGGTGGCAGGAATTGTTACATTGAGCAACTCAGCCAGTGCCTGTATATGTAATACCCTCGAACAAACATTAATACAAGCAAACTCCTACTCCATTTTGGCACTTCCATTCCCTTATCTCCGCACCTTATGTTTCCTCATTCCGGTACCCTATAGCACTCTATTCCAGCACTTTGAGTGCTGCATTTTGTCATTTCCATGACATGACAGCCAGTGGTCTGATGCTATAACCGTAGCGCCCATTTAGGCTCAATTTCCTACGAGCGCAAGCTGAGTCAGTGTACATAGTTGGAGGTAGTATTTGTGGTAGTTATCGACAGCCTATACTCTGGCTAGGCTCTCCTCAGGGTCTCATGTTGGTGTTACAAATCCCCTCTTTTTCACGAAGTACTACAGTCGACCCCAAATTCTTTAGCTGTCTACAACTTTTTCCACTCTCCACTCCACTTCACCTTCAACAAAGACCACAAGTGGCAGCAGCACCAGCAAAAAAAATTTATGTTGTGATACAGCGTCGTATTAGCAACATTGTGCACATTGAAACAAACTGCAGAAAGCAATTTATCATTGAAATGTATTCAAAGCATCATTTGTAATTTATACGCAACATTTCCATTCAAACCCTACAACTGGCGTGTTGGCCACTATCCACACAAAGTTTCACAACTATGATTCAAATGTAACATCTGGCAGCGTGCCTACTAATATCCATGCAGAGTATCTTTACAACTTCCATTCGAGTATTACGTTTGGCATGGCATCTACTAACCACACGTAGTACCTTCGTAACTTCCGTTCGCACACTACGTCTGGCATGGCGTCTACTATCCACGTAGAGTACCCTTGAAACTTCTGTTCAAATGCTACATCTGGCATAATGACTACTATCCACACAAAGTTCCCTTGCAACTTCCATTCGAATGCTACGTCTGGCAGGGCATCCACTATACACGCAAAGTAAGTTTGATACTTCCGTCGGAATGTAGAAATGAGAAAGTATTATTATCTCCACGCAGCAGATCCGTTCGAATGCTATGTCTAGCATGGTGTCCACTATCGACGCAAAGTACCTTGGCAACTTCCGTTTGAATGATACGTCTGGCATGGCGTCCACTATCCATGCAGGTTATCCTTATGACTTGCATTCAAACGCTACATCTGGCAGTGCATCAACTATCTACACAGAGTAAACGCTCGAATGTACCATCTTGTAAGATGATACCTGTCTATGCCATATAGCCTCGCAACTTTCGTTCGAATGCTACATCTGAAGGGACATTAACTATCTACACAAAGTACCTGTCCAACTTCTGTTCAAACTCTACGTCTGGTAAGATGTCAACTATCCATGCAAAGTACATTTCCAACTTCTGTTCGAATGCTATGTCTGACGTGATGGTAACTATCCATGCAAAGTGCTTTCTCAGCTGCCATTCAAACACTTTGTCTGACGTCGTATCAACTATCCAGACAGTGTATGTTCGGACTTTCTGTACAGATGGTACAAATGGTATGGCATGTACTATTCACAAAGTCTCAGATTCACCATACAGGATGAAATATATCTGTTTACACAATTCAGGAACAACAAACTTCACACACAAAATGACACAACACCATCAAGTGACAGCATGCAAAGAATACCTTTGAAATTTGCAAGAAGAGAGAAATGAATTGTGAGCAAAGAGAGCATTCAGCGACAAGATCGAGTATGAAACTCTGATCTGAGAATCCAGAAAGCGAATCCAGTGAGAGAATCACCCAAGGGAATCCAGCTAGCAAATGCAGCAAGCGTATCTGATGGCGAATCCCATGAGAGAATTTGGCGAGAGAATCTTCAAGGGAATTGGAAAGAGAATCTGCAAGTGAATCCGGTGAGCGAATCGGCGAGAGAATCAACAAATGTTACACCCTAAATACTATGGGTCGGACATTCGGATGAGGACCGGGCATGAAGGTATCGGAAACTTGTCAAACAGTCTTAGAACGGCATACCGAGACCTGGTAACCAACACTGCCAGGGCACGGCTAGGGTCATCCGACTCTGCAGTACCGGAGGACCCCAGGCCAAGTACCAGCGCAGAATGGGAAAGTGCAAGTGCTGCCGCAGAGAAAGACAACCTTGGTGGTCATCATAGGATGGACAAGAAAATCGGAAGGAAAACAGGAACGCAAGGAGTTGCAAGTCTAGGTCGCGGAATGGGAGCAGGGTTGTTTCCAGAGGCACATTCAAGAGAAACAACACCACAAGTTGGGAATTACTGTATCATCGTAGACGGCCTGGATACCCGAGGTGATACCACTGCACCCTGTTGTCAGAAGACATGAGGGACCATACTACCACTCGTATCGTTATCATGGACACCAGACTATGGTGATAAAGTCTGGGCTTCGCCAGTGCACGGAAGCGTTAGCATATCCCCACTTATCCGAGAGGCTTACAATGGTTATGATGTAGGGTATACGCTGTACCATGGTGAGGGACATCGAGTTGAACGAATACTGGAGGGGAGGCTTGACTTCAAGCCAATCCTGTAACGCTGGATAGCCTCCAGATCAACTACCAGCTCGTGGTTGGGAAAGTGCAAACACTGCTACAGGACTGCACCTCAGGAACTGTCTGATGGGAGTGATATGGGGTGGAGCTATTGCGACACCCGCTGCGGCCTGGAAGGATTAGCTGGTACGGTTGAGGGTTCGTTATCTCCGGTTGAGTAACGTAATCAAACCTACTGTGACACTGGGGGTGTCAGGTACCTGGAGTGTTTGGTGATTCAAAAGGTAATCAGGCTAGTTTCGATAATTCACAATGGAATAATCTTAGATCTTGTGTGTGGGTTTTTGGTGGTAGTGTTCGTGAAGGTGTTCGTGCTGATGCCCTCTTTTCTCGAGGCAAGAAGGGGCGGCATATATAGACGCGGGGCAGGGTGAGATCTTGTGACTCAGGCTAACTATTCCTCCGAGGACGGTGAGACCCCCGCTACGGCGTGGGCTCACCCTGGGCTCTTATTGGTCCTGGTCAGTGCTTGCAATAAGGTGAGATCCAGGGGTCCTTATTGGCACTGCAGAATTCCCTCGGTTCTGGACCGAGTTCTATCCTGCAGCCCAGTAGTGTCTAGAGTTCAGTTGTTATGACAAACGAGCTCCATGGAGAACCTCGACCGAGCTCCCTGGAGAGTCTCGTCCAACTTCCTTCCTCTCACACTCCCAGTTTGCCATGGCCCCTCTCTCCGGAGTTAATCCTTACGGCCGGTTCTTGGCCATAACCTTTAACCCCGTCTCATCTCCTGGCTAGACTCTCTAAGACCTGTCTCTGGACTTGGCTAGCTACCGGTACTTATCCCTAGATACCCTAAAGTGTCCCCGTGTTTTGTCCGTGACAATTCCGGGTAACCATTAGGTGCGCGTTCTTTCCCCTGCGAACTTTCCCACGTGTAACACTACCACCTCCCTCTTCTAGCTTCGTCCCGAAGCTGGATTCCTTATCTGAGTAGCCCGCCTCTTTCGTGTGATTTCTTGATTTCTGCATTCGTTGATTAGGTCACTGAATGCAGTCCTCCACCCCTGCATCCCTCCCAGCCACCGGTCAGCGTATACTCTCCCCTCGAGTGCTCTGGGAACCTTCGGTGTGGCTGGGCCCTCAGAATAGGCCGGTGCGTATTCTTACTTTCTTAGTGATCTTGATAGCACTGTGCATTCGTTCGACACCCCTTCGTACTTCGATTCCAGGGTCACTAGTGACTTCATCGACGTGAGGGACATGGTGTCCTTCATGGCTGGTAACTGGTATCAAGGTAGGGTCTGGGCCTGATCAAGGGCTCTACGGAGTGCCAATGAGTAACCGCGCCGTTCGGGGACTTGTGTGCACCATCATGGCCAGCCGTGGGTCCCAGTTTCATTTCGGAGTGGGTGGATGGAGGTACGAGGACTTTTCAAGTTCATCGTTTTCGTCATTTCTTCGCCGGATGCCCGGTTGTCAGTTTCTCGTGGGTGCCCGTGAAGCAGGTCTTTGGGTCGGTAAGTATGTTTTGGTCCGAAGTCCTCCACCCCTTCAGCCTACTACTATCAGGTCCTCGGTGGAACTGGTCTTAGCCCTCAGTGTGCTGGTAGTCCCTCGGCGCATCTGGATTTCGTTGTTGAAACTCCCAGAGTTTCTCCAGACTGCCTACTGAAAAGTTGTCGAATGGTTCTTCCATCCAGTCTTTTCATTCCGGATAGTCAAGCCATTTGACAAGGTAAAGAATTCGTTTGTTATCTCTCCAGCCGCACTCGACCGAAGACATAACTTCCTCCACATCGTATTCCTCGCTCTGTTCAATGTTGTCTGCCTCCCAGAGTACTTTGGAGGGGTCTGGTGGTGCTCGGTATTCGCTGGTTCGATAGGGTTTGAGTAGCAAGATGTGGAAGATGTTGTGGATCTTCCATTTCTGGGGTAGTGTGAGACGGACGATGAGCGGGGACATGATTTTCTCGATCTGGAAAGGACCATGGTTTTTGTGGTCCAGTTTCTTCATGGGGCAGCGCGTTTTCATGTTGCGACTGCTGAGCTTTACCAAATCTCCTATTTGATACGTGGGGGGTTTCTTTCGTGCTGGATCGGTGTACCGGCGCATTCGTTCCTGGGAAGTTTCTAGTCCTCTACGGGACTCCTCGTGTATCGTCCGCATCCAGTGTCCATATACCGTGCTGGACAGGTTGAGTGGTTCGGGGTTCCGTGGTTCTAGTGTTGCTGGATGGAACCCATAATTCGCATAGAAGGGCATTACTCCGTTACTGATTGTGACTGAGTTGTTGTACTGGAACTCTGCCATGGGTAGTAGAGATGCCCAGTTGTCTTGTTCCCTGCCAACAAATACACGGAGGTAGGCTTCGATTGTCTGATTAAGCCGTTCTGTTTGTCCGTCAGTCTGAGGGTGGAACGCAGTGGACATACGAGGACAGATTCCGAGTAGGCTTAGGAACTCCTTCCATATTTCCGATGTAAAATGGGAATCTTGATCCGACACGATGTCCGTCGGAAGTCCGTGGTACTTCCATATCTCCCTGGTGAAGATTATGGCTAGGTCTGCAGTAGTTTTCTCTTGTAGCGGTATAAAGTGCGCCATTTTGGTAAACCAGTCGATGATTACCCATAGCTGGTCGCATTCTTCCGACATGGGGAGTTCCGTGATAAAGTCCATCGCTATTGACTGCCAGGACGTGTAGGGTAGTTCCAATGGTGAGCTTAGTCCGTACGGCTGGTACTGTGATACCTTGTTTTGCTGACATTCCGAGCAGCTTCTGACGAAGTCGATTATACGTTCGTTCATTTTTGCCACCAGAAGTTCTGTCGGATGAGCTCGATAGTCTTGTCCTGCCCCATGTGCCCAGTGACTTTGGTGTCATGTTCAGATTCTAGGACCCCCTGTACGAGTTCCTCCGGTACCCAGAGCATACCCTTTTGGTAGAGCAGCTCTTGCTTGATTTCCATTACGCTCCTGACCTTTCGGTCCATCCGCTGCTCCTCTGGAAGAGCAGCTTCCTGTGTGACACTGGGGTTGCAGGGTACAAAGGCGGTGCAGGTAGAGGCGGATGGAGTCAGGTCTCGTATAGGGTTCTGAGTATCTTAGAGAGGTTCACACGGGAATAATCTTAGGTTCGTTGTGTTCGTTTTTTTTCGGAGATGTCTTTTTCTTTGCTGATTGTGGCTGGCCTGGGCGCCGAGCGCTCATTTATATTGTTGGCCGCGTGATCACGTGGTTCCTCAGGATATTTTCTTCCTTCGGGGTGCCCGCTCGTCACCTCCTCAGTGGGACCTCATGGAATGCCTTTTTTGCTTCATCTTCTCGGCCAGAGCTCGATAAGACTTTGAGAGCTAATTGGTCCTGATTGGTAATGGCGTCGAGGTGGGGCGAGCGATCGGCGTCCGCGCAGTGCAGATCCTTCGGAAAACGAGAACACGTTCTCGATTCCTTCTTCCTTACTGGCCACCTCACTTTTGCCTGGCAGACGGGATCAGTCTTCTCGTGCGAGAGATCTCTGACCCCGCACCAAGACTCCCATCTAGACTCTCTTAGCCCCGCTTTGACATCATGAGCCCCGCTTATGGCGTGCGACTTGCATGCACCATCGTCGTCAGCCCCAAATGCAGCGGCTACAGAAGTCGGCAGTCTACTTGGTCTTATCTGGTGGGGTCGGCACGAGGCCTGTTTTTCCACGGCCAAGGTTACCTTTGACTGTCGGCGTCTGCTGAACTGTTCTTTCGGAGCCAGCTGAGTTTCGGTGTGACTATGTTTTTCTCCTGAGAACACATGACATATTCCCTTGTTACACTTAGGGTGTAACACTACTCCCCCCTTCTCTAGGCTTCGGCCCGAAGCTTTTTCCTGCTCTTCCTTAATTCTTTGTAGTCCCTGACTGCAGTTCTCCACCCCTGTAGCCCTCCAAGACACCGGATCAGGGCATGACTCGGTAATCCGTCGGAATGTCTGGGCCCTCAGGGCAGGCCGATGTGTGCCCCTACTGTCGTATTCCCACCTCGTGTGTCGCTGCTACAGGGGGGGTGGTGGTTCGGTCTACCCGACGACGCGAGGTTACTTCTGGCCACCTTCTCCTGCCGGACGATTCTTGGTATGGGGTGGTTGCATCCTCGTGGCACGGTGCCCTGGGCTGCTCCCCGTGGTTCCGGAGACTTGAGTGTAGGTGTCAGTAGGCCTCTGGACCGTTACCGGTGTCTCGGCATGTAATGGAAACTCATCCGGTTACCACAATACAAGGTAGAGAGTGACCACGTCTTTGGGACGGTCTTCCCTACTTCCTATTCCACTGCTCCTTTGCCGGGGCCCAGCTCAGTGAGGTCCCTTCATGCCCAAGGTTGGCGCTTGTCCGGGCAGCGGGTCCTAAATGTCGGTGACTCGGTAGTCCCTTGGTGCGTCTGGGTTTCTTCTGTGAAATTCTCGGAGTTTTTCCAGGCCTCCTGTCGAAAAGTTGTTGAAACGGTCCTCTGTCCAGTCCCGTCGGTTTGGATAGTCAAGCCATTTTATGAGGTACATGACACGGCGCCCTCGTTTGGTGCTGCTTATGACCTTGTTGACATCGTATTACTCGCTTTGCTCGAAATCGTCTGCTTCCCGAAGCACCTTTGTTGGTTTGGGAGGCGCATGGTGCTCGCTGGTTCGGTAGGGCTCCAGCAGTGATACATGGAAGACGTTGTGGATTTTCCATTTGCGAGGCAGGGTGTGACGGACGGCGAGGGGCGAGACAACCTTCTCCACCTGATAGGGTCCGTGGTTCTTGTGGTCCAGCTTTTTCGAAGGTCAGCGCGTTTTGATGTTGCGCCCATTGAGCATGACCAAGTCCCCTATCTGATACACCGGAGGCTTGGTTCGTTCAGAGTCTACGTAGCGGCGCATTCGCTCCTGCGCCGCTTCAAGTTTCCGGTTCGATTCCTCATAGACTGCGTGCATCCAGTCTGCGTACAGCATGCTCGCCGGGTTGAGGGGTCCTGCCGTAGCTGGGTCGGAGGCTACCGGGTGGAATCCGTAGTTTGCGTAGAAAGGAGACATGCCATTGCCCGTCGTGACCGAGTTGTTGTACGCAAACTCGGCCATTGGCAGGAATCCTACCCAGTTGTCCTGCTCGTGTCCGACGAACGCCTGTAGGTAGGCCTCTATCGTCTGGTTGAGACGCTCAGTTTGCCCGTCGGCCTGTGGGTGGAATGCTGTCGACATTCGTAGCCGGATGCCTGACAGCCAGAGGAATTCTTTCCAGGTTTCTGAGGTGAATCTGGAGTCCCGGTCCGAGACGATATCCATGGGTAGCCTGTGGTGCTTCCAGATTTCTCTGGCGAAGATTACCGCGAGGTCTGCTGCGGTTTTCCCTTCCTTTGGTAACGGAAGAAAGTGGGCCATCTTTGTGAATCGGTCAATTACTATCCAGAGCTGATTACACCCTTCCGACTCGGGTAATTCTGTGATGAAGTCCATCGCTATTGACTGCCATGGGGCAAACGGCAGTTCTAGTGGTGAGGACAGTCCGTAAGGGTGGTACCGGGTTGCTTTGTTTTTCTGGCACTCCGGGCAGCTTCGGACGTAGTCAATGATTCTTTTGTCCATCCCGGGCCACCAGAAGTTTCTTCGGATTAATTCGATTGTTTTGTCTTGGCCCATGTGCCCGGCTATCTTTGAGTCGTGTTCTGATTCTAGGATAGTTCCGATAAGGTTTTCATCCTCCGGGATCCAGAGCATACCCTTCCTGTAGAGCAGCCCATCCTTGACCTCGAGAACCTCCCCTGGTTTCCTTGCCTTTTGGCTCCTCTGGGAGACCTGACGAGAGTCCCCAGTTTCCTCCCTAGCCTGCCAGCTATCCGACACAGGTTCCTCCTGTGCTGCTTCCTTTATCAGCCCCCACGCTCATTGGTATTCTTTGTCCGTTTTCCCTTTTTCCTTTATTTTTGCTGGGAATCCTTCCGACCACTTCCGGGGGGGAATGGACGCCAGCCTCACCGATGAGCAGATGAAGGTTCTTCCCCTTCTTTCGTCCATCGTTTGTTGCTCGGCAAAATGTTCCTTATTCAGAACCGTCATAATCGGCTGGTTTTCACTCACCCCTTTCTCAGGGCGGTACTTCGAACGCCTCGAGAGTGCATCCGGCTTGCCGTTCCTGGATCCTGGCCAGTAGTAGATTCTAAAGTCAATGCCTGCCAGCTCCAGCGCCCACCGTACTTGCCGACAGTTGAGTACTTTTGTTGTCGTGAAGTACTCCAGGTTTTGGTTGTCTGAGTACACCTGTACCTGATACGTTGCTCCTTCGCAATAGCGGTGCCAATGTTTGAACACATCAACAATCGCTAGTAGTTCCTTGTCGTGGATCTCATAGTTGATTTCCGCGGGTTGGAACTTTCGAGAGTGGAAGGCCACCGGGTGTAGCCTTTCTTCCGGATCGCGTTGCGACAGGACTGCCCCGATCGTGAAGTCTAAGGCGTCGGTTTCGATAATTACCGGTTTTTCCCTGTTGAAGTACGCCAGGATTGGGGCGGTGGTGAAGCGGTGCTTGACTTCCCGGAACGCCATTTCTGCCTCTTTGTTCCAGGCCCAGTTTTTCCCCTCTCCTTTGGTGAGCTCTGTTAGCAGGCGGGCTATCCAGGAATAGTCCTGGATAAACCTCCAGTAGAAGTTGGCGAAGCCCCGGAAGGATTGGGTGTCTGTTAGCGATTCCGGCGTTCTCCAGCTTAGGACAGCCTCAACCTTTTCCCTGGACATCTTGATACCTTCTCTGCCGATGACGTACCCCAGGAATTCCACCTCCTGGACCCTCCACACGCATTTGTCGGGCGAGACAGCGAGTCCATTTTCTGTCAGCCTTGTCAGGACTTCCTTGACTTTCTCATCGTGTTCTTCCCGGGTTTTGGCATATACGATGATGTTGTCCATGTATGCCATCAGTCCCGTGTCGAGCATATCTGAAAAGACGTGGTTCATCATATCCTGGAATGTCGATGGGGCGTTGGTGAGGCCGAAGGGCATGACTTGGAACTCGTAGAGCCCGTAACGAGTTCGGAATGCCGTTTTCGATTCATCGCCCTCTCGGATTCGGATGAGGTGAAACCTGTTTTTGAGATCCATTTTGGTGAACCACTGTGTGCCCTGCACTTGATCCTGTAGTTCCTGCATCAGGGGAAGTGGGTACTGGTTAGGTACCGTTACCTTGTTCAAGGCTCGGTAGTCCACGCAGAGTCGGAGCCCTCGGCCATGGGACTTCGGCACCAACAGGATTGGGGATCCCACTGGACAAGTGGAGTGTTGGATCTTCCCTATTCGGAGCATTTCTTTTAGCCAATCCCGTAGCGTTTCTAATTCCTTCTCCGAGAGGGGGTAGATTGGTCCCCATGGAGCAATTTCGCCTGCATTGAGGTCGATTTTGCAATCGTAGCTCTTGTACTCTGACAGAGCCTCCGCTGCCTCTGTCCCCATGATGCACAAGTATTCCCGGAATTCTTTGGATACCGCTGCTAGCGGATCTGGCTCTTCTTCGCTGACAGCTGACACGTAGCCGATGACTTTTGCGTCGGGATGTTGCGTGATTCCGTCGTCCAGTGTCAGCGAAAACTCGTTTGCTTCCCACTTCGTGCAGTCACCCAGGCACTGGGGGCTGCTGAACCTCATGTCGATGGATTCCCATGCTCCTTGCAGGGGGTGCTGGGAGATCCACCAAAAGGGTAGAAAAACGTCCACACCTGGCTCCAGTGGTGCTACTTCGAAAATTTCCCGGGTGTAGTGCCGACGGTGTCTTAGGATCAGTTCCACGGTTACCTTTTCTCCACTCCCGGGAACTTCTTCCCCGGAGCAGTTCCGAATCGGGGTCGGTTTGTCCTTGCGTTCCTGTGGTATGCCCATTCGGCGTACCGTTTCCCTGCTGATGAGCGGGACCAAGCACCCTGTATCTAAGAGCACCCGGACTGCTTCTTCTCTTCCTTCCCATTGCAGGGTCATAGCGACCAGAGGACGTGTTCCACATCGGGGTTCTTTTCTCCTGGGGCTGCTTCGTTCTTCGAAGGCCGCCCTTTTTCTTCCTACGCCGCATGCGTTTCAACAGGCTTCGGGTCGAGGCAATCCCGGGCCTTTCAAAATTCCGAGTCCTGATCGTCCTTGTCCCAGATGGCGACTCGGTCCTCGGCCCAGGCCGCAGCGACGTCCCTCATGTCGTCGTCCTCGGTTTTGATTGTTGTGACCTTGGACTGATTTGGGGCTGGGGTTTCGGTGTTTTTGTCGTCGTCCCGTTTGCGCTTCGCACTGGAAGCTCCTCGCCAGGGGGCTCTGGGCAGCGTCGTGCCCCCCGTGGTGGTTGCTGCGTAGCATTTAAACGTCTTATGACCGGCCTGGCTACACCGCCAGCAGTTGTCCTTGCTGGACCCGTATTCTTTCCTTTCTTTAGTTGGTACTCGCGCCAGGGCTTCTTCCTTGGTCTTCCAATAGCCCAGCTGTCCGAATCCTGCCCTTTCGGTCTTGCCCCCCGAGTCGGTCCTTTCTGACCGCTTGGGGCCTTCCTTCTCTCCCTGGCCTTTTCGGCCCTTCCCCGAGTCCTTACCCGGGGTGTCCTTTTGTCCTGCTTCCTTTTTCCTTGCTCGGAGTTCCTCTAGTGCCTTTCGTTGTTCCACATGCGCTCCCACCTCGTAGGTCGCTGTGAGGAAGTGTTCATCGTCCACGAAGTCCCCCATATGGTGGGCGAACCGCATATTGATGATTGCTCGGGGCATTGCCAGGTTGATTTTTTCTTGCAGGCTCTCCCCGATGCAGCGTGCATAGATGTTAAGGGCCCGGAACTCTGTGAGGTAGGCCTTGATGTCTGCCTTGTATTTCAGTTCCCCGAGTCTTCGCTGGGCATTTGCGCCCTCCTGTCGGTCGTGGTATTCCGCTTGCAAGTGTGTGGCGTATAGGGCCCAGGTGTCCCTGTTGCCCGTGGTGCGTCGTCGGTGTTGGTGCCAGTCAAGCGCCGTTCCTGAGAGGAGAGTTCCGATCCACGCTATTCGCTGGGCATCGGTCGAGTCCGGGTAGAAGCTGATGAATTCCACGACCGATTCCCACCACCAGGTGAAGGGCGTGGTGGGTTTTCCATCGAAGGGTTTGGGGTCTTTAAGCTTCAATTTGGCCACGTTGGCGTTGGGGGCCGGTTGCAGGACGCCTTGCGTGGCTTGCACCGTGTGGGTGATGATGTCCCGCAGTTCTTCCAGCGTGAACTGGTATAGCCGTGCAGGCCCCGATCGCGGTGTCCGCCGCTCTAGCGGCAAGGGTGAATAGCCTCGGCCGGAAGAGGGCGGTAGCGGCAGGCCTACCGGGGAAGGGGGCGGCGATGGCAAGGGCGAAGGTGACTGGGAGATTGGCTGGGGCCGCCATCTCGGTGGTCGAGGAGGAGCGGGTCCCCGTCCTCCTGTGGCCGCCAGTAGCGGTGAGAGCCGGGTGGCTCCAGGGAGGCTGCTGATAGAGCCTGTCGCTCGCGGGACCGGAGGTGGGACCGCGGACTGAAGGTAGGTAGGTTTGGCCTTTTTGGCGTTAGCCGCCGAGCTTACGAGTGCGCTCACCTGGGCCTGTAGCGTTTGCTGCTGAGCCGCTAGCTTAGCCGTGACATCCTGCTGATCCTGCGCCCATTTTTCGCAGTTAGCGTTCCATGTGGCTTGTTCTTCCAGCCTTTGCTGGCTGGCAACTTGAAGGAACTGTATCGCATCTTTCAGGCGGAGGACCCGAGTGTCGCGGTTGAGGTCTTCGTTGGCTTTTTCCTGGTCCCTTCGGATGATGGCGGCCCATACGTCGCTGGTGAATTTTTGGGCAGCTCCGGCGGCCCGCATAAGCTCTATTTGCATCCATTCCAAGGCGACTGCCATCTCATTCTAGGCCGCATTGTATACGTGCTCTAGGGATCCGACCACGAGGGCGTAGTTCTTTTCGATCTGTTGGATCTGTCGGTCACCTCGATCAAATGTCATTCCGCATGCCGTGTATAGTTGCTCGAGATCGCACTGGGCCTGTCGCTGCTGGGTAACGAGCAGCTGGACCCATGTGGCTGGGTGACAGATTTCCACCAATGGTTGGGAGGGTGCGCGGTCTGTATTAATCTCCACAGCCGTACTAGGGTATTCGAGTCGGAGCATGTCGACATTGGATGAGGCTGCTCCGGGAGCGGGGTTCGGGTTTTCTCGTGACATTCTGTTGTATAAGGGGTGACTTCTGAACCAAGATTATAGTGTGACACCGGGGTTGCAGGGTACAACGGCGGTGCAGGTAGAGGCGGATGGAGTCAGGTCTCGTATAGGGTTCTGAGTAACTTAGAGAGGTTCACACGGGAATAATCTTAGGTTCGTTGTGTTCGTTTTTGTTCAGGGATGTCTTTTTCTTTGCTGATCGTGGCTGGCCTGGGCGCCGAGCGCTCGTTTATATCGTCAGCTGGGTGATCACGTGGTTTCTCAGGATATTTTCTTCCTTTGGGGTGCCCGCTCATCACCTCCTCAGTAGGACCTCATGGAATACCTTTTTTGCTTCATCTTCTCGGCCAGAGCTCGATAAGACTTTCAGAGCTAATTAGTCCTGATTGGTAATGATGTCGAGGTGGGGCGAGCGATCAGCATCCGCACAGTGCAGATCCTTCGGAAAACGAGAACACGTTCTCGATTCCTTCTTCCTTACTGGCTGCCTGACTTTTGCCCGGCAGACGGGATCAGTCTTCTCATGCGATAGATCTCTGACCCCGCACCAAGACTCCCATCTAGACTCTCTTAGCCCCGCTTTGACATCATGAGCCCCACTTATGGTGTGCGACTTGCATGCACCGTCGTCATCAGCCCCGAATGCAGCGGCTACAGAAGTCAGCAGTCTACTTGGTCTTACCTGGCTGGGTCGGCACGAGGCCTGTTTTTCCACGGCCGAGGTTACCTTTTGACTGTCGGCATCTGCCAAACTGTTCTTTCGGAGCCAGCCGAGTTTCGGTGTCACTATGTTTTTCTCCCGAGAACACATGACTTATTCCCTTGTTACACTTAGGGTGTAACATCCTGTTCCACCTGTTCCTGGGCTTTTCGGTAGGCCGGGTCTTCCTGTGTTGCCTTCCTAACTTTCCGTAGAAACTCTGCATTCCAGTGTCTTATTGGGAGGGATGTGAGTCTTGCTGATGAAGCCACAAATGATCGGGTTTGTCGTTCTGCTAGGTGTTTCTCCTGTAAAACCGTCGGTATTGGCTTGTTTTCTACTCCCCTCTTTTATGAGCGATACTCCGAACACCTTGATAATGCGTCAGGCTTTCCATTCTGTGATCCGGGGCAGTAGTCAATTCGGAAGTCGATTCCTGCCAGCTCTTGTACTCACCGCACCTGTTGTCGGTTGAGTACCTTGGTTGTCGTAAAGTATTCCAGATTTTGGTGATCCGAGAGTACTTGTATCTGGTGGACGGCTCCCTCTGTCAAGATCCTGCCTCGACTACTCCGTTCGGCTCGACAGGCAACGTAGGCTTTCGGTATTTGGAGCTGGCGCTCCTTCTCACACTTCCGGCGTCCTCACACTTCCGGCGTACTCACACTTCCGGCGCGCTCACACTTCCGGCGTACTCACACGCCACTCGTACTCACACGCCTTGCGTGGGTTGTCGTCTTCTCACACGCCTT